>JAEEGJ010013453.1_pt1 | contig 19828 bp, 15 predicted proteins | sample 8958761 | NCBI WGS metagenome assembly JAEEGJ01 (sample SAMN16246546, study PRJNA631951) | gut metagenome | biome: gut microbiome; feature: rumen; material: RS-attached | host: Bos | place: Iran: Karaj | collected 2018-10 | reverse complement strand
GCGAGAAACTCGAGAAGAACCTCGGTTCCATCGCCGACCTGAGCCGTCTGCCTTCAGCCCTGTTCGTGGTCGACATCATGAAGGAACACATCGCCGTTGCTGAAGCCCGCAAGCTCAACATCCCGACTTTCGCCATCGTCGACACCAACACCAACCCCAACCTCATCGACTTCCCCATCCCGGCCAATGACGACGCTTCGAAGAGCATCGCCCTCATCGTTGGTAAGATGGTCGACGCCATCGAGGAAGGCATCACCGAGCGCAAGAACAACAAGGACCTCATCCAAGAAGAGGAAGAGGAAGAAGTTGATGAAGTGAAAGACAACGCCGAGGAAGAGGAAAACAAGGAAGAACGCCGTCCGCGCAACAACCGCCGTCCTCGCCGCCCCGTCGCTAAGAATTAAATTTGCTTCTGGCTTCTGGCCTTTGGCTTCTGGCAGCTTATTTGAATAAGGAAAAGCTTTCCTTCTTTTGAAGCTGCCAATAGCCAGCAGCCAGTAGCCAGAGTTATTATAATCACCTAAAAAACAACACACAACAATGAATATTACCGCTTCTCAAGTCAATGAACTGAGACAGATGACGGGTGCTGGCATGATGGACTGCAAGAAGGCCCTCGTCGAGACCGATGGCGACATTCAGGCTGCTATCGACATCCTTCGCAAGAAGGGTATGGCCAAGGCTGCCAAGCGCGCCGACCGTAACGCCAGTGAAGGCTGCGTGCTTTCGAAGGCTACCGAAGACCACAAGTACGCCGCCATCATCATGGTGAACTGCGAGACTGACTTCGTGGCCAACAACGCCGACTTCGTGAAGTTCACGAAGGACGTGCTCGACATGGCCGTCGCCAACCGCGTGAAGGACATCGAAGCCCTGAAGGCCATGACGCTCGACGGCCAGACCGTTGAAGCCCTCGTCGCCAACCAGAGCGCCGTCACCGGTGAGAAGACCGAACTGGGTGCTTTCAAAGTCCTCGAAGGTGCTTACGTTGCTAACTATAACCACCCCGGCAACCGCCTCGCTACCATCGTTGAGATGAACAAGTCGTTCAACGGCGTTGAGGAAGTGAGCCACGAGGTGTGCATGCACGTCGCCGCCATGAACCCGCTTTCGGTGAGCGAAGCCTCCATCCCGCAAGAGGTGAAGGACCGCGAGTTCGCCGTTGCCGTCGACAAGACCAAGGAAGAACAGATCCAGAAGGAAGTCGAGAAGGCTCTCCGCAAGGCTGGCATCAACCCCAACCATGCTGACAGCGATGATCACATCAGCTCCAACATCACCAAAGGTTACCTCACTGAGGAACAAGGTGCACAAGCTCGTGAGATCAGAGCCAATGTGCCTGGCACAGTGCAACTCAACGAAGGCATGATTCAGAACATCGCCAAAGGCCGTCTGAACAAGTTCTTCAAGGAGAGCTGCTTGCTCAACCAAGTCTCTCTGGTCGCCGACCCGAAGACCGTTGCCGAATACATCCAGGCTGCCGACAAGGAAGCCACTGTGGTGAACTTCGTGCGCATCAAGTTGGGCGAATAAGCCTGATTTTCACAAAATCAACAAAAAAGGACGGTGTAAGCCGTCCTTTTTTTATTTTTGCAAACAAAAATCATGGAAAATTCAATCGAAAAAGCATCGCAGGCTGTTGAAAACAAGACCTATCAAGGGAAGGAAGTCCGTCTATGCAACGATGGTAAGTACCGTTGGGTGTATGAGATGAACATGTTGAAAAACCCAACTATTTTTATTACGGTTCTCAAGGTTATGATGATTTCCATTGCCATAGTGTGGCTGTTCGGATTGATTATAGGCCTCGGCGATATGGACTTGGATTATTTCCTGTTTTGGACTAAGCTTTCGGGCATCATGTTAGGAATATTTGTTGTTTTGACAATCATTGGTGTTCTGATTACGGCAGCCATATTAGGCAAGTATGTCGTACTTTTCGAGATGGACGAGAAGGAAGTGACCCACATCCAGATGCCCCGGCAAATCAAGAAAGCAGAGGCGATTGGGTTGATTACGGCACTGGTGGGTGCTATGGCCAAAAATCCTACGACGATCGGTACCGGCATGTTAGCTGCATCGAAAACGAAGAGCACCTCCGTATTTGCCAAAGTGCGGCGTGTCAAGGCCCGCCGTCGTCTCAATCTGATTAAAGTCAACCAACGCCTCGAACACAATCAAGTATATGTGCCCAAGGAGGATTTCGACTTCGTCTACAATTACATCAAGTCGCGTTGTATTAATGCCAAATGATTATAAAACAATAAAACAATGAATAGACTATTACTATTCTGCCTTGCAGCAATGGCTTTTGCTGCTTGCACGAAAGAACAACTTCCTGTCGCCGATTACGACATCATCCCACAACCCAAGGAAACGCATTTGAGTCGAGATGCCTCTGGGTATTTCACCTTGCAACCATCGACGAAAATCTATTTCGAAGATGGTCTTCAACGTGAGGCGCAATTCCTCAGCGAATACGTCAATGACATCATGGGCTACGCCTTAAATGTGTTAGAATACCAAGGACAACCCGATGGTATTGTGTTGAAGGTCGTCGCAGAAGATTTCGACCAAGCTGAAGCATACGAAATCGACATTACCCCCAAGCAAGTCACCATCGAAGGTGCTGACGCTTCTGGTGTTTTCTATGGCATCCAGACCCTCCGCAAGAGCCTGCCCATCTCGCCCATAGATTCCAGCCTACGCACAGGCCAACGTGGGAATGACATGGGCGAGAACAAGTGTCAACTATGTTGTGGTACCATCCGCGATTGGCCTAACTTCGCCTACCGCGGCATGCACCTCGACCCTTGCCGCCATTTTATTCCCTTGGACTCGGTGAAAGTCTATATCGACATGCTGGCCATGCACAACATGAACCAGTTCCACTTCCACCTCAGCGACGACCAAGGCTGGCGTATCGAAATCAAGAAATACCCTGAACTTACCAAGGTGGGCGCTTATCGCAACGGCACTGTTATCGGTCGCAACGGTCGGATTTATGACACCATCCGCTATGGTGGCTTTTATACCCAAGAGCAACTCCGCGACCTTGTGCAATATGCCGCTGAGCGTCATGTTAACATCATCCCTGAAATCGACCTGCCCGGTCACATGCAGGCGGCTTTGGCATCGTATCCTTGGTTGGGTTGCACGGGTGGACCATACGAGGTGTGGCGTCGCTGGGGCGTGTCGGACGATGTGCTCTGCGCCGGTAACGAGGCGACCATGCAGTTCGTTGAGGACGTGCTTAACGAGGTGATGGACATCTTTCCTTCGCCATATATCCATATCGGTGGCGACGAGTGTCCCAAGGTGCGTTGGCAGCAGTGTCCGAAGTGCCAGAAGAAGATTAAAGAGTTAGGCATCAAGTCCGATGGGCGTTTCTCGAAGGAGGACTACCTGCAATCGTATGTGATGAACCGCATGGCGAAGGTGGTGGAAGCCCGTGGCCGTCGTGTCATCGGATGGGATGAGATATTGGATGGCAACGTCTCCGAGACGGCTATCATCATGAGTTGGCGTGGTACGGAAGGCGGCATCGAGGCTGCGCGGAAAGGTCACGATGTGATTATGACTCCCTCATCGCACCTCTATTTCGACTATTACCAAAGCGAGGATCCTTCCACAGAACCTTCGTGTGTGGGCGGCTACCTGCCTGTGTCGAGGGTGTATGACTTCCGTCCGCTGCCGAAAGAGCTGACGGAGGAACAGCAGAAACACATCATCGGTGTGCAGGCCAACATCTGGACGGAGTACATCACTTCGTTCAGGCATGTGGAGTATATGGCCATGCCGCGCATGGATGCCTTGGCAGAACTGCAATGGAACAATCCTAACCCCGAGGACCGCGACTTCGACGCTTTCGTGGAGCGTTGCCGGCGCATGGCACAGCTCTACGACCTTTACCATTATAACTACGCCAAACAGATTTTCTCTCACCAGGTCTATACGGATACGGTGGTACCGAACCTCGCCACCCGCAAGCCCATTTATCTGCGGGAGCAACCCAACGAGAAGTACGCCTCCAAAGGAGCTACTGTCCTCAACGACGGCGAAATGGGACGCATCGCCTATACCTCAGGACGCTGGCTCGGCTTCTGGGGACAGCCACTTGATGCGGTCATCGACTTGGAGCAGCCTGCTACGATGAGTCATGTCCGTTTCCGCTCCTTGGTGGAAAAGGGCGCGTGGATTTACAACCCAAGCCATGCGAGAGTGCTCGTATCTGACGACGGAGAAACCTTCCGTGAAGTGGCACAAATGGATATTCCTATCACCACCTGGAACGACAAGGATGGTAACCTTACTTACGAGTTGAACTTTGAACCCGTCACTGCACGTTTTGTGGAAGTCATCGTCAAGGACCATATACTTCCCGAGGACCATGATGGCTTCGGCTATCCCGCCTGGATTTTCGTGGACGAGATTGAAGTGTGGTGAAACAGGCTGCATGAGGATGAACAGGCAGTTATAAGATTGTGTTAAATATTGTTAAAGTCTAAATTATTTCTTGATATTGTCAAATTTTGTTGTACTTTTGCAGTGTTCTAATTTACTAATACACAAACACAAAATAAAATATCATGTTAGAAATCAAGAATTTAGACTTTGGTTACAAAACTCAAGTCGTCTTCAAAAACATCAGTTTGACCTTTGAGAAAGGCAGTATCTATGGTCTTTTGGGAGAAAATGGAGTGGGGAAGACAAGCCTCCTTAAACTTATTAGTGGTCTCCAAAGTCCCTCAGCAGGTACATGTACCGTTGATGGCGTAGCCTCCTTCAACCGTTGGCCAGAAACCTTGCAGAAAATTTTCTTTATTTCCGAGGATTTCGCTGTGCCGGAAGGAACACCTGTTAATTATATTCATGATTTGGGCAGGTTTTACCCAAACTACGATGAGAAGCTTTTCTTCGAGCTCTGCACTGAAATGGAGGTCGATCCTGAGCGCAAGTATGGTGAAATGTCGTTTGGACAACAGAAGAAATGCCTGATTGCCACAGCTTTGTCACTCAACACGGATTATCTCCTTTTGGATGAGCCCACCAATGGTCTCGACATCCCTTCCAAGACCTTATTCCGTCAAATTATCATGAAACATTCCAACGAGGAACGCACCATCATCATCTCCACCCATCAGGTGAAGGATGTGGAAAACCTCATTGATCCCATCATCATCCTCGATCGCGATGAAGTGTTGCTGAAGGCTTCCTTCCGCGAAATCACCGAGAAGCTTTATTTTAACTATACCACAGTGAAAGATGATGAAGCACTTTACAGCGAAATCATGCCTGGCGGTTTCGTAAATATCTGCAGAAATCCTGAGGGTTTGGACAGCCAAGTCAACATTGAGGCGCTGTTCAACACTGTTATGCACAACAAACAAACTATCAAAGATTTATTCAACAAATAACGTTAACAATTACTCATTATGAATAATACATTTTCTTTCAATCGTTTCAAGAATCTTTTGGTGTTAGATTGCAAAAAATATTTCAGGAATTTCAGCACCATGCTCATAGTTTTTTGCAGCCTTCCTGCCGTTTTCTGGATTTTCAACCTGCTTTTCGGCTCCACTACCGATGGTTCTGTCCGTTTCGGCTTCATCTGTATCGTGGTGGCAATCGCCATGTTGCAAGTTCCTTCCAAGGTTTACGGTAAGTCCAACCTCCCGCGTGAGGGCATCGGTTTTGCCATGCTGCCTGCTTCCTCGTTGGAAAAATTCATTAGCATGTTCATCTACTGCGCCATTGTCACGCCTATCCTTGCCTTTTTCGGCAGTTACTTGGTGGATGCGTTTCTGTCCGTATTCCCCTTTGGTGGTTTTGAGAAGCCGATTCACCTTTACACCATAAATGATCTTTTCCGCATGATTAGTGATAGCGAAGGTGCAATCCAGATGGACGATATGGCTTATCCTTTCGAGAAGATTATGCCTGTCGGCATGATGCGTACCTCATTATACCTTAGCATCATCCAGTGGGCTGCCGTTTTCATGCTCGGCAACATGCTCTTCAAGAAGCATAAAGCTGGCAAGACTTTCGCTTGTTATTTGGGTATCAGTTATGTGCTTTCAATGATTGTGGGTGGTGTTGTCTTCGCCAATAGCGATCGTATTGAGCAATGGCTTGATAGATTCTCGGATCTCCCTACGGAAGAAATGATTCACATGTTTCATGTGGCAACCATTTGGGGTATGGTCATCGGCATTGCCATAACGGCTTTGCTGTTGTTTTTCACCTATCGTAAGATTCAGACTCAAAAATACTAAATCATGGAATTTAACGCACACAAACCCATATACTTGCAGATTTGCTCGCAACTTTATGAGCAGATTCTGCGCGGCGAACTGAAGGCTGATGACCGCATCCTTTCAGTGCGTGACCTCGGCATCGAATTGGGCGTGAACCCCAATACCATTATGCGTTCCTACGAAACCATGCAAAATGCAGGAATAATCTATAACAAACGAGGTATTGGCTATTTCATATCTGAAAATGCCAAAGATATCGTGCTGAGCCAAATGAAAGAGGAATTCATGAACAACGAACTGCCTGAGGTGGTTAGGAAGATGAAACTTTTAGGCATTGGCATCGATGATTTGAAACAATACTTCTCGCTTTTTTAAGGAGATGTAGTGAATTTCGGAAATTATTGTTATCTTTGCAAGGTATTTTATTCTGAATTTGCAACTAAACGTTAAAAGAAATGAACAAATTTAAACCAGCTGCGATGCTATTAGGATTGCTTGTTTTGACATCCTTATCTTCATGCACAAAAGAAGGAGTTTACAATCCAAAAATGAAAATTCAAAGAGTGTATTGCTCTTCTACCTACACTGAAAAATATCTTAACCAGTCATGGAATTGGGATGGCAAGTTGCTGAAGTCCATCGACCACTATTGGACAGGTGGAACCCTCAGTTGGACTGAAGATTTCACTTATGATGGTAAACGCCTTGCCCGCGTTGACGATTACATCAGTTCCGAGTATGTGACTTATGCTTATGACGGAAAACTATTGAAGTCTGCCGATTACTACTACAAGGGTAGTTTGGAGTCATCCACGGCTTACACGTATGACGATGGCAAGTTGACCAAGATGGATGTAACGGAGTATGGCGCGAAAAAGTCAAAGACGGAAAGCCATTTGCAAAATGCGATCCTGCCTTTCCAATCTGAAGTGGTTAAGGTTGTTAGCAAATTTATGGCTGAAGCTTCTGCCAGAAGAACAGAAAAAGATGTTTACACCTTTACCTTGCAATTCACGTGGGATGGCGACAACGTCAGCAAGCTTACTGCCACACAAGAAGGCTATTGGGCTACAGCAGCGCTGCAATATGATTCCAAGAATAGCCCGCTGAAAGGTTTCCACAGTCTTTATTCGGATACTGAAGAATTAGAGGGAATGTTTAATTGGTCAAAGAACAATGTCACTAAGATGATTGTTTCCGGATCGGACGGTGAAAACGAAGTGATTGATTACACTTACCAATACAATGACAACGATTACCCGATTATGGTGATAGAGCGGTATGCAGATGAATATGAAGATTATCAGTTTACAACAAATTATGAGTATGAATAATCAGTGATAATCGAAGCAAAGAAAGCCAGAGCCCAAAATCTCTGGCTTTCTTTGTTTCTAAATGAAAGATTATAATGTATTGTTACACAAAATTATACCAACATATCATGAAAAAATCCCTTTTTACCATCCTCTTAGTCTTTTGCCTTGGCACGTTGTTTGGCCAATCCAACAATCTCCAACATGTTATCGTAATTATGACGGAACGTTACGATGACAGTCAACTGTTGCAAAAGACAGCGTTTATGAACAAGGAGCAACGCCGCGACTTCGTTATCGCCGAACGAAAGGCGTTTTGTCAGGCATCGCAAGCCCAAGTGCTTGATTTTCTTGAAGGTTTCAAGAGCCTCGATATGGTCAGCGACTTGAAAGTTTTTTGGTCATTCAACGGCTTCAGTTGCTTGGCCAGCGATGAAGTCATCGCACAATTGGCTGAATGCAAGGATGTTGCCATGGTTATCCCCGATGAGATGCGCCAAATGATTCCTCAAAACGAGAAAATCACCCCCGCCACCACAAAAGCCAATGCTTGGCATGTTGACATGATCAACGCGCCTGCAGTTTGGAACTACAATGGCACAGGCTATACGGGCAACGGCGTCATAGTTGGTCTCATCGATACGGGTGTCAACTATAATCATGTCGACATTACCAACAGCATGTGGGATGGCGGCAGTGAATTTCCGCATCACGGCTATGATATTTTCTACCATGACAATGACCCCATGGACGACCATGGACATGGCACCCATACCGCTGGCATTTTGGCGGGACAAGGAACGGCAGGCACTCAGACGGGCATTGCCCCAGGTGCCAAGATTATGGCCATCAAGATTTTGAGCGAAGATGGAGAAGGCGATGCCTCCCACCTTATCCAAGGCGTTGAGTTTGCTTTGGAACATGGTGCCAACATCCTCAGCCTTTCGCTCAGCGATGTGGGAGCCGGTCCCTGTTACTACTACCGCGATGTCTTTGCCACCTGCCTTGATGCAGGTGTGGCGGCTGCCGTGGCTTGTGGTAACGAGGGCCAAACGCAATACTCATACCCCATTCCATTCAACATCAGTGCTCCGGGCAACTGTCCACCGCCATGGCTTCATCCCGATCAAAGAAACCTTATCGAAGGCGGCTTGACCTCAGTCATTAGTGTGGGGGCCACCGACTCCAACGATGAACACTGTGGATTCTCCTCTGTCGGACCTACCACTTGGGCAGACGGTCCATACGTCGGCGACTACGATGACTATCCATACGAAAACGGTGACGTCAACCAGCCAGGCTTGATTCGTCCTGACATATCTGCACCTGGTGCCAACATCACATCGTTGAACTTCCAGACCTCTAATGGCTACATCGAGATGGACGGTACTTCGATGGCTACGCCATGCGTTGCCGGTGTGTTGGCTATGTTGCTTGAAGCTAACCCCGAACTGAGCCCCGCGGAATTGGACTCCATCGTTGAGTTAACCTCCGTGCGTGTTGGCAACACCATGAAAAACAACCGAGTAGGCACGGGTCGCATTGACGCCTTGGCCGCAATGAATGCCGTATTCCATCACGGTCCGACCAATCTCACCGCCGACTTCGACGGAGAACAGGTCATCCTTAACTGGACAGCTGCACCTGAAGGTATCTCCTACGATGTCTATCGCGACGGCATACGCATTGCCAACAACCTGACGGTGACAACCTTTATAGACTATATCAACTATGCAGGTTCTTACACTTATTATGTTATTGCCCATTTGGAAAACGACATAACCTCGCTCCCTTCCAACTACGTTACCTTGACATTAGCGGTTGAGATTGAAGCCGAAATTATCAACAACTCGCGCGTGTCGTTGTCGTGGAACTTGCCGGCGGGCATTTTCGACGGCTTCGAGTCAGGCGACTTTTACCAAAACATGTGGATTAATGATGGCACCAGTCCTTGGGTCATCACCACCACGCAACCAAACACAGGCACGTATTGCGCTAAATCGACCAATACGAGCATGTTCTCCAACAGCAAGATTTCGTTGGCAGTCAACATACCCACCTCGTGTGTGGTAAGCTACTACGCACGCGTCAGTTGTTTCCCCCTTAACGGTTGCGGATTCTTCATCGATAACGTGCAATATGGTGAGACTTTGAAGGGCGATGTGCCGTGGACGCGCTACACCGTTGCCATAAGTCCGGGTAACCACATTTTGGACTGGAGATACGGTAACCAACTCGCTGAAGGTGAATACGATAACGCTTTTTATATCGATGACATCACTGTGGGTAACACCTTCGACATCTACCGCGCCAACTGCGACGGAAGCAACATTGAACTAATCGCTACAGACGTGGCAAATGCTTATTACGTGGATTACAGTTGGGATACCTTACCGATTGGGAGATACAAATATGGCATCAGCACTGATGACGGAAACACGATTGCATGGTCGGAATGCTTGGATTGGTTGGCCATTGGTGAGAATGATGCAATGGAAGTCAAGGTATATCCTAATCCTACCAAAGGTATTCTGTATGTACAGACGTTGTGCGCAATGTCTCTGCCAACGGAAACCGAATATAGCATCACCAGTCTGACGGGTCAGACGCTGCTGTCAGGACGCATCACTGATGCAATCCAACAGATTGACGTGTCGGGGTTGGATTCGGGAATGTATTTCGTCAGAATTCAGAACGGTAAAGAAGTGATTGCAAAAAAAGTAAACATTATTAAGTAAAGTCATCGTGGCTTTTTGCCATCATGGTTCGTAATGCCATTAAAGCAGCTTTCTTGGGATTGGGGTTCCTCTTGTTCGCCTGTCATCCCGAATCAAAGGATATGCGCCAAGCCGCCCACGAAGCTTTGGAAAACGCCCGCATTCAGTTGGATTCCGGCAACAAGTCGGAGGCCATGCAGTTGTTCAAAGATGCGGAGCATTATGGATTGTTGGCGGACGACACGCTGACGGTGGCCCGTGCGCGGTTCAATATTGCGAAATGCTTGAGCGTTTATGCCGATGAAAAAGAGTTCGTTTCGTTGTTGAAGGCTGCCGACGAGGGCTTTGGCAACCATTACACCGAACGCGCCAAAGTGATGACCGTTTGGGGCGATTATTACCAATTCCATAGGCAATTTGACAGCGCGGAGGTCTATTTGAACCGCGCGATGGACTATGCGGAACGAAGTGGTTCGATGGATGCAAAACGTTGTGTTTTGTCCGCTTTTCATGTGAAGTGTTTCAACGCCGGGGAATACAGAAAGTCAGGCGATTACTTGCAGCAGTACTTCCAAACCTATCCCCCCGATGCCAGCGACAGCCTGCTGATGTATTATTACCACAACATGGGGAACGTCTATTATAAGATGGGCAACATGGATTCGATGGCCTATTGCTACGGTCGCTTGGAGGAACTTGTAACCCAATCAGAAACAGATTGTTGTGAGCCAAATGAAGACACGTGGTATTACTATGGAACGTTGGCCAATTTTGCCGAGATGCGCGGCGATTATGAAACGGCTTGCGAGTACATTTATCAGTATGAAAAAGGCGATACGCATTACGAAATAGAGCGGCGGGAAAACAACCTCGCACTCATCAGCCATAAATATGACAGTGCGGTGATGCAGAACGAGTTGAACGCGAAAATCATTCGGAAACAGCGCGTTATCGTTGTCATCAGTTTGGTGGCGGTTTTGGTTCTGGCGGCATTGTTGGTGTCGCAAATCCGCTTGGCACGGCGGCGTAAGCGCGAAGCCGAAATCAATGCTGAACTTTTCCACTTCAAGCAGCAAAACAAAGCCTTGGCACAAAAAGATGCCGAGCATGAGCAAATCCAGCAGGACTATGCCGACCGCCTTTCTGAGGCTTTGGATAAGGAACAGCAGGTAATGCTTTTGTTGGACAACTATTTGAACAATGATAAGCGAGCTAATCTTCTCAGCGACTTGGGGAAATCTGTTTTTGGCGATAAAGACCATTGGGAGGCCATGCTGGAAGTGGTGGAGCAAAAGTATCCTGACCTTTGGGAAACGCTTCAAAAAAAACACCCCGACTTGAACGAGGACGAGCGGAAATCCTACATTCTTTCGTATTTCAAACTTTCGCGTCAGGAAGAAGCCGACTACCTTGGAACGTCCGTGAATATGGTGGACAAACTGCGCGGACGGAGAAGAAAGAAGATGGAAGAAGACTAAAAATCATTGGATTTTTCCCAGAAAAAGGTTGGAATAGAACGTTGTTTATCTTGCTTGTTTCCAGAATATTACGGTTTTTAGAACTCGAAATTGTTTGGAATGCCCTTTCGACCGTTTAATAAAGGCGGTAGTTTTACACGTTCATTCCAAAAACAAATCCCTATGCGTAACAAAATGTATTTCGTTCTGCTGTTGATGCTCGCCATTCCGCGCTTGGCATTCTCGCAGCCACCCTTCAACATCGATGAGTTCAAAGTCATTGACCAAAGCCGTTTCATCGTTACCTACGAGACGATGATGACCGACGATTCATTAAAACCCACAAAACACAACTACGACCGTCTTATTCTGATGATAGGCGACTCTATTTCAATGTGTTACAGCAATACCATGCACCGTTATGATTCCGCCTTTACGGTAAGCGAGCGAAAAGGCCAAGACAGTTATAAAAACATGAGCCATTTTGTTGGTGAAAACGGTGGCGTTTGGGTACCCGATGTGTACAAGTATTTCGGCTCAAAACGGATGACTGTTATGCATCGGATGGGTGAAGCTCGGGTGCCGACCTACCTGTATGACGAGCCTTTGGACTTGATGGACTGGCAGATGTCGTTTGAGACGAAGGAAATTCTTGGTTATCAGTGCTTCAAGGCCGAGTGCGACTTCCGTGGACGGCATTGGACGGCATGGTTCACAATGCAGATTCCCGTGAAAGATGGCCCGTGGAAGTTCTGCGGCTTGCCCGGACTGATTCTCGAAGCGGAGGAATCGCGAGGGCATTATGCTTTCCGCTGCATTGGCATTGAAAGCCAGCAAAAACCGATAGTTTGGTATGATGGACCTCGTTTTGAAGATTATCAGCGTTGCACCCGTGCCGATGTCATGAAGCAAGAGGAGGACTATCATGCGGATTTGTTTGGCTATATCCGAATGGCGAATCCTGGCATCAAGATACATATCGCCAAAACGGACGCTTCTGGCAAATATGCTGGTTCAGAGGAGGCTCCCATAGACTACAAGAAAGTACTGCCTTACAATCCTGTGGAATTAGAATAAATCAACATCGAAAAACCCGAAAGACTCGAAAATATTCGGGTTTTTCGTGTCTTTCGATGTTCAAAAGAAAATACAATGATGAGACACTATTTGTATCCATTTTGGCTGCTTTTTCTGTTGCTGTTTATGGCGGTACTTCCATTGACGGCGCAAAGGTTCATGCGGACGGACGAGTTCATGCTTCTGGACGTGGGAAAGTATTCGGTTTCCTACGAGCTACAATATGTGCTTGATTCGATGAAACCCGCTGAAAAAGAGCTGGATGTGTTTCGCCTCGACATCGGGGAAAGCTGGTCGAAGTCGTATAGTTATGCCTTGTTTTGCTACGATTCCATTTGCACGGAGCGGACGCGGAAAGGCCAGGATGTTCCAGGAGGCGCTGATACTTGGCTTTTTATGGAGGTTTATAAAGACCGTAAAAACCATCAAATGACGGTCACGCATAGGGCATACGAAGACGGGCCGGTTTTCAAGTATCAAGAGCCGTCCGATATCCTAATGAATTGGATGTTTTCCAACGAGGTTTGCACGATTTTGGGCTACCGTTGCCAAAAGGCGGTCAGCACTTTTCGGGGTCGTACATGGTCGGCATGGTTTACTCCCGAGATTCCGATTCCCGATGGCCCGTGGAAGTTTGCGGGCTTGCCAGGCTTGGTTTTGAAAGTGGAGGACGACCGTGGGCATTACGCTTTTTCATGTATTGCCATCAGGAATGAGGCCAAGCCGATTGTGATGTGGAAATGCGATTACAAGGAGGCGACAAGGGAGGAGACTTGGAAATTTGACCAGGAGTGTTACCGCGACTTGTACGATTATGCCTTGCGCCTTGACCCTAATGCCCAACTGTTAGCTGATGTGGAGGATGCCTCGGGGCGAATGGTGGAAGTGGAGATTGCCCGAGGCGGGCCTTATAAAATGCCTTGGCCTTATAACCCTGTGGAATTGGAGTAATTGATATGAAACGACTTGTTTTTCTGATAATTAGTGCTTTCTTCATAGCCAAAGCCTTCGCCCAAACAACGATTTCCGGCGAGGTAAACAACGAGAAGAAACAGCCCGTTTACAATGCCTCGGTGATGCTTTTGCGCGTGACGGACAGCTTGCCTATGGCCTATACCTTTACTGATGAAAAAGGTCATTATCAGTTGGTTGCAAAAAGTGAGGAGGCCAAACTGCTCATTGCGGTTTATGGCTTCAACCTGAAACGGCAGTTCAAGGAGGTGGAAAACAAGACGCAGACGGTCAATTTCACGGTGGTGGAGGAAGCGTTGCAACTGAAAGAAGTGAGCGTGAAGTCGGAGAAGATTTGGGGAGGTAATGACACGGTGAACTATGTGGTGGATGCCTTCCGCGACACCACCGACCTCGTCATCGCCGACGTGCTGAAGAAGATGCCAGGCATCGAGGTGAAGGACGACGGCAAGGTGGAATACAAAGGCAAGCCCATCTCCAAATTCTACATCGAAAACATGGACATGCTGCAAGGCCGCTACAACCTCGCCACTACCAGCATTGCTGCCTCCGATGTGGCCTCGGTGCAGGTGATGGAGAACCATCAGGAGGTGAAAGCGCTGAAAGACATCCAGTTTTCGGACAATGTGGCTCTTAACCTGAAACTTAAAGAGAATGCCAAAGGCACCTTCGCCCTGATGGCCGACCTTGGCGGGGGCTGGGCCGACAGCCTGCAATACGCGGGCAGCCTCACGGGAATGTTTTTCGCGAAACGCAACCAGTTTCTTGGCACCTTGAAGGCCAATAATGCAGGCATCAACCTTGTTGACAACGAGAATGTTACGGTTTATCCGATGGCCTCGATGGTCAAGCCGAGTGCACCGGGCATTTCGGGGGTGCGGCACACGCTGAACCGCTCGCAAGGGGTCACCTACAACAGCCTGCACAAGCTGAAAAACGAGGCCGAGCTGTCGTACAGCCTGCTTTTTGGCGGCGACCGCAACCGCAAAACAAGCGAGTCGAGCACGCTCTACCTCCTTCCCGATGATACCATTAGCCTTGTTGAGCGGATGCAGTCGTTAGAAACGGCCAGAATGCTCGAAGGCAGCATCAATTACAATCTTAACAAGGACTTGGATTATCTGAAAATCAACCTCATCGTTTCGGGGCACCGCAACTGGGGCGAGGGCTTGGTGGACAATGGTGAGCTGATACGGCAGGAGGAAAACTACCAATCGCTGTGTGCCAAGGCTAACATCCACTGGATTCGCAAGAGCCGTCGCGACCCTGAAAGCGGCGTGGAGATTAATTCCAACACAAATTACGGCACCTTGCCTTACGGCTTGAAGGTGGCACCAGGATGTTTCCCCGATGTCCTCAACGGCGGCGAGGACTACGCCATGACCTTGCAAAACATAGGTTTTCAGTCCTTTAAGAGCGAGAATTTCCTTCGCTTCCTCACCAGCGTGGTTTGGAAACGGCTGCGCATCATGCCTTATTTCAGTTTCAACATGGAGGATCAGGTACTTAATTCAGCCGCGCTTTGCGTCATTGCGAGCGTAGCGAAGCAATCCAGCAGTCCTGTCTCGATGGATTGCCGCGCTCCGCTCGCAATGACGTTCAGTAACGACATCCGTTGGCACAAATACCAACCTGCCGCAGGGGCCTGGTTTACCTATGACCGCCGCCGCGTGAACGTAACGCTCGTCGTGCCCGTGCAGTTGCGTTACCTGCAATTGGACGACCGCCTCGGAACCGCCTCCGACAAGCAATTCAAGGTCCTGACCCAGCCTTCGCTGTCGTTCCGTTACGACTTCAACCATAACTGGAAAGTGAGTACCAAAATTGCTGCCTACAACAGCACCCCGAGTCTGCGAACGCTGTATTCGGGCTATATCTTGCAGAACTACAGAACCTTGTCGCACTACGACTGCCCTTTGGCCGACACCTACGGTGCCAATACCTCACTGACGCTGTCGTTCAAAAACGTCTTGAAATACATCTTTGGTGATTTTTCTATGAACTACAACCGCTACCGCAACGAGGTGATGTATGCACAAAGCTTTGAAGGCAACACGATGGTAATCAATGCCGTGGCTGTGCCGAGTTGGGGCGATTATCTGTCGGTTTCCTTGTTTGCGGGCAAGGGTTTCAGTTGGAAGCGGCTGAACATCAACGCGAAGTGTTCTTACGGATTGGGGCGTTCTCCGCATTTGGTTCAGAATGAGATAGCTATCTATTACAATCAAGGCTGGAACGCCAACCTGACCGCTTCCATCGCCATCACGAACTACATTTTCTTCAACAACAAAAGCAGTTTTAGTTGGATGACTTCCTCGTTGGGCGGCTTCAACGCTGATAGTGAGCCGATTGTAAGCCTCATTGACAACGCCAATTTGAGCGTGGTTTTGCCTTTCGGCTTGTCCGTCATGCCCTCGGTGGAATTCTATCACACCCGCTCTGCCACTCGCACCGACAATTTCGTACTGTTGGATTGCAGCCTCGGCTACACTTTCCAAAGAGTCAAATTCAGCCTCGATTTGAACAACATCCTCAATACAAAGAGCTTCATTTATTCCTATTATTCAGGGATTTATGGGTATTATTCGGCTTACGCCATCCGCCCGAGGAGCGTGATGCTGACGGCGCGGTTTAAGGTGTTTTGATGTTGGTTCAATGAAAAAAACGTAATTTTGCCCACATGAAAAAATTCAAACCTCTAATCGTCGTTGTTTTTGTCGTTTTGTCCGCTTGTCATTCTTCAAGCCGTGATGTGAAGCAAATTGCCCAAGATGCCTTGGAAAACGCTCGTATTCAGTTGGATTCAGGCAATAAAACGGAGGCCATGAAGTTGTTCAAGGAAGCGGAGCATTATGGCCTTATGTCGAACAATACGCTGACGGTGGCTCATGCACGGTATCACATTGCGCAATGTTTGGGCTACTATGCTGACAAAGAGGAAGTTGTTTCGTTGCTGAAGGCCGCTGCCGAGGGCTTTGGCGAAGATTACGCTGACCGTGCCGAAGCGTTGAGAGAGTTGGGCGATTTCTATCAATTCCATAGGCAATTTGATAGCGCCGAGTATTGTCTGAAACAAGCTATGGCATACGCCGAGCAAAGCGGTTCAATAGAAGCAAAGCGCAATGTCTTGTCTGCTTTTCATATCATGTATTTCAATGCAGGGGATTACGAAAAGTCGGCCGATTATCTCAACCAGTTTTGGCAAGCCTCAATTCAGGAGGGTGACGACAACCTGCTTATGTACTACTATCACGACATGGGGAACATCTATTCCCAGTCTGGCGACTTGGATTCTGCGGATTATTATTACAGTCGTTTGGAGGAACTGGTGTCCCAAACCGAGCCTAACGAGGATACTTGGTTCTATTACGGTGTCCTGTCCGATTTTGCCGAAGAACGTGGCGATTATGAAACCGCCTGCAAATATGGATGTCTGTACGAGGAAGGCAGCAAGCTAAAAGAAATAGAACAACAGGAGAACAATCTTGCGCTTATCAGCCATAAATACGACAGCGAAGTGATGCGGAATGAATTAAACCAGAAAATCATTATCAGGCAGCGCATCATCGTTATCGTCAGTTTGTTGGCGACTTTGGTTTTGGCGGCGTTGTTGGTGTCGCAAATCCGCTTGGCAAGACGGCGCAAACGCGAGGCCGAAATCAATGCCGAGTTGTTCCACTTCAAGCTGCAGAACAAGGATTTGGCCCAAAAACATGCCGAGCACGAGCAAATCCAACAGGACTATGCCGACCGCCTCTCGGATGCCTTGGTGAAGGAGCAACGTATCATGCTGTTACTGGACAACTATCTGAACAGCAACAAGAAATCCAACCTTCTCAACGATTTGGTGTCGTCGGTCTATAGTGAAAAAAACCATTGGCAGGCCATGCAGGAAGTGGTTGACCAACTCTATCCCGACCTAATGGAAACCCTTCAGCAGAAATACCCCGACTTGGACGAGGACGAAAGGAAATCCTACATCCTCTCCTATTTCAAGCTCTCGCGACAAGAGGAGGCCGACTACCTTGGAACGACCATCAACATGGTGGACAAATTGCGCGGACGGCGACGGAAAAAGATGGAAGAAAGGTAAAAACTTTTGGACTATTTCCAAAAATCGTTTGGAATAGAAGTTAAACTATCTTATTCGTTTTCATTATTTTACATTTTTTCATAACTCGAAATTGTTTGGAATGACTGCCCGACCGCTTGACAAAGACGGTAGTTTTGCGGCATCATTACAAAATCATATTACGACGTGTAAAATAATGTATCACTCAAAACCTAAAGCAATGAAGAAAGTCGTTTATCTGCTTGGTATCACGCTCCTTATGGCAGGAGCAGCCAAGGCTCAAGAAGAAAAAGTCCAGATGGGCGCTGAAATTAAATTTGAGAAAGTCGTTCACGATTACGGCGATGTGCCTTACAACGGCAACGGCGAATGTGAGTTCCGTTTCACCAACACGGGTACCGAACCCCTTATCATCCAGAAACCGAAGTCGAGTTGCGGCTGCACCATCCCTTCGTGGCCTCAGGAGCCCATCCTCCCAGGCGAGTCAGAAATCATCAAAGTGACCTACCGCACCAACCGTCCCGGCATCATCAACAAAACGGTGACCGTGACCTCCAACGCCGTCAAAAACTCCACCGTGGTGCTGCGCATCAAGGGCCGCGTCCTTGACCAACCTACCGAAGCCCTCCCTGAGAAGAAGAGCAATTTCGGCAGCGGTTCTCCCGTCAATAACAACTGATCAGAACGTAATTCTTTAATTATCATTAAGCCGTCTAAAGTTACCGTTAGACGGCTTTTTATTTTTTTCCCAAAAAAGTGTAAGATTTCGACAATTTCCACGATATAATAGCAAACGACCGAATGGAATGACGACTGAAGAGTTCAAACGTGACATTCTGCGACTGCAAGCCCGATTGCAGCGGACTGCCGAAAGCATCGTAGGCGACCCCGACAGCGCAGCGGATGCCGTTCAAGAAGCCGTCATCACACTCTGGAAGCAACACGCGACGATAAAAAGCCGAGATATGGAAAAGCTCAGCCTCACCATCGTGAAGCGGCGCAGCATCGACCTGCTCAGGAAACAACGCCCCACGATCCCCATCGACACGGAAAGCCTGATGTTGGCCGAACCGCCGCAGGACGACTCGGAAGAACGCTACCGACTGGCGCGGAAACTCGTCGACCAACTGCCCCAGCGCCAACGCGATGCCATCCTGATGAAATATGAAGAGGGTCTCAGCGTGGAGGAAATCGAGAAGGCAACAGGCATGAGCAGCACCCATGTCTATGCCACGCTGTCGCGTGCCTACAAATCATTACGAGAAGCCATAAAACAATATAAGGAGAAACAAGGATGAATACTGAAAACGAAATGAACGAGGAAGTCCGCCAGTTGCTCGACAGCTTGGAAGAACATGGAAAGAACGTTCGCCGACAGCAGGAACTCAGCGACCTGATTGATCAACTTGCTGAAGAGGAAAAGACCGTCGAAATACCTCGCAAACATAGGAAACTCACCCCGCTTTGGTGGGCTATGGGAGCCGCTGCTGCATGCCTCTTGCTTTGGCTGCTTATCAAACCGAGCATAAAAGAAACTCCCGAAACGAACAAGGAAATCCTCGTGGAGGAAACAGAAATCCTTGATTCCGTCAAGACCGAAGTGAACGATGTCGTCTTTGAAGAGCCGGTCATCAAGGAAGAACTACTGGCGGAGGAAACGCCCGTTGACCCGCAAGAATCACAGATGAAAAAAGAGAAACCGAGGGCAGAAGTTGTCGAAGTATTAGTCGAACAGCCTATCCTTGCAGAGGTAACGCCAACAAAGCCCGAAGATACAGCAAATATTGGATCCAACACCATACCTGCTTCAATTGAAGAAAAACTCTCAACTCCCAACTCCCAACTCTCAACTCAACATAGCTCCAAGCGTCGAGTCATCCGGAGCCTCAACCTGGTGTGCTATGAATGTCAGAAGGAACCCGAACTCTTCATCAAACCTGTCATGGAAGACAGAACCTTATTC
>JAEEGJ010013450.1_pt1 | contig 19830 bp, 17 predicted proteins | sample 8958761 | NCBI WGS metagenome assembly JAEEGJ01 (sample SAMN16246546, study PRJNA631951) | gut metagenome | biome: gut microbiome; feature: rumen; material: RS-attached | host: Bos | place: Iran: Karaj | collected 2018-10 | reverse complement strand
CATTCAGTGACCATTGACTATCCTGCCATCAATAATAATGTGTATAATTTCGGGGCAGTTCTCGTATATATGAATGTTAATGGCACCTGGTCACAAGTACCATTGACATATTATTACAATGATGGAGGTGATTTTTATGAAGCTTCAATTGAGGTTGCCACACTTAGTGATGGTGGCGTGAGGATGTTTTGGACGGAAAGCGACTTGTGGAAAGTTCGTCCTGAAACCCGAGAATTCAAGATTGTGGCCATCGAAGCCTCGGTTTACAGCCATCGCAGCGATGTCGACTACAGCGACTATGAGGCTGTGAAGACCGCCTTCCAGTTGGCTGACTAAAATACAATTGGAAATGAAATCATGTAGAGACGTAGCGCGCTACGTCTCTATTTTTTTATTGCATGGCCAAGGAAAACCACATGAACCCAACATAGCCCAAGGTAAGCAATGCTCCTTCCCAACGCGAAATCTTGCGGCCTTTTCCAGTGAAAACAAACATGAACATCAGTATATTGGCTGCAAAGAGAATCATCAATTGTTTGTTCATGATGGGATCAAATGGCAGCGGTGTAATGATGGCACTGATGCCTAACACCATAAAAATGTTGAGGATGTTGGAACCCAATACGTTGCCGATAGCGATGCCCGAGTTCTTTTTCAAGGCGGCCACAATGGAAGTGATGAGCTCGGGCAATGAGGTGGCAGTAGCGACCACAGTCAATCCTATGGTACTTTCGCTCATGCCCCAGTTTTTAGCTAGGATTTGCGCGTTTCGCGAGACAAGTTCTCCACCTATGTATAATCCAATGATTCCAGCAATGAGGGCAAGGGTGGTTTTACCCCAAGGCATAGCTTCCTGGACGTCTTCAGTTTCTTCTTTCGGGTCGTTTTTCAGCATGGTGAGTAGCAGATAGGCGAAACCCATCAGAAGGAGGACAATGCCTTCGATCCAGTTGATGGTACGCGCTTTTCCTGTGAAGAAATAGTTGGCCATCAAAGTGATGGCGAGGGTGGCAACGAAACCGACGGGGATGTCGCGACGAATGGAGACACGGCTCACGTCGATGGGCCAGATGAGTGAGCTCACGCCGAGGATGAGCAAAATGTTCATCGTGTTGCTCCCGATGATGTTGCCGATGGCCAAGCCAGGACTGCCTTTCGCGCACGAGAACACATTGACAATCATCTCAGGCAGCGAGGTGCCGAAGGCCACGATGGTCAAGCCGATGATGAGCGGCGACAGCTTGGCTCGGATGCCAACGCTGGTGGCCCCGTTGACGAGCCAGTTGGCACCCAAGATCAAGGCGACGAAACCGACGATGAGTAATAATAAAGGTATTAAAGAAGTCATATAGTTGTGGCCGGCGTTTCGACAGGCTCAACGACCTTCGCTTTTTTGTTCCGTTAGGGTCCCTGAGCTTGTCGAAAAGCCGACAAATTATTATGAGTTAAACATTATAATTCCGTGCCCCGAAAATCTTGCTTCCCACGCGCACTAAAGTTGCGCCTTCCTCAACAGCAATCGGGTAATCATCCGACATGCCCATCGAAATATCCTTGAATTGCGGCTGGTCGGCGAAATAATCAGTCTTCAGCGTGTCGAAGATTTCCTTCAGATGCTTGAATTCTTTGCGGACTTCAGTCATGTCATCGGTGAAGGTGGCCATGCCCATCACACCACAGATACGCACGTTTTGCATCTGTTTGAATGCTTCTGAACCAAGCAGTTGTCGTGCTTCGTCTAGGTCTAAGCCGAACTTGGTCTCTTCCAACGCGATGTGGAATTGCAGCAGGCAATCCACCACGCGACCATGCTTGGCGGCTTCCTTGTTGACGGCTTCCAGCAAATTGGCCGAGTCGATGCTGTGGATGAGCGTGACAAAGGGGATGATGTATTTGATTTTGTTGGTCTGCAAGTGACCGATGAAGTGCCATTGGATGTCGGTGGGCAAGACTTCATGCTTGTCGCGCATTTCAAGGGCGTGGTTTTCGCCGAAAATGCGCTGACCAGCGTCATAGGCTTCCTGCAAGTCGCTGACGGGCTTGGTCTTGCTGACGGCCACTAGAGTCACTGACTTAGGCAGCGTCGCCCTAATTTTTTCTAGGTTTTCCTTAATCATGTTTATCCTTTAATAATATGGCGCAAAAATAGCCATTATTCTGCATTCTTAATTCTGCATTCTGCATTTTTTTATTACCTTTGCACCCAAATTTTTGAGAAATATGTTTGAAGGTTTAAGCGAAAAATTAGAACGTTCGTTCAAAGTCCTTAAAGGACAGGCCTATATCACTGAGGTGAACGTGGCCGATACCATGAAAGAAATCCGTCGCGCTCTGTTGGATGCCGACGTCAGCTATAAGATTGCCAAGGATGTTACCAATAATATCAAGGAGAAGGCCCTCGGTCAGGAGATTCTTACTTCGGTGAAGCCTGGTGAGATGATGGTCAAAATCGTCCACGACGAATTGGCCGACTTGATGGGCGGCGATGCCGTTGACATCAACCTGAAAGGCAATCCTAGCATCATCTTGATTGCAGGTCTGCAAGGTTCTGGTAAGACCACATTCTCTGCCAAGTTGGCCTCCTATCTGAAACGCAAGCGCAGCAAACAAGTGCTGCTGGTGGCTGGCGACGTGTACCGCCCAGCTGCTATTGAGCAGTTGAAGGTGTTGGGCCAACAGGTTGAGGTTGAGGTATATAGCGAAGAAGGCAACAAGAATCCCGTGCAGATTGCACAGAATGCCATCAAGCATGCACAGAGCCAGGGCAAGAACGTTGTCATTATCGATACCGCTGGTCGTCTGGCTGTCGACGAGGAGATGATGAACGAAATCGCCAACATCAAGGAAGCCGTGAAGCCGCATGAGACCTTGTTTGTGGTGGATTCCATGACGGGTCAAGATGCCGTCAATACGGCCAAGGCCTTCAATGACCGCTTGGATTTCGATGGCGTGGTGCTGACCAAATTGGACGGCGATACCCGTGGCGGTGCTGCTCTCACCATCCGCACGGTGGTGGAGAAGCCCATTAAGTTCGTCGGTATCGGCGAGAAGATGGATGCCTTGGATGTGTTCCACCCCAAGCGCATGGCCGACCGTATCCTCGGCATGGGCGACATTGTCTCTCTCGTGGAACGCGCCCAAGAGCAGTTCGATGAGGAGGAAGCCCGCAAGTTGCAAAAGAAACTCGCCAAAAACGAGTTCAACTATAACGACTTCCTGAAGCAGATACAGCAAATCAAGAAGATGGGTAACCTGAAAGACCTTGCCAGCATGATTCCTGGCATGGACAAAGCCATGAAGGGTGAGGAAATCGATGACGATGCTTTCAAGAGCATCGAGGCTATCATTTATTCTATGACACCTCAAGAGCGTGAAAATCCAAAGCTGTTGAACGGCACGCGCCGCAAGCGTATTGCCGATGGTAGCGGTACCAGCATTGTGGAGGTGAACCGCCTCGTGAAGCAGTTCGAGGAAACCTCTAAGATGATGCGCATGATGACCACTGGCGGTGGCAAGAAACTGATGCGCATGGCTGGAGCAATGAAAAGAAGATAAACTCTAACAATATGGATAACAAGATTATAGACGGCAAACTCATTGCCGAACAGATGAAGAAAGAAATCGCCGCTGAGGTGGCGGATATGATTGACCATGGCATCAAAGCCCCGCATTTGGCGGCAGTCATCGTGGGTGACGACGGTGCCAGCAAGACCTATGTGGCCTCAAAAGAGAAGGCCTGCCAATCGGTGGGCATGACCTCCTCGGTGTATCGTCTTCCCGTGACCACTACGGAGAAGGAAATGCTCGAGATGGTGGAATTTCTCAACAACGACCCCGAGATTGATGGTTACATCATCCAACTGCCGCTGCCCAAGCAAATTGACGAGGACAAGGTCATCAATGCCATCAAGCCTGCCAAGGATGTGGACGGCTTCACAAGCATTAATGCCGGCAATATGCAACTGGGCCATCCTTGCTTCGTTCCTGCCACACCGAATGGCATCATGGAACTTATCAAACGCTCTGGCATTGAGACGGTGGGTAAGAATGTGGTCGTGCTCGGTCGTTCCAACATCGTCGGCACGCCAATGGCCATTCTCATGTCGCGCAAGGGCATTGATTCAACTGTCACTTTGTGCCACAGCCGCACCAAGAACCTGCCCGAGATTTGCCGTAATGCTGACATCCTCGTTGCTGCCATTGGCAAGCAGGGCTTTGTGACTGCAGACATGGTGAAACCTGGTGCTGTTGTTATTGACGTGGGCATCCACCGTGTCGAAGACCCAACCAGCCCTAAGGGATACAAAATCTTAGGTGATGTCGACTATGACGAAGTTTACAAAGTGGCTTCCAAAATCACTCCTGTCCCTGGAGGTGTGGGTCCCATGACCATCGTTTCGCTGTTGCAGAACACGCTGAAAGCCGCCAAGGGCGTGGTGTATCCTAAATAACCATGAAAAAGGCCCTTTTGTTCGGCTTGCTCCTACTGCTGATTGCCCCTGTTATGGCGCAGGAGGAAGGCACGGCGGACTTTTCGCCGATATTTTTCTCAGAACTGAAGGCGGAATTGCCTAATGAGGTCAGAGAAACTTCGGGTCTTTTCTTCCACAATGGTCGCCTTTGGACGCACAACGACAGTGGAGGCAAGCCGATTCTATTCGCCCTTGACACTACGACTTTTGAAGTGGTGCAGAAGATTACCCTTTCCAATGCAAAAAACAAGGACTGGGAAGATGTCTGCACTGATGGCAAAAGGGTTTATGTCGGCGACTTCGGCAACAACAAAGGAAAACGCAAGAACTTAAGAATCTACACATTCCCCTTGTCGGCCATCCCTGACTCGGGCGATGTAACAATTACGGTTGACTCCATTCGTTTTAGCTTCGGTGACCAAACTAACTTCGTCTACAACAAACACGAGCACGACTTCGACTGCGAGGCCATGTTTGCGACCGATAGTAGCCTCTACCTTTTCAGCAAAGGTTGGGCGACAGGTACGACGCGGATGTACCGCCTCACGAAAACACCTGGCAACCAAGTGGCCGAGGTGGTGAATGGCTTCGATTCGCAAGGATTGATTACTGGTGCCGATTACGACAAAAAAAACCATGTTTTAGTTGTCGTAGGCTATGTAAAGTCCATATGGAAGCCGTTCATGTACTTGATTTTTGATTTCGATGAGGCTGGTGTGAAACTATCGAACCGCCGCTTTGAGATGCCGCAATTGACGGGTGCTCAGACAGAAGGTATTTGCTTTTTTGATGACGGACGCTGCTTTGTCACGGCGGAGACTTCCCCAACAATGACGGCAAGAGTATTTGTGGTGGATTTCCGTAAATGGATAGATAAAGAGCTGAAAAAATAAGGACTAATGAAACGTGTTTCGGTCATAGCTTTCTTTTTCATGTTGCTGACTTCCACGGCTTTCGGCCAGCATCCTAAAAAAGCGGTGAAGGCCTACGAGGCGGCAGAAGAGGCTTTCTTGAATCGTGATTACGAAAAAGCTCACCAACAAGTATTGAAGGCAGTGATTGCGGATCCTAACTATGCCGAGGCCTGGCTTTTGGAAGGTGAGATTGGGATGGAAACCAAGGACTATGACCTTGCGATAATGGGCTATGAAAAGGCTTTGGAGACCGACTCGATGGCGTTTCCTCCAGCGGCCATCACTTTGGCGCGGTTATATGACCGTCAGGGTTCCTACAAACGTGAAATCACCTTGCTGCGTTGGTATCAATCTAAGGGAAAGGGGAATGCAGCTAACAATGCCACCGTGTCGGAGATGCTTGATTTGGCCATGTTCCGCGACGAGGCACTCAGCCATCCTGTGGCCTTTGCGCCTGAGAGCTTGGGGACTGATGTCAATACGAAAGATGATGAATATGTCAACATGCTGTCATTTGATGGTTCGCAGCTGCTCTTGACGCGGAAGATGCCTTTGGGTGACGGTTACCAAAAGGAATTCTTGTTTATCTCCCATTGGGATGGCGAACAATGGTCAGAGCCTCAGTTGCTGACTTTTTTGGATTTTCCAAAGGATGTCGACCCAGGTGCGGCTTTTATTTCGGCTGATGGCAAGAAACTCTATCTGACAGGTTGCGGTTGGTCGCGCGACAGCAGTTGCGACATCTATGTCTCGGAATTAAAGGATGGTCAATGGGGGATGCCTCAACGTTTGAAAGGTAGTATCAACACCAACAGTTGGGAGTCGCAGCCCTGCGTGAGCAGTGATGGCAGGGAACTCTACTTTGTTTCGCGCCGTTCGGGCAATGCCGACATTTATTATGCTCGACGTAATGCGGATGGCACATGGGAAGAACCGCAAAACATTGGAGAACCCATTAACACAAAGGGCACTGAGATGGCGCCTTTCTTGCATCCCGACGGGCATACATTGTATTTCTCATCTGATAAGCACATCGGCATGGGCGGTTTCGACCTGTTCATGAGCCGTAGGGGAGAAGACGGACAATGGCAGGCGCCAGTCAACTTGGGCTTTCCTATCAACACAAGTGGCGACGAAATCAACTTCTTTGTGGCCGCAGATGGCAAGACAGCTTTCATTTCCTCACAACGCGAAGGCGGCATCGGCGGCTATGACATTTACACTTTCGAGTTACCCGAAGAAATTCGTTCCGATTCGGCCAACTATTTGGCTTCAGTGGATGTGACGGAATTGGCACCAGGCGATGCCGTGGTCTTGCAAAATATCCAGTTTGAATACAATAGTTCCGCATTGACCAATGATTCTCGACCTGGAATCCAAATGCTTACCGAGTTTCTGCAACGTAATCCTGAATTGAGAGTGGAACTGGCGGGACATACCGACAATGTGGGTAGTGATAGTTATAATTTGAAACTATCTTCTGAAAGGGCTGAAACGGTTCGCGATGCCTTGATTGCCAATGGCATTGATGCAAGCCGTTTGACTGCCAAAGGATATGGTGCATCACAACCGATTGCACCTAATGATACCGAGGAACATCGCGCATTGAACCGAAGAACGGAAATGATTATAATTGATTGAATATGAGAAAGATAACGTTTATAATTGTATTGGCTATTGTTATGGCAGCTTGTGTAAAGACTCCCGAACCAACCCGATTCTCGATTTTGGGCGACAGTTATTCAACCTATGAAGGCTATGTTTACCCTGATACCAACGATGTATATCCTTATGACGAAATTGGTGTGACGGGCGTGGAACAGATGTGGTGGTCGCAAGTGGCTGATTCAACAGGCTGGCTACTTGAGCGTAACAATTCATTCTCTGGTTCTCTGATATGCAATATGAATGCCTCGGATTACTATGGGCCGTATTCCTTTATTCGTCGTATGAACAATTTAGGCAATCCCGATGTGATTTTCATCCTTGGCGGAACCAATGATGTGTGGAATGATGCTCCTTTTGGCGATTATGTGTATTCCGGTTGGACAGAGGAACAGCTTTGTTCTTATCGCCCTGCCTTGGCCTATCTGCTCTACAATATGAAACGACTTTATCCCAAGGCTAAAATCTATTTCGTGCTTGAAACCGACCCTTGTCCAGGTGGTATCAGTGAAGAAACGCAGTTGAATCTTATCGGATCGACACATCGTATTGCCAACCATTACAATGTGGACTGCATAGATTTATACGATGTACACAAAAAGTGGTGGCATCCCGATGTTCAAGGACAAAAGAACATTGCAGACCAAGTGTTGGATTTCCTTGTGACAGAAAAGCGTTAATGCCTGAATCGGTAGCGTACAGTCAATTCGTCGTTGCTCGGTGTTGGCACATCCCAATAGTGCTTTTCTGACGTTGAGTCTGTCGAAACGTCCATATTGTCATCCTCTGTTTCTTCTTCCTCTTCCCAGTGATATACCTCTTTTTGTGGTCCTTCTTTCCTTAGGAAAAAGGCCAGTAGCACGCCAATGATGGCACCGCTGAGGTGGCCTTCCCACGAGATGTTTTGCGGTATGGCCAACGAGGGAATCATCCCCCAAATGAAGCTGCCGTATAGGAACACCATGATGAGTGCGATGACAATGAGCATTCGGTTGCCACGGATGAAACCGCTTGTGATAAGGAAAAGGTTCAGCCCATAGACGAGTGCGCTGGCGCCAATGTGTGTTGTATCAGGATTGCCGATGCACCATGTAATCAAACCGCTGGCAAGATAAATGATGAGCAGTACACGGTTAGCTAGGCTGGGGTAGCAATAATACAAGGCCGTACCCAAAACGAGGATGGGAACCGAGTTTGACATCAAATGCTCCCAACTGCCATGCAGGAAAGGCAAGGTGAGGATGCCGATGAGACCTTGGGCAGTATGCGGGGTGACTCCCCAGCGACCCAGGTTGATGCCAAATGACACCTCAATGATTTTTACCAGCCACATCAAAGCCACAAGGATGAGTGGGATGATGAGGCTGCCCAAAAACTTCTTTCGCTCTTGTTTGTCTTCCATGCCGAGGTGTTTATCAATAATTGTTCCGCTGCAAAGGTCGGAAATTTTGGCAGGAAAACAAAAAACCGCTCCCTTTTCGGAAGCGGTTTTCAGTTCTACACATCTTAACCTTACGGCAGGAACGGCATCTTAACCACCACAGCCTTGATGAGTTTGTTGCGGATCTTGATGAAGATTTCGGTGTCCTTCTTGCTGAAGGCTTTCTTCACCAGAGCAGTGCCGATGTTCTTGCCAGTCGAGGGCGACGGGCTGCCCGAGCGCACCATACCGATGACATTGCCTTCGGCATCGCACACTTCGTAGCCGTTACGCGGAATACCGCGGTCGATCATCTCAAAACCGACAATCTTCTGGCTTACGCCATTGGCCTTTTGAGCGGTGAAGATTTCGCGGTTGAGGAAGTTGTTGCCATCGACGAATTTGGTGATCCAACCCAAACCAGCCTCAATGGGGCTGATGGTGTCGTCGATTTCGTGACCGTAGAGGCAGAAGCCTTTTTCGAGACGGAGGGTGTCGCGGCAGCCCAAACCTGCGGGCATGATGCCGAACTCCTTGCCAGCCTCAAAGACGGCGTCCCAAATCTTCTTGGCGTGGGCGACGGGGATGTAAATTTCGCAGCCGCCTGATCCAGTGTAACCCGTGGTCGAGAAGATGATGTTGTCGACACCAGCGAAGTTAATGATTTGGAAGGTGTAGTATTCCATATCCACCACGTTGGCCTTGGTGAGCTTTTGCATGGCTTTCAGGGCGTTGGGACCTTGCACGGCCAGCTGAGCCCATTCTTCGCTTTCGTTCTTGAAGTCTTCACCGAGGGTCATGCCAAACTTTTCGGCAATCTGGCTCATCCAAGCCCAGTCCTTGTCGATGTTGGCAGCGTTGGGCACCATGAAGTAATGGTCGTCTGCGATGCGGTAGACAAGCATGTCGTCCACGATACCGCCCTTGCCATTCGGCAGGCAGGTGTATTGCACCTTGCCGTCGCTCAAAGCGGCCACGTCGTTGACGGTGCAGTACTGCATGAACTGCTTGGCCATGGGGCCTTTGGCACGGAACTCGCCCATGTGCGACACGTCGAACACGCCGACGTTGTTGCGGACGTTGTTGTGCTCTTCGACAAGGCCGGTGTATTGGATCGGCATGTCGTAACCGGCGAATTCAGCCATCTTGGCACCCAAATCGTGATGAATCTGGTTGTAAGGGGTTTTCTTTAATTCGATGTTTTCCATTGTGTGTGTTATTGTTTATCGTTGATTGTCATTATCTTCTGTTGTCGTGCAGTCCTTTCTTGAAGCTGGGGCCAAAGTGCACACGCGTGTATTTTTGGTCGTAGACGGTAACCACTTTTGGCGGTTCATTGTTGAATTGGCGTTTCAGTGTACAACCGTTCTTGGGATCGACCCAGTATTGATTGACAGAACCATCTTCCTGTTCGACAAAGAATCTCCAGCAGTCGATGCCGAGCACTTTTTCTTGGCCCACATAATACTTGGAAAGGTTGCTCTTATCCGTCACATCCTTTTCGAAGGCATTGAGTGCGGGGCAGCTCGCATCCAAAGGCTCAAACTCCCAGTCCACATCATCGGTCCATCCTTGTGCGTCAGGGCAGTAGTACCAAACTTTTCCAGTCTTGATGTTCCAGAAACGGTCGAACCCGACACCATCGTTGAAGGCCTCTTCATCGCCATGCTTCATGTAGGTCTCATAGAAATCGCCTGTTTGGTTATGAATGGTGATGAAGTAGTTGTCGGTAGGAGGAGTGTATTTGTAGATACCTGTAAAAGCCTGCGTTCCAGGATTCTTCGGAATGCTGGGAGCATCTGGAGTAGGGGCGTTAGGATCGAAAATATTCAATTCTGCCACGATGACATTTTCACCGCATTTTGTCGTGATACGGCTGTTGCCAACTCGTTTGGCAATGACTTGGATGCTATTGCCGTATTTGAGAGGCTTGACATCGATATTGTTAGGGAATTTGATGCTATAGCTAATCGTGTCACACTCGTTGAAAGGTGTCCAAACAATAGTGTCACCTAACTTTATGTCTACATTAAATTCTTTTCTTTCTTGTGCCATCGCAAAGCTGGCAATGCAAAGAAATACTAAAGTATACAACGTTTTTTTCATTTTGATATGAGTTTAAATTTGATGCAAAAATACAAAATATCTATATTTCGACAAGTTTAATAATCAAATTAGGAAAAGATTTTAGGTGGAAAGAGTGTTTTTAGGGTCAAAGGCTTGTTCAAATGCTGCCCGCATCTTGCTTTCATTTCTGATAATTGTTCTCAGTTCCTCCAATCGAGTGGCATTGTCCGATTCGGGGATCCAAAGGCGAAGGTAGCCTGTGTCGGAATACTTTTCCAACAGATGTTCACGAAAACGTTGGTATTGTTGCTCCTTGTCATAGTCGGGGAAGTGGTCCTGCGTGAATTGTATGGTGCGTCGGATGACTTTCTCGGGCGAGATGAGGCGATCAGCTTCAGCCACAATCTTACCGTAAATGCTGCGCGGTTCATGACCTGAGGAAGCACGGTGGTCTTCGGCAGCCTGCGCTATCGTCTCGATTTGGGCTTCATCGAACCATTCACGCAAACGCTTGTCTTCTCGGATAATGCGCCCTGAAACGAGATGATGCGAGTCGCGGCCTTCGCAGAGACCTGTGTCGTGGTACGCTGCAATGGCGTAGACCATGTTCTCGTTCACATCATAATGTTGCGCCAAGGCCATGCTTCTTTCGATGACCTCCTCTGCATGGTTGAGCTGATGCGCTGCATCGAAATGGTCGTAACGGGGCAGGATTTCCTGCTCGATATATTCTATTAAGGTAGGGTTTACCATCCGCCACCTCCAGCATTCACCGTGGTCACCATCGAATTGACATTCACATTGACGCTTTGTCCACCAGTGTAAGTGACATTGCCCGTGTAGTAGCCGTTCCAGTTGGTGCCGCCGCTGATGGTGCCGTTGTATTTCACGGTGTACGATTGTCCCGTTTGCAGCTGCGGGTCGGTGAAAAGCATGACCATGTTGTTGCCGCCACCAGGCCAGCCGCCTCCACCGCCCGTGAAGGTGGGGCATTGGTAGGTGCAGATCACAGTGCCGTCCGATTTCAGGACTTGGATGGCGTAGCCGGGTTGCGTGTTGATTTTCAGGGTGGGTTGGGTGCAGACGTTGGTCGTCGGGTTGCTCGTTGCGCCGCCCGTGCCGATGTGAGTGCCGCCCGTAATCATGAATTGGTTCCAGTCGCAGTCGAAGCCTTCCTCGGGCTGGCGCGCGCCATTGGCGATGGCGAAACCGCCGTTGAGGGACAGGTTGCCGTTTGAGTCGATGCCGTCGTTGTTGTCGCTGTGCGAATAGATGGTGCCGCCGTTGATGGTGAGGTTTTGCGCCGCGTTGATGGGGTCGTCGGTCTTCGAGTAGGTCTCGATGTTGCCGCCGTTGATGGTCAGCGTGGCCTTGCTCTCGATGCACTCGCCGCCTTCGTTGTTTTGGGTGCAGTTGACCGTGATGGTACCGCTGTTGATGGTCAGGTTGCCGCGACTCTTGATGCCCTTCGGGTTGGCGTAGTCGCCGCCTTGACCCGGTCCGGGAGGCCAGCCGCCGCCACCGCCTGAACTGATGGTAATGCGCTCGCCGCTTGTGGTCACGTTGAGGATGAGGTCGTCGTTGTTGGCGCCTTGCTGTCCGATAACGAGGGTACCGCCCACGTTGATGCCCTTGCCGCCCGTTCCCGAGCTGCTAAGGGTATAATTTCCGGCGAGGATTTGCATGTTGCCGTCGCACTTGAGGCACGATGAGGTGTAGGCGTCTTTTGTACTGCCACTGACGGTGTAGGAGGCACCGTTGCCCTGTGTGGTGATGGTGAAGTCGCCATCGTTGATGGTCAGGTTGCCATCGGCACTGATAGACTTGCCGCCGTGGTTGCTAGTAGGCAGTGTGATGTGGAAGGTGCCGCCCGAAATGTTGATGTTGGCATCGCTCTTGATAGCGGTGCAGTAGGCAGGCACGTTCTGGTTGTTTATCGATTCCATGACGGTGTTACCAGAGGCGGTGATAGTGATGTCGCCACCCGAGATGGTCACATCGCCCGTGGCCGTGATGCCCTTGGAAATGTCGCCAGAGTGGGTGAGTTCGAGGGTGCCGCCGTTGATGTGGACGGTGCCATCGCTCTTGATACATTTGCCGTCTTGGGATGAAGAGACCACGGTGATGTTAGCCGAGCCGCCTATAACGACATCAGTGTCGGATGAGATGGCGTGCGAACCAGTACCGGAAATCTGCGCGTCAATGGTGCCGCCATTGATGTTGATGGCAGCATCGCCCTTGATGCCTTTGCAGTCATTACCCGTGACGTTGAGGTTAAGCGTGCCGCCTGTCATGGTGAAGGCATTTGTCACCTTGATGCTCCTTTGGCCTTCCGCCGTTGTGTTGATGGTCAAGTCACCGTTGTTGATATTGACGGTACCAGAGATGTCAAGTCCATCGGAGCCAGCCGAGACGATGTCGAGTATGCCGCCGGTCCATGTCAGGTTGCTGCTGCCATGGATGCCGTCGCTGTCGGTTCCGAGGATTCGGATGGTGCCCGAATTGACGGTTATCGGGCCTTCTATATTCATGCCATGCTTGGCGTTGCCAGTGATTTGAAGTGTTCCAGGACCGTTGATGGTAAGGTCGCATGGCATATCCATGGTCCCCACTTGACTGCCATTGGCACCATCAGCAAGTGAGGAAAAGCCTTTAAGCTTCATTGTTACAGGTACATAAACCCCCATTGCGATAGCGGCGGAAGAAGTATTAGACAAGGATAAATTGTCAAGTGTTATATGAAATGGTGTCATGCTGAAATAAATCAGCTGACCATTATCCGAACTACCGGAAACCACATATGGAACATCCTGTCTCCACGATTCCACATTGACGAAAGCGCCGTTTACATTGACATTAACCCCATCATCAGCAAAAGGATTGTCAACCGAGACGGAATTGCCATTGTAGGTAATGTAAACTGTGTCGCCTGTGTGGGGTGTTTCTAGCCTGAAAATGATGCTGTCAATATCCCTGACATTCAGTGTTCTACCTCCATCTTCGTCGTTGATGAACATGTGTTCGCCATTAAAACGGAAGTCTTCAACGGTATTTACATCCTTGTTATAGAGAGTGAATGCATTATTGAAAACTTGCATATGGTAGTTCTGCGCGCTGAGGCCGATGCAAGCCAGCAGAAGGGCTGTAATAAACAAGGTCTTTCTCATAGCTTGATCATTTTAAGAGTGCATGACTGAGTCTTGACCATATAGAGCCCGATGCTGAGGTCGGAGATGTCAATAGGCTGGTTTCCAATCGCTTCTACCGATTTTACCAAGCGTCCATCAAGGGCGTAAATATGGATGGATTCTTTGCCGTTGAGGTTGCGCAGGATGAAAGCGTCGTGAACGGGGTTAGGGGAGAGGTAAACCGATGTGTTTGATGTTTCTGAAACGCCTTCCGTCTCGGTGCATGTGATATTACGGATGTCGGCCAAGTTGAATCTGTCGGATTTGGTAGGTGCGAGTTCCACGACAAGAGTCTCATTGTCTTCAAAGTAGACGCGGTCACTCTCTGACATATAATAGGAGCGTTCGGAGCCATCGTTGAAATGGATGGTCATTTGTGTGGATTGCGCTGCAAGGTGGAATGCTAATCCTAAAGAGAAGGCCAAAAGCAGCAATCCTTGTTTGAAAATGCTTTTCATGGGTGTAAAATAAGTTTGCAAAATGCTGAAAGATGCAAAAATACACTTTTTTGCAATACTATGGTCTTCGTATTGACTAAAAAATGTGTTTTTTGGGAGGCTAATTGGAAGAGAAATAAGGTGCTGTTACGGATTCCTTGCAGTCCAACATTTGCTTGGGCGTGCCTGTGAAAATGACCTTGCCACCCATGGCACCACCGCCGGGACCGAGTTCAATGAGGTAGTCGCACTGCTTCAGCATCTCCAGGTTGTGCTCGATGAGGAAGATGGTGTTGCCTTCTTCAACCATGGTGTCGAATAGGTCGAGGATGCGCTTGATGTCGTTGAGGTGTAGCCCGTCGGAAGGTTCGTCCATGATGAAGATCTTGCCCGCGTCGCGGAGGTAGGAAGCCAATTTGATGCGCTGCAACTCGCCGCCAGAGAGTGTCGAGAGCGACTGGTTGAGATGGAGGTAGCCCAATCCGACCTTGCGCAGCGGCTCCAACTTCTCGGCGATGACGGTGCCCGCAAACATTTCTGAGGCTTTGTTGGCGGTCATGTCCATCACCTCAGCGATGTTCATGCCGTTGACCTTATAAGATAAGACTTCGTTGCTGTAACGCAATCCGCCACACGCCTCGCAGGTGGTCTCGATGGCGTCCATGAAGGCCATGTCGCTCACGATGACGCCTTTGCCTTGGCAGACGGGACAGCCGCCCTTGCCGTTGAAAGAGAACAAGTCGGCTTTAGTTTTGTTAACCTTGGCAAAGAGTTTTCGGATGTCGTCGGCCACTTCGAGATAGGTTGCAGGGGTGGAGCGCAGGCTGATGCCGATGTTTTTCTGGCTGATGTAAACGATTTCTTCGGGTTGCGGATAAGCCTTGCGGAAGCATTCCATCAGTGAACTCTTGCCCGAACCGGCAACGCCTGCGATGCCGCACATCACGCCCAATGGCAAATTCACGGTTAGGTTTTTGATGTTATGCAAGGTGGCGTTTTCAAGGTGGAAAAAAGACTTGGGCTGACGAACTTGTTCCTTTATGAAACTTGTTGCGCTGAGTGAGGTACCCGTGAGAGTTTGGCTATGAAGCAACTCTTCGTAGCTGCCTTCGAAGACGATTTCGCCGCCTTTCATGCCCGCACCAGGACCCATGTCGATGATGTGGTCGGCGATTTTGATCATGTCTTTGTGGTGCTCGACGAGAATGACGGTGTTGCCATGGTTTTTCAGCTTCTGCACTGACTTCTGCATAAGCAGGATGTCGTGGTTATGCAGGCCCACACTGGGCTCGTCGAGGATATACATCACGTCGGAAAGGGGTGAGTTGATGTATTTGGCGATCTTGCAGCGTTGCGCCTCGCCACCCGAAAGTGTGCCGATGGCGCGGTCGAGGGTGAGGTAGCCGAGACCGATTTCCTCTAAGGCGGCCAACCTTTCGATGGTGGCGTGCTTGATGTCCTCGGCAAGAGGATTGTCGATGGTCTCCATCCATTGGCGGCAGTCTGCGATGCTCATGGCGGTCACCTCGGCGATGTTCACGCCCTTGATCTTGCAAGAGCGTATCTTCTCGTTGAGACGGGTCCCACCGCAGTCAGGACAGGTACCCATGGTCAGCATGGGGTTGAGGACTGCGGCATGGAGCAGACCCTCCTCCGAGTTGATGATGCTGCGATACATCCTGGGGATGATGCCTTCATATTTGGCGCTCTTCGGCCAGTTGGAAGGCGGGTTTTTCAGCTTGATTTGTGGAGAGTTGAGGAATAAGTTAAGTTCCTCAGGAGTGTAGTCCTTGATCTTCTTGTCGAGGTCGAAGAGACCACTGTGGGCATAACGGATCCAGCGCCAGCCGCCTTTCCCGAAGGCGATGTAGTGGATGGTGTCCTCGTCGTTGAGAGACTTGTCGAAGTCGACAAGCTTGTGGATGTCCAACTCGCGGATTTCGCCCAATCCTGCACAACGCGGACAACTGCCTGAAGGATGGTTGAACGAGAAGGCATCGGAATAGCCTACGAAAGGCTGCCCTATGCGTGAGAACAATAACCTCAGCAGGGCATAAATATCTGTATAAGTGCCTACTGTGGAACGGGAATTCGAAGTCGGCTTTCTTTGCTCGATGACAATGGCGATGGGCAAATTCTCGATGTCGCCAACATGCGGACGACCGTATTTGGGCAAATACTGTTGCGTAAAGGAAGGGAAAGTGTCATTGAGTTCCCGCCGCGACTTAGCTGCGATGGTATCCAGCACCAACGATGACTTTCCCGACCCCGACACGCCCGTCACCACGGTGATTTGCCGTTTCGGAATCTTTACGGTGACGTGTTTCAGGTTGTTCTCAGTCGCGTCTTTGATGAGGATATAATCGAAATCGTATGGGCTTTCCATGTGGGTCTTGGGTTGGTTTAGTGGATATGGCACATCTTCACTTTGGCCATGGGGATTTCGTTTTCGGCAACCGTCATAAGGTCTCTGTCGAGGATGACGAAATCAGCGTCTTTTCCGACTTCGATACTTCCTTTGCGGGCTTCGATAAAGCAGCCTTTAGCAACCCAAATCGTGATGGAACGCATGGCTTGCTCGCGGGTTAGGGCATTCTCCATTTGGAAACCTTCGGCAGGCGTGCCGTCCAAGTGCTTGCGAGCGACAGCAGCATAGAAAGTGTAGATAGGACTGATGTCCTCAATAGGGAAGTCGGTGCCATTGATGACCCAGCCGTTTTGCTGTAGCAGTTGTTGGTAAGCGTATGCGTTCTTGATGCGGTCGCCCAGGCGCTCGTCGGCCCAATCCATGTCGGAGGTGCAGTGCGTGGTCTGGATGGAGGGAATGACAGAGAATTCACCAAAGCGTTGGAAATCTGGGTCGGCCACCGTTTGGGAGTGTTCGATGCGCCAGCGTAAATCATTTTTGCCTTTAAGGTATTCCGAAAAGATGTCTAAAATATGATGCACGCCGCCGTCGCCGATGGCATGGCAACAGACTTGATAACCGGCATCGTAAGCCTTTTGGCAGACGTTACGGTAGAAGTCGTCGCTTTCAAGGATTAAGCCGTCGTTGGTCGGGTCGTCTGTGTAAGGTTCAAGCAGTTTCGCGCCGCGTGAACCCAAGGCACCGTCGGCATAGATCTTCACGCTGCGGACGGTGAGCCTTTCCTTGTCGATGACACCTTGACGCATGAAGTGGTCCATCGTCTCATCATCAGGGTTGACCATCGCGTTGACGTGCATCTTGAGTTGTCCAGTTTGTTGCAGGCTGTCGATAAGCTCAATGGTGGCGATGTCCTGTCCCGCATCCGTGACGCTGGTCAAGCCGACCGCCATGCAGTTCTCTTGTGCCTTGAGCAGAGCTTGAATGCTTTGGGCTGTCTCCATCTTAGGCACTAAGGCCTTGGCAGCATCGGCGAGGTTGTCCAACAGCACACCCGTGCAACGACCTTCTTTGACGATGGCCATGCCACCATCCATCTTCGTGTTTTCATCAATGTTAGCCAACTCCAAAACTTCCTTAGAAATCAGCACCGCATGACCATCTACGCGGGTCAACAGGACTTTCTTGTTGGGGAAGGATTCAGCGAGTTTTGTGTTGTCGGGGAACTCGGTCACTTCCCAGAGGTTTTGGTCCCAGCCGCGACCCAAGAGCCATTCGGCAGGGTAGAGGCTGTCATGCACCTTGAGACGTTCGATGACTTCGTCATAAGATTGGCAGCCTTTCAAGTCGGCCCAGCGGACGAGGTTCTCGCCATAGCCCGTGAAGTGGCAGTGCCCATCCATGAAGCCGGGATATACTGCGTCACCTTGGGCGTCTATGATTTCCTTGGCAGTGTAATGTTGCATTATTTGTTCTTCATCACCGACGGCGACAAACTTGCCGTCTTTCACGGCAAAGGCTTGTGCTTTCGAGAAGTCGTTGTCGACAGTATAGATGTTGGCATTGTGGACGATAAGGTCAACGGGTGTTTTTTGGTTGCAGGAGTTCATAAAGGTCAAGATTAAAGCGATGAACGCTGTAGTTCTAAGTATTTGTTTTACAATTGTTTTCATTTTCAATAGATTTTGTGTTTAAAGCCATTCCACTTTTCCGCTTTGTAGGTCGTAAAAAGCCGACACCACTTGGGCGTTCATGTGTTTGACGATAGGGTCTTTTTGGATGAACTTGGCCATTCGTTGCGCGTGGCGGCGAGCGTTGTCGTCAATGCCGGTCGTAGTGTTGATGGAAGGCTTGATGCGTCTGGCGATGGCCATGATGTTGTCGGGTAATGCCTCACCTAAGCGGGTGGCAGTGACTGCGCCGCAACAAGAATGGCCCATGACAACGACCAAAGAAGTGCCTAAATGCTCCACGGCATATTCGATGGATCCGAGAACGTGCTTGTCAATGACGTTTCCGGCATTGCGGATGACGAAAAGGTCACCGAGTTTTTGGTCAAAAATGATTTCGGGTGCCACGCGGCTGTCGGAGCAGCACAATACCACGGCAAAAGGATGCTGACCTTCGCATAGTTTTTTGCGGTCTTCGGCATAAGTGTCTTTGGGCAAAAGGTTTCCTGTTACGAAACGCTCGTTGCCTTCTTTGAGGGATTGTAGGGCAGTATTGAAGTCTTTATTCATGTGCAAAGATTTTGAATTGCAAAGATAAGAAAACTCACAATATCTCCCGTGCAATCCACGCACAAGCCTCAGCATCGGCCAAGGCATGGTGATGGTTGACGAGATGATAGCCACAGGCCTCGGCCACAGTGTGCAGTTGGTGGTTAGGCAACAGCTTCCCGAAATGTTTGCGCGAAGCGCGGCAGGTGCAGTAGAACTGATAGTCGGGGTAATCCATCTGATAGCAGCGCATCACGGCCTTCAGGCATCCTTCGTCGAAAGGGCTATTGTGTGCTACTAGAGGCAAACCTTCAATCAGCGGTTCGATTTGTTGCCAAACGTAGGGAAATACGGGCGCATCTTCCGTGTCCTCTTGAGTGATACCATGTACGAGCGTGTTCCAATAGAGGTAATAGTTTGGCTCGGGTTGGATTAGCGAATAAAAGGAGTCCACGAACTCGCCTTCTTTCACAATCACCACGCCGACGCTGCACACGCTTGTGCGCTCGTTGTTGGCGGTCTCGAAGTCTATGGCGGCGAAGGAGTTCATTTCTTGCTGTAATTGTTCCACATCCGCTTCACCATGCCAGCCATTTCCTTGCGCAGCCAAAGCGGTTCCAACACTTCAAGCGCGTCGCCGTTCCCGAGGCGTTCCTGTTGGAAGTCGAAGGTGGGACGCAACTCAACAGAGAAGATGCTGTATTCGCCTGTATGCACCAGCTCCTTTTGTGAAGGATGCAAGGGTAGGGAACGCAGGTAGTTGGCTTGGTCGGCGCTCACCTTTATCTTCACGGTCTCGATGGGGCAATTCTCGTCGCGAATGATGCCGAAACAGCCTTTGAAATAGTTTTCTGGATTGAATTTCTTGGGGTATTTGAAGGTCTCCTCCGATAGCCGGGCCTCCAATACGCGGTCCAAGGAATAGATTCGGATCTTGTCTTCGTAGATGCTATTGCCCACCATGTACCACCGCTGACGGAACAGCTTCACGCAATAGGGCGCCACGGGGAAGGTGTGCTCGCTTTCGCTCCAAAAGCCTTTATAGGTGATTTCCAGCAAACGGTTTTTCTTCATGGCTTCCAT
>JAEEGJ010013449.1_pt1 | contig 19831 bp, 12 predicted proteins | sample 8958761 | NCBI WGS metagenome assembly JAEEGJ01 (sample SAMN16246546, study PRJNA631951) | gut metagenome | biome: gut microbiome; feature: rumen; material: RS-attached | host: Bos | place: Iran: Karaj | collected 2018-10 | reverse complement strand
ATGTCTTTACAATTGAATTGACAGAAAATTTATACTTATTTTTCGATAGTATTAGAAATTATCGTTCCGCATTCCTTATTTGCACACACCATTCGATTGCCCTTCTGCACCATATAGGAGCCGCATTTTGGGCATTTTTCGGCGACCGGGCGATCCCAGGACATGAAGTTGCACTCCGGGAATCCCATGCAGCCGAAATATCTTCTGCCCTTCTTGGACATGCGGATCACGAGATCCTTGCCGCACTCGGGGCAGGCGACACCGATCTTCTCGTAATAGGGCTTGGTATTGCGGCACTGCGGGAAGTTCGGACATCCCAGGAACTTTCCGTGCGGTCCGTATTTGATGACCATGTGGACGCCGCAGTTCTCACAGATTTCTTCGGATACTTCGTCGGCAATCTTAACCTCTTCGAGATCTTTTTCCGCGGCCTTGACCGCCTCGTCCAGATCCGGGTAGAAATTCTCGATCACGGTCTTCCAGCGGACACTTCCCTCCTCGACACCGTCGAGCAGGGTCTCCATATTGGCCGTAAAGCGCATGTCCACGATGGACGGGAAGGCCTGGTTCATCATGTCATTGACCGCGTTGCCGAGCTCGGTCACGAAGATATTTTTCTGCTCCTTGGACACATAGCGGCGCCCGAGCAGGTTGGTGATGGTGGGCGCGTAGGTACTCGGACGTCCGATGCCCTGCTGCTCCATCTCGTGAACCAGGGCCGCCTCGGTGTAATGGGCCGGCGGCTGCGTGAAATGCTGCTTCGGGTCAAAGTCCTCGAGGGAGAGCTTGCTGTCCGCGGTGATCGCGGCCTTCAGCGCGTTGGTCTCCTCCTCCTCTTCGTCGCGGTAGACGGACAGGAAACCATCAAAGAGAAGACGCGCCGCGGAGAGCGTAAAGATCTCTTCCTTCGCCTGGATCTTCACGGAAGTGGTCTCATATTTTGCCTCTGCCATGCGGCTGGCCAGAAAACGCTTCCAGATCAGCGCATAGAGACGGTAGAGATCTCTGGGCAGCTGATCCTTGATCGCGGAGGGAATGCGGCTTACATCGGTGGGACGGATGGCTTCGTGTGCATCCTGAATCTTCTGGGACTCTTTGGCCTTCGCCTCCGTTTTGGCCTGGTATTCGCCACCGTAATTGGCATCGATGAATTTCCTGGCCTGCTCCTGCGCCTCCTCGGAGACACGGGTGGAATCGGTACGCAGGTACGAGATGAGACCGACGGTCCCCTCTCCGCGGATCTCCACGCCTTCGTAAAGCTGCTGCGCAAGGCGCATGGTCTTCTGCGTGGTGAAGTTCAGCTGCTTGCTGGCCTCCTGCTGGAGCGTGGAGGTCGTAAAGGGAAGCGGTGCCTTGCGGGTGCGCTCGCCGTTTTTGACTTCCCGCACCTTAAAGGATGCCTTCTTCAGATCCCGGATCACGGCATCGACCTCTTCGCGGGACTTCAGCTCGCGCTTGCCGGAGGTGTTGCCGTAATATTTTGCGGTGATGCTCTTCTTCTGTCCCTCCACCTTCAGCTGTGCGTCGAGGGTCCAGAATTCTTCGGGGATAAAGGCCGCGATCTCATTCTCGCGGTCGCAGATCATCTTGAGGGTGGCGGACTGCACTCTCCCGGCGGAGAGCTTGCCCTTGATCTTCGCCCAGAGGACGGGAGAGATCCGGTAGCCCACGATGCGGTCGAGGATCCTTCGGGTCTGCTGCGCGTCCACGAGATTCATATCGATCTCGCGCGGGTGCTTCAGGGATTCCTTCACCGCTCTGGCCGTGATCTCATTGAAGGTGATACGGTAGGTCGGCTTGTCCTCAAGCTTTAAGGCCGCGTAGAGATGCCAGGAGATCGCTTCTCCCTCACGGTCAGGGTCGGTTGCGAGATAAACGCGCTCGGCCTTCTTTACTTCCTTGCGGAGATTGGCGAGGACATCTCCCTTGCCGCGGATGGTGATATATTTCGGTTCAAAGTCGTGGTCCACATCAATGCCGAGGGAACTCTTGGGCAGGTCGCGCACATGTCCGTTGCTCGCTACCACCTGGTAGTTGGTCCCCAGAAATTTTTTGATCGTCTTTACTTTGGCAGGTGACTCCACGATCACAAGATATTTTGCCATGCTATTTTCCCTTTCGTCTTGCGAAAATGCGCAACGCATTTTCGTATATAGTAGAAACAGCCTCAATCGAGACAAGAATATACAACAAAAAATTTTTAAGCGCAAGTCCTAATTTGCGAAGGGCAGGGAGGACGGCCCGAAGCGGGCGGGAAAAAGAAAAACCCACACTCGAAAATGTGGGTTTCGCTCCAGAGCAGCTGGTAGGGGAATCGAACCCCTGTTTTCGCCGTGAGAGGGCGACGTCTTAACCGCTTGACCAACCAGCCATCAGCAAGCGCGTTTCATACGCGACTTGCTTATATTACAATATGGAGTTTTAAAATGCAAGTACTTTTTTAAAAATTTCGCTTTTGATTTTCTCAGTCGGTCGTAAAGAGGTCAAAAAGGCTGATCTGGTCCGACTCCGGGACATCGCCGAGGATCCCGAGCTCGAAAAGAAGTTCGGTCACCGTGGACGATACCTTGCAGCGCTCCTTGAAATCATTGCGGGAGGTGAAGGGCCCGAGCTTCGCGCCCTCCACGATGGAGTCCGCAGCCGTCTCGCCGAGTCCGTCGATGCTCAGGAGCGACGGCATGATCTTGCCGTCGATCACCTGGAAATGTCTGGACTTCACCCGGAAGATGTCAATGGGCATGAATTCAAAACCGCGGGCATACATCTCCTGAACGACACGCATGTCACTGAGCTGCCCTTCTTCCTTGTTGCTTAAGGGCTCCAGGCCGGATCCCTTCTCCGCGTCCTTCCTGCGTTTGTAATCCGCCAGCGTGCGCTCGAGCAGGTCCCTGCCGCGGCACATGATCGAATAGGAAAATGCCTTGGCGCGGATACTGAAATAAGCCGCATAGTACGCCTGCGGATAATGGATCTTGCAGTAGGCGATGCGCCAGGCCATCATGACATAGGCTGCCGCGTGGGCCTTCGGGAACATGTACTTGATCTTCTCGCAGGATGCAATGTACCAATCCGGCACATCGTGCGCGCGCATATCCTCCTTCCACTCGGGCCATTTTTCCACCTTGCCCTTTGCCACGTTGCCCTTGCGGACGCCCTCCATGATCTTGAAGGATTGCTCGGATTCCAGCCCCTTTCCGATCAGGTAGGTCATGATATCGTCGCGGGTACAGATACAGGTGGAAATCGTCGCCACGCCGCTCTTGATCAGCGTCTCCGCATTGTCCAGCCACACGTCGGTGCCGTGGGCGAGACCGGCGATCCGGACGAGGTCCGAGAAGGCCTTGGGCTGCGTGTCGATCAGCATCTGCATGGCAAAATCGGTGCCGAACTCCGGGATTCCCAGCGCGCCGAGCGGTGTCCCGCCGATGTCCTCCGGCGTGATGCCGAGGGCATCCGTATTCTGGAACAGGCTCATGACATCCGCGCCGTCGAGGGGAATATCCTTCACGGGATCAAGTCCGGTCAGATCCTGCAGCATGCGGATCATGGTCGGATCATCGTGTCCGAGGATATCGAGTTTCAGCAGGTTGTGGTCGATGCTGTGGTAGTCGAAATGCGTGGTGATGATATCCGTGGTCATGTCATTGGCCGGGTGCTGCACCGGGGTGAAGGAATTGATATCTTCACCGAGAGGAAGCACGATGATGCCGCCGGGATGCTGACCGGTACTGCGGCGTACCCCCGTGCAGCCCAGCGCCAGACGGGAGATCTCGCTCCCGCGCTTGGAGATGCCGCGCTCCTCAAAATAGTGCGCGACATAGCCATAGGCCGTCTTGTCCGCCACCGTCTGGAGCGTTCCCGCGCGGAAGGTCTGGCCCGAACCGAAGATGACCTCGGTGTATTTGTGTGCCTTGGACTGGTACTCGCCGGAGAAATTCAGGTCGATATCCGGCTCTTTATTGCCCTTGAAGCCGAGGAAGGTTTCAAAGGGGATGTCAAATCCGTCCTTTTTCAGCGGAGCGCCGCAGACCGGGCAGAGCTTGTCCGGCATATCGACTCCGGCTTTGCCCGCGTAGGCCTTCACTTCCTCGCTGTCAAAATCGGAATAATGGCATTCGCTGCAGTAATAGTGCGGGCTTAAGGGATTCACCTCCGTGATCCCGGCCATCGTCGCCACAAAGGAGCTTCCGACGGAGCCTCTCGATCCGACCAGATAACCGTCCTCCACCGATTTCCAGACGAGCTTCTGCGCGATGATGTACATGACGGCAAAGCCGTTGCTGATGATCGAATGGAGCTCCCGCTCAAGGCGCTCCACAACGATCGGAGGGAGTTCCGGACCGTACAGCTCGTGGGCGCGGTTGTAGCAGATCTCGGTCAGTGTCTTGTCCGAATCCGGGATCACGGGCGGACATTTGTCGGGGCGGACCGGCGAGATGCACTCGCACATATCCGCGATCCGGTTCGTATTGGTGACCACGACCTCCATCGCCTTCTCGCTTCCGAGATAGGCGAATTCCTCCAGCATCTCGTCCGTGGTATGGAAATAGAGCGGCGGAAGCTTGAGACTCTCCTGCTCTTCCTCCTCCTTTTTGCCCTTGCTCTTTTTACTGTCGGCCAGCAGGATCCGCCGATAGATCTCATCCTCCGGATTCAGGAAATGCGCATCATCCGTCGCGACGACAAGTTTGTGGAATTCCTTTCCGAGCTCGATCACCGTGCGGTTCGCGTCGCGCAGATCCTCATCACTGCCGATCGCGGAGATTTTTTCATTGTCGATCAGAAACCGGCTGTTTGCCAGCGGCTGGATCTCCAGATAATCGTAAAAGCTGACAAAGCGCGCGATCTGCTCCTGCGTATTGCCCTCCACGATCCCGCGGAAAACCTCTCCCTCGACACCGGAGCTTCCGACGATGAGACCGTCCCGGTACTTCTGGATCAGGCTCTTGGGCACCTTGGGCAAACGGTTAAAATAGTTCAGATGCGACTCACTGACCAGATGGTACAGATGCGTCCGGCCGAGGTCATTTTTGGCGAAGATGACCGCGCGGTGCGGAATCTTCTTTGCGATGGCGGAAGCGCTGTTCCTGCCCTTCTCGTTGACTTCCGACAGAAGTGTCATTCCTTCGGCGCGGAGCTGGTCCAGAAAGCGCACAAAGATCCAGGCGGTACATTCCGCGTCGTCCACGGCCCGGTGATGATGACCGAGCTCGATGCCGAGCGCCTTGGCCACCGCATCCAGCGTATATTTTGCATGCCCGGGGAGCTGTACCCGCGCGAGCGGCAGCGTATCCACGTAGGTCGGCTTCTGCGGATACCCCAGCTTCCGGCAATGCTCCTTTACGATATTGACATCGAATTCCGCATTGTGCGCCACGAGCACACATCCCTCACAGAAGGCGAGGAAACGCGGCATAACCTCCTCGATCGTGGGTGCATCCTTCACATCCTCGTCCCGGATGGAGGTAATCTCGGTGATGCGGTAGGGAATCGGACGTCCCGGATTGACAAAGGTGGAAAAGCGGTCCACCACCTTGCCGCCGGAGACCTTCACCGCGCCGAACTCGATAAAGGTATCGCGCGTCACGCTCAGGCCCGTGGACTCCACGTCGAAAACGACAAAATCGTCATCCAGCGTCTGTCCCTGCTCATCGGTGACGATCTGCAGCAGATCGTCCACGATGTAGACCTCCATCCCGTAGAGAACCTTGAAAAAGTCCTGCGGATCCGGATGCGCATCTCCCGCTTCCTTCCGCTTTTCCTTCTCCGCTTTCCACAGATCCTCCCAGACATGGTTCGCATCCGTAAAGCCCTGCACCACGGCATTGTCCGTGATGGCCACCGCCCGGTGTCCCCACTTGTAGGCCGTCTTTACCAGCGCGCTCGCATCCATGACGCCATCCATGTCACTCATCTTGGTATGGGCATTGAGCTCGACCCGCTTCCTGGGCGCATCGTCCCTGCGGACCGTCCGGAAGTCCTCGCATTTTTGGATACCCTTCACATAGCCGATGGACAGCTCGTGGTCGAATTTGTCCATGGAGGGCGTCCCCTGTACCCGGACGAATTTGCCCGGGGAGATCTGCGCTTCCACCTTGGCCGTCGTCTCCGTGGGGATGAAGATCTTCACGCGGAAGGTATCGGTAAAATCCGAAAAATCGAACATGAAAATCGTGCGTTCGTTCTTGATATTGCGTGTCTCCACCGACATCACCTGTCCGCGGAGCACCACCTCGCCGATCTCTCCTACCACCTCTTCCATGGGGATGGTCTTCTCGTCCACTTCCCGCCCGAAGATGACATCGGGATTCTCGCTGCGAAAATCGCGAAAACCGCCTGCGCCCGCACCCTTGCGGCGCTCTCCGGATCTGCCGCCGTAAAAGCCGGACCCGGACCTGCCGGGGGTGCTTCCGGTGGCGGCACGCACGGAGCCGCCGGACACTTTCCCGGAGGACTCTTTTTTCTCCTCCGCGCCGGCAGGCGCTGCGGCAGGAGCTGCCCCGAGATAGCGCTCGTCATCGCGCTTTCCGAAGGCTCTGCGCGAAATCTCGCTCACACGTTCGGAAAGGCGCTCCTCGATCTCGTCTCTGGTGCTTTCGACCGGCGCATGATAGATCACGCGCACCTGCGCGGACAGACCGCAGCGCTCCTGGAGGATCTTGTTCAAAATGCGGACCAGCTCCGCCTCCTTCTCCCGGTTCAGGAACGTATCCTCCGTGTCGACCTGGAGGATGCCGTCTTCCGGATAGGTGATCTCGGCGACACGCAGCATGTTGTACAGAAGAAAATTGTACTCTTCGATCTCGCCGAAGATGCTCTCCCCGTACATCTCCATCAGATCCTTCACCTTGTACTGGCTGGAGAGATGGAAGGTCTCATAGATCCGGACCGTCATATGATTGTCGGGATGCAGGAATTCGAGGATCTCCTGCTCCGCCTGCCGGATAAAAGGCTTCGGGATCAGATGATCGCTCGTCAGATAGACTCTCAGATAATCTCTGTGCCGCGTCGAGGTAATGCGTTCCACGACCGTATCCTTGAAATACCCTGCCGTCTGACTTTTCAGATTCAATTTACCGAAGACTTCAAAAAAAGCTTTACTCATATGCTGTATCCGACTTCCTTATTCCTTCCAGTGATCCAGTTCGTCCTTCAGCGCGGACAAAAGCTCCGCCTCGGGGACCTTCCGGAGGATCTCGCCGTGGCGGAACAAAAGCCCCTCGCCCTTGCCGCCGGCGATCCCCAGATCCGCTTCCCGCGCTTCTCCGGGACCGTTCACGACGCATCCCATGACTGCTACTTTGATATCCAGCGGATAATTCTCCGCAAGCTCCTCCACCTGTGCGGCGAGGGAAATGAGATCGATCTGCGTCCGTCCGCAGGTCGGACAGGATACCACTTCGATTCCGCCTCTTCGCAGACCCAGTGTCCGCAGGATCAGACGCCCCGCCTTGATCTCCTCGCAGGGGTCTCCGGTCAGGGACACGCGGATCGTATCGCCGATCCCCTGATGCAGGATCAGGCCGAGCCCGATGGAGGATTTGATACTTCCGCTGCGTACGGTTCCGGACTCCGTGATCCCGACATGCAGCGGGTAGGGCGTCTGTCCGGCCAGCAGTTCATGCGCGCGCACACACATCAAAACGTCCGAGGACTTGATGCTTATGACAAGATTGTCATATCCCATATCCTCGATCATATGCACCTTATCCAGCGCGCTCTCCACGATGCCTTCCGCGGTCACGCCGCCGTATTTTTCCAGCAGAGGCTTTTCCAGAGAGCCGGAATTGACCCCCACACGGATGGGAATCTGCCGGTCCCCGGCCTCACGGACCACGAGACGGACCTTCTGAGCATCGCCGATATTGCCCGGATTGATCCGGATCTTGTCTGCGCCGTTCTCCATCGCCGCAAGGGCCATACGGTAATCAAAATGAATATCCGCCACCAGCGGAATATGGATCTGCTTTTTGATCTCGCGGATCGCCAGCGCCGCTTCCTGCGTGGGTACGGTGCAGCGGATGATCTCGCAGCCCGCCTTCTCCAGCGCCAGGATCTGAGCGACCGTTGCCGCGACATCCTCCGTCGGCGTATTGGTCATGGACTGTATAAGGATCGGTGCGCCTCCGCCGATGACACGGTCTCCGATCCGGATCTGCTTTGTCCTCTCTCGATATGTTTCCATGCGGCTGTCTCCTTTCGCGAAAGTGATTTTTATTATACTACATGTTGGGGCCGCTTGTGGTGAAACACCACTAGTTATTGTAAAAATTCGGAAAAAGAGCCAAGAATGCCCCCGAAAAAATTGTGCATTATTCTTCCTTGACAGACCGGAACGGGGATTTTAGAATTTGCACCATCCATTTGTCTGATCCGGACCATCGTCCAACGATCCCACTTATGATTTTCCATTTACGGAGGTATCCCATGCTGATTCCCGTTCCCGCGTCGGAGCGTCCCTATGCTTATTATCTGTGCAGCGTCCCGTGGATCGGAGGCGCTTCCCCGCGAAAGCTCCTGCAGGCCTTCGGAAGCTACCGCGAGATCTTCCGCGCATCGGAAAGCGCTCTGCGCGAAGCAGCTTCCCCGCGGGCGGCGGCAGAGCTTCTGGAGCTTCGTAAGGCGTTCGACCCGCCGCGGGAATACGAAGCGCTTCTGCGGTCCGGGCAGCGCCTTCTCCTCCCGGGAGATGCCGGGTTCCCGCAAAAGCTCCTCGCGATCCCGGATCCGCCCCCGGGGCTCTTTGTCCTGGGGAATCTGCCTGCCCCCGATGTGCCGGCCGTGGCCGTCATCGGCGCGCGGGAATGCTCGCCCTACGGGGAACAGATCGCGCGGGAGCTCGGCCATGCCCTCGGCTGCGCAGGGATCCCTCTCATCAGCGGGATGGCGCGCGGCATCGACGGGATCAGCCAGCGGGCGGCGCTCGAGGCGGGGGGCTACTCCTGTGCCGTCCTCGGAAGCGGCGCGGATATCTGCTATCCGCCCTCCAACCGGCCGCTTTACGACCGCCTGCTCCGGCAGGGCGGGATCCTCTCCACCTATCCTCCCGGGACGCCGGCCACCGCGAAATACTTTCCTCCGCGGAACCGCATCGTCAGCGGGCTGGCCGACTTTCTCGTCGTCATCGAGGCGAGGCAGCGAAGCGGCACGCTCATCACCGTGGATATGGCGTTGGAGCAGGGACGGGAGATCTATGCGGTCCCGGGGCGGCTGACCGACCGGCTGAGCGACGGATGCAACGGGCTCCTCGGACAGGGGGCGCAGGTCTATCTCTCCCCGGAGCTTCTGATCCGTGAGCTTCGGGAATATCAGGGGGCTCACAGGGGATCCCCTTCTTTGCCGCCCTCCGGCTTTCATCCGGACGAGCGGCAGAAGCGCCGCATGCAATACGAGGGGAAGGAGGCGGGCAATCCTTACCCGGCTTCCACCGATCTGCACCTGCTCTATGCGCATCTGGATCTCGCTCCCCGGACGCCCGAGGAGCTGGCCGAGGCGATCGCCCGGGACTGCGCCGAACCGCTTCCCGTGGACGCAGTGCTGCTTCTTCTGATGCAGCTGGTGCTCGACGGTCACGCCCTGCAGCTCTCACAGAATTCTTTTTGCAGAAAATAGACAGATCCTTTTGTCAGGAGGTACTCATGTTCAGTTCCGTACAAACCGCCGCTCTCTCCGGCGTACAGGCCCTTCCCGTCCGCGTGGAGGTCGATATCTCCACCGGACTTCCGGGCTTTATCATGGTGGGAAGTCTCTGCCAGGAGGTGCGCGAATCCAAGGACCGCATTCAGGCCGCCCTGAAAAACAGCGCCCTCGATCTCCCCGCCTCCCATATCACCGTCAATCTCTCTCCCGCCGACATCCACAAGGACGGAACCGCCTACGATCTTCCGATTCTGATCGGTGTCCTGCAGAGTCTGCAGGCGTTTCCCGCGGAGCGGACCGAAGGCATCCTCTTTCTCGGAGAGCTCGGGTTAAACGGAGAGATCAAGGCGGTCCGCGGGGTACTGCCCATCGTGCGAAAAGCACGGGAATGGGGGATCACCCAGTGCATCGTTCCGTCGGACAATGCAGGCGAGGGAGCCATCGTGCCGGGCATCCGGATCCGCGGCGCCTCCCATATCCTGCAGGTGCTGGAATTCCTAAAAACGCAGGAGGAGGACATCCTGCCCGTATATGCGGGCGTGGAAGCATCACAGACGCCCGCCCCGCCGGATGAACCGGACTTTGCGGAAGTCTGCGGACAGGAGCATGCCAAACGGGCTGCCATGATCGCAGCGGCCGGTTTTCATTCCCTCTTGATGACCGGTCCGCCCGGCGCGGGGAAATCCATGATCGCCAAGCGCATCCCCGGGATCCTGCCGCCGCTTTCTCTCGAGGAGAGTCTGGAAGTCACCTCCATCTATTCGGTCGCCGGAATGCTTCCGCCCGGAAAGGCCCTGATCCGCCGGCGCGCGTTTCAGGCGCCGCACCACTCCCTGTCCGTGCCGGCCCTCATCGGAGGGGGCGGCTCTCCCCGTCCGGGCGCAATCTCTCTGGCGCACCGGTCCGTTCTGTTCCTGGATGAGCTTCCGGAATTCCAGAAGACCACGCTGGACAGTCTGCGCCAGCCACTTGAGGACCGCGAGATCCACATCTCCCGTGTCCGGCATGTGGTCACTTCCCCGGCGGATTTTCTGCTGGTCTGCGCGATGAATCCCTGTCCCTGCGGGTATTATCCGGACCGCAACCGGTGCAGGTGCACGGAGACGCAAATCCGAAGGTATCTGGGGCGCATCTCGGGTCCGATCCTGGACCGCATCGATCTGTGTGCGGAACTGAAGGCTGTGGAGCTTAAGAGCATCCGCTCCGATCCCCGCGGGCTCTCTTCCGCAGCCATGCGGGACATGGTCCTGCAGGCGCGGGAGATGCAGAGCAGTCGCTACGCGGGCTCCCGGATCCGTTTCAATTCCGATCTCTCCGGGCGCGAGATCGAGGAATACTGCCGCCTCGGCACCGCCGAGCAGGAATACATCAGCAGCATCTATGACAAACTGGGCTTAAGCGCGCGGAGCTATCACCGGGTGCTGCGCGTCGCGCGGACCATCGCGGACCTGGAAGGAAGCGATGACCTGACACGGAAGCACCTGCTGGAAGCGGTTTATTACCGCCCGGGACTGGAATACTGGAAGGGCTGACGACCGGTACCTGCCGCAGGGGCCACGCAAAAAGCCGCAGCCTCCACGGGAAGCTGCGGCCAAAGTATCCTCTATGCATCCGGCATGTCGCGTCAGATCTTGAGCATCATACCGTCGGGATCCTGTGCGAAGTTGATGGCCTGCTCACGATCGATCTGGCCGTCAAAGTAGAGCTGCAGGATCGCCTCATCCATGGTGATCATGCCCATCTTACGGTTCGTCTGCATGACGGACTGAAGCTGGTGGGACTTGCCCTCACGGATCAGGTTGCGGACTGCGTGATTGGCATGCATGACCTCAAAGGCTGCCACACGCCCTCTGCCGTCCATGGTGGGGATCAGCTGCTGGGAGATGACCGCCTCAAGGACGTTCGCCAGCTGTACACGGATCTGCTGCTGCTGGTGCGGCGGGAATACGTCGATGACACGGTCGACGGTACTTGCGGCACCGATGGTATGCAGCGTGGACAGGACAAGGTGACCGGTCTCGGCTGCGGTGATCGCAACGCTGATGGTCTCAAAGTCACGCATCTCACCGACGAGGATGACATCGGGATCCTCACGAAGCGCCGCACGGAGCGCATTCGCGTAATTGTCCGAATCCAGACCGATCTCTCTCTGGTTGACCATGGACATCTTGTGCTGATGCAGGTACTCGATCGGGTCCTCCAGCGTGATGACATGAGCGTCACGGGAATTGTTGATCTTGTCGATGATGGCAGCCAGGGTCGTCGACTTACCGGAACCGGTAGGACCGGTGACGAGGACCAGACCACGCTTGCGGTTGTACAGATCGACGACCGAAGAGGGAACGCCCAGCTTTTCCGGGGAGGGAACCGTAGTACCCACCAGACGGAAGGCCATGGCAGCGGACCCTCTCTGCTTGAAGATATTCACACGATATCTTCCGAGATTCGGAATCGAGAAAGACATATCGTACTCGCCCTTTTCCTCGAATTTGTTTCTCTGGGTATCCGTGGTAATGTTCATGACCACATCCAGAGTATCCGCCGGCATCATTCTCTGATACTCATCCATGGTGATCAGGTTACCGTTGACACGCATCTTCGGAGGGACGCCTACCGTGATATGCACATCACTGGCCCCCGCATCCTTCGCTTTCCGTAAAACCTCCTCAATATCAAGCATTTGCTGTTCCTCCTCCCACTTGTTTTAATGCATCCATGTCCATGATGTAACGATTGTCCAAAGTCTTCATGACATCCGAAACCCAGATATCCGTGTTCGACCACAGGGACAGATCCAAGATGGAATTGTCCCGGAAGCAGAGCACCGAAGGCTTCAGTATATTCTCCGTATTCTCCGCAAGCACCAGCGCCTTCTCGCCGGTATTGAGCACCACGCTGACTCCGGGGAACAGAATATATATGGAATCGATGAGGGCTTTCACCGCAACCGGATCATATACATCCGAGCGGTCCTGGAATTCCTTGATCGCGGCCACTTCCGATTCGCTCTCGCCGCTCAGGCTCATGCCGGTCAGCTCATCGAAGCGGTTCGCCACCATCAGGATCTTCGCACCCGTTAACGTCTTACGTCCCTTGATCTCCACGCCGGCATCGGCATCGGCCTGGTTGCGGATGGCCTGCGTACAGATCCGCTTCAGCGCCGGTCCGTCCCCGGAAAAGGCCTGTTCGAGGACATCCAGTCCGCTGATCATCTCCGCCTGAAGGGAACTCTGAAGGGCCGGATCCGTCTCTCCCCCGAAGATCGCCGGGTTGGAGGACTTCATCTTGCCGATATCGTGAAGCAGCGCCGCATTGACGGTCTGCAGCTGCTCATCCAGCGGCACGTTCATGCGATGCGTGATCATGGCACAGAGGATCGCCGTGTTGAACATGTGCCGACAGACGAAATCGTCTCTGCTTCGAAGATTCTGGTACACATTCACCTTCTCTTCCAGATGACCGTACGCGCGGATGATCTGGCTTGCGATGGTCGGAAGGCTCTTGTACCGTTTGGTGGTAATGATCTTCTCCAGTTCATCCTGAAGCGTCGACACCGTCTTGATCTCAAAGCGTTCGAATTCCATATCTTCCTCGGACATCGGAGGAAGGGGCTCGGCCGGCTCGAGAATATAGATGCCGAGGAGTCCGAAATTCTTCACACTGTCGATCGCTGCGGAAGTGAGCTTGGAATTGCGTTCAAAGAGCAGGACGCCGCTCTTACTGTAGATCGGCCTTGCCAGACGCATCCCGCTTTTCAGGTCTTCCCATCGAACGAATTTCATCGTACCCTCTCAGGTCGCATAAGTGCGACCGCGTGAAGAGAATCTACGCAGGTTCATTCTCTGAATCCTTCGAAAAAAATGGCGGAGCCTGCGACACCACAAAACCCAATTTTTATTATAGGAGAATTATTAAAAAAGTACAAATAAATTCTTATATTTAGAGAAATTCACACATAATGGAATTCTCCACATCCAGTCCGGCGTCGGTAAAGCGCAGAAAATGGGCTTTTCCGCCGTCTTCGTCCGTTCCTTCCGCGATCTCCATCAGGCCGGCAGCAAAGGCCCGGTCCAGCACGTCCCGGTACCGCGTAACAAGATCCACGCCGTAAAGCTTTCCGATCCGTTCGACCGACACGCCGCGGATCAGGCGCAGTCCCAGAATCAGCTCCTCGGAGAGCGCATCCTCCCGGGAGAGCACCTCCTCCTCTTCCGTCGCCCTCCCGGGCGCGCGCAGATAGCTTTCCGGATCGGAGGTGTTTTTCCAGCGCCTCTCCCCGTAAAAGGATGAGGCCCCGAGACCGAAGCCGAGGTAGGGCACTCTCGTCCAGTAGCCCAGATTGTGCCTGCATTCGTAGCCGGGAACCGCGTAATTGGACACTTCGTAGCGCGCAAGGCCGGCTTCTGTCAGCTTTTCCTTCGTGGCGGCATACAGAGCGCGGTCCGTCTCCTCGGATGGAAGCTCCAGCTTCCCCTCCCGCAGCAGCTCATGGAAGGGGGTCCCCTCCTCCACGATCAGACTATAGGCGGAGATATGCTTCGGCGCAGGATCCAGCGCGAGTGCCTCCTCCAGCGTCCGGTTCCAGCTCTCCATCGTCTGCCCCGGGATACCGCTCATCAGATCCAGGCTCAGGTTGGTAAATCCCGCCTGCGCCGCCCGGGTCCAGGTATTGCGGACGGCCTGCGCGTCGTGGATGCGGCCGAGGGTCCGAAGCTCCTCCTCCTGCAGAGACTGGGCTCCGATGCTGAGCCGGACGATCCCGGCGCTGCGGATCTCCTTGAGAGAATCCGCGGTGACGGTGCCCGGATTGCATTCCATGGTGATCTCGCAGTCCTCTTCCGGAGCGAAGGAAGACCGGATCACCTCCATCAGATGTCCGACCTCATCCGGCGTAAGAAGGGACGGCGTCCCACCTCCGATAGAAACAGAGGAGACCGCCGCCTGCCGGTGCCCATCACCGGCGGAGCGAATCTCCTCCTCCAAAGCGGCCAGATACCGCCTGCGCTGCGCGTCATCGACACCGGAAAAGGACAGAAAATCACAGTATCTGCATTTGCGCACGCAAAACGGAATATGAATATACAGTTCCAGACGGGCCCTTTGCCCTTCCACCCCTGCCATTATTTGTCCTCATCCAGCTTCAGGACGCTCATGAAGGCCGCCTGCGGGATCTCCACATTGCCGATCTGGCGCATGCGCTTCTTGCCTTCCTTCTGCTTCTCCAGGAGCTTCTTCTTACGGGTGATATCGCCGCCGTAGCACTTGGCCAGGACATCCTTTCGCATAGCCTTGACCGTCTCGCGGGCGATGATCTTGCCGCCGACGGCCGCCTGGATGGGGATCTCGAAGAGGTGTCTGGGAATCTCCTCCTTCAGGCGCTCGCACATGCGCCTGCCGCGCTCGTAGGCCGAATCCGCGTGTACGATGAAGGAAAGTGCATCCACCTCCTCGCGGTTGATCAGGATATCGAGCTTGACCAGCTTCGAGGTCTCGTATCCCTTCAGCTCATAGTCGAAGGAGGCATATCCGCGGGACCTGGACTTCAGCGCGTCAAAGAAATCATAAATGATCTCGTTGAGCGGAAGCTCGTATTTCAGAAGGGCCCGGTTCGCCTCGATGTACTCCATGCTGACATAGCGGCCTCTGCGCTCCTGGCACAGCTCCATGATGGGTCCGACGAACTCCTTCGTCACCATGATCTCCGCATTGACAATGGGCTCCTCCATGTAGTCGATCTCGGAAGGATCCGGCAGATTGGAGGGATTGGTCAGCTCGATGACCTCACCGTTCGTCTTGTGCACATGGTAAACTACGCCGGGTGCGGTCGTCACCAGGTCGAGATTGTATTCGCGCTCCAGGCGCTCCTCGATGATCTCGAGATGGAGCAGACCCAGGAATCCGCAGCGGAAACCGAAGCCCAGGGCCAGAGAGGTCTCCGGCTCGTAGTACAGGGAGGCGTCGTTGAGCTGGAGCTTTTCCAGCGCATCGCGCAGATCCGGATATTTGGCGCCATCGGCCGGATACATGCCGCAGTAGACCATGGGCTGTACCTTCTTGTAGCCGGGGAGCGCCTCCGCGCAGGGGTTCTCCTCCTCCGTCACGGTATCACCGACGGCGGTATCCTTCAGATTCTTGATCGAGGCGGTGATATAGCCCACCATCCCGGCGGTAAGCTCGTCACAGGGGATGAGCTGGCCGGCACCGAAATATCCGACCTCCACGACCTCCTCCACCGCGCCGGTGGCCATCATCCGGATCCGGGTCCCCTTTCGGACGGTTCCGTCCATCAGACGGCAGAAAATGATCACTCCACGGTAAGAATCATAGAGCGAATCAAAAATCAGTGCCTTCAGCGGTGCCTTCGGATCTCCCTTGGGCGCCGGCACCTTCGCTACGATTGCCTCGAGGACATCCTCGATCCCGATCCCGTTCTTGGCGGAGATCAGCGGCGCATCCTGTGCTTCGATCCCGATCACATCCTCGATCTCCTCGATCACCCGCTGCGGCTCCGCGCTGGGCAGGTCGATCTTGTTGATCACGGGGAAGACATCCAGATCATGATCCAGTGCCAGATATACATTGGCCAGCGTCTGTGCCTCGATCCCCTGCGCGGCGTCCACCACGAGGATCGCGCCGTCGCAGGCCGCCAGAGAGCGGCTCACCTCATAATTGAAATCCACGTGCCCCGGGGTGTCGATCAGGTTGAAAATATATTCCTGCCCATCCCGTGCCTTGTAGACCGTGCGGACCGCCTGCGCCTTGATCGTGATGCCGCGCTCACGCTCCAGGTCCATATTGTCGAGGACCTGCTCCTGCATCTCCCGGCTGGTCAGAAGTCCGGTCTTTTCGATAATCCGGTCAGCCAGGGTTGACTTTCCGTGGTCAATATGTGCTACAATACAAAAGTTCCTGATTTTACTCTGATCCATAGATTTCCTCTTTCCAAACAGTCAATGAGATTCTATCATGAAACGGCTTTTGTCGAAAGCAGAAGTTTTGCGGAAGTTTTTTGTGAATATCGGTTGACAAGCGCAGAAAAAGTGTATAAATTATTAGAGTATGTGTGGTTCGGCTCCGTGTCGGCCGAATCCGACCTATTTCTGACGATATTGCTAAGGATGGAGGTGTAAACTTTGGCTAACATTAAATCCGCGAAGAAGAGAGTACTCGTAAGCAGAGTCAATGCTGAGAAGAATAAGTCTGTCCGCTCCGGCGTTAAGACCGCTATGAAGAAGGTCTATGCAGCTGTTGAGGCAGGTGATAAGGCTGCAGCTACCGCTGAGCTGGCAAATGCTACCAAGGTGATCGAGATGGCTTGCTCCAAGGGCGTTTACCACAAGAACAACGCTGCCCGCAAGGTATCCCAGGTCGCTAAGGCAGTCAATCAGATGGCTTAATCTGCTTTTTGTTTTTTCATACAGATAAAAAAACACATCCCTTACCGTCATGAGGGATGTGTTTTTTATGCTCTTCTTTTGGGCTTGGAACCTAATGATTGTCCTTCGGACGCGGCTGCTTATCCAAATTCTTACGCAGGAACCGGTCGCCCGAAGCTTTCATCCGGATCTGTCCGTTTTTGACATAGGTCATCTTGTCTGTGGTGACACCGCTCATCGCCTGTCTGCTGTTGACGGCACCGAAGATCAAACCGACCACGAGGCCGATCACAAGCGCCAGTCCCATGCTGTCAAAGATAAGGTTCAGGATGATGGTCAAAACAACCGCGATCACTGCGGCGACGGCCCAGACCTTGCCCGTGGCCGTAGGGGGATTTCCGACGATCTTGCCGGTCTGGCCGTTGATGAAGAAGGGATAATCCTTCCCGTGATACTCGTAGGTATATTTCCACACCGGCATCAGGCCGAAGGTCGCGTCCATGCGATTGACGGAGATCCTGCGGTCCTTGTCATTGTGCTCGTTGTAGACTGCCTCGGGGCCCTTGGAGACGGACTCGCTGATGATGCCCTGTGCGGCCGTTTCCATCTGGCTTCGTCCGCGGTCCTGCAGATCCGCAGCCGGATGATTGTACTGCTCGGCATAGAAACCGGACAGAAGGCGGCTGTCAAAGTCTCTCGTATCCTCATAATTGAACGGAGCCAGCAGATCCATGGTCGCATCCGGCATCGCATCGGAAGCATCCACCGGGATCCTCTCGAAGGAGACATCCATATCTCTGTGCACCTCATAGAAGGCGCGCTCCACATATTCGAAATCCTTGTCCGTCCAGCGCTCGACATGAATGCCTTCGCCGTCGTAGTAGAGATTGGCATCAAAATCATAGAACCAGAAGGGGACATACCAACCCTGCATATCGTTGAGCTTCGCATCGGAATACAGATCCTTCGGCACGAAAAACATGCTCTTGAAGCGGCCGCGGATATCTTCCTTGACCTTCTCCTTACCGACCCGGAAGGGTGCGATCAGCTTCGGCAGGTACGCTCCCTCCACCTTCTCGTCCAGGATCAGGTAATTTTCGCAGTAGGGGCACTTCAGGGCGGAAGTAAACTGCTGCAACGGAAGCTCTCCTCCGCAGTTCGGGCACAGAAGCTTGTTCTCATTCACCGGATTGTAGGGCTCTTCGCAATCGGTACCTTCGCACGAAGGACAATACATGGTCCCCTTCTCGGGGCTGTAGACGGTATTGCCTCCACAGTTCTTACATCTGTATAGCATTTTGTCTCCCCTTTCTCATGTTCGTCTGTCTGGGTGATCCCCATGCGTTTATTTTATTATTCACCGGGATGACTGTCAATTGACTGATTTGTCGGAAAAAAAACATCCCCCGCAAAAGCGGGGGATGAAAGGATCGGAGGATTAATAATTTACGATCTTGCCGAAGTCCGGCTTCAGGCTGGCACCGCCCACGAGGCCGCCGTCAATGTCGGGCTGAGCGAAAAGCTCTGCTGCATTTCCGGCGTTGACGGATCCGCCGTACTGGATACGGACGGAAGCAGCCGTCGCATCATCGTAAACCTCAGCGATGCAGTCACGGATTCCCTTGCAGACTTCCTGTGCCTGCTCGGTGGTAGCCGTCTTGCCGGTACCGATGGCCCAGATCGGCTCATAAGCGATGACCATGGAAGCAACCTGCTCTGCGGTCACGCCGACGAGGTCGGACTTGATCTGCAGACGGATCCAGTCCATCGTCACACCCATCTCTCTCTGCTCCAGGGACTCGCCGCAGCACAGGATCGGGGTCAGACCAGCTTCGAAGGCCTTCTTGACCTTCTTGTTCAGAAGCGCGTCATCCTCCTTGAAATAGTCTCTTCTCTCGGAGTGGCCGATGATGACATATTTCACGCCCGCGTCCTTCAGCATCGCAGCGGAGATCTCACCGGTGTAGGCACCCTTCTCCTCAAAATACATATTCTCGGCACCGACGGATACATTCGTTCCCTCGACCGCCTTCACTACGGGTACGATATCGATGGCCGGTACACAGTAGACGACATCCACGGAATCGCTCTTCACCAGATCCTTCAGATCCTCCGCAAGCTTCACAGCCTCGCTGGGGGTCATGTTCATCTTCCAGTTACCTGCCACAATCTTTCTTCTTGCCATGATTACCTATCCTCTTCTTTCTTAATCTGTGCGAAGATTATTTGTCATCCGCCGCTGCAACGCCGGGAAGCTCCTTGCCCTCAAGGAACTCAAGGGAAGCGCCGCCACCGGTGGAGATATGGCTCATCTTGTCACCGAAGCCGAGCTGGTTGACAGCTGCTGCGGAATCGCCGCCGCCGATGATCGTGGTAGCATCCGTCTCCGCCAGGGCCTTCGCCACAGCGATGGTACCTGCCGCCAGAGTGGGATTCTCAAACACGCCCATGGGTCCGTTCCAGACAACCGTCTTGGCAGACTTTACAGCCTCCGCAAAGAGCGCCTGGGTCTTGGGACCGATGTCACAGCCCTCGCGGCCTGCAGGCATCTTGTCGGCATCATATACCTCGGTCTCAACCGGAGCATCGATGGGATTCGGGAACTCCTTGATGGTCACGGAATCGATGGGAAGCAGGAGCTTCTTGCCGAGCTTCTGTGCCTTATCCATCATCTCCTTGCAGTAGTCAAGCTTCTCATCGTCGACCAGGGAATTACCGATCTCCAGGCCCTGTGCCTTCAGGAAGGTGTAAGCCATGCCGCCGCCGATGATCAGCGTGTCGCACTTCTCAAGCAGATTGTTGATGACATTCAGCTT
>JAEEGJ010013447.1_pt1 | contig 19833 bp, 15 predicted proteins | sample 8958761 | NCBI WGS metagenome assembly JAEEGJ01 (sample SAMN16246546, study PRJNA631951) | gut metagenome | biome: gut microbiome; feature: rumen; material: RS-attached | host: Bos | place: Iran: Karaj | collected 2018-10 | reverse complement strand
TCCTGACCACGTTATCGCTCACCTCAACGGCAGTGATGACGTATTCATGGAATTCACACTCAGCAAGGGCCGCGGATACAACACAGCAGAGCAGAATAAGCCCGCTAAGCAGGTTATCGGTGTAATCCCGATCGATTCCATCTTCACACCTGTTAAGAAGGCTAACTATAAGGTTGAGAACACACGTGTAGGCGCTCGTACAGACTACGATTCACTTACACTCGAGGTATGGACAGACGGCACTATCGATGTTGATGAGGCTCTCTCTTCAGCAGCTAACTGCTTGATCGAACACCTCAAGTTCTTTACAGCTCTCGCTGATACGGATTCAGCTCCGAGCTTCAAGAACATCGAAGAGAGCGGTGAGCATGATTCAAAGCTTTCCGGTGTTATTGAGGATATGGATTTCTCAGTACGTACATACAACTGTCTCAAGAGAGCTCAGATCAACACAGTTGGTGACCTCGTAGCTCGTTCTATGGACGAGATGATCAAGGTAAGAAACCTTGGTAAGAAGTCACTTGAAGAGATCATCGAGAAGCTTGAAGACATGGGTCTGCACTTGAGAGAACAGGAAGATTAAGCTTTTATTAGCAGGAGGATATATTAAATGCCTAACAGGAAATTCGGCCGTGCTTCAGATCAGCGTGCTGCAATTCTGAAGAATCAGGTCACAACATTGATTATAAATGGTAAGCTTGAGACAACAGTTGCCCGTGCTAAGGAGATCAGTGCTATCGTTGAGAAGCTCGTATCTTCTGCAGTTAAGGAGCAGGATAACTACACAACAAAGGATATCACTGTATCCGCTGCAAAGCTTGACGGTAAGGGCAAGAAGGTCTTAAAGACAAAGACATCCAAGAGCGGTGCCAAGTATGAAGTAGTTGACCGTGAAGTTAAGACAAAGACAGTTCAGGTTGATAACGCTTCACGTCTCGCTGCAAGAAAGTCCATGATCAAGTGGGTTAACAAGAGCCACGATGCAGAGGGTAACATCATCAATCCCGTTAACAAGATCTTTGATGACATCGCACCCAGATATGCAGGCAGAAACGGTGGTTACACAAGAATCATCCGTTTGGGCGCAAGACGTGGTGACGGCGCAGAGATGGCTATTTTGGAGTTCGTGTAATATTACACAAATAAACCAATAAAATTAATTGTCAATCAGTTACGGGGAAAGGTTTACATCTTTCCCCGTTCTCATTAAAATGTTGCTACTATAAGCAAAGATTAGAGGATACATCTGTTGCCTGAAGAGCCGAACAAAATAGAGATCAAGGATGTGAGTTTCTCATACGATATCGTTGAGGAATCAGACGGCAAAGCGCCCAGAAAGGCGCTTGACGGCATTAATGTCACCATCGAAAAAGGCTCATATACAGCTATCCTCGGCAGCAACGGTTCAGGCAAATCAACTCTTGCAAAGATAATAGATATACTTGAAGTTCCCGACAGCGGCAAAGTGGTTATTTTCGGAAAAGATGCCGGAGATGACGAATTGTTCTGGCAGATAAGGGAACATTGCTGCTGCGTATTCCAGAATCCCGACAACCAGATCGTCGGAACGATGATCGAAGAAGATGTCGCATTCGGACCTGAGAACCTGGGCGTTCCGAATCCTGAACTTCGTGAGCGTGTCGACCAGGCATTAAAGGATGTCGGACTTTATGAATTAAGGCACAGGGAGACAATGGCTCTTTCCGGCGGACAGAAGCAGAAGCTTGCCATAGCAGGCGCTCTCGCAATGAAGCCGGATATCCTTATCCTGGATGAAGCAACAGCGATGCTCGATCCTTCGAGCAGAGATGACTTCCTTGAAGTCGTCGAGAAGATGCGTGTGGAGAAAGGGCTGACCCTTATCACGATCACTCATGATATGACCGAAGCTTTAAGGTGCGATAAGCTCATTATCGTAAACAAGGGCAAGGTCGCCATGGAAGGAACACCGGAAGAGATATTCCTCTCAAATGATCTGTGGCAGTACGGCCTTAAGAGACCTGTAAAGTATAACTATGCATTTGAGATAGCAAGGCTTACGGGAAGCAATCTCACAAAAGAAGATCTGAAGTCGGATGACACAATAATCGCAAGCCTTGTTAAGATGCTGACAAAGCCGGGCTTGAAGGCGCCGGCAGTCGAACATAAAGTCAAAAAAGAGATCGATGATAAGGATATCATCATGTCTGTTAAAGACCTTTCCTATACATATGCAGGCGGTGACGGAAAGGCTATAGATAATATCAACCTTGATATAAGAAGAGGCGAGGTATTGGGAATCGTAGGTGAGAGCGGATGTGGAAAGACCACGCTGATCTCACACATGAACGCGATAATAAGACCTGCTGAAGGTGATGTCATCATCCATACAAAAGACGGTGACCTGTCCTGCAAGAACAAGAAAGACACCATGAAGATCAGACAGAATGTCGGTCTTGTCTTCCAGTATCCCGAATACCAGCTTTTTGAAGAGACCGTGTATAAAGATATCGCGTATGGTCTCAAGAAAATGAATGTCTCCCAGGAAGAGCAGAAGGCCATGATCCTTGAGGCTGCCGAAAAGGTCGGCCTTACAGAAAGAGAACTTAATGCCAGTCCTTTCGAGCTCTCGGGCGGACAGAAGAGACGTGCTGCAATGGCAGGTGTCCTCGTCATGAGACCGGGGATCCTCGTGCTTGATGAACCTGCATCAGGTCTTGATCCCAGAGGCAGACAGGAGATGTTCGCGATAATCAAAGGTCTACGCGACAGCGGAACGACGATCATCCTCGTATCTCACAACATGGATGAGGCAGCAGTCAACTGTGACCGTATCTGCCTTATTGACGGCGGTAAGATAAAAGCTGTCGGAAAACCTGAAGAACTGTTCCTCAGAAAGAGATCTGAAGAACTTGGCATACAAAGACCGAGGATCACGAGATTCTCGAGTATGCTCAAGACAGAACTTAAGAAGCATATTCCGGGTGTGGTATTCCCTGAAAAGCACTTCGTACCTGAGACAGAAGCGCAGTCAGTTGTGGCTGCCGTAGTAAAGGCCGGTGAGAAGAATGCTTAATAACATCAGCCTTGGAAGATACTACCCCGCACATTCATTCCTGCACGATATGGATCCAAGAGTAAAGACGATCCTTTATGCCGTTTATCTTGTCGCGATCTTTATCATTAAAGAACCGGTCACGATCGCAGTTCTGGCCGGAATCATAATACTTCAGCTTATCATGGCAAAGATAACACCGGGCATATTATGGTCAACGGTAAAGCCGATGATCCCGCTTGCGCTGTTCATCTTTATCATCAACATATTCACGATCAGGCAGGGAGAAGTTCTCTTCTCGTGGAAGATAATAACCATAACGGGTTACGGCCTGATGCGTGCTGCCATAATGGCAGTAAGGCTTATATTCCTCATTGTGTCTACGAGCGTTCTGCTGACTCTGACCACGACGCCTCTTAAGATGAGCGATGCTCTCGAAAAGCTTTTCGCACCTCTGCAGGTGATAAAAGTTCCCGTTCATGAGATGGCGATGATGATGTCTATAGCATTAAGATTCATCCCCACACTTGCAGCAGAGACTGATAAGATCATGAAGGCGCAGCAGTCGAGAGGTGCCGATTACGACGCGGGAAACTTCATTAACAAGGTAAAAGGCTACATCACAGTCCTCATTCCTTTGTTCGTATCGAGTTTCAGACGTGCTGATGAACTTGCTGTCGCTATGGATGCAAGATGCTACAGGGGCGGCAAGGGAAGGACAAAGCTCAACCCTTTGAAACTCACTTTAAAGGATGTTCTTGCAGGCGTGATGCTTTTCCTTCTTGCGGCACTCGTTGTGGTCCTTGATTTGTCTTTGAGATAACTATCACGCTGTGATAGAATTCATATGCTACTAATAAGCGAAAGGTTGGAATAATCGAATGAGTTATTATTGCGGAATCGACTTGGGCGGCACGAACATCAAAGCCGGTGTTGTAGACGGAGAAGGAAAGCTTCTTAACAAGTTGTCGATCAAGACCAATGCTGACAGAAAGATGGAAGAGATCATCCACGACATGGGTCAGCTTGCAGTTGATGCTATCAAGGACGCAGGCCTTGAGATCAAAGATATCGAATGCATTGGTATCGGTTCTCCCGGAACTCCTGATAACGAAGACGGACTCCTCGTTTATTCAAGCAACCTTCCTTTCAATAATGCTCCTATGAGAAAGCTCATCAGGGAAGTTGTTGACCTCCCTGTATATATCGACAATGATGCTAACTGCGCAGCAATGGCTGAGGCAGTTGCCGGTGCTGCAAAGGGCACACAGGATTCTGTTACCATCACTCTGGGAACAGGAGTTGGTGCCGGTGTTATCATTGACGGAAGGATCTATTCCGGCTTTAACCAGGCAGGTTCCGAGTTCGGTCATACTGTTCTCGTATCAGGCGGCGTTCAGTGCGGCTGCGGCAGAAAAGGCTGCTTTGAGCAGTATGCTTCCGCTTCAGCTCTCGCAAGAATGACAAGAGAAGCTGCTGAGGCAAATCCCGACTCACTCCTTAACAAGGTCAAGGCAGAAGAAGGCGAGTGGAATGCACGTATTGCTTTCATTGCCATGCGTGAAGGCGATAAGGTGGCAGCAGATGTTGTTGATATGTACACATCATATCTTGCAGACGGTCTTGCAAATGCCATCAACACATTCATGCCTGAAGTCCTCGTTGTTGGCGGCGGTGTCTGCAATGAAGGTGATCCGCTCCTCATCCCTATGCGTGAGAAGACAATGTCCCGTCCTTACTTCGGACCCGGCGTTGCAAAGACCAGGATCGAGCTTGCCCAGATGGGCAATGATGCCGGTATCGTAGGTGCTGCCATGATGGGTAAGTCCTGCGTAGATGACGGTAAAAACGGCAAGTAATATCTTATGCCGAGAATAGCCTTCATAACGGAGTTCGACGGCACTGATTTTGCAGGTTTCCAATCACAGGAGAATGCAAGGGCCGTTCAGGATGTCCTGGAGAAGGCACTGGCAGAATTATATAAAACAGATATCAGACTCACGGGGTGTTCCCGTACTGACGCAGGTGTTCACGCAAGGTGTCACCTAAGTCATGCGGACGTCCCGTTTGTTATTCCTGAAGATAGATTTCCGCTGGCAATGAACGCTCTTCTTCCGGAAGATGTGGCGGTAAAGAAGTCTTTTTATGTAAGTGATGACTTCTCTGCAAGATTCGATATCAAAGGCAAAAGGTACATATACAGGATCTATTCTTCACCTGTAAGAAGTCCTCTTCTGGACAGGTTCTGTTACTATTGCCCGGTCATGCCCGATATCGCGAAAATGAAGACTGCCGCTGAATTCTTTGCAGGTGAACATGATTTCGCTGCTTTCTGCGCAACAGGCGGAAGCCAGAAGACGACTGTAAGAAGACTTTTCGGAGTAAAGGTCAGTTCATCAGGAGAAGATCCCAAGATCATTGAGATCGAAGTGTCGGGAGAAGCATTCCTCTATAACATGGTAAGGATCATTGCCGGTACCCTCCTATATGTCGGCCAGGGAAAGATCGAGCCTGAAGAAGTCGGAACGATCATCGAAAAGGGTGACAGAAGCCTTGCTGGAAAGACTTTGCCGGCAAAGGGTCTCACGCTTGAAGAAGTGTTCATCTGACGCGTGGCGTTATAGGGACAATCGGACCGATTTATATTAATAAAAGATTTCCGAGGTGATATAATTATTGAAATGCGGGCCGGAATACCCGCATTTAATTAAAAAGGGAGGATTAAAGAAATGGACAAATGGTGGATCGTATGGCTCGTTATTGCGATCGTAATGTTCGTAATTGAAGCGGTTACCACAAGTCTTACGACGCTTTGGTTTGCAATTGCAGCTGTAGTTGCGATGATAATGGATATTTGTCATGCACCGGTAGTTTTGCAGATCATTGTTATGGCCATTGTTTCTTTGATAAGCTTTGCACTCTGTATGATTTGGGTCAGACCTAAGCTTGAAACACTTCGAAAAAAGAATGTTCAGCGCACAAATGCAGACAGGCTTATCGGAAAAGAAGGCGTGGTAATCGTTCCGTTTAATGCCATTGAAGGCAAAGGCCAGGTAAAGGTCGACGGACAGGTCTGGAGTGCCAAGGCTGACGAGGATTTTTCAGAAGGCACAAGAATCACAGTTAAATCAATGGAAGGCGTCAAGCTCGTAGTAGAGCGCGCATCTTAAAAAGGGAGGAAAATTAAATGTTACCTATCGTAGCAGCATCAGCTGGAACACTCGTAGGAGTAGCAATCGGAATCATCGTTATCCTTGCTCTCATCATACCTAATATCAAGATCGTTCCGCAGGCGACGACATTCATCATCGAGCGTCTCGGCACATACAGGACCACATGGGAGACTGGTTTCCACATGAAAGTCCCTTTCATCGACCGTGTCGCAAAGAAGATCTCTTTGAAGGAAAAGGTTGCTGACTTCGCACCTCAGGCCGTTATCACTAAGGATAACGTTACAATGCAGATCGATACAGTTCTTTTCTATCAGATCGTAGATCCTAAGCTCTACACATATGGAATCGAGCGTCCTATCGTTGCTATCGAGAATCTCTCAGCAACAACACTCCGTAATATCATCGGTGACTTGGAACTCGACCAGACACTTACATCAAGAGACATCATCAACACAAGAATGAGAGAGATCCTTGATGAAGCTACAGACCCCTGGGGAATCAAGGTTAACCGTGTAGAGCTCAAGAACATCATCCCTCCTAAGGAGATCCAGGCTGCAATGGAGAAGCAGATGAAGGCTGAGCGTGAGAAGAGAGAAAAGATCCTCATCGCAGAAGGTGAGAAGGAATCTGCTATCAGAGTAGCTGAAGGTGAAAAGGAAGCAGCTATCTTAAGAGCTGAAGCTAAGAAGCAGGCAGCGATAAGAGAAGCTGAAGGTCAGGCTCAGGCTATACTCGCAGTACAGGAAGCTACAGCAAAGGGTCTCCAGATGGTCAAGGATGTTGGCGCTGATGACGGACTTATTGCTCTTAAGGGTCTTGAAGCTCTCGAGAAGGTAGGACAGGGTGCATCCACAAAGATCATCATTCCTTCAGACCTTCAGGGCATAGCAGGACTTACAACAACAATTAAGGAAATTGCAAAATCATAAGAATCAGACTTAATGTCTTCGGAGGTACATCGTATGGATTACGGTATGTGGAATGACAGAACCAACATGAGCATGCTCACAGACTTCTATGAGCTCACCATGGCAAACGGTTATCTGAACAGCGGCAACAGGGACAAGATCGTTTACTTCGACATGTTCTTCAGAAACATTCCTGAGAGCGGCGGATATGCCGTTATGGCAGGACTCGAGCAGGTTATCGATTATCTCTCAAGCCTTAAGTTCTCAGAAGATGACCTGTCTTTCCTTAAAGACAACTATCATTTCAACGACGAATTCATCGATTACTTAAGAGGATTCAAGTTCACATGTGATGTCTGGGCTATCCCGGAAGGAACAGTCGTATTCCCGAAAGAACCTCTGGTTAAGGTAAGAGGACCTATCATTCAGGCTCAGCTCCTTGAGACAGCACTTCTCTGCACTATTAACCACCAGACTCTTATCGCTACAAAGACGGCAAGAATCGTCAGAGCGGCTGAAGGCAGACCTGTAATGGAGTTCGGTGCACGCCGTGCACAGGGCTTCGATGCATCTGTTCTTGGTGCAAGAGCTGCATATATCGCAGGCGCTGCAGGCACATCCTGCACGATCTGCGGACAGCAGTTCAACATCCCGCTCTCCGGTACCATGGCTCACTCCTGGGTAATGCTTTTCGACAATGAGTTTGAAGCATTCAAGGCTTATTCACTCGCATATCCTGACGGTGCACTTCTGCTCGTAGACACATACGATGTTCTCCGTTCAGGAATCCCGAACGCTATCAGATGCGCCAAGGAAGTTCTTGAACCTATGGGCAAGCGCCTTAAGGGTATCAGGATCGACTCGGGCGACCTTACATACATGACACAGAGTGCACGTAAGATGCTTGATGAGGCTGGCCTTACAGATTGTAAGATCACAGTATCCAATGCTCTTGATGAGTACCTTATCAGAGACCTGATAAGCCAGGGCGCATGCATCGATTCTTTCGGTGTAGGTGAGAGACTTATCACATCCAAGGCTGAACCTGTTTTCGGCGGTGTTTACAAGATCTCTGCAGTTGAAGCAGAAGACGGAACGATCATCCCCAAGATGAAGATATCCGATTCTGTCGGCAAGGTTACCAACCCTTGCAGCAAGAAGATCGTCAGATTCTATGACAAAGCTACCGGCAAGGCTTTGGCTGACGTGGTCATGATCGCTGACGAGGAGATCCCTAACGGTGAACCTTATGAGATCTTCGATCCTGACAACACATGGAAGTCCAAGGTCCTCGAGAACTACACAACAAGAGAGATCATGGTCCAGATCTTCAAGGACGGACAGCTCGTTTACAACAAGCCTTCCATCGAGGAGATCAGAGCTTACTGCACAAAGGAGATCGACTCTCTCTGGGATTCCATCAAGAGATTCGAGAATCCTCATAACTATTATGTCGACTTGTCACCTAAGCTCTGGAAGATCAAGGACGACATCTTAAGATCTTACAGAAAGAGATAAGGAGATATAAACATGGCTAATCCTATTGTCACAATCCAGATGAAAGACGGCGGCGTAATGAAGGCAGAGCTCTATCCCGAGATCGCGCCCATTACTGTACAGAACTTTATCGACCTCGCATCCAAGGGCTTTTACAACGGCCTTATTTTCCACAGAGTCATCCCGGGATTCATGATCCAGGGAGGCGATCCTAACGGAATCGGAACAGGCGGCCCCGGCTACAGCATCAAGGGTGAGTTCACAGCTAACGGATTCAGGAACGACTTGAAGCACACAAGAGGCGTTCTTTCCATGGCACGTGCTGCGGATCCTGATTCTGCAGGTTCACAGTTCTTCATCATGCATGAGGACTATCCGTCATTAGATGGTCAGTATGCTGCTTTCGGTAAGCTCATCGAAGGCATCGAAGTAGTCGATAAGATCGCTTCTGTCAGAACTGACTATATGGACAAGCCTTTAGAACCTCAGCAGATCGAGTTCATGACAGTTCAGATCTGAGATAATCTTAAAAACTAACTAAACGGCGGGACTGAAGGAAAGGATAATGAAGGAAGTAAAGCAGATTGGAGACGGCTCCAAGGCCAAGTTGAGAAAAGATAAGCCGAAGAAGCAATCTCCCGGAGACACCAGAACTGTAACGGTGCCTTTCGCCTGGCTTTACGCTTCGGTTATCTTATTCCTGACGATACCGCTGTTTATGTTTTTCCTGGGATATCTCAAGTTGTCTGTAGGTATCCCGCTCACACTTATATTTGCAGGGATCGTTCTTTTCAGTGTCTCTGACTGCCTTAATGATCCGGACGGAGTTAAGCTTTCAAAGTACGAGAACGATATCCAGATACCGGTCTCATATCTTATAGGGTTCGCAGTTACTGCAGTGGCGGTATCTGTTGTCTCAGGTGTAGGTGAGTATATCTTTACTCTTCAGGATCATGAATTCAGACGCGCGATATTAAGAGACCTTATAGATTACGACTGGCCGGTCATATATAACTATTCGACCCAGACAAATCCTGAAGTTCAGCAGATCTTCGGAATGGCATCCGGAAACAGGGCTTTCTCCTATTATTTCATATATTGGCTTCCGGCAGCTCTGGCAGGCAAGATGTTCGGATTTGGAGTTGGCAATTTTGTGCTCCTGATCTGGAATTCGATAGGAATTTTCCTGTCTTTTATCGCTGCATGCGCGGCGATAAAGAAGTTCACAGCGTGGGTTCCGTTCCTGTATGTGTTCTTTTCGGGTCTTGATGTACTTCCGAATCTTGTATATGAGTTTACACATTACAGCGGATGGCGCTGGTTTGAAGGGTATGTCCCGTCAATGTCTTTTGTCAGCAACTTCAGAGAACTTGCATGCGTTTTCCATCAGATGGTTCCTTGTTATCTGATAGTTGCACTTCTGATCCTGTCGCACAATACGCGTTCGATGGGTCTTACTGCAGGAATACTTTTCGGTTATTCTCCGTGGGCGGTATTCGGAATCCTTCCGATGGTTCTGGCATTCCTTTGCGGAAAGAAGTTAAGGGCTTCAAAGACCTCAAAGACGCTGACGAACATATTCAGTCCTGTTAACATAACGTCCGCATTACTTATTCTTTGCATTTTCGGCAGCTACTATATGTCGAATTCCGCTGCGGTCGGATTTAAGGGATTTGCATGGGAATACTTCGACAGGCCTGTGATGTTCGTTCCGGCTTATATCGTATTTATCATGATCGAAGTTGCTCCTTTTGCACTGATCCTTTACAAGCGCGAAAAGAAGAACCCGGTCTTCTGGGCTGCGATCGCTGTATTGCTTGCATTGCCGTTCTATAAGATCACTGAGATGAACGATCTCAATATGAGAGGTTCCATGCCGGCGCTGTTCTTCCTTTGCATAGGTCTTGGCGGAGTTGTTGCTGAAGTTATGGATGAGAAGAACACACCAAAGACAAAAAAAGGCTGGCTTAAGTCAGCTGCAGTTATGCTTACGGTGATCCTGATGATGTTCCCGGCGCTTCTCAACATGTTCATCATATTCGGTTCCATGATCGAGGGAACACCGGGTGATGAGGAGAATATCGGATCATTCGGAAATATCAGGCAGGCTCAGTACGCTGAAGTCGTTCAGGAACAGTTTTTCGCGGAAGGGTACGAAGACAGCTTCTTCTACAGATACTTTGCAAAATAAAAGACGGTCATCCAGACCGTCTTTTTATTGTCAATCTTTGGATTCCTCAGAAGTGATATATATCGGCCTTGCCTTGGACTCAATATAAATACGTCCGATATATTCGCCGATCAGACCGAGTGCCATAAGGATCAGACCACCCAAAAAGAGGATGAAGCAGAGGAGGGAAGGATAACCTGCAACATGGTCCCAGATCTGCTCGATTATTGCCCTGATGAAGTAGTAGAGCATATAAACAAACCCTGCAAATGCAAAGAAGAAACCGGCATATGTAGCGATCCTTAAGGGAGCTGTCGTAAATGCAACGATGCCGTCAATGGCATATCTGAAGAGCTTCCAGAAACTCCACTTTGTCTCGCCGGCAACACGCTCGACATTTACATGCTCGACCCACTTGGTCCTGAAACCAACCCAGGCGAAGATACCTTTTGAGAAACGCTGGCGTTCGTTAAGGCTTAAGATCGCATCAACGACCTCACGCTTCATGAGACGGAAGTCTCTTGCACCGTCAGCGATCTCCACATCGCACATGCGGTTGATGAGTTTATAGAAACGGCGTGCAAACCAGCTTCTGATCTTAGGCTCGCCTTCGCGTGTTACACGTCTTGCTGCAACGATATCGTATTCACCGGAATCAAGATCTTTGATCATCTGGGGAATAAGTGACGGAGGATCCTGCATGTCAGCATCAAGGATGGCGACGTAATCGCCCTTGGCTTTCTGCATGCCTGCATACATAGCAGCTTCCTTACCGAAATTCCTGGAGAAGAAGACGTATTTGACGGATTTATCGTTAGCGGCAAACTCTTTGATGATGCTTGCAGTCTTATCACGGCTTCCGTCATTTACGAAGATGAATTCAAAACATTTGTCGGGATCTGTCTCAGACTCAGCCTTGCGCACATCGCACAGAGCCTCGTAAAGGATCGGAAGGGATCCCTCTTCGTTATAACAAGGAACTATAAGGCTGATAAGCATTAAGCGCTTCCTCCGGCAGGTTTGAATACTTGTTAATCTGTATTATATCATTCGCTTAGCAAGCAAGATGTCTGTTTTTGTATTATAATCAAAAAGTTATATATAAGGAACAATCACCCAAAGAAAGGGCGGAACGATAATGAAAGAGATCTCGAGTCTTGAAGGCGGTTCTGCAAAGAAGACTGCTGTAAAACCTTCACTTAAAACCTCTTCGAAAACAGGCGGAAAGTCTGATCTCCGGCCGTTATATGCATTTCTTGCAGCTCTGGCCCTTTATTTGATCGCGATGCTGTTATGCAACAAGTATCCTCTGGGAGAATATTCATTCCTTCAAAGTGACCTTAAGGCACAGTATGCACCTTTCCTTGCCCTGATGAAGAGCAAAGTGGCAGAACTTAATTCCGTACCTCAGGGACACATCCTTTCCTACATCTCTTATTCGTTCCAGCTTGGACTTGGAAAGAACTTTATCGGTACATTAGGCTATTATCTTGCAAGCCCTTTCAACCTTATCTATCTGTTTATCGATGAAGCTCAGATCGATGCGGCAGTATTGGCTATAGTCATCCTGAAGCTCAGCCTTTCTTCAAGCTTTATGTGCCTGTTCTTAGGAACCAAGACAGATAACAAGAAGACATTGTGGCCCATCCTTTTGGGTATCATGTATGCTTTCTCACTTTATTCCCAGGCATTCATCTTCCAGATCATGTGGCTTGACGGCTATATGCTTCTCCCGTTGATCCTTTTCTTCACAGAAAAGTTCATCAAGGATCAGAAGTATCTGGGACTTGTCATCTCGCTGCTGGTGCTTTTCGTATCCAACTACTATATTGCTTATATGGTCGGCATAGCTTGTTTCATTTATCTTGCTGTACGACTTTTCGAAGAGAAGGTTCAGCTGAAAAAAGCTGTTGGCATCATGGTCAGATATGCGCTTGCTGCAGGATTTACTGCTCTTATGACAGCAGTCATGCTCGTGCCTGTCGGACTTGATACGATAAGGAACGCAGACCAGACCGTATCCACACGCGGCCAGGATGCGATCACTTTCACTCCGCTTACATTCATCCACATGATGCTCTTAGGTGAGTCCGGTAAATTTGCAGACATCCTTCAGGATAACTATCCGTTCCTTTTCATCTGCCTGCCGGTCACGATCCTTCTTTTAATCTATTTCTTAAGCCCCGTTTTCAAGGGAAGAGAGAGAAAGATACACGCATTCTGTGTTCTGGGAGCAGTGTTATCCACTCTCGTTTATCCGCTCGATAAAGCATGGCAGGTCTTTGACGACCCTAACTGGTTCTGGCACAGACATGCATTCGTATTCCTGCCTTTGTTCCTGATAATCTCTTTCAAGGTATTCCTTAAGATCAAGGAAGTTGCCAGAAAAGATATCCTTAAGGCAGCTCTTATCATATTCTCTCTCGTAGTTATCGATTTCTCTTTCGGCGCTATGAGGGGACAGTCTAATGCAGTTGTTTACAATGTGCTCCTCACGGCAGCTTATTCACTGATCCTTGCAGGATATGGTGTGGAGAACTGGCATGAGCAGCTTCGCGATATGCCCAGGCTCTTATCTCCGCTCCTTTCAGCGCTCGTCCTCTTCGAGCTCCTCTTTGCCGGACCAATGCTTTCTTCCGGCATAGAATCCATGACTCTTTTCGGAGGCCCTGCCGCAGAGTACAGCGATTCAATAAGAGCTGAAAGCGAATTCGGAAAGTATGCGAAGATGCGCGGATCCCAGACCGGAGCATTCAGAGCAGAATCTGAAGATGCACCCGAATTTACGACAAAGTACTATGTTGAAGAGGGTGAAGCTTTCTACGGCAATTACAACGGCCTGTCTTTCTTCAATTCCAATTCCAACAAGAAGATGCACCGCTTCACAAAGCAGCTCTGCCTGCCGACAAATTACAATTACTTCGCGACAGGACATTCATTTGCATGTCCTTCTGTTGATGCATTCTTCTCGATAGGTTCGATCGCGACAAGAAGAGATCTTTCCCTTTACCATCAGGACGGCCAGGATTCTTACGGATCAGGAATGAAGTTCTATGGTAATGACGATGTCCTTCCTCTGGCATTTGCAGCAGATAAGAAGGCCATGGATTTTGATTACTACAAGCTCGAAAAGGATGCGGACGCGAAAAACTACTATGCTCATCAGAATGAGTGGTACCGCTCCATGTTCCCTGAAGCATTCACCGAAGATTTCTTCAACGAGATCGATGAGAGCGTTACAGGAAAGCCCAATATCATCAACGCGGTCTACTTTAACTCAAACAACTACATGACAAAGGAAGATTTCCTTAACAAGAATAATCCTGATGCAAAGAAGAAAGAGGATGGTGAAGTTTCAGATCCTCTGGGTCTTGAGAACTCCATCTACAACCGTATCAAGGAAAATATAGTCTGCCTTAACAGGAGCAACACTAAGATCCCGATCGTTATCGAGTATGAGTTTGAAGCTCCCACAGAAGATGAAATCTACTGCTCACTTGTAACAGGAAGGATCCTGGGCAGCACTGATGTCTACATCAACGGCATCCAGATCTCCTCATTCACTTCAAATGCTTACTATTCACAGATGTTCAGAGTAGGAAGCTTTGCAAAGGGTGAGAAGGTAAAGGTTACTTTCATGTCCGAGGATGATATCTGGACATATCTTAATATCAGATTTGCAAGCTTTGATGCTGCTTCATTCTCAAAGCAGTTCGCAAATGTCGACAGGACAAAGGTAACGGCTGATACCGTATCCGATGGTTATGCAAAGTTCAGCATTAAAGGTGTTGAATCTGACGAGACAGTCATTACGACAATTCCTGCTGAAGACGGATGGCAGCTTTATATCGATGGCAATCCGGCTGAATACAAGGCATATCAGGATGCGTTTATAGCATTTGATGCTCCTTCAGGAGATCATACGGCAGAACTCGTGTTCACCGCACCGGGCCTTAAGGCCGGAGCTGCTGTATCCTGCATCGGTGTCATCGGACTTGCGGCGTTTATTTTCGTTGATAAAAAACTCTCAAAAAAGGGAGAAAAACAGAAGTAATTCGGGTATCTTATATTTATTAGTGTTTTGGAGGTTTTGATTATGGATTTTATGAAAGCTTATGAATTGTGGTCAACAGATCCTTTTTTCGATGAGGGGACCAGAAATGAACTCATCTCGATCAAGGATGACACTAAAGAGATCGAAGACAGATTCTATAGAGATCTTGAGTTCGGTACTGCAGGCTTAAGAGGCGTTCTCGGCGCAGGAACAAACAGGATGAACGTCTATACCGTAGCAAAGGCATCTGAGGGTCTTGCAAAATACATTCTCTCAGAAGGGCCTGAAGCTGTATCAAGAGGCGTAGTCATCTCATACGATTCAAGACATTTCTCTCCCGAGTTTGCACAGATCACAGCTCAGGTACTTGCTGCAAACGGAATCCCTTCCAAGCTTTCCGACGAGTTAAGACCTGTTCCGGTCCTTTCTTACTCAGTAAGATACTTCAAGGCTTTTGCAGGCGTCATGATCACCGCTTCACACAATCCGTCCAAGTATAACGGATATAAGGTTTACGGCGAGGACGGCGGACAGGTACCGCCTGAAGCTGCAAATGCAGTCCTCTCAAACATCGAGGCGATCACTGATATCAGAACAGTCAAGATGATGGACTTTGAGGAAGCTAAGGCAAAGGGCCTCGTAACTTCCTTCGGTCCGGAGATCGATGAAGCCTTCACCAACATGCTTAAAAAGCTCGTTGTAGATCCTGATGCAATCGCAAAGCAGGCTGACATGAGCATCGTATATACACCTCTTCACGGATCAGGCAATAAGCCCGTAAGAAGGATCCTTGAGGCAGTCGGATTCAAGAATATCCACATCGTTAAAGAGCAGGAACTTCCTGACGGAGCTTTTCCGACAGTAAGCCTTCCTAATCCTGAGAACCCTGAGGCACTCTCAATGGCGATCGAACTTGCCAAGAAGACAGATGCTTCCCTGGTATTTGGTACGGACCCTGACTCTGACAGAATCGGTGCGGCAGCAAGGGTCGTAGAGAACGGTGAAGTTAAGTATCAGTGCTTCTCCGGCAACCAGATGGGTCTTATGCTCCTCGATTACATCCTTGATGCAAAGCAGCAGAAGGGTAATCTCCCTGAGAAGTCTTTTGCCGTAACCACTATCGTTTCCTCCAAGCTCGTAAAGTCCATCTGCGACTACTATGGTGTTGAGCTTCAGGAGACCCTTACAGGATTCAAGTTCATCGGCGAGAGGATCAAGATCGATGACGAATTCGGTGACAAGCACTTCCAGTTCGGCTTCGAAGAGAGCTACGGCTATCTTTCCGGCGTAGATGTACGTGATAAGGATGCAGTTGTTGCCGCAATGCTCATCTGCAACATGGCTGCAGCTTCTTTCGAGAAGGGTGAGACTCTTGCTGACAGACTTGCACACCTCTATGCGAAGTACGGCTATGGCTGCGAGCAGACGATCAGCTGCACTCTCGAAGGTAAGGAAGGAATCGAGAAGATCGGCAAGTGCATGGTCGAACTCAGAAAAGAACTTGCTGAATGCAAGGATCTTGCAGGCGCTGCAGGCCTTCTTGGCGGAGCAACAGTCAAGGCTGTACGTGACTACCAGACATCAAAGCGTTACGAGTTTACTGAAAACGGCGTGAACGTTACGGATATCACTTTACCCAAGTCAAATGTTCTTCTCTATGAACTTGGCGGTGACAAGGGAATCGACTGGGCATGCGCCAGACCTTCCGGAACAGAGCCAAAGCTTAAGATCTATCTTGGTGCTTACGATTCTGATGAGGCTAAGTCAAAGGCTTCACTCGAAAAGATCAAGAGCCAGGTTGAAGGATACGTTAAGTCAAAGCTTAATTAAACTTTTCGACCATCGGAATAATGAAATCATAGACAGCCTTGGCAAAGCCGAGGCTGTCATAGTCTGCGGTGATATAATATGCGGCTTTCTTGGCGCCTTCAGTGCCGTTGCCCATGGCTATGCCGTATTTTGCCGCCTCGATCATGGGGACATCGTTCTCGTTGTCACCGATGGCAAAAGTCCTGTCAGAAGGGATATTCAGGTAGTCTGCCAGCTTTAGAAGAGCGTTTCCCTTGGATACGCCTCTGGGCATGACATCGAAAAGGTCTACCCCTGAAGCAAGCGCCTCCAGTTCAGGATCTGAGAGCATCAGGTCGTGAAGAGTATCGTTAGGCTTGATAAGTAGGATCTTGTTGAATCTGGGGAGAACATCCCTGTCAAGAAAACTCTTGTCTATGTCGATGATAGGGGACTGCTTTGCGGGCTCGACGCCGACATTGTAGCCCTCGACAAAGAATTTTCGGGATGAGCAGGGCGCGAAAAAGATGCCTTCGTCTGAATAGAGTGTGGCATCAGCGTCATTGTCTAACAGATATTCCAGAAGTTTGCGGATCTTGGATTCTTCGAAATCAACGGAGGCAAACTGGCGCCTTTCCCCGGCATCGAAAAGCGAACCACCGTTGCTCGTGATAATGGGAACATCAATGCCAAGGTCTTCTGCAAACTTGCCGACCAGAAAAGATGACCTGCCGGTCGCGATGGTAAAGGCGATTCCGGCTTCCTGCAATGCTTTGATGGCTTTTTTGTTGCCTTCCGGAACATCTTTTCCGGGACTGAGCAAGGTAAGATCCATATCTGAGGCAAGCAGTGCTTTATACTTTCTATCCATAGGCCGGTTTTTACTCCCAAAAACGAATATAAACGATTTTACAACAAGACCGGCCGAAAACCGTATTATTTTTTTCTATTATGCCCCATACCCGTGGTTGAAGTTTGAATAAACAATGTTTATTATTGTGTAGGATTTCAAAGTATAACTTTGTTTATTTTAGTGGGGTTAGAATAATATGAAGAAAAAAGCCGGTCAGGCACCTAATTCTGTCAGAGCTGCCAATATCAGGAGCAATGAACTCGCACCTGTAAGCAGCAACACACCCAGCAGGCCCAGAGCAGCATCTGCTCAGCCCGTAAGAGCTTCAGCTCAGCCTGTAAGAGCATCTTCAGGCGCAAGAAGTTCAGCAACCGGCAGCAATAACGTCAAGTCTACGGTTAAGACTGCCAAGAGCACCACAAAGCGTGTTAAGGCCAAGAAGAAGAGCCATGCAGGACTGATCATTGCGATCGTTCTTCTCGTTCTTGTACTTGGAGGCGGCGGTGCTTACGGTTATCTCTATTTCACAGGGTTCTTCAAACCCCATGTCGCAGTAACAAATTACGATGGCTCCACTATGAATGCCAAGGCTGAGGATATCTATGCCCAGCTCAATACAAATACATTCTACACAGGTACCGTGATCGATGGCGTTGAAGTAGGCGGTATGACAGTCGAGCAGGCTGTGGAAGCTGTTGAGAAGAGCCACTCTGAGTCACCGGTAAAGGTCGAACTGGCAATCAAACTTGAGGATAAGGAATATCCTCTCGATATCACTGATGTTAAGGTCGAGTACAATACAAAGGCAGTCGTAGACGAGGCTTTTGCGAAGTTCAGACCCTCAAACGACAGTGATCTTACCCAGCTCACAGAATACTACAACAGCGTTGAGCAGCTTAAGACAACACCTATGACTTTCGAGACTACTTATACAGTCCAGATCAATGGCGTTTCCGAGAAGGTTCACGAGATCTTAGATCCTCTTGCAGACCAGTTCACAACAACAAAGGATGCTGAGATCGGCGAATTCGATACCAAGACAAAGCAGTTCACCATTACACCTGAGCAGGTTGGTATGACTCTTGATATTGAAGGAGCCATTGCTGCTGTCAACAAGCTCATCGAATCAAAGACATATTCAGGCGTTGTAGAAGTTCCCACAGTTAAGACTGAACCTGAGGTTACGACAGAGAAGCTCAATGCAAACTTCGGTCTCATCGGTTCACAGACAACAAAGGCTTCCGATAACGCTAACCGTAACAATAACCTCAATCAGGCTTGCAAGAAGATCAACGGTCTTATCCTTAAGCCCGGCGAAGAATTCTCTTTCAACAAGGTTGTTGGTCAGAGAACTACAAAGAACGGATTCAAGGAAGCTACAGTTATCCTTGGCGGTCAGTATGAGCAGGGTCTTGGCGGCGGTGTCTGCCAGGTAAGCAGTACACTTTATAACGCAGTCTTGAAGTCTGACCTTAAGATCTCAGAGCGTCATCCCCACGCATGGCCTTCCGGTTATGTACTCGATGGTCTTGATGCTACGGTTGACTGGCCGGCACTGGACTTCAAGTTCAAGAACTCATCTGATTACCCTATCGTCATTGTCATGTGGTTTGAATCCAAGGACAGAACGGTTCATGCCGAGATCTACGGAAAGAGATTCCCTGACGAGCAGAAGATCGCTTTGAGAAGTGAAGTTGTAGGCGTCAACGGATATGGCAAGACAGAGTATGTTGAAGATAAGTCCATGGCAGTCGGAAAGACGAAGACAGTCAGACAGGCTCACCAGGGCATGACAGTTAAGACATATAAGATCTGGCAGGATAAGGACGGTAAGGAGATCAAGCGTGATCCTATCACAACAACGACTTATGCCGCATATGGCAAGCGTATCTCTGTAGGCACCAAGAATCCTGATGGTACGATCGCAAAGTTCGATCCTAAGACAGGCCAGGTATCCGGCGTAGCAACAGCAACACCTAAGCCGACATCTGCAGCTACACCTACACCTAAGCAGTCTGGTGGTGGCGGTAGTACTGCAACACCTACGCCTAAGCAGGCAACACCTACACCTAAGCAGGCAACGCCTACACCTAAGCAGGCAACACCTACTCCTGTACCGCCTCCGCCGGATAATGGCGGCGGAAACGAAGGCGGCGGTGGCGCAGGAGCGTAATCCTTAAAGCCTTCTATACCAAAGTAAAACAAACAGGGGCTGTCTCAGAAATGAGATGGCCCCTTTAATCTGCGTTGAATGAATAAGTAATATTTCATTCGCGTATAATCGAGACATAATACACCTTAAATCAGAGCGTTTTTCTGATGTTAAACGGGCCAAAATCGTGTATAATCCACTTAA
>JAEEGJ010013437.1_pt1 | contig 19843 bp, 24 predicted proteins | sample 8958761 | NCBI WGS metagenome assembly JAEEGJ01 (sample SAMN16246546, study PRJNA631951) | gut metagenome | biome: gut microbiome; feature: rumen; material: RS-attached | host: Bos | place: Iran: Karaj | collected 2018-10 | reverse complement strand
CCCGTTTCCTCTCTGATATAATTAGCGTAATATATTGATAATCAATTATTATTGCGAATAATACATCATCATTTTAAAAGAATAAATGTTTATAACTAAGAACAAACGGGTATGGATAAAAGGATTAAATTAACTGCTAAGCAAAAGGCACTCATCAAGCGGTTGAAAGAGTTGCTATCCCGAATAGGGGATGAGAATATCGGTATTCTATTTGATAAAGAGAACAATTCGTTATACTTCTATAATAAGTCCAATGTAATTGGTTTAGAAGGTGGATGGGGAATTGGTAATGATGAATGGAGCGTACAAGATGATAAAGTCTGGATAACGCCAGAATATGAAGAACTTGAAGAAGACTGTGTCAATATACCCTACGATGAATATATTGATGGTGATGAGCAGTGGTTTGCCCTTGCTGTTGCGCCTTCAACAAAAGCAGAGATAGCTGCTATACAGAAGCAAAAAGATTATATGACGGAGTACAAAAGAAAAAACCTGCAAAATACCATTGTAGAATGTGAGGCGGAGAAACAAAGGTATCTAAAGAAGATAGATGAAGTGTTGGCTAGTGAGGGTTTGCCACAGAAGGGCAAAGACTACCAAAAGAAGCTATATACAAATTTAATTAAAGACCTGGGAACCAAAATTGCCAATGCCAAGAAGGAATTGGCAGAATTGTAATCAGAATATCATTAGGGCACTTATGCTGTGCCCTAATGAATTAATTCTTAAGCCTTTGGATGGCATCAATAATAGAGGTCTGTCTTATCAGAATGCTCCTTCTTTCTTTAGATTTTCCCCTACCCTCTTGACTTTTTCAAAGAGTTTGTCTGGAAGCACCTTTGCATAAGTGGATTCAGTTATACGAGAATTTGCGTGACCAAGGCACTTTGATACTGAGACCATATCCATACCACTATTTAGCAATATTGTTGCCCAGGTATGCCTAGCCAAATGTGAATGCAGGTTTTTCTTTAGTCCACATATATCCCCCAACTCTTTCAGATAAGCATTGTACTTCACATTGCTTAGATGTGGCAAATGATAGTTGTATTTGTCCAGTATTTCTAAAGCAATTGGCAGCAAAGGTATTGTTGCAAAGACATTGGTCTTATGACGTTTCTTGATAATCCATTTATTGCCTGATTCATCAGTATGGAAATCATCATTATTAAGTGACATTAAATCTGTAAAAGCTAGACCTGTATAACATTCAAAGATAAACAAATCACGTATTTGGGCTAATCTCTTAATATTGATTGTCTTGTTTCTAATAATATTAACTTCTTTTATCGTCAATGGTTGAACTTCTTTCTTTTCCTTTTTTAAAGTCATCTTGAATGGAGAAACCTTAATATACCCCTCATCACAAGCAAAACGTAATACCCTTTTTACTTGTTTCATTTTCTGAATGGCTGTATTATTAGACATAAACCTAAGTAAGAATACAAAAAGGTTATCAATGAATGAAGGTGTTATATCCTTTACAAGAATATCATCATTCTTAATAGAAGACTTGATATATCGTGCAACATATTCTCTTGTCACTTCATATTTAGACAGGGTATTTGCTCTAATCAGTTTCTGCTTTACCCTCTTCCTGACATTCTCATTATGAATATCAAATAATTGAAGAAAAGACATTGTGTGTTCCAGTTCTCCATTACGAAATACCTCAAGCACAGCATCAACAGAGACATTCACCCCGTTGTTTAGAAGTGTAGTCTCAATCGCATACAACCTGGCTTTCAAGGCTTTCAGGAACTCATTCAATTGTACATCCCCTTTGACTGTCTGAGTCTTACTGGAGAAATCACTTGGTTTGACTTCACGACCTGTTGAAACGTAACGTCTTTTACCCTTAACACAGATGGTCATTTCAATAGGAACTTTGCCATCAACCTTTTTTTTCGTCCTTCGGACAACAAAATTTACTTTCATCTTTAAACTATTGATAATTAATAAATTAGGTGGAAGAAAACAGGTAGCAATTTGCTCCAAAGCATCGGTAGCACTTTTTTATGCAAAAATGACACTCTTGGCAAAAAAATGGCTATTATGACCATCAACATCCAACAACCAGAAAAAATTGATTTTTATCCATTGATAAAATTCGCAATAATAATTGATTATCAATATATTACGCTAATTATATCAGAGAGGAAACGGGGATTTAAATCCCTCTCTTGAACGCAAAAAAAGAGTCCAACGATTAACTCATTGAACTCATTCAGCGGAGAGAGAGGCTTCCTTAACCTACTTCTAGGTTGATCGGAGTATATCCCTTCTCTGTATGAGTTTTGAGTATCACTAGCATTTCAAAGATGCAAGATGTTTGGTAGCAGTTTTTGATGCACTTCTCATCTTCCAAGTACAAAATTACGTGTTTTAGATGAAACTCCTGTGCCTATTCATTGGTTTTAACTTCGATTTAACATGATACCAGTATTGATGACATATACCAGGTTATGATATGCGAGTATGATGCCTCCCCAACGATGATAGAGAATGATTCGGATTTAATCCTGCAATTATTGGGGAGGTCAAATAATTCGCATAATGAATCTACCTGGAAAATTTCAAGTTAAGACACCCCTATCTCTTCCTGGTAAAAGGGATGGTTAACCTCCCCCCTCTGGGACTCCGGGGGTTACAACGGGGGTATGGGGGCACTGGGGTGTGCCTGTCTAATCAAGTTCATTCGATCACCAGGTTAAATGATGATTCTGATGGCAAATTTGTTGTCATCATACGTCGCCGGATATGCCCTCAAATACTTTCAATAACGTCGATAATAATATGAAAGCGAAATTGATCTCAAATATTGATAAATGAAATATCGCCCGAAATATCAGTGTTTATAGGCATTCCAGGCGATATTTAAAACTTTCACTTCTGTCCAATGGGAAAGTTTATGTGAGAAACATATCAGAATGATAATAAGTCGTAGGCACTCAAGATCTCTTCTGACTTTAGCCCTAAATACCTGCGAGTACACTGCAAATTCTGATGTGAATAGATTTCGGATAACAGGAGTAAGGAAAGCTCTGCATTCTCTGGGTTGCTCTCCCATATATGTCGCCCCATCGTCTTGCGAAGTGAATGACAACTAATTCTTTTCACTGGAAGCTTGTATTTCTTCTTGACATCTTTCAGCAAACGATTAAACCATTGTATAGAAATCACCGTCTTCTTCTGACTCATAAAACAGAACTCACCAGGGTTCTTGATACCCATAGCCACATAACAGCTCTTCACATGCTCAACGTAGTCTGGATTCAACTTAATCTGTCTCTCCTTCTTCGTCTTATGCTCAGTGATAGTTAGAACACCACCCTGGAGCAACTGGTTCCAATGTAATGACCTCAAATCTGTTACTCTCAAACCTGTCATTATTCCAGTGGCAATGAAAAGACTCATTACATAATTCTTATCCCGATAGAGCTTATGCACCACGTTAATAGCATCGCTCCAGGGAATATAATCTGACGTCGTTTTTACACCTTTCATATCGTATCGTTTTTATTATTTGATGTTAATACTCATATATGTACGCACCATCTATTAGAATACCTTAATTAGTGACTCAATCCGGAATGAGCGGTAGGCTGCTTTCTCGACATCATACACAACCTTCGTCCCCAAATGCTCACGTCCTACACCTTTAACGAGCTTGCTATTAAGAATTGGACTTGATACGCAAAGCATCTCTCTCAAAGATCCATCACGTTTCTGGAATATTATACGGCAGAGCTGATTCTCTGCTAACTTTGCCTCCAGTTGTTCCAGCATCATTGCTTTTACTATGCCAATTTCTAAGCTACCTGTTCTTTCTGCAATGATGTTAGCCCTTGTGATTACTTTGTCGCTTAATGCGACTGCTGATGTTGTCTGTACCATATTTCTTATACCTTTAATAGTTCCTTTAATGTTCTATTTCACTTTGCAAAGTTACTGAAAATATTTCGTATTACAAAATCAAGATAAAGAAAATTACGACAGCTTAACCTAGTTTAACAATTTTGTAATACAGAATCAAGAAAGATATGTTATCTTTGCAGAAAATACGAGAAATATGGATGAAAAGAAGAAAAGTTGGGGTGGCAAACGCCCCCGTGCTGGCAGACCAAAAGGAGTTGATACGACGCTCATTTCCGTCAAGTTGGAAACAGTGTTAGTTGAATCATTACCTTCTGATCTGAACAGAAGCAAGTATATCAACGACGCTGTTAAGGATAGAATGAAGAAGGATGGCTACATCGAATAGCCATCCCTCCTCCGTTTTGTCACCCTTCCCACGAACATTCCTCAAAGGAATGAATAAGCTCTGCTCTACGACATGACTCTTCGTAAGTATTCTTTAGTTCTTTGAATGACATTGCTATGCCATTAGGGGCATAATCCAGGTATAACCCAGCACAGAATTTCAATGCGTCCTGGGCATTTCCCACCTCTACCTCGGTAATCTTGAAGTCATTATCAAAAGACTCTCTACCGAACCACACACCTCCTATCATGATCTTGGTCTTTGGATCATAAATGCCAGCCCAATTGTCATCGTCGTAACTGAGTTCCTTAATACTACTTTCCGTTCTCTCACAGTTTGCAGCCAGTCCTTGAACATCAGCTACTAATTTTTCTAATCTATTCATAACTTCTATCTGTTAAATATATTTCGATATTGTCATATTATACTGTCTCACAAATAACAATGTGAATCAATTGAGACGCATGATACAAGTGAGACAGTTAAACCACCTACTTCTTGGAATACCTCTGAGCGGTTGCCAGACTTATCCCCAGGTCTGTGGCAATATCCCTAAGACTCTTGCCCTCTGCTACCATCATCTTGACCTGTGAAATGAGCATCTGCTTGTCAGTCTCCTTCAACTTCTTCAAGTGGACAGATTCCTCTTCGTAGCCATCTGTGATGAACTGTAGGAACTTCTTGTCCTTTTTGTCGATATGGCACACCATAACGTTGTTCTCGTCGTAGGTGAATCCGTCGTTCCTTACTTTGACCTGTTTGATGAATCTAATCTGTGGGTCTCTGGCACTGATGCCGATGGAGAAGGAAGAGTCCATAAAGTTGAAAAGCATCTTGGAACCTCCAAGGTCGTTCTGACCAATGGGCTTGCTCATATTCCTCTTTTTCGTGTGAGCGAGAATCAACATGGAAAGCCCGTACTGCTTCTTCAATGCTGTGAGCCGTTCCATTAGGATGCCAGCCACGCTTGCAGACCTTGCATTGTTGGCAATCCATGTAAGATTGTCGATAATGATTACCTTAGCTCCTGTCTTCTTCACGCAATCCTCTATGTCAAAGAGAATCTTGTTTGTGAGTTCATCCGCATTGAAGAACGTTATGTTCTTCATACAGACCCTGTAGAAATTTCTTGGGAACTTGAACTGCTCCTTTGTGACACCGTTCTGATACCTTAACTGGAACTGTTTGTTGGACAGCTCGAAGTCGAAATACAAGACCCTCTGAGCCTTGGCGATTTCTGTGGCAATCTGGACGGCGTAGATGCTCTTGCCCACATTGGAGTCAGCAAAGAGACAGCACATTTCTCCCTCGTACCATAGCTCATCGTAGAGCTTGATGGGGTCTTTTTCCCTGGCAGCGTCCCTCATCGTCTTGTTCGCTGATGTAACCGTGAAAATGCCTACCTCGAATTCCTCTTCCAGCATTTCCTTCTCTCTCTTTGCAGCTTCCTGTCCCTCTGCCTCCAACTGCTGCTTCATTCTCTCTCTCTTATCACGATAGTGATAGAATCCTCTCCTTCTCTTGGAGGGCTTTGTTGCCACCTGTGTGGCTGGTGTTGATAACGTGTTAGTCATTGCTATACACTATAGATGTTAGAGTGTGCGTAGTTGCTTCCGTCAGGCATCCGCACTCGTTTACTGGATGCCCCAAACCTGTGCCTGGACATGCTGACTGTCTTATACCCTGGACTGTGTTTGTCACAGTATCTCTGATATGTGCAAAGATATATTTTTTTTTTCGTAATTCCAAATTTCTGAGGAACTTTTTTTCAAAGAACCTTGGGAAGGGGCTGAGGGGAGAGGTCTATATTCAACCTGGGACTGTATTTGCTTCGCCAGAAGCCTAGGTCATTATATCTTGGAGCTGTTGCACCCTTCCAGGTGCTGCAAGCGACCCAATTGATTCCCTGGTATTCATTATGGAGGCAACGCCACCAAGGGCGTTTGCCGTTCCAATTATTGATATATACCTGGGATATGGATGCTGCCCCTTCCAAGGGCAGCATAACTACAGAAACGGATAGTCATCTTGCTGTACTGGAGCTGATGCTATATTTTCTTCAATACGTTCTCTATTGATTTTCCAGAGGGTGTTGTTCACAACCTTCTTCAATCTTTCACTCTCTTCTGGGAATTCACTTGATACCCAGTTATGCATTGGTATCATTAACTTGTTTGTTTCAGAGTTAGTTTTACCATAAGCTTCTTTTCTTACTTTATCTATTATCTGTTGTCTTTTCTTCAAGAATTCCTGTTTATCCTTATCCATATCTGTTTCTATGTTAGTATTAATATTTGAATCATTATTGACATCGACATCCTTGTCAGTGTCGATGTCAATGTCATTATTCTTATTATTATCAGTATCAGTTTCTTTATTTATATCTCTATCTTTATCATTATTAGTATCACTATCTTTATTAATATTATTATCATTATCTATATCTAGTCCAAATGGGCTTTTCGAGAGGTTTTGCATATTAGCAAGTTCCTCCAGATAGTCCTCTTCAGACTTTCTTTTCAAAGGTTTTGTGAAGTTCTCAAAATGGATGTAGTATGCAGATGCATCGCCTTGACCAGTTCCCCTTCTCCTGGACACCAATGAATACTCATCAAGTTCCTCCAGGGCTACCAAAAGTTTTCTCTTTGATGACATACCAAGAAGTTCAAGCAATTTATCGTTTGAGATCTTTATGAGTCCAGTCTCACTAGCCTTGGAATGCCTTAACCAATATACCAGCCTTACTATAATGTTCTTACTTACATCATCAAGCTCTTCTGCTTCCATGATATTCTTCGGAAGTCTTTGCCTAATCATTTCAAATACAGTCTTTTCCATAATATATCTCTCAATTATTATATCATACCTTAGTTTGTTTAGAATAGAAAGGGAAGGAGTGGCTAACCAGCTCCCTCCCAAGGTTTATGCTGAAAACTATTTTTGATGGTTTTTGCAAAGATATATATTTATTTTCAAAAAAGCAAATTCTGAAGGAACTATTTTTCATTTATTTCGTTCTTCAGTCTTTAGTTCATAGCGTACTTGTTTATGATGCGTTTGGCTCGATAGAATCCTATATGCGCTTGTGCCATGTAGTCAAGTACCTTCACGGTTTTCTTACCTCCATCAGACATCATCTGATATACCTCAACGGCATTAGCCTCGTATTCTTTGCTCGATGCCTTTGCAAGCCTGTCCTTGTCATATTTCCCCTTGTTCTTGGCATTGCTCCACTTGAAGCGTAAAAGGGTGATAGGGTTATTCATATTGTCCAGATGACTTTCTGTTGTCAGATTTTCAAGTCTAGAGTCAATCCTTACACCATTGATATGGCTTATTTCCATACCCTTGGGTATATCACCTCGATAAGCCATCCAAACAAGTCTGTGTACATATACCTTAACAACCCTGTCATTGGCATCTCGGACACATAAGGCTGGGTAGCCGTTCCTGCAAATGTGCTGCTTTATTTCCTTCAGTGGCAGTAGAATCGTCTTGCCCTGGTGTATTCTGGTGTACTCTTCTCTGAATACTCTGCAATCCCTGCATATTCTATAATGAGGGTACTGTGGCAGTATTACATACTCTTCTTTCATATATTACTGTTTTTTAAACTTGTTATTCAACACCCTGGCTTCTGTGCAAATGAGGTGAAAACGTTGGGTATTTATACCAATAAGTATCTGGAAGATTTGAAAAGTTCCACTAGGAACTGGATTTCCTGCGATTTACTCTAGGTATATGGGAATCTCTTGTGACAACATATAATATAAAGTTCGCACGCATACGCACGTGTGGCGTTGTTATTACCTTGCCTTGAGTTAATCCAACAGGATTAACCGAACTCAACAGCGAGCTTGTAAATGGCTCCTACGATGATTTCTGGTGTGGTTTTATGACTAATAACTTACAAGAAAACATATATACCATATAGGAGAGAAAAAATGCTGACATTTTCATTGAAGTGTCTCAAATGTTTCAAGTGTTTCAGATGTTTCTCATGTATCTGTGTCTCATGGTTATCATATACCTGGCATAGTCCTGTGCCCCCAACTATGTAATAGGGACTCCCAGGAAGGGGGATATCCCCATTGTTAGCAAACAGTTAGGGGTGTCAACAAATAAATCCAACAAATTTATGAGAAATATCCAGAAGTTACTTCTTTTTTGTCCCAATGTGATATTTATTATTAGAAATAACTTCTAAGATCAATAGATGATAAATCAACAAAAACGTAATATATCAATGAAAAAGATTGTAAGACTGACAGAAAATGAATTAAAGCAACTAATGCATAACTCCGTTGTAAAAGCTCTGGAGAATAAAGATGTTGTCAATGAACAAGTGGACTGGGAATGTGAGATCCGTCTGGCACAGAAAACACTCTGTAAATTTCCACTTAGCGACGTGGGACTACGCCTAGAGGGAACCAAGTTCTACAAGCACTTCCAGAAAGTACGAGACGAACTTGTATCACTAAACAACGCACTAATTGATTATATAAGAAAGGGGAAGAAATGAGCAATAATACAGTTGAAGAGAATCTGATAATAACAGAACCTGGCAGAAATCAAAAACAACGCAATGGCATGTGGAATAAGAGGCATCGTCCAGACTCCGTTAAATCTATCTCAGCGACACAGAAAGCCAGGTATGACTACTATAAACACGCTGTCGCAAACATTATGACAGAAGACAGGGTACGAGAAATCATAAAGGAAACAGTACAGGATTACCTGTCTCGTAACGCTGTCCAAACGAATAATAACAGACCAAACAACATACCATTATAAGATGAGCAAATATAGTCATTCGGATAAGAAGATCAAAGAGCTAGAAGAGAAAATCAAGTTCCTTAATAAGTCGCTAGACTACTCAGCTCAATTGAACCTAACACTGCAAAATAACTACGACGAAGTAGAGAAACAACGGGTTAATTTCCGACGTATTATCAAGTACCATAGTCTCCTTCTTATTGTCATGTCACTTCTTTGCCAGACAAATGGGAATACTGATATTGATAAGCTTATCAAGCGTAATATAATGGATTTCTACAGTGCAATGTGCAAGGATCTGATGGAGATCCCAAACGATGATAACGAGATAATTGATAATGATAATGAATTTGAGGATGAAGAAGAACGATTTGATGAAAGCTAAGGCACTAATATATGGGATGGAGCGAAAGAATGTCGATGACCTCAGCAGGATGGAGCAGATTCGAATCTACTTGAAAACCCATCCGGAGTGCTTAACAGAAGAGTTGATGGCTTGGATAGCATCCTATTATATGAATTACGGGTATATCCGTATGCGCATAAAGGAACTATACCCAGAAATAATCCACCAGAACATAATGAAGAATAATTTTGTAATTATACCGGAAAAATATGAAGAAGAATAAGAAACACAAGGGTTTTGCAGCAGCAGATGCGCCACTATTTTCGAGTGACCAGTTCTGCGAGTATTTTGAATCGAGAGTGTCCATGATGGTGAAAAATGAAATTGAACAACATTTCCGTGATATGTTGTGGAATTACTAATATATACCAGCATTTCGGACTGTCTTTCATATATACTCCGGGGTAAGTCTTGACAGTCCGGTTTACTGGCATTTTCATTATTAACCACCACGTAAGGTGTTACAACTCTGATTCCGTCGATCTTGGTCTTAATTTCTTGGAATCCGGGGGTTTATCGGTGTTTCAGAGTGATTTGGCAGCCATCGACGGTGCAAAAAACAAGGCTTCGCCGTTCATGGCGTTGCAAAAATCAGCATCAGGCACAGATGCTGTTTCATAACCGGATCAATTACACTAGGGTATGACAATATTTGTCATACCTTTTTTATTTGGTTTATTCACCAGATTTTTATTCGATATAAAATTATCCGAAAAATGTTTGGTTAAACCGAATATAATTCTTATCTTTGCCCCAAAATTGTAAAGTATGCGAGTAATATCATTCTCTATGATAAGGGACTTCATAGCCAAACATGCAGACGCTGACGTGCCTCTGCGTGACTGGTATAAGAGAACCTGCAAGGCAAATTGGAATACCTTTGCCGACATAAAGCAGACGTTCAACACAGTGGACTACGTTGGCAACGATCGCTATGTATTTGACATCAAGGGCAACACATATAGAATCGTAGCAATCGTGTTGTTCGTCAATAAGAAAGTGTATATGCGGTTTGTCGGCACGCATGAAGAGTATAGCAAGATTAAAGACATAAAGAATATATAGGTTATGGCACAGATAAAGAATGAACAGCAGTACAAGGCGGCTTGCGACCGCATCAATGAGCTTTTGAAGGTTGTCGGCAATGATACCCCTGCCGATGACAAGAACATGTTGGAGCTGGATTTGATTTCAGACCTGGTAGCAGACTACGAGGAAGAGCATTACCCGATTGCAGCACCGACGCTGGTAGAGACAATCAAACTGCGCATGTACGAAATGGGATTGACTCAGACAAAGCTTGCAGAAATGCTTGGACTCAGCACAGCCCGAATCAGCGAGATCATCTCTGGTAAAGGTGAACCCTCTTTGAAGACAGGCAGAGAAATAAGCCGCAAACTGAATATTGATCCGGCTATCGTACTTGGAGTGTAACTAATGAAGAGACTGTTAATCATACTTCTGGTGTTGAGCGTAGCTTGTATCGGCTACGCCCAAACCATCCGTAATGCCAACAACTCTACCCTGGTTACGATTAACACAAACGGCGAGGTCAGAAATAGCAATAACAGCCTTGTAGCTAGAATCAGCAGTAACGGCGACATAAGGGACTCCAACAATCATCTTCTGGCAAAGCTTGACGGTGGCACTGTAAGGAACACCAATAATTCTGTGTTAGGCTACATCAACAACGACGGAACGGTGAGGAACAGTAACAACTCTGTCCTGGGACGTGTCTATGATGATGGTACTGTCAGAAACTCCAATAACAGCGTGATTGGTTATGCCAAAGGTGTACCAATGAGATACGCAGCCCTATACTTCTTCTTCAACATGTTTTGAACATAATGGCTCGATTTCTGGCACATTTAGGCTCTGAAAGCCCTCAAAATGAGGGGGTTGGTGAAGAAAAACCGAATAAAACGTGCAGATGTCGAAGTTTTTTCTTATATTTGCAACCAGTATTCACTAAAAGATAGATTATGACATAAGGTAATAAAGGTAATAAGATAAAGTAGCGATAGCTTATACCCTTGTATCTCGAAATCGGCAAAATTTCAGTTCATCCAAGACGTATAAGGTTATTGCTCACGTTTGTAGCGTGGGCTTAACTGAGTTGGATGAGTGGCGTTTGCCGATGCCAGAGATACGACGAGGTTCAAAGTCCACGCTTTCTTTTTATATCTTCCAAAGAGCATTGGTATAATAAATCAAAACAAAAGATATATGAAAAGATTATCATTCATCGTCGCACTGGTAATAGTCTTTACCGCACCTGCATTTTCACAGGATTTCGATAAGAAGAACCTATTGTTTCGTGTTAATCCCGATGGCAACAACACCGTTGAGTTAGTGGGCTTTGAAAAGAAACCAAAAGAGGAACTCATCATTCCAGAAGAGGTGTCATATAAAGGCACAAAGTATATGGTTTCGACAATCGGCGATAATGCATTCAAAGATTGTGAAGTTCTCACAAAGGTCATCGGATCTTCTGTTCAAGAAGTGAAAGATGGTGCTTTCTCTGGGTGTAATAATCTCCTCAGTGCTGTTTTTACAAACCAGATGAAAACTGTAGGTAATAGAGCTTTCCTAGGCTGTTCCTCACTCCAGGAGATCGTGTTGGGTGAGAATATTCAAGGAATTTGTGACGCTGCGTTTACAGGTTGTAGCAATTTGAGAGAAATTGCATTTGGCAATTCACTAACGTCAATTGGAGCTGGTATTATCAACGAAACAGGGATCAAAAGTATTATCCTTCCTTCTTCACTAACAAACGTAGGGCATGATGCCTTTGCAAATAATAAGTCTTTGTCATCCGTTACTCTCAGTGAGGGAATCAAACACATTGATGGAAATGCATTCAAAGGAACATCAATTAGTTTATTAAATTTACCCAAGACTATAGAAACTGTTGGTGAAGATGCATTTGCTGACTGCAATAATCTACAATCAATATCTTTCAGCGAGGGATTGAAATCAATAGCTACAGGTGCTTTTGCTAGGACGGGAGTTGTCAGTTTGACTTTCCCAAACTCACTGAAAGAGATTTCCACTAGTTCATTCGAGGGGTGTAAATCATTACAGTCTATAACTTTGGGAAAAGACATTGAGAGTATTGGTAATAAAGCCTTTGCTGGATGCTCAATGCTTTCAGTTGATTATAGCGATGTCCCTTGCGAAATTGCCAGTGATGCTTTCGCAGAGTGTAAAAATGCTGTTATTGGCGACTACTCTTTGAAAGGATTAAGTAAGACTCTTAACGATGGGAGTTACACTCTTGAAGAAAAAAAGTTCAAAAATGGATTGTTACACATATCAAAAGGAAGGAAACATGGTTTTATAAATAAGATGGGTAAACAAGTGATACCATGCCTTTACGACGAAGTGGAACGCCGGGATACTATCATTGAAGTATCAATTGGACATAAGTTCGGTTTTTATTCACTAAACGGAGACGTTAAAGCCAAATGTGTCTATGACGAACTTGTAAACACTGGCAATGGTTTCGCATTAGTAAACAGTAACGGGAAATATGGATTCATTGATTTAGATGGAAAAGAAATACTACCATGTGCATACGATGGCATCCAAGGCTTTAGTGAAGGGATAGCTTGGTGTAATCGTAATGGAATATTGAATGCAATCAATACGGGTGGCAAATCCATTGCGCAAGTGACTAACACAATTGATTATTCTGGTTTTGTAGGTGGGATTGCTACTGTGTTAATTGAAAATAATGGTAGATTTGAATGGAAAATTTTTGAGAGAAACGGCAACTCTCAAATTTTAACTGGTTACAAGACTGCCTATCCACATGGATATGGATTAATACGTGTAGAGAAAAATGGAAAGTTTGGGCTGATAGATAAGAAATTGAACGTTATCTTACCCGCAATTTATGAAGAGATTTATGAATTTAATAATGGTATCGCCATTGTAAAGAAAGGTAATGAAGAAGGGGCGTCTCACATAGGTGATGCTGTTTTTTATCACAAGTTCAAAGAAGGAGCAATAGATTCTACTGGTAGAGTTGTTATACCTTGCGACTATGAAAGTGTATCATCTTTTGTGTTAGATTATACAAAGATTAGAGAAAAAGGAAAGAAATGGTATGCCAACAAAAAAGGTTTGGCTATAGATGTAGATTATATTGATGTAGAATCATCTGATCTGGAAAACGGTATTTACGTCGGTAGCAAAAATGGAAAGTTAGGATGCATCAATAAGAATGGAGAGTTTGTTACACCTGTCAAATATGATAAAATAGGGAAAAAACTCTGTGATGGACTACGTTTGGTGAAAAGCAATGACAAATGCGGATACATTGATTTAAATGGTAAAGAAGTTATTCCTTTGGAATGGTCTTCTGCTGGAGACTTTCATGATGGACTTGCAAAAGTAGTAAAGGATGGGGAACTTTACTTTATTGACAAATCTGGTAAGGTAGTACTTCACCTGGAATACGACAACATTGGAGATTGTCATGATGGTATGATTTCCGTAATGAAAGATGGCAAATTTGGATATGTTGATAAAGCAGGAAAACTTGCTGTACCCTGCATTTACACCGGAGAAGAAAAGAATGTTATTGGCAGGTATGACGTTGAAGATTTCTGTGAGGGACTTGCGTGTGTAAAGAAAGGCAACAGAATCGGTTTTGTCGATAAAAACGGTAAAAGTACATTTGATTATTAATATAAAATTTTAATTATGGAAACATTTAGAAATCATGAAACTCAATGGAGCGACGGAATATGTAAGCGTCTCCAAGCAGGTTACACTAAGAGTAATGACCTTAGAACAAAGATTATTTCTGGCTTTTGGATTTATCTTGCAGTTTTTGTTACAGCAATCTACATTTCCAGCTGTACAGCCGATATTGGTGAACTCGAGAAAGAAGTCAAAAAAACGATGGTCAATACAATGCGAGAAAAAGGTCAAAGTTTGACTATAACCAAGCTCTCGTTAGTACATCAAGGGGGCAACAACTATGAGGGACTTGCAGCAGGAACTCTGGATGGGGAGAAAATAGAGTTAGACGTGTACGTCGTTTATGATGGAGCTTCTTTTAAAGCAGAATGGCAACCGACAGCTGAGTATGTTCAAAAAGAAAATAATAGAATTTATGAAGAACAGCAAAGAGAGTATGATAGGATGATGAAAGAAAATCAGAAACAACAGGAAAAAGCTCTAAGGGAGGTGGAAGAAGCGGAAAGAGAACTCGAAATGCAGATGAATACAAACGATTGGAATTAAGTATATTAATCATAACAAGAAAACAATTAGATTATGGCTTTTTGTAGGAACTGTGGAAATCAATTGACTGATGGGGCAAAGTTCTGCCCAAAGTGTGGGAATAAGACTGATGACGGGCGTGAGATAGTTCAGCCAACATATCAGCCAGAGACAGAGAGTGACTATTCTACGGAAGAATATGATGAATTAGATAATGGACTAAAATTTATCTCCTTCATAATTCCTTTAGTTGGCTTTATTATCTATTTTAACAACTGGGCAATTAAGCCAGTCAAGGCACGTTCTGGAATCGTTTGGGCGTTATACGGAGTTTTCTTCTCGTGGATTTTCTGGTGGTTAATCTGGTGGATGATAATGAATGTATTCAAAACGTCCCCAGGTCTCCATTGAAGTACAGGTATTCCAGTCTGGTGGATGATAATGAATGTAATCAAAATGTACCATTTTTTTAGATCAAGGAGAATATCTTATGAAAACATGTCCTTATTGTGGGAACCAGAATTCTGACGATAGCCAGTTCTGCACAGAGTGCGGGAAGTCTTTTCTGCAGGGTACTGTCTGCCCTCATTGTGGGGCTAGTATAAGTGATGATGATGCGTTTTGCTGTAACTGTGGAAGAAAGGTTGACGAACAACCCGCACCAGACACATCAAAGTCATTGCAGAGGAAATGTCCTCATTGTGGGGCAAGTGTGAATGACGACGATGTGTTTTGCCAGAATTGTGGAAAGAAAATTGCAGAAGATTCTATGCCAACCAGTACAGAGCCATCAAATGACGCTGATGCAAGTAATGATGACGTTGAAGTCCATGTCAGAGGAAACGACGATTCGTTGGCAATGGAGAGAGAAGTTTCTGATAACGTATGGAACACAGATAGCACTTTAATTTTTAATAACCATAAGAAAATACTATATGCCATATTAGCGTTATTGTTTATTGGAGGGGGCTGGTTTTGTTATAATAACTTCTTCAAACATAGACCAGCGAAAGACCCTGGTGTAGAACTTGCTCCATTGTCTGAGAACAAGGACAGAAGCGTAAAGTATATGATTTCTGATTATGACAACCATGTTATAGCTTCTGGAGAATTTGAGTTCGAGGCGAAATTAGTGGATGCGGCAGACAATATCTATACTAAAACATATAAAATAGCTGTATCAAATAAAAAAGTTATTCTTTCCGATGGGGATTATGAGTATTATGGAAAGGTCGATGATGACATGAATATTGAAGTCTCCTATGACCCTAACGATGGTATTCATGGTTATCTTATTACACTATCTCCAACCAATAGAGCGGGGACAGAATGGAAAGGAGAGTACCAGTCAAATGCTATGTATTGTGATTTAATGCTAAAGCAGAATAGTGCCAACATGTTGAGTCCTGCCATGTTGCAAAAGATAAAAGATGGTTCGATGAAACAAATAGAGAACCGGGTTGAAGAGGAAGATAACGACTCCCCCACAAATAATTTAGACTGGTTACAAGGACATTGGGTTTATGAACAAGGTAGTTATAAAAGTCATTTGGAGATTTCTGGAAACACTATCAAGACGTACAGTAACATGAATCCAAGTCCAGAGATAGACACATTCACTATAGATGGTGATGAATTAATAGCAAAGACAAAAGGGATGGCAACAGTTGTGAAGATAGACCTCAAAAACCACCGATTAGACTGGGGTGATGGTCATTGGATGCATAAGGTCTCTTCTAGTTCTAGTCAGAGTTATTCAAACACAACAAGCTCATCAAACTCACAACAAAGGCAACGACCATTTACAGATGGACAGGATATTATGGCACGGTTATATAATCAGAGATTTAGGCATAGTAGCGGACTGGAGATTAGAATCGATGGATATGGAAGGATCGAGATTGACGGCGACGCTGCTGGTGTTCTCTCTGTACTCCGATATAATTCGGAGAGTGCATTACTGCGCTATGGAAACGGAATATATGGCGAAGGGAAAATCTTGCTCAAAATTAATGGAGATAAGTTACTTTTACAAGACACAGCAGATGGGTCAGTATTCTACCAAAGATAACTCATAAACTTTCCCATTGGACAGAAGTAAAAGTTTTAAATATCGCCTGGAATGCCTATAAATACTGGTATTTCGGACGATATTTCATTTATCAATATTTGATCTTTTTCATAACTATAAGTGTGTAGTTGTACTTACATCAGTCCAATACGGTGTTATGAAGAAACTCAGAAATCTCTCTCTGTTATCAATTAACTCAAATAACTCTTCATCCGGTATAATTTGGCATTATTCCAAGGTAATCAAAAAAACAATAAATAATCTCAAAGAGAAATATGACGACGAAAGTAAACAAATCCAAACAGACAGCAATCATCTTCGTAAGGTGTTCATCAAGTGGTTATCAGATCGGCAGACAGGATACAACAAGACAAATAGCAGATCTGGAATCATACGCAGACTACGCCAACCTCAAAGTGGTTAAAGTCTTTGAGGAACATATCTCTGGAGGGAAGAAGAATAATGAACGTCCCGTACTCCAGGAAGCCATTGAGTACTGCAAGACTAACGATGTGAATTTTTGCCTTGTAAACGCTTTGGATCGCCTGGGCAGAAATGCGTTTGAAGTACTAGAGACAGTGAAGCAGCTTGTGGATAACAAGATTAACCTCTATATGCAGAAGGAACAGCTTACCTTATTGGATGCAGAGGGTAAGCCGACGATGTTTGCGCCCATAATGATTGCCACACTATCCACTTGTGCGCAATTGGAGAGGGATAGCATAGCCTTTAGACTCAACTCCGGTAAGAAGCTGGCACTGGAACAGGGCAGATGTGTCCTTGGTCGTAAGAAAGGATCCGTGAAGACCCAGGAACAGAAGGAGAAAGAGTATAAGGAAGTGCTTATGTACTTAAATAAGGGCTACAGCATCAGAGTAACATCAAAGCTCACCAAGGTAAGTGTGGCAACAATCCAGAGGTTGAAGAACGAATTCATTAGGAGTGCCTGACATACCAGGCACACTCCAGCCCCCCCTCCTTGTAACCCCCTGTACCACCCTCCTGGGAGACGTACCCCGTTTGTTGGCTAACAGTAGGGGAGTCATTCAGAAATTCTGAAAAAAAATTATGCGAATTATTAGACCTCCCCATTATTCAAGGATAAAATCCGCTATATACTTATTATTATATAGGGGAGGCATCATTATCGCATATAAGATCCCGCAGAATAGATCCATTCATCGACGACGTGTTAATCATTGTTTAAATTAACACGAATAATGATGGTATATATCTGGAATGTACTATCTTTGCAGATCGAAAGAATGGTGCATCAAAAATTGCTACCACATAGTAGTTGCAAAGAAAAGTCAGAAGAGACTCAAAGTATTGTGGAATAGGGGGAAGATCCCATTTCTCCAAAAGGAGACAATGTAAAACCTCTCTCTCCGCTGAATGAGTTCAATGAGTTAATCGTTGGACTCTTTTTTTGCGCTAAAGAGATGGATTTGAACCCCCTATCTGGTTGGATATTCCAGACGTAACTAGCTGATATTCAAATATAATGTCGCTGGAATATAGCCAAACCAAATTATCGGGTTATCTTCATTGGAAAGCAATCTTATCTAAACGCTCCTTCTTTCTTCAACTTCTCAGTAACAGCATTTACCTTTTCTGCCAACTTCTCTGGCAACACTTTCGCATACGTCGATTCTGTTATTTTGCTATTTGAGTGCCCAAGACACTTCGAGACAGAAACCATATCAAGCCCATTATTAAGAAGTATTGTAGCCCAGGTATGGCGTGCCAAATGCGAATGAAGATTTCTGCGAATACCACAAATGTCTCCTAATTCTTTAAGATATACATTATACGTTGCATTACTAACACGGGGTAGTTTATTATCGTACTTCTCCAGTATTTCTATTGCAATCGGCATCAGCGGTATCGTTGCGACAACATTTGTTTTATGTCTTTTCTTCACGATCCACTTATTTCCGTCCTGGTCTACATGGTAATCACTATTTTTTAGTGACATTAGATCAGCAAAGGCTAGACCTGTATAACATTCAAAAATAAACAGGTCTCTAATCTTAGCCAAACGAGGAATATCAATATGCTTCTTTCTGATGGCATTAATTTCCTTTATCGTCAAAGGATGCACTTCCTTCTTTTCTTTCTTTAAAGTCATCTTGAAAGGAGAGGTACTGATATATCCCTCTTCAACAGCGAAACGCATTAAACGTTTAATCTGCTTCATCTTCTGGATCGCAGTATTATTACTCATATATTTCAGTAGGAATACAAAAAAGTTTTCAAAGAATGATGGAGTTAGTTTTTTGACAAGTACATCATCTTTATCAAGTTCAGCCAAGAGAAATCGTGCAACGTAATCTCTTGTGACAGCATATTTGGATAAAGTACTCTCTGTTATTAGTTTCTGAGAAACCTTCTTTCTTATATCCTCATTGTGTTTGTCGAACAACTGGAGAAGAGAAATTGTACGAGCATCCTCGCCGTTACGATATACATCAAGAACACTCTCAATTGATACATTTATGCCCTTAGTCAGTAGGAATGTCTCTATAGAATAAAGCCTTGCTTTTAGAGCTTTAAGGAAGTCATTAAACTCCTTATCTCCTTTTACTGATTGGGTTTTCACATTAAAATCACTAGGTTTAACGTCACGCCCTGTTGCGACGTATCGACGTTCTCCTTTCACACTAATGGTCATCTCCAGAGGGACACAGCCATCACTTTTCTTCTTGGTCTTTCGAACTACAAAATTTACCTTCATACCTATTCATTTGATAATTAATAACTTACACGAAAGAAATAGGTAGCACTTTGCTTTCATAGTAGGTAGCAATTTTGAGCACATTTTTAGAAGAATTACTCAAAAAGATAGTGTAAGGGAACAATTATTCATTTGTCTTCTTGGTTTGGCTATATTCCAGCGACATTATATTTGAATATCAGCTAGTTACGTCTGGAATATCCAACCAGATAGGGGGTTCAAATCCATCTCTTTAGCGCAAAAAAAAGAGTCCAACGATGTTACTCATTGAACTCTTTGCGGAGAGAGAGGGATTCGAACCCCCGGTACCTCTCGGTACGGTAGTTTTCAAGACTACTGTAATCGACCACT
>JAEEGJ010013436.1_pt1 | contig 19843 bp, 15 predicted proteins | sample 8958761 | NCBI WGS metagenome assembly JAEEGJ01 (sample SAMN16246546, study PRJNA631951) | gut metagenome | biome: gut microbiome; feature: rumen; material: RS-attached | host: Bos | place: Iran: Karaj | collected 2018-10 | reverse complement strand
CAAGCAAAGTGCTAGAGCAAGTCGTGTATAATCTAAACACTAGACCAAGAAAATGTCTGGGCTATGCAACACCTTACGAGGTCTTTTATTCAACCACGTTGCACTTGACTTGAAAATTCGCCGGTCTTTCCCGGAGGAAAAAAGCATACCAAACGGTACTTTTCGCGATTTGGTATGCCTGAGTACCCTTTTCGATGGCGAAATGCCGCGAAAACAGGCATACCTAATGTCTGTTTTCCGGAATTAGTATGCTTTGGCGCCCTGCTAGCGGACACATCTGCCCAAAAAGCCGTTTGTGTCCGTTACTCAGCCCTTCAGACTTCTGCGATAAGCACTTCAATACCCTTGGCGCGGCAGAGCGCAACGCTATCGGGAGATGCTCCGGAATCCGTGATGAGATAGTCGATCCTGTCAGCCGGAATGAAAGATGAGGCTGAATCAGCACCGAGCTTTGTGGAGTCGATCAGCGCGACTATCTTCTTTGCCCTGTCGGCACAAAGCCTTTTAAGCTCAAGCTCGAAAAAGTTATCACCTGAAAGACCGGCATCTGCAGAAAAACCGTTTCCTGATACGAAATAAAACTCAGCTGAAAGCCTGCCTATCATTTCTTTGGATGAAAGACCTTCGATAGCACCGGAATGAGGTCTCAACATGCCTCCAAGGATAATGATCGACTTGAAGTTGCTGTTCCTCTGAAGCTCCATGGCCGTATGGATACCGTTGGTTATAACGGTTACATCCTTGGCTTTCTTGAGATACGGAATCATATGAAAAGTGGTCGAGCTCGCATCCATGAAAATGGTGTTGCCGTTTGCGACAAGACTTGCAGCCTTTGCACCTATTGCATTCTTAAGATCAACGTGGGTAACGGCTCTGACCATATAGTTCTCGCCGCTGTAAGAAGACATCTTATGAGGGAGCTTGATTCCGCCATGGAATCTGATGATAGCGCCCTCGCGCTCGAGTGCTCTGATGTCAGTTCTGATAGTTGCACCTGTAACACCTAATCTGGTCGAAAGGACGGTCGTGTTGATCTCACCTTCGGCCTCAAGAATGTCCAGGATCTGTTTTCTTCTGTCAGGATTATTCATGACAAGATATTATCAAGTGAAAATCAGATAGTCAAATATCTTTCATTTTGAAGTGCAAATATAATCACTTCTGAAAATGCTGATAATCCTTGGGACTGCTCCAGCTGCCGCCCCATGTCCAGCCTTTTTTGGTGAAAAGCTTATATGCTTTGTCACTTGTTGTTATTACATGCGGGGTCTTTGATGACCTGTTGCTGACAAATTTGGCTGAATTTTTATGTGAATAATTAGGCTTTCCATTTTTATATGTGACATAGGGATTCTGCTGGGGATTGATATCTATAGCTCTTCCCAAAGCGTGCTTTGAGAGCTTGCTTCCGCCTGTTGCTGCACGGTAGCAGAAGCAGGAAGTGTTATTTGCTTCAATGGAATTCCAGTCAGAAGTCGCACCGTCTTTTTTCCAGAAATTATCAATGAGATACATCGAATATATCTGATAGCCGTCTTTAAAGAGAGATTTGAAGATCTCCAGGACTTCCTTGGCAACGCTCTTGTTTACGATCATCTCACCTACCTGATACTTTCCGTCGAAATTAACATGAAGCATCTTAAGATACCTGAGATCACTCAGTTTGATATCCTTGTTCTTCTTATAGGATTTTCCGTTGATCCTCTTATAGACTGCATCGCCCTCTTTGATCTCAACTGACGTAAAATACTGGCCGAGATTCTCTTTGTCGATCTTATCTGCGCTCACGACAGTTCCTGCATCAAGATCCTTAATACCTGTAAGCTTCTTCGGGACAGGTGTAGCAGTAGGCTTGGGAGTCTCAGTTGGTTCGGGAGTAACAGTAGGCTCCGGCGTCGGAGTCTCTGTAGGTTCAGGTGTAGGTGTCGGAGAAGGAGTGGTCTCTTCAGTTGTACTCTCTGAAGTGGCCTCAGATGTAGTTGCCGGAAGTTCAGTCACACTTTCAGTATGAACATCAGATGATGAAGAAGTTGCACCTGCATCCTTCTCTTCTGTCGAGATCTTCACGATGATTATTATCGTCGTAGCGATAACAATGCACATTCCTGCAATGAGGAGTGCTGTGATCAGATTTTCCCTGCGCTTTCTTCTGTTGCTCACCGGCAAGTGCTCCTAAGCTTATTTTTCCGCATTCTCCGGAACTTACCCGTCAATCTTATCACAGGATAGTTTTTTTGCTATAATGTTCGGCGAAATGCGCCTGTGGTGAAATTGGCAGACACGCCAGATTTAGGTTCTGGTGCCGTGAGGTGTGCAGGTTCAAGTCCTGTCAGGCGCACCAAAGGCATTAAAAACAAATACCCCGTACTTCAAACATTAATTTCTTGCGAAATTAACTCGTACGGGGTATTTGTTTTTACTTTACGATATAATTGATTGTGGCACACACTAAAGCCGGGGATGGAAATAAAGCGATGCGAAATGTACGTACGGTCAGGGTAAACATTTGGAAACAAATGGATGATAAACAGAAAAAACGTGCATTGCGATGGGTAAGAGATGAGATAAATTTCAGAGTAACATATCCGGCTCTGGCTGGCATAGCTGTTTTTGGGGGGCTATACGGAGTATTAGTAATATATCGTTTGACCCACGGTCAGGATATAGCAGGAAGCCCGCAAGACTATACTTTCATACTGTTTCTGATCGTAGCCATGTTCCTTGCTTATAAGATCTGGCAAGAGAGATATAAAACAAAAGCAATCAGAAAGGACTACGCGCTTATTACGCCGGTCACCATAATCTCCAAAGGTTCATACCGTAAGGGACACAGTTACCGTCATTACATAAAGGTAAGAGGTCTTTACGAGTATAGCAAACCGGTTGATAAGAATATTGTAATTTCAAGGCGTCTATATAATCTGGTGAGTCCTGATGATGAAGGGTATGCCATAAGATTTGACTCGGCTGTTGATGATAGTCTCCCCTCTGAACTCGGGTTTATCCTCAAATAATCAAAGGCAGGTATTATGTATGAATATCACCGGCATTAATTTCAAGTTCACGATGATCAGCATATCCGAAGACCATACATTCGATCACACAAGCGAATGGGATATGCCCTTTGAAGGTGACGATCTTGTTATTACCGAGTTCGTCAGAGAGGAAATACATACCGAGATCTGCAAATATTCCCTTGATCAGGAAATTATCAGCCAATTTAAAGCATTGATAGATAAGTACGGCATCACTGGCTGGGCCGGCAAGACACCTGCCACACCTAAGATCATCGAACCGGGGAAATCCGGAACAGTACGCATTCTCACACTGAGATATGATGACGGTACAGAATCCGAGATCACTTTCAGGGAAGTTGACGGAAACACTGGAAACGAAGCATCTTCCGAATTCAGCAAGCTCTTTTTCGATCTGACAAAAGATGATAAAAAGCTGTCGGAGGTAGTTACCTACCCCACCCTTAAGGAATGCCGTAATCTCAAGGAAAAACACGGTCCTGTCGTTGCCGTTGAGACAAGCAGTTTCTCTTCAGGCATGATGTATAACAGTAATGTCTGGTTCACACAGACTATTAAGCGGATCCCCGGTAAAGAAGGCTTTGTCCGTGTAACCCTGAAAAGAAAACAGGGGAACCTCCCCGAGCAGACTGATACGAAAGATGTCGCTTCTGATATCTTTACAAAAGTCCAGGAGATTTCTGACAGGGAAAACCTCCCCGTCTGGAACTATGCAGCTATAGATCCCAGCACACCTCCGGAATATGTGGTAATGGATTATTCTGCTTCATCCAGCCTCAGCATCTACTACGATGACTCGCTTATTACAGGCGCTCCGAAGATCAAGCGTACAATTGGCGAAGCAGCCTGTAAGATGGGCGGAAAAGAAGTTGACCAAACACTTACAAAGCTCATCAACGAATGCGTTTCACAATCTGGCGCAAAGATAGAAATATCGACCGTAAATTCCTATCTTGCAACCGGGGCTGAATGCATGCCAGGTACGATGAGCGGTTTCATGGGGATGGGCATGGCAATGCCCACTGGCATGAACGCGGCACAGCAGGCACCTGCTGATAACACATCTTCTGACGCATCCGGCTCTGCCTGGAACTGCAAATGCGGCCAAACGGGACTGACAACCAAATTCTGTCCCGAATGCGGAAATCCGAGGAGCTGATATAAGCCTGTTCAGGCATTGAACTTATAGAGCGACGCATACACGCCGTTCCTGTTCATCAGTTCATCGTGAGTGCCGCTCTCTTCTATTCCGTTCTCGGTAAGCACAAGGATCCTTTCAGCATTACGGATCGTGGATAATCTGTGTGCGATGACAAGAGTAGTCCTGTTCTTCGCAAGACGTTCAAGAGATTCCTTAACGATATTCTCGCTTTCATTATCCAGTGCGCTCGTAGCTTCATCGAAAATAAGGATCGGCGGATTCTTAAGGAATACACGGGCTATCGAAATACGCTGTTTCTGGCCGCCCGAGAGCTTAACGCCTCTTTGTCCGATATCAGTATCGTAACCATTGGGAAGTTCCATGATAAAGTCATGAGCGTTGGCAAGCTTGGCAGCTTCGATTATCTCTTCTTTCGTAGCGACTGGTCTGCCGTAACTGATGTTTTCCATTATCGTTCCGGCAAACATATACACATCCTGCTGAACGATTCCGATGCTGTCACGAAGGCTCTTTAAAGTAACGTCTCTTATATCCTTGCCGTCGATCCTAATGGAGCCGCTGGTAACGTCATAGAACCTTGGAATAAGGCTGCAGAGCGTGGTCTTGCCGCCGCCTGAAGATCCTACAAGAGCGACATATGAACCTTCAGGTATATCGAGATTGATATGTCGCAGAACCCTGTGTGCACCATCCTTATACTTGAACGATACATCGGAAAACTCGATATCGCCTTTAACACCGGTAAGAGGCACAGCATCTTCTTTGTCCTGGATGTCGGGAACGATGCTGATCATCTCGGCAAAACGCTCAAATCCCGTATAACCGTTCTGGAACTGCTCAGTAAAGTCGATGAGCGTTCTTACAGGATCCGTGAATACATTTATGTAGAGAAGGAATGCCACGAAGTCCGGCACATCCACAAGACCTTTAACCATGAGCACTCCGCCCGTTACGATAACGAAGATGTTGATAAGGAAAGTAAAAGCCGTCATTCCGGAATGGAATATACCCATGTTGAAATAACTGGCTTTCTTAGCCTTAAGGAAGCCTTCATTGCCGACCTTGAACTTCTCATTCTCGATTGCTTCATTGGCAAAAGATTTGACGACTCTTATACCTGACAGGTTATCTTCGATCTGTGTATTGATCTCAGCAATCTTCTCCCTGTTCTTCCTGAATGCCTTGCGCATCCTCTTGTTCAGGATGTATGCGAAGATGAACATGAACGGAAGCATCGCAAATGCTGCTGCCGTAAGGTAGCCGCTGATGCCGAGAAGAATAATAAACGCACCAATTATCTTGATGCCTGAGATGATGATATTCTCAGGTCCGTGATGAAGAAGTTCCGTGATCTCGAACAGGTCATTCGTGATCCTGCTCATCAGCTGTCCGACCTTCTGGTCGTCGAAAAAAGAGAAAGACAGCTTCTGATAATGCGAGAAGATCTCAGCTCTCATATCGTATTCCATCTTCGCACCCATAACATGTCCGATGTAGGATATGAAGTAGTTGGCAAAGAACTGAACTATTACGAGAACGATGAGAAGGCCTCCGAGAAGAAGTATCTTATTCATTCCCGCTTCAGGTGTCATGTTCGGAATATCAGTCGTAATATCCCTTACCACGAGAGGGATCACAAGAGATATCGCAGATGCTATGATCGCGAAAAACATATCCAGGAAAAACGTTCCCAGATAGGGCTTATAGTAACTGATCATACGTCTAAGATTCTTCTTCATGATAAGCGATACTCTTTCCTTTCCCCCATAATGTAAAGAATGATATCATTATATTACCAAGAGTAAATCTGCAATTTCGCTAAAATGATTCACTTATTAGGACAATAATCTGAAAAGAACCTGAGGAGCTACCATGAACGTAAGACGCGCTGAGGCAAAAGACATTCCCGGAATACTGGATCTGCTTATACAGGTCGATATGGTGCATCACTTAGGCCGTCCTGACCTTTTCAAAGGTCCTGCCACCAAATATAACGCTGCGGAATTGGAAGATATCATCAGGGACAATAAGACACCTGTTTTCGTATGTGTGGACGATAATGGTTTTGTTGCAGGACATGCCTTCTGCATCGAGAAGCAGGAACTTAACAATTCAGTACTTACAGACATAAAGACTCTTTATATCGATGACATATGCGTTGATGAGAACCACCGTGGACAGCATATCGGTACAATGCTTTATGAACATGTAAAAGAATATGCCAAAGCAGGCGGTTTTTATAACATCACATTAAACGTCTGGGAGTGTAATCCGGGCGCCAGAAGCTTCTATGAATCACTGGGATTCAAGCCTCAAAAGACAGGAATGGAAACGGTCCTTTGATGAAGGACCGTTTTTAAGTAAATCATTATGTCAGATGCCTGATTTTATCCCCTGTATTTTCTCTCGGGATTTTTAGCGTAATAAGCCTTCTTATCGGCATACATTCTTTCATCTGCCACACGCATTGCAGAACGTATATCCTCGCCCTGGTTAATATCAATATAAATTGACAACGATTTGACTAGTATTGTATATTTTACTAGGAATAAGAATACAACAAAGGGGTAGTTTCTATGGCTATTTGGGATAATCCCGCTAATTTTCAACGCTTCAAGGGCTCTGGAGTAAAGACTTTCTCTGCTGATTCTACCAAGTGCCCTAACTGCGCTTCGAACCTGATTTATGACTCCACACACGGAGCTTGTATCTGCAGAAACTGCGGCGGTCTTTTCGATCCTGAAACACTTGATAAAGTAGGCTCTTTCGGAATTGTTAACCCCGAAAAGAATTACGACGGAACGATCGAGATCAGCAAAGAAGATGCTGAACGTATCGAGATCGTGTGCAACTCATGCGGCGCCGAGATCGTAACAGATAAGAATACCGCGTCCACATTCTGCGCATTCTGCGGCTCACCTGCTCTCGTAACAAGAAGACTTACAAGAGAGTTTAAGCCTGATTACATCATTCCTTTCAAATTCGATAAGGAAAAGGCTATCAAGCTTTTCGAGGAACACTGCGAAGGCATAAGCCATCTTCCCAAAGACTTCAAATCGAAGAAAGTCTTATCCAAGATGACAGGTCTTTATGTGCCTACCTGGATCATATCAACTGAGGTAGAGGTCAACGTAGTCGGCAAGGGCAAGATGGGCAAGATGACAGACGACGCTTACTCTCAGAATTTCTCTTCCACCGGAACTGACTACCAGCATCTTACTTACGGTAAAGTTAAGTTCAGGCTTAAGAACGTTCCTTTTGACGGTGAGAAGAGGATCGCTAACCGCCTTATGGCAGCAGCTGAACCTTTTGACTACTCGGAGCTTATCAGATTCAGACCTGAATTCCTTCAGGGGTTCTTTTCAGAGAAGTACGACGAACAGCCTCTGGATATGACAGACAGGATCTATAAGCGCCTTGATAAATACGCACTTGCCGTATGCGATGAGATCTCTTTCGGCTACGATGATTTCGTTCCTGAATCAGATACCAGCACGACAATGTACAACAACCAGGACATCAAGTATGCACTTCTTCCCTGCTGGTTCTTAAGCATAACTTACGATGATATCAACTATCAGTACATCGTTAACGGTCAGACCGGAAAAGTCTCAGGCGAATTCCCGTATGCAAGAGGCTGGGAAACTATGGAGCGCACCGGAAGAAAAGCAAGGATGGAAGCTATAAGCTTGAACACCGGTCTTCGTACGAGTCTTTATCTTATTCCTGTTCTTGCAGTAGGTCTGTTAAGGCTGTTATCCAGTTTCAGAGACACATTCCGGTTCATGAAGCTTGTTTACGACCACCCCTTAGAGCTCTTCCTCCTGGCAATACTGGTCGGTGCTATTATGTATTTTCTTGGAGAGATACTTCCGAAGATCCTTAAAGGAAGAGAGAAAAAAGACATCGATATACTGTCTCGTGCAAGTTCACATGACATCGCTCCCGAACAAGGTGTTGAAGCATATTACGACACTTCATTCCCGATCACGGCATATGAGACAACAAAAGATTTTGTATCTCTTGAAGAAGGCTGGAATTACGGTGAGGAAGAAAGCTATGACTTCAAGACCGCAATGCCTGAGATCAAGGAAGATACACTGGATGAGAATGCCACTGAATTCCAGAAGCAGGGCTTTGGCCGTAAGATGATGCAGGATAACGATCAGTTCTGATCCTTTTGTTTTTACGCAAAACTAAAAATCCCGGATGAATCAATATCATCCGGGATTTATTATTATTACTCGTCGTCTAACTTAAGTACGCTCATGAAGGCTTCCTGCGGTACTTCGACAGAACCTACCTGTCTCATACGCTTCTTACCTTCCTTCTGCTTCTCAAGGAGCTTCTTCTTACGTGAGATATCACCGCCGTAGCACTTGGAAGTAACATCCTTACGGTAAGCCTTGATCGTCTCTCTTGCGATGATCTTGCCTCCTATCGCTGCCTGTACAGGGATCTCGAACTGCTGCCTCGGGATGTTCTCCTTAAGCTTCTCGCACATTCTTCTGCCTCTTGCATAGGCTTTATCCGCATGAACGATAAATGACAATGCATCGACAGGATCGCCGTTCAGGAGGATATCGAGCTTAACGAGCTTGGAACGCTGATATCCTGCAGGTTCATAGTCAAGTGATGCATAACCTCTCGTGCGTGATTTCAAAGCATCGAAAAAGTCGTAGATGATCTCATTTAACGGCATCCTGTAGTGAAGCATTACACGCTTCTCATCAAGATACTTCATGTCAGTGTATTCACCGCGTCTCTCCTGGCAGAGTTCCATGATGTTGCCGACATATTCCTTCGGGAGCATTATCGTTGCTTTAACGATAGGCTCTTCCATATAATCGATCGATGCCGGATCAGGCATATTCGTAGGATTGGAACAGTCCACAACAGATCCGTCTGTAAGATAGATCTTATAGATAACTGATGGAGCTGTACTGATGAGGTCGAGATTGAACTCACGTTCAAGTCTTTCCTGGATAACCTCATAGTGAAGAAGGCCTAAGAATCCGCATCTGAAGCCGAATCCCAATGCAGCTGATGTCTCGGCGTCAAAAGAGAGTGCGGCATCGTTAAGTCTTAACTTTTCGAGCGCATCTTTAAGGTCACCGTATCTAGCACCATCAACAGGATAGATTCCGCAGAATACCATCTGCTGGATTCCCTTATATCCGATAAGAGGCTCTTCTGCAGCGTTATCTGCAAGTGTTACCGTATCGCCCGGAGCAGTATCTCTGACGTTCTTGATCGAAGCACAGATATATCCTACCTCGCCCGCTTTCAGAGATTCCGTGGGAACGAGCTCACCCGGATGGAACATACCGAGTTCTGTTACGGTAAACTCTTTTCCGGAGTGCATCATCCTTATGCGGTCACCTGTCTTAACAGTGCCGTTCTTAACTCTTACGCTTACGATAACGCCTTTATATGAATCGTACTTGGAATCGAAAACAAGAGCCTGCAAAGGCAGAGTCTCATCGCCTTCAGGAGCAGGAAGATACTCGACTACCTTTTCGAGAACTTCATCGATATTGATATCGCTCTTAGCTGAGATCAAAGGAGCATAGGATGCATCGATTCCGATATCGTCCTCGATCTCCTGTCTTACCTCTTCAGGTCTGGCTGAAGGAAGGTCGATCTTATTGATTACGGGAAGGACTTCGAGGTTCGCATCAACTGCAAGATAAACATTAGCAAGTGTCTGCGCCTCAACGCCCTGTGAACTGTCTACTACGAGGATCGCACCATCGCATGCAGCAAGTGACCTTGAAACCTCGTAATTGAAGTCTACGTGGCCGGGCGTGTCGATGAGGTTAAGAAGATATGTATTTCCGTCAGAAGCCTCGTAAGGAAGTCTTACAGCCTGTGACTTGATAGTGATTCCTCTTTCACGCTCGATATCCATGTTATCCAGGATCTGATCCTGCATCTCACGCTTTTCCCTAACGTGAGTGTGCTCGATAAGACGGTCAGCCAGAGTGGATTTGCCGTGGTCTATGTGTGCGATTATGCAAAAGTTTCTTATGTATTTACGATAGTTTTCGCTCATTGGTCTTTCCTTATTGTCAGAGCAGTTTCATCTCATTTAATGGGAATACTCTGATAACGCCTACAGCCTTGATCCTGTTGACAGTAAAAGGTCCTAAGTTACGTGAATCGTTACTTACTGGTCTGTTATCGCCTAAGCAGTAATACTCATCAGCACCAAGTGTGATCTCGTTATAGCCTTTCTTGATACCGTCATCCATCATGGTTGTCCTGGTACCCTCAGGCAGATACTTCTCCTGAAGCAGGAAGAAATCAGCAGCATCAGCAGGCTTGATATAGACATTTCCTTCAGCGATCCTGACTGTCTCACCGGGAAGTGCGACGATACGCTTAACAAGGTATTCCTTGCTGTTATAGCCTTCCATATCGCTTCCGTCCAGGATAACGATATCGCCTCTCTTAAATGTCTTAAAGTATGTGGAAACCTTCTGTGTGAAGATTACATCACCGGAAGAAAGCGTAGGATACATCGAATCGCCGTAAACATTATCTCTCTGCGCGATGAATACCACGATGAAGATACCTGCAAGAATACCGATGCAGATCGTGCGGACCCATTCTAAGACCTCATACGCGGTGCTTCCCTTTTCGAGCTTCTTTCCACGTGAGAATGTCTTCTTATCTGAATCAGAAAGCAGATCAGAAAGTTCTTTGTCCTCTGCTTTCTCTTCAGAAGGTTCTTCCTCTTCCTCAGATTCATCTTCCTCAGATTCATCTTCTGCAGAAGACTCATCATCAGAAGCCTGCTCTTCAGCGGAAGATTCTTCGTCAGCAGATACCGCAACTTCCGTAATCTCTTCAGAAGACTTTTCTTCTTCAGTATCAGAAACTACTTCAGCTTCAGCCTTCACCGCTTCAGTATTATCGTCTGAAACGGGTGTTAAGTCCTTCTTCTCTTCAGTCTCGTTTAACTCGTTATTACTCATTCGTTATCTCCGTCTGTCTTCGCTGTCTCTTTGATAGCGATAGAGAGTTCGTCAAGCTGCTTTTCTGATACGTATCCGGGCGCGCCCATCATGACGTCCTGTGCATTCTTGTTCATAGGGAAAGGAATAACCTCACGAATCGTATCCTCACCTGAAAGGAGCATTACCATACGGTCAACTCCGGGAGCGATACCAGCGTGCGGCGGAGCGCCATAGCAGAATGCGTTATACATAGCAGGGAACTTCTTCTTAACGTCCTCTTCACCAAGTCTTACAAGCTCGAAAGCTTTGATCATGATCTCAGGATCGTGGTTACGTACGGCACCGGATGAAAGCTCGATTCCGTTGACTACGAGGTCGTACTGGTCAGCCATAATGGACAGAGGATCGATCTCGCCTTTCTCAGCCTTGAGAAGTACATCAAGACCGCCGGAAGGCATAGAGAAAGGATTGTGGCAGAACTCGAGTTCGCCGGACTCCTCGCCGATCTCATACATCGGGAAATCAACGATCCAGCAGAATGCATACTGTTCCTTGTCCATGTGGCCCGGAACTGCAGCGCCGAATGTCTTAACGAGAACGCCTGCCATCTTCTGTGCCTGGCCCTTTGTGCCTGCTGACAATACTACGAGTGTGTCAGGCTTAAGGCCTAACTTTGCGATAACTTCATCCTTCTTGGGAGCTACGAACTTGGAGATACCGCCAACGATCTCTCCGTTCTCATCCATTCTGAACCAGTAGCCCTTGCTGCCTGCCTGGATCTCACAGTCAGACATTGTCTTATCGATGAACTTACGGCTCTCGTGGAAATCAGAGATTACGACAGCCTTGATCTCGCCTTCAGCGAAAGGTGCGAACTCTTCAGTCCTGAGAAGCTCAGTTGCATCAGTAACAGTAAGGTCGATACGGAGGTCAGGCTTATCTGTGCCGTACTTCTCCATTGCCTCAAGGTAAGGAATGCGTACGAACGGTGAGCCTGATGCTCTGTTGTACTTGCCGTATTTTGCGAATACGGGAGGAAGAACATCCTCGATGATCTCGAAAACATCTTCCTGGCTTGCAAAAGCCATCTCCATGTCGAGCTGGTAGAACTCACCGGGGCATCTGTCGCCTCTTGCGTCCTCATCTCTGAAGCAGGGAGCGATCTGGAAATATCTGTCGATACCGGATACCATCAGGAGCTGCTTGAACTGCTGAGGTGCCTGAGGGAGCGCATAGAACTTGCCCGGATGCTTTCTTGCAGGAACAAGATAGTCTCTGGCGCCTTCAGGAGAGGATACCGTAAGGATAGGTGTCGTGATCTCCATAAAGTTGTGTTCGATCATGGCGTTTCTTAATGCTGCGATAACGTTGGATCTCAGGATGAGATTCTTCTTTACCTCAGGATTACGGATATCAAGATATCTGTACTTAAGTCTTGCTGATTCGTCAGCTTCCCTGCTGTGGTTGATCTCGAAAGGAAGCTCATTATAACGGCAGCGTCCGAGAACAGTAACCTTTTCAGGAACGACTTCGATATCACCTGTATCAAGCTTCGGGTTTTTTGAGCTTCTTTCTCTTACAATACCCTCTACAGAGATAGTTGATTCCTTTGTGATAGCCTTGAATGTCTTCATCATCTCAGCTGTCTCGATAACAACCTGTGTTGTGCCGTAAAAATCACGGATAACCACGAATCCCAGTTCTGCTCCGACTTCACGGAAATTCTCAAGCCAGCCTGAAAGCTTAACCTTCTTGCCGGCATCTGCGATCCTTAATTCTCCGCATGTATGTGTACGTGACTGCATATATATTCCTCCGAAAATTGTTTACTTCTTAATCTGCAAGATAATCCACAAGCCCTGAAAGCTTTACGGGAGTCTCTGAACCATCTGCCATGTTCTTGACCTTGACTTCACCTGAAGCAAGTTCATCGTCACCGATAACGGCAAGGAACGGAATACCCTGCTTGCCTGCATATTTCATCTGGGCCTTGAAGGATCTTCCTGCCATATCAGTCTCACAGCCGATACCCTTAAGTCTTAAAGCGTAGCAGATCTTAAGAGCTTCGATCTTTGCAGCTTCAGACATTGAAGCGATGTAAAGCTTTACGTAAGACTGCTTTTCCTTAAGAGCACCCTGTGCCTCAGCTTCGAGAAGAAGTCTTTCGACGCCCATCGCAAAACCGATGCCGGGAGTAGCTGTTCCGCCACAGTCTTCAACAAGTCCGTCATATCTTCCGCCGCCGCAGATGGTACCCTGTGTACCTACGTTCTCAGATACGAACTCGAAAACTGTTCTTGTATAGTAATCCAAACCTCTGACGATATTCGGGTCGATAGTGTAAGAAATGCCGATTCCGTCAAGTCTTGCCTTAAGCCCTTCGAAGTGCGCCTTGCAATCATCACAGAGGTGGTCAATAAGTCTGGGAGCGTTCTGAACGATCTCCTTGCCGCCATCGACCTTGCAGTCGATCATACGGAGAGGATTCTTCTCGAATCTTGCCTGGCAGTCTTCACACATTGTGGAAACGTGAGGTCTGAAGTAATCCTTGAGCATCTTGTTATACTCACCGCGGCAATTAGGGCAGCCGATTGAGTTGATGTGCAACGCGATATTCTTAAGTCCCATCTTCTTGAAGAAGACATCAACAACCGAAATGATCTCAGCATCGATATCAGGACCCTGTGCACCGAAAGATTCAAGACCGAACTGGTGGAACTCACGCATTCTGCCCTTCTGCATCTTCTCATAACGGAAAGCAGTAATGTTATAGAACATCCTGACAGGGCTCGGAAGCGAAGACATACCGTTCTCAATATAGCTTCTTACAACGCCTGCAGTACCTTCAGGTCTTAATGTAATGCTTCTGCCACCCTTGTCTTCAAAGGTGTACATCTCTTTGGTAACAACGTCTGTTGTATCTCCGACGCCTCTCTGGAACAGATCTGTCTGCTCGAATGTCGGGATCCTTATCTCCTCATAGCCGAAGGAATGGCATACATCAGCAAAAGTCTTCTCTGCGAACTGCCAATTGTGAATCTCTGAAGGAAGAATGTCCCTCGTACCCTTCTGTGCTGCGTATCTCATCAATAGTTCTCCTAGTCTAATAAATAAAACACGCGTATTTTAATATTAAAAGGGCCAAAATACAACCTGAAACGGCATGCTCTTTCAGGTTTGCCGGACAGATTGCCTTTTTTCGAAAACTGCCATACTCAAAACAGTACTCATTTCGAGGCAAAATGCGTACAATTCTGCGCATTGTGGATTATAGGACGGACTTACAAAGAAGAGGCTGCCTCTTTAAGAGACAGCCTCGTTATAAACTCAGTTATGTATTCGAAAATCAGGGCTGGGGCATTGTGTCGCCGGATACCTGTTCGAGTACGACTGTATTGGAGATCAAGCCCATTTTGATGTGAGCCTTAATGTATACGATTCTCTCGGCAGGTGAAACATCGACTTCAACATCCTTGCACTTTCTGTTCATACCGTGTGTCATATGGACCTTGTAGTGGCCATAAGGTACAGGGATCCTGATGGACTCAGCATTTGCAAGGTGTCCAAGCGGGTTTTCATTTATGTAAATGCCCATGCCTACTGCAACACCAAAAGGTGAACCCATACGGTAGATCTGGATCATTCCCTCTTCAGGAAGATTCAAAGCATTACCGCACTTAGCACAGGGAGATCCTGTTGAAGCTACATCTACGACATTGCCGCATGAAGGGCACTTGATTCTAAGTAACTGTGACATAATTAATCCTCATTTCCGCATATAGCACATAATAAAAGGCCTTCAAGCGAAGACCTTTAGAGTATATCATAGTTTTTTGATTTTATAGCAAATGATCACTTGCGCTTAGCAACATAAGCCATCCAGTCGTTCTTGGACTGCTCGGCGATTATCTCCATGCCGGCTTTTTCAAGCGCTTCGATGACCTTTTCCTTCTTGGTGTTAATGATACCTGAACATACGAAAATGCCGTCTTCGGCAAGGTCTGCAGGAATATCACATGCGATCTCGGCAATGACATCTGCGATTATGTTCGCGACGATCAGGTCATAAGGTGCATTCTTTACGCTCTTGAGCTCACCCGTGTAGCAGCAGATGTTAGGGCATCCGTTGATCTGGGAATTCTCTTCGGCAACCTTTACGGCCAGAGAATCGATATCTACGGCATCAACTGACTTGGCACCAAGTTTGCTTGCAATAATAGCGAGGATGCCTGAACCCGTGCCGAGATCAAGAACAGTCGTATCAGGCTTGATTATGCGGTCAAGGATCTCAGCGCACATTGAAGTCGTCTCGTGTGTTCCTGTACCAAATGCTGAACCCGGATCCAGGATGATCTTTATCGCATCCTTTTCGAGTTCCTCATCGCCTTCTTCGATCCATGAAGGACATATGACTATACGGTCAGAGAGCTTGAATTCCTTGTAGTAACGCTTCCAGTTATTAGCCCAGTCTTCATCGTCAACATAACGGAATCCGTCAAAGCCCTTTCCGATATCAAGGAACTCACCTATTGATGCTATCCGTTCCTTGATAAAATCCATTGCTTCAGCAGTCGGAAGCTCCTTATCGGTAATGGAGCCGTAGATCATTCCGACACCGTCAGGATTAGCGAACTCCTCGCTCTTGGCGCCCATGCGGATAACTCCGTCATCCGTCTCTGCGAAGTATGCCTTGATGACAACATCCTGTCCGTAAGCTTCGATGGTACCGTCATCGCAGTAGCTCAAAGGATCGTTATCTATGGTATTCCTGAATTCCTGCGGATCTTGTGATGCAATGCCGTCAGCACCTACCTGTGCAAGCATCTCACAGATTGCCTCGGAAGCTTCTTCAGTTGTCTTGATCGTTATTTCTGCCCATCTCATAAACTTGTCCTCTGAATAAAAATGCGGGAACCCCAAAACGGAATTCCCGCTGATTGGTCTTATAGCGAATTACTTAAAAAGGTTCTTTATCTTCTGGAAGAACTGGCTGCTTCTTGCATAGTTGCGCTCTGTAAGAGTGTCATTAAACTGCTTGATAAGCTGCTTCTGTTCTCTTGAAAGACCTGTAGGAACTTCCAGCACGAACTTGACCGTGTGGTCACCCTTCATGTTGGGATTGCTCTTATTAGGAATACCCTTGCTCCTGAGAATAATCGAATCACCGGGCTGGGTTCCTTCCTTAAGAGTGTACTTCTCCTTGCCGTAGATCGTGGGAACCTCTATCTCACCGCCCAAAGCTGCCTGGGCAAATGTGATCGGAACGCTGCAGGAAGTATTGATTCCGTTACGGTCGAAAACATCATGCTTCTTGACCTTGAACTCGATATAGAGATCACCGTAAGGTCCGCCGTTTGTTCCGGGCTCACCTTCATTCCTTACGGGAAGAAGATCGCCAGTATCTACACCTGCAGGGATCTTTACTGTGAGGTTCTTAACAGTCCTCATTCTTCCCTTGCCTCTGCACTGCTGGCAAGGTGTCTTAATAACTGTTCCTCTTCCGCTGCAGGTAGGACAGCTCTTGGTGACCATCGTCATACCAAAGAGTGTCTGGGTCTGCTGCTGCACTCTTCCGGCACCACGGCATGTGGGACATGTCTCAGGTGTCGTACCGGGCTGTGCTCCTGAACCGTTACAGGATTTGCAGATATCTTCCTTGGTTATCTGGAAAGACTTGGTGCATCCGAAAGCTGCCTCCATGAATTCCAGTGCCATGTGATACTTAAGATCAGCGCCCTTCTGAGGACCTGTACGTCTTCTCGAACTTCCTCCGAAGCCGCCTCCGAAGAATGAGCTGAAGATATCACCAAGGTCGACATCATATGCGCTGTAGGATCCGCCGCCACCGCCGCCAAATCCGTTGGGATCTACGCCGGCATGGCCGAATCTGTCGTATTTTGCTTTCTTATCAGGGTCAGACAGTATTGAATAGGCTTCGTTGACTTCCTTGAACTTAGCCTCAGCCTCCTGGTCACCCGGATGTAAGTCAGGGTGATACTTCTTGGCCTGCTGTCTGAATGCCTTTTTTATCTCGTCATCGGAAGCATTTTTATCTACTCCCAAGACCTCATAATAATCTCTAGGCAAAGGGGAATCCCTCCGTTCTGTTCTTGCGCTTCTTATAGAAGCATTTATTCATTACATACACTTGTCCGGCACATCTATTTCAGACATGCCGGACTATTGTATCAGATTTTATACGGATTAGAAGTCGCCGCCGGCGTTCTTGAATCCGTCTGAGCCTGCACCCTGATCAGGGTTTACTGACTCAGAACCGTAGCCTGCGAAATCTTCAGGTGAAGGCTGTCCCTGAGGGCCTGCACCAGGTGCACCCTGTGCGCCGCCTGCTGCCTGATAGATCTTTTCGCCGAGCTTCATAAGAGCCTGCTGGAGATCCTCTGTGCCCTTCTTCATAGCTTCTGTGTCATCCTTAGCGATGGAATCCTTAAGCTTGGAGATGCAGTCATTAACAGGAGCCTTATCGGAATCAGAGATCTTGTCTCCTGCATCCTTCATGGTCTTCTCTGCCTGATAGCAAGCTGTCTCAGCCTGGTTCTTGACTTCGACCTTCTCCTTGTTTGCCTTATCCTCAGCTGCGTGCATCTCTGCTTCCTTAACAGCCTTCTGGATATCTTCCTCACTCATGTTGGAAGAAGACTGGATAGTGATCTTCTGCTCACGGCCTGTGCCCTTATCCTTAGCGCTTACGTTAACGATACCGTTAGCGTCGATATCGAATGTAACTTCGATCTGAGGAACACCACGGGGTGCAGGTGCGATACCGTCGAGAATGAAGTTGCCCAAAGTCTTGTTGTAAGCAGCCATCTCACGCTCACCCTGGAGTACGTGAACTTCAACCTGTGTCTGGCCGTCTGCTGCTGTGGAGAATACCTGGCTCTTCTTTGTAGGGATCGTTGTGTTACGCTCGATCATCTTTGTGCAGACACCGCCCATTGTCTCGATACCGAGTGAAAGAGGTGTAACGTCGAGGAGAAGGAGACCCTTAACATCACCTGTAAGAACTGCTGCCTGGATAGCTGCGCCGATTGCAACGCACTCATCAGGGTTGATGCCCTTGAAAGGTTCCTTGCCGAAGTAGTTCTTAACTGCATCCTGAACTGCAGGGATTCTTGTGGAACCGCCTACGAGGAGGATCTTATCGATATCAGAAGGAGAAATGGAAGCATCGCTCATAGCACGCTTTACAGGATCCATTGTCTTCTGTACGAGGTCAGCTGTAAGCTCATCGAACTTAGCTCTTGTGAGAGTGATGTCCATGTGCTTAGGACCTGTTGCATCAGCTGTGATGTAAGGGAGATTGATGTTGGAAGATGTAACGCCGGAAAGCTCGATCTTAGCCTTCTCTGCTGCTTCTCTCAATCTCTGCATAGCCATACGGTCAGATCTCAAGTCAACACCGTCAGATGTCTTGAAAGACTCTACGAGGTAATCAACGATCTTGTTATCGAAGTCATCACCGCCAAGTCTGTTGTTACCTGCTGTTGCAAGAACTTCGAAAACGCCGTCAGCGATATCAAGGACAGATACATCGAATGTACCGCCGCCCAAGTCGAAGACGAGGATCTTCTGATCGGATTCCTTATCAAGACCATAAGCAAGTGATGCTGCTGTAGGCTCGTTGATGATTCTCAATACTTCAAGACCTGCGATACGTCCTGCATCCTTTGTTGCCTGACGCTGAGAGTCTGTGAAGTAAGCAGGAACAGTGATAACTGCCTGTGTAACTGTAGTTCCGAGATAAGCCTCAGCATCGCTCTTAAGCTTTGAGAGGATCATTGCGGAGATCTCTTGAGGTGTGTAGTTCTTATCATCGATGGTTACCTTATAGTCGGAACCCATTTCTCTCTTGATTGACTGGATCGTACGCTCAGGGTTTGTAACTGCCTGTCTCTTTGCAACCTGTCCGATAAGTCTCTCGCCTGTCTTTGTAAAACCAACAACTGAAGGTGTTGTTCTGTTACCCTCGGGATTCGGGATAACTACTGTCTCTGAACCTTCCATTACAGCAACACATGAGTTTGTTGTACCAAGGTCGATACCAATTACTTTTGCCATATTGAATTCCTCCTGAAGTTCTAATAGAACTTTCTAAAAATCTATCTCTTAAAATTATGCTTTCTTGCTTACAAGGATCTTATCTACGATGCCGTAGTCCAAAGCTTCCTGAGCTGTCATCCAGTGGTCTCTGTCTGTATCCTTCATCAAGGTCTCAAGATCTTTTCCGCAGTTATCTGCAAGGATCTGATTGAGTCTCTTTCTTGTATCCTTGATGTGATCTGCTGCGATGAGGATCTCTGTTGCCTGACCCTGTGCACCGCCCAAAGGCTGGTGGATCATGACTTCCGCATTAGGAAGGATGCATCTCTTGCCCTTAGTACCAGCAGAAAGGAGAACAGAACCCATTGAAGCTGCCATACCCATGCAGATCGTCTGAATGTCAGGCTTGATAAGACGCATTGTGTCTAAGATCATGAGTCCGTCAGATACTGATCCTCCGGGGCTGTTGATATAGAACTGAATATCCTTATCAGGATCCTCTGCCTCAAGGAAGAGGAGCTGAGCCGTAATAAGGCTTGCTGTTACTGAGTTAACTTCTTCTGAAAGGATAACGATTCTTTCCTTGAGAAGTCTGGAATAGATGTCATAGGCGCGCTCGCCGCGAC
>JAEEGJ010013433.1_pt1 | contig 19849 bp, 14 predicted proteins | sample 8958761 | NCBI WGS metagenome assembly JAEEGJ01 (sample SAMN16246546, study PRJNA631951) | gut metagenome | biome: gut microbiome; feature: rumen; material: RS-attached | host: Bos | place: Iran: Karaj | collected 2018-10 | reverse complement strand
CTCTGCATCCTCAAAGTAGAGCTGTACGACGTAGCGTGAGGGCATGGTGGGTTTAACCATGGCCTTGGTGAGGGTGGGGTGCACCGGGTCATAGCCCTCGATGGCGGGGTTGTCGTGCATGTCCTCGTAGTAGCCGTTGGTGTCGGTCATGTTGACGGACTTCTCCGGCAGCACTATCGAGTCGCGGCCGTCGTCGAAGATGCGGTACCACTTGACGGTCTTGCTCGTGGTGCCCTGCGGGGTGAAGCGGTAGGCGATGTTATTGGCATTGCCAGTGCCGGGATTCCATCCCGGAGCAGCAAAGCTTGCTGGCGAGCCATTAACGACGTACATGTTAGGGCTGCCGGGCGTGCCTCTCTGTTGGGGATTTCCTGTAGCGTTCTGGATGCCAATAATACCATTTCCGTGGTTCCATGACGTGCACACTTCGCGTTGCTTGACATGTACCTCGATGATGTTCGAGCCCTCGTAGCAGACAATCTGATATGAGCAGCGTTTTGTGGTGCAACTGTACTGGGGCACATCGTTCCAAGAGCAAATAATCTTGCGGCAGGGATATGCGTCCTGTACACCGTAGTAGATACCCCAGTTTGGGTCTCCGGTCGATCCATGGACGGAGGCGCTGGGATAAGTGTCTTCGTAGATGCCGTATATGGCATCGCGCATATAGTTAAGTTGGCTAGGTGCATTAGCTGTAGTGTTGGTCCAAGGAAGCCCGGCATTGTAACTCCAGGGGCATGATGGACCGGTGCCAGAAGTGTTGGTCACGGGCACCGGGCCAAACGCTACCAATCCGTTTGCGCCCAAAACGAAGGATGTCTTCCTGATACCGAAGAAGTAGAAAGGATACGGAATGTTGGTCGACATGTTTGAGAAGTTGTCGTCAGTGCCGATGGGCATACGTGTACCTGCATGGAACGTTGTGTCTGGTGGGTTGTAGGGAATCTGTTCAACCAGATATGTTCCGTTGAAGTACTGCACCGGGATGTATGGCTCGGCGGAGAGCTCCACCTGACCGTGATTGTCTTTGTTGACGACGGTGTCCCAGTCGTGGTCCTGATAGACCTCGTAGGGGATGTGGTCGACCCTCTCGTTGACAATGATGTCGGGGCAGGGATTGAATACACCCTGTGCCTTGGCGGAGCCGCAAAAGGCTGTCGCGGCGATGGCGCCGACGGCCATAAGCTTGAATATCTGTCTTTTGTTCATAATCGATGGTGCTTTCTTATGTGCAAAATTACGTTTTTTTCTGCATATTAGACGCGTAAACCCGTTATTTGTTACTAGGGTAACATGTATTTAACATTTTTTAAGCTTTCCCCTGGTCTCTATGTACCCTCTCCGTAGTCGCTCCGTAGTCGCTCCGACTGTTCTACGGTTGTTTAACGGTTTTTTGTCGGAGGGGAGTCGGAGGGACTTCGGAGGGGAGTCGGAGTGGAGTGGTGCCGTTGGTGGCGTCAGCGGATGGCAGCGTGGTAGCGCGCGGCGTTTCGGTTGTGCTCAGCCAGTGTGGTGGCGAAGCGGTGGGTGCCGTTGAGTTTCTCGCTGGCGCAGAAATAGAGATAGTTGCTCTCCGGCGCGTTGAGGACGGCATCGATGGTGGCCTTGGAGGGCAGGCATATGGGTGCCGGCGGAAGGCCTGTGTGCAGGTAGGTGTTGAAGGGGCTCTCGACGGCGAGGTGCTTGTTGAGTATGCGCCGCAGGGTGAAGTCGCCCACGGCATACTTCACCGTGGGGTCGGCCTGCAGGGGCATGCCGCGCTTCAAGCGGTTAAGGTAGACGCTGGCTATCAGCGGCTTCTCCGGGTTGTAGTTGCTTTCCTCCTCGACGATTGAGGCGAGAACGACTGCGTCGTGAGTGGATAGTGGATAGTGGGTAGTGGGTAGCATATGTGGTCGAGTGCTATCCACTACCCACTGTCCACTACCCACTTGCGCTTCCCAAAAGCGCTCATATTCTTTTTCCATGCGCTGCATGAATTGCTCGGGTGTGACGGTCCAGTAGACCTCGTAGGTGTCGGGGCGGATGAGGTGGAAGCTGTCGAGGGTGACGTTGAAGTCGTTGTGCATGAGCTTGGTGTTGAGGTATTCGTTTAGCTGCCCGGGCAGGCGGAACTTGCCGATGGTGAGCCGTATGGGGTCCTGCTGGCCGTTGCGCAGCTTGCGCACCAGGGCCAGGGTTCGCATGTGGGGTTCGACGACATAGGAGCCGGGGCGCACGTCGTTGAGCCGCAGCAAGCTGGCTACGAGGCGGAAGGCCGTGGTGCTGTGCAGCACACCGTCGGCCACGAGGCTGTCGCACAGGGCATCGCGGGTGGTGGTGTCGGGCAGGTAGAGGCGGCAGGGGTCGCCGTTGGCGGTGGGTTGGCGCAATCCGAGGGCGCCGGCAAGAGAGCCTGCCAGCACGGCGATGATGATGATTGTCAGGGCTATGGTGTATTTCTTCATAGTATCTTCTGCATGCGTATGTTGTCTATGAAATGGCTGTCGTATTCAAGCCACTCTTTGAAATGTCCGCACTGCACGTATCCTGCCTTCTTGAACAGCGCCAAGCTGGCACTGTTGATTGAGGCAATGTCGGCGTAGAGGCAGTGTATTACTCTCTGTTCTTTCCACATTCTCTCCAGCTCCTTCAGCATCGCCAGCGCATACCCTTGCCGTCTGTACTCCGAGGCCACCATGATACCTACGGCGGCCCTTTTGTTCAGCGGGTCGTAGTTGTACAGGTCCACGCAGCCATACGGCAAAGCGTACAGCCTCAGGCTTCCGCTCGACAGCGACGCCCCTTCTTCGGCCACGAGTGTCAGCTTATCTTGCTCCATAGCTGTTTGTTCTTAGAGTGGAGTATGTAGTTGAGCAACACTGGGTGGGCTGTTAGTGCGGGGTCGGCGGCGAGGAGGTCGCGCACCTCGTTGCGTGCGGCGGCCACGAGGGGTTCGTCGTCGACGATGGAAGCTATTTTGAGGTCGAGCATGCCGCTCTGCTGCAGTCCCTGCATGTCGCCGGGGCCGCGCAGGCGCAGGTCGGCTTCGGCAATCAGGAAGCCGTCGGTGGTGCTACACATGGTGCGTATGCGCTCCTGCGAGGCGTAGGAGAGTTGGTCTTTGGTCATGAGGATGCAATAGCTCTGCTCGCCGCCACGACCGACACGGCCGCGCAGCTGGTGGAGCTGGCTGAGGCCGAAGTGCTCGGCGTTTTCGATGACCATGACTGTGGCGTTGGGCACATCGACGCCCACCTCTATCACCGTGGTGGCAACCATGATGTGGGTTTTGCCTTCCTTGAAGCGCTGCATCTCGAAGGCTTTCTCCTCGGCCGTGAGGCCGCCATGGAGCATGGAGACATGGTACTGCGGGCGCGGGAAGTAGTTTTGCACCATCTCGAGGCCGTCGATAAGGTCCTTGAGGTCGAGCTTCTCGCTCTCGTGGATGAGTGGGTATACTACATACACCTGTCGACCGGCATCTATCTGCTGCTTGAGGAAGCTGAAGACAAGTGGTCGGCGCGGCTCGGTGCGGTGGAAGGTGCGCACAGGCTGGCGTCCCGGGGGCAGCTCGTCGATGACCGAGCAGTCGAGGTCGCCGTAGACGGTCATGGCCAGGGTGCGCGGTATGGGGGTGGCGGTCATCACCAGCACGTGGGGCGGGGGAGTGGCTTTGGCCCACAGCTTGCTGCGCTGCTCGACACCGAAGCGGTGCTGCTCGTCGATGACCACGAGGCCGAGGTCGCGGAAGCTGACGTTGTCCTCGATGAGGGCGTGTGTGCCGATGACAATATGTGTCTCGCCGCTGGCGATGCGCTGCTTCATGGTGCGCTTGTCGGCGGGTCGCACGCTGCCTATCAGCAGCTCGACATTGAGGCCGAGACCGTCGAGCATGGTGCGGAAGGTGTTGTAGTGCTGTGTGGCAAGTATTTCGGTGGGAGCCATGAGGCATGCCTGTGAGCCGTTGTCCACAGCCAGGAGCATGCACATGAGGGCCACGAGGGTCTTTCCGCTGCCCACGTCACCCTGCAGGAGGCGGTTCATCTGATGGCCGCTACGCATGTCTTCGCGTATTTCCTTGATGACACGCTTCTGGGCGCCGGTAAGGGGAAAGGGTATTTTCTCGTTGTAGAAGCGGTTGAAGTGGTCGCCCACGGCGGCGAAGACACGTCCGGCAGAGTGCTGCTGGCGTTCGCTGTGGGCCCACTGGTAGTCAAGTTGCATGAAGAAGAGCTCCTCGAACTTCAGGCGTGTGCGCGCTGCGTCGAGTTGCTGCATGCTGTCGGGGTAGTGTATGGCTATGAGGGCCTCGCGGCGGCCTATGAGGCGGTATCGATTGATGACGTCTGTTGGCAGTGTCTCTTCTATGCCGCCAAGCGAGGCGACGAGGGTCTCGGTGAGGCGCGCCATAGCGCGTGTGCCGAGCCCATGCTGCTTCATCTTCTCTGTGGTAGGGTAGACGGGCAGGTAGTGTTGGCGGCTGCTGTCGGCGGCGGTGTCGGCTTCAAGCTCCGGGTGTGTCATTTGCCACTGTCCGTTGAAGACCGTGGGTTTGCCCATGATGATGTACTTGACGCCGGGCTTGAGCTTCTCGCGCACCCATTTGGTACCCTGGAACCAGACAAGCTGCAAGGTGCCGGTGCCGTCGCTGAAGTCGACAGAGAGGCGCTCGCGGTAGCGGCCGGTGCTGACGGTCTGCATGTTGCTCACAGTGCCGCGCAGCACCACGTACTGGTTCTCGTCTTTCAGCGATGCTATAGTGCTCTGTTGCGAGCGGTCGATATGCCTGAACGGGAAGTATTGCAGCAGGTCGCCGCAGGTGTGTATGTCCAGCTCCGCCGCCAGCACCTTGGCGCGCGAAGGGCCTACGCCTTTGAGATATGCTATGTCGTCACTGGGCAGCATGGCTTATTTTCTCTCTCTCAAGGGTGCTGCTTATGTTCTGGTGTTCTGCGTCGGCCATCACCAACAGGGTCTCTATGGTGGGGTCCTGGGCGCGGTTGACACTGGCTATCAGTTGCTCGTACTCGAAGTCTGCGGCGGTGCGGATGCCGCGGATTATGGCTTTGGCGCCCAATTGGTGGCACAGGTCTATGGTCATGCCGCTGTAGCTGGTAACCTCCACCGTGGGGCAGTCCTTCATGGCCTCGCGTATGCGCCCCATGCGTTCCTCTGGGCTGAACATGCAGTGCTTGTCGCTGTTGACACCCACAGCCACCACCACCTTGTCAAAAAGGGGTAGCACACGGCGCAGTATGGCCTCGTGTCCCTTGGTAAAGGGATCAAAGGAGCCGGGGAAAAGAGCTAAAACTGCCATATCAGTCTGATGCTTATGCTATGGTTGTAGCAGTTGTTGGTACGTGTCTTCCAGCGTTCCTGTATCTGGCCACTGCTGTTGACCTCATATCCGTCGTATTGGTAAAAGTTCCAGTCGCGCTTGATGGGCAGCATGGAATATTGCCAGCGGAAGTTGAGCTGCAGGCCTCGCCAGATGGTGAAGCGTGCGTCGGCCACCACCATGAGGTCGTTGCTGAGGAAGGTCATATCGGTAGTGTCAGGCCTGAAGAAGGTGCTGTCAAAGCCTATGGGACCATGAGGCTGTTGTACCAAGCGACCATAGCTGATGCCGGCACCAAAAAGCATGCCGCCGTTCCGGTCCTGCCAGTGTATTAGAAGCGGTATTTCGATGTGGTTTGTCGTCAGGTTAATATGATATAGGTAGTATCGTGTATCACTTCTGCTATATGCGCCGCGCTGGCTGAAGAGGGCTTCTATGCTTAGACCCCATTGGTTATTGCTGCTTATTGCGGCCAGTGCGCCAACGCCGCCGGTATAGCCGAAGTGCTTGAAGCCCTTGAGTTCGTCGCCCTCTATCTGGCTTACCGTCATGCCAGACGACACAAAGGCATGGATGCGCTGTGCATTCGCACCAGTAGCAAGCATTAACAGCAGTATTATTGTTGTCAGGCGTCTCATAGGTTGTTCCAATTGCGCATCAGTATGGTGAAATCTGTGGTGGTGCTGTAGTGGCGCATATAGCGCAAGGTGAGGCGCTCGCGCAGTTGCTTTGTGGCGTCGCCGCGCATCATGTCGGCCGCCGTGAAGACCCCTTGGTGGTTGGTGTAGCCCACCCATGTAAGCGAGCCTACAAGTACCGACAGACAGTGGCCGAAGTAGCTTCCTTTGCGCTTCTGGAACCAGAAGAGCACAGGCGACAGCAGCAACAGCGCCAGCGCAGTGCCTATGTCGAACAGGCGCTTGCGGCGGCGTGAGGTGTCTGTGCTTATGGTGTTGAGGTCGGCGATGTAGAGGTCGTCAGGCGAGAGTACACTCTCGCTGCCTATTATGTAGTCGCTCTCCGACGGTGCTATCTTGTATTCCACGCCGGTGGTACGCAGGTGCGCCATAAGTTCTATCACGTGGCGTATGTCGCAGCCGCAGAAGACCACCTCGTCGGCATGTTCTATGCGTATGATGTCCTGCAGGTGGCGTGCGTCGGTGTCATCGGTCACAGCCAGTTTGTCGGTGGCCATGCCCATGGAGGCGTAGAGCTCCCGCAGACGTGCCGTCTCGGCTTTTGTACCTACGGCGAGGATTGTGCCACGCGTGTGTGCGCGTAGCGTGTATCCTTTTACGTTGTTGACGCTCAGCAGCAATCTCACTATCAGTGTTGCCATCAGTGTCCATACAGAGCCCAGCACCAGCAGCATGCGCGAGTAGCGCTGGCTCTCGTCGAGCAGCGAGTAAAAGGCCAGCAGCAGCAATAGTCCAGTGCCCACGCCGCTCACTATGCGCCCTATTCGCACAGGCTTGTCGTAGCCGCCGCTGAGCCAACTGCTGCACATCAGTATCAGTATGTACAGCGGTATCACCAGTAGCGTATACTCCGCCGGGTAGTATTCCGTACCGCCCCACTTGACGTTCTCCCACATCGCCTTTATTAGCACAAAGCCGCCGTAGGCCAGCAGAAAGTCCGCCAACGGCACCGCCACGCGCTGTGCTATGCGCTGCATCCATGCCAGCGTGGCTCGCATCCAGATGGCCACCTGCAGCAACAGGTTGAACAGCCGTGCATCCTTGCCGCTGAAGTACTTGCGCACAAATATGGCCATGGCGTTATAGAACGTGTACACATAGTTCATCGACCCCTTGCGGGTGCTCTCGCCCTTGTAGTGGATGATGCGTGTGGTAGGCAGGTAGTAGTTCTTCCAGCCCGCCAGCTTGATACTCCACGAGTAGTCGATGTCCTCGCCGTACATGAAGTAGCTCTCGTCCAGGCCGCCAATCTTGTCATACACCTCGCGGCGTATCATGAGGAAGGCTCCGGGTAGTATCTCTATCTCGTTTATGTCGTCCTCGCCGAGGTGCCCCATGTAGTAGGCGGCGAAGCGTTTGGAGTGGGGAAACAGGCGTGTGAGGCCGCTAATCTTGTAGAACGACGCTGCCGGCGACGGGAAGCCTCGCTTGCTCTCGCGCAAGAAGTTGCCTTTGCCGTCAACCATCTTCACCGTCAAGCCGCCGCAGTCGGGGTGTTCTGCCATGAAGTCGGCGCATCGTGCAAAGGTGTCGCGCTCCACGACGGTGTCGGGGTTGAGTAGCAACATACAGTCGCCTGTTGATTTGGCGAGTGCCATGTTGTTGGCACGGGCGAAGCCCATGTTCTCGTGGTTATCTATGACGTGCACCTGCGGATAGTCGCGGCGCACCATCTCCACGCTGCCGTCCACCGAGTCGTTGTCCACGACCCACACGTCAAGCTCCAGCTCACTGCCGTCGGCCAGCCTGCGGTCAGACCCATAGACCGACGCTAGGCACTGCTTGAGGAAGTACTTGACGTTGTAGTTGACGATTATGACCGACAGCTTCACTATTTCTTCTTAGCCTTCTTTTTGCTGGCTCCCTCGATGATTTCCATGGCCTGTTCCAGGGTCATCTTCAGCGAGTCCACATCCTTGGCAAGGCGGAAGTTCTCTCCGCGGTAGGTCAGATAGGGACCGAAGCGGCCTATGTTGCTCACCACGGCGTCGCCGTCCTTGATGCCAATCTCGTGGGGGTAGACCTTCTTCAGCTCTTCCTTCTTCTCTTCGGTTTCACGTTTGGTCTTGATGATTTCTATGGCGCGTTCGAGGGTCACCTCATACGGGTCGTCGTTCTTGCCGAGCGAGTAGAACTTGCCGTTGTGGCGCACGTATGGGCCGAACTTGCCGATGCTCACCGTCACCTCCTTGTCCTCGAAGTCGCCGAGGGTGCGTGGCAGCGAGAAGAGGCTGAGTGCATCTTCGAGCGTTATGGTCTCAATGCTCTGGCCTTTCTTCATGCTGGCGAAGCGCGGCTTCTCGTCGCTGTTGGTCTCGCCAATCTGCACCAGTGTGCCGTAGCGGCCTATCTTGGCGTAGACATTCTTGCCGCTGGCGGGATCCACGCCCAGCAAGCGGCTGCCGGTGGTGCGCTGGCTGGTCTGCTGTGTCTGGCGTATGTTCTTGTGGAACGGCACGTAGAACTTGTCGATTACCTTGCGCCACTCCTTCTTGCCGTCGGCGATGTCGTCGAAATCCTTCTCCACGGTGGCCGTGAAGTTGTAGTCCATGATGTTGTTGAAGTGGTCCATGAGGAAACTGTTCACCACGCATCCGATGTCGGTGGGGAACAGTTTGCCCTTCTCGGCGTAGCCCTTCTCGCTACGCGTTATCTGCTTCACCTGACCGTCCTTGAGCGTCAGCACGGTGCACTGGCGTGGCGCGGCCTCGCGGTCCTCCTTGAGGATGTACTCGCGTTTGAGTATGGTGCTGATGGTTGGTGCGTAGGTCGAGGGGCGGCCGATGCCGAGGTCCTCGAGCTTCTTCACGAGGCTTGCCTCGGTGTAGCGCGGAGTGTGCTGTGTCCAGTGCTCGGCGGCCTCGCAGCTCTCCATGGTGAGGCGTGTGCCTTCTGGCAGCTGCGGCAGCAGCGACTGGGTCTGGTTGTCACCCTCGTCGTCGGTGCTTTCCATGTATACTTTGAGGAAGCCGTCGAACTTGACCTGCTCGCCGCTGCACTGGAAGGCGAGGGTCTGGCCGCTGATGGCTATCTCTATCTCCGTCTTCTCCAGCTCGGCGTCAGCCATCTGGCTGGCCACAGTGCGCTTCCAGATGAGCTCGTACAGGCGGCGCTGGGCGCTTTCGGTGTTGATGGTCTGCGCCTGGAGATTGGTGGGGCGTATGGCCTCGTGGGCCTCCTGTGTGCCCTTGGTCTTGGTCTGGTAGCGGCGTGTCTTGACATATTCGGGGCCGTACTGGCTCTCAATCTCCTTTTTGGCCATACCGAGGGCGAGCTCGCTGAGGTTCACGCTGTCGGTACGCATGTAGGTGATGTATCCGCTTTCATACAGCTGCTGGGCTACCTGCATAGTCCTGGCCACGCTGAAGCCCAGCTTGCGGCTGGCTTCCTGTTGCAGGGTGCTGGTGGTGAATGGCGGTGCCGGCATGCGGCGCATGGGCTTGGTCTCTATCTTGCCAATCTTGAAGCTAGCGCCCACGAGGCTGCGGAGGAAGACCTCGGCCTCCTCGGCGGTGTCGTAGTGGCGACCGAGTTCGGCGTGGAGCGTCTTGCCGCTCTCTATGGGGCGGAACTGGGCGGTCACGCGGAAGTAAGGCTTGCTGACGAAGTTCTTTATCTCCTCCTCGCGTTCCACGATGAGGCGTACTGCCACGCTCTGCACGCGTCCGGCGCTCAGCGCGGGTTTAATCTTGCTCCACAGGATGGGGCTAATCTCGTAGCCCACCAGACGGTCCAGCACACGGCGTGCCTGCTGCGCGTCCACCAGGTTCATGTCAATCTGGCGCGGGTTCTCGATGGCGTGCAGGATAGCAGTCTTGGTAATCTCGTTGAAGACTATGCGCTGCGTAGTCTTGGGGTCCAGCTTCAGGGTTTCCTGAAGGTGCCATGCTATGGCCTCTCCCTCGCGGTCCTCATCGGACGCGAGCCACACCTTGTCGGCGTCCTTCACGGCTTTCTTGAGCTCGCTCACCAGCGCGCGCTTGTCGTCGCTTATCTGGTACTGCGGCTCGTAGTTGTCGTCCACGTCAATGCTCATCTCCTTCTTTGCGAGGTCGCGGATGTGGCCGTAGCTCGACTTCACGGTGTAGTCTTTGCCGAGAAATTTCTCGATGGTTTTTGCCTTGGCAGGCGACTCAACTATTACTAAATTCTTCATATTTTTGGGTATTTATTTGCTCGTTTTAAATGCTCTATGCGGAAAGGTAAACGTATATATATTTAATTTATTGTATTGGTACGAAAATTTTTATTATTTTCTCCACCACCTCCGCGTATTCCCTTCGCATCCTCTCCGTCTCTTCTACTATTGTTCTACGGTTGTTCTACGGTTATAAACCGTTAAACAATCGGAGAACAAGCGGTAAACAACCGGTGAACAGACGGAGAGGGTGGGGTGCAACTCCATACGGGGTATAAATAAAAATCTGGCTGACGGGCAATATTGTTCGCACGTGTGCGTTATAATATTTTATGAAAACTGTAACATCATGAAAATACACATCGTACAGCACGACATCTTTACCCTCAAGCCCGAGGACAATATGGAATGGATAGCCGCCGAACTGGAGGCCGAGTCTTCGCGCGAGGCACTGCTCACCGTCTTCCCCGCCTGCACCATCTGCGGCGCACCCCTGTTTGCCGCCGCAGCCTACACGGACCTGCAGAAGCGCGCCCAGGCAGCGCTGCAGCGCTTGATAGAGCTGTCGGAGCACCGCGCCTTCCTCGTGGGCATGCCTTTGCAGATACAGGACAAGGGTCTTTGCAACGCCATTGTCTTCGTGCAGAACTGTGCCATTCGTGGCGTGGTGACCAAGAAGTACCTCACCGTCGACGAGCAGCGCTGCTTCGTGCGCGGCGAGGGCGTGCAGGTGATGGACTACCACGACCAGCGCATAGCCATAGGCTTCTACGAGGACCTCAAGGAGCTCTCGAAGGGTCATGTGGAACAGCCCGACGTGGTGGTGTGCTGTGGCGGCCAGGTGTTTGACTACCAGCGCCCCTATCGCACTCGCTACCGCATGAGCAAGATTGTGGAGACGCTCAACGCCGGACTGGTGTATGTGAACCGCATCGGCGGCGAGGGCCCGTACCTGTATGCCGGTGGTTCGATGGCCATGAACGCTGCGGGCGGAGTGTTGTGTCAGATGCCTTACTTCGAACAGTGCAGCTGCACTGTGGACATGCAGCAGCTGGAGACCATAGACGACGAGAAGCCGGAGGCTGTGGAGCTGGTGTACAAGGCTCTGGTTTGCGGCTTGCATGATTATTTCGCCAAGAACGGCTTTTTGGCCGACGGCGACCGAAGGGGAGCCAACGGTCCAAAGGCTGTGCTGGGTCTCAGCGGCGGCATCGACTCGGCCCTCGTGGCCACGCTGGCCTGCGACGCCCTGGGTGCGGAGAATGTCCACGGCCTGCTGATGCCGAGCCAGTATTCGACCGACCACTCGGTGAAGGATGCCGAGGACCTGGCCCACAACCTCGGCATGAGCTACGACATAGTGCCCATACGCCCGATGTTCGACCAGTTCCGCGAGAGCCTCAAGCCTGTCTTCGGCGACCGCGCCGAGGATGTCACCGAGGAGAACATGCAGGCGCGCATTCGCGGCACCCTGGTGATGAGCTATGCCAACAAGTTCGGCGCGTTGGCGCTGAACACCACCAACCGCTCGGAGGCCGCCATGGGCTACGGCACGCTCTATGGCGACAGCTGCGGCTCGCTGGCGGTGATTGGCGACCTCTACAAGACCGAGGTGTACCAGCTCAGCGAATGGATAAACCGCGACGGCATACGCATACCGCAGAACACCATAGACAAGGCTCCCAGCGCCGAGCTGCGCCCGGGCCAGAAGGACAGCGACTCGCTGCCCGACTATGCGGTGCTCGACGCCGTGCTCAACCTCTACCTCGACGAGGACATGTGCGAGGACGAGATTGTTGAGGAGGGCTATGACCGTGAGCTCGTGCAGCGTGTGCTGCGCGGTGTGGTGCGCAACGAGTGGAAGCGCCTCCAGTTTGCGCCGCAGCTCAAGGTGGCGCCGGTGAGTTTCGGTCTCGACCGCCGCTGGCCGATAAGCTAAGTTATGAATTAAGAGTTACTATTATGAATAGGATACAGAAAATAGGGCTGATAGGCCTGATGGCTCTGATGGGTCTTGTGGGCGGTGTCCAGGCCCAGATGCAGGCACTGTTCGGTTACTCGACCTTCTACCTGCCGTCGGAGGACCGCCCCTATATGGAGACATACCTGCAGGTGGATGCCTGGACCGTGGGCTTTGTGCAGCAGCCCTCAGGCGTGTACAAGGCCACGGTGGAGGTGACCCTCGTGGCTCGCCAGCAGGACTCGGTGGTCTACGCCAAGAAGTATGAACTTGGCAGCCCCACGGTGGGCAGTCTCGACGAGCTGGATTTCAGCTTCCTCGACGTACAGCGCTTCTCGCTGCCCAACGGCATCTACAACATTGAGCTCTCGTTGCGCGACATGTCCGTAGAAGATAGCAGGCCTGCAAGAGTTACCGAGAAGGTGGTGGTGAACTACGACCGCCGTCACCCCATGCTCTCGAGCCTGCAGCCTATGTCTGACGCCACCCCCACAGTGGGCGAGGGGACTATACTCTCGCGCGGTGGCTACGACATGGAGCCTTACGTCAGCGACTTCTACCCCGAGCAGGTGGAGCAGATGAACTTCTACTACGAGGTCTACAACATAGAGCAGGAAGTTGGTCGCAAACCCTTCTTGGCTATGGCCTATATTGAGCGCGCCGAGACGGGTGCCCGTATTGACGGCATGCAGGTGGTAAGCCGCAAGAACAGCGCTCCGCTTGTGCCTATATATGGAAGCATGGACATCAAGGAACTTCCGTCGGGTAACTACAACCTCGTTGTCGAGTTGCGCAACCGCGACAACCAGACCATGATGTACAAGAAGGTGGCTTTCTACCGCTCCAACCCCGGCGTGAAGGTCAAGGAGATGAGCGACTTCGCCACCACGTTTGCCGGCAAGTACACCGACGAGGCTCAGCTGAACATCTACCTCGACGGTTTGTATCCTATAGCGTCGGAGATGGAGAAGGAGGTGAGCCGCGAGCTCATCAAACGTCCCGGCCTTGAGGAGAAGCAGGCCTTCCTCTACCGCTTCTGGACGGTGCGTGACGCTATGGCCCCCGAGGCAGCGTGGCTGAAGTATAAGGAGCGCATAGACTATGTGCAGGAGCACTTCAGCTATCCCCGCACGCCCGGCATACACACTGACCGTGGCCGTGTATATCTGCAGTATGGTCCGCCAGACTTTGTGCGCGACGAGAAGAACTATGTGAGTGCCAACAAGATTGGCAGCAACCAGATACAGTCGTACAACGACATGCAGACTGGTACGATACAGAGTACCACCGATCCACTTGTGGGCACCTCGCAGGGCCATGTCTACTACTTGCCTTATCAGCTGTGGCGCTACAACAAGCTCGACACCGACGATCCCAACCGGGTGTTCCTCTTCTGGGACGAGCATCGCTCGGGCTACTATACGCTGCTCAACAGCAATGCCCGCGGCGAGGTGCAGGAGTATGGCTGGGAATGCCGCCTCTGCCGTCAGCAGTTGCCCGAGGATGTCGTGGGCGAAGTGGGAGAGCAGTTTAACCGTGGGTATTGACGCATGTATCTGTTGGCGGACATAGTATACCTGATTATCTACTACCTTGTGGGCTACCGCACCAAGGTGGTGAGACGCAATCTCGACGCCGCTTTTCCTGAGAAGAGCGCAGCGGAGCGCAAAGCCATAGAGCGTCGCTACTATCGCTATCTGGCCGACATTGCGGTGGAGTTCGTGCATAACCTATTCGCCACGCCGGACTCTATCAAGCGCCGCTACCGCTTCACCAACCGTCAGCTGGTGGACCGCTACTATGAGAACGGGCAGACGGTGGTGCTCCTCTCCGCCCACTATGGCAACTGGGAGTATATGGTCAGTTCGCTCAACATGCAGTTGCTGCACCACGGCATAGGCGTCGGCAAGCCGCTGAACGATAAGATTACCGGACCCTTCATCGCCAAGAAGCGCATACGCTACGGCACCGAAGTGGTGGACCAGCGCGATGTGCGCCAGGTGGTGGAGTTCTACCACCGCCACCGTGTGCCATGTGCCCTGATGATGCTTGGCGATCAGTCGCCATCCAACCCTGAGAAGAGTTACTGGACCACCTTCCTCAACCAAGACACGGCCTTCCTATATGGTGCCGAGCATTTTGCGCGGCAGTACAACTACCCAGTGATATACTATACGGTGCGGCGTGTGCGGCGTGGCCGTTATGAGATAACCTTCAGCCATTTCTGCGACAATCCGCAGGCGGTGCCGCAGTACAGCATCGTGGAGAAATACGCCCGCACCCTTGAGCGGCAGATACAGGAACAGCCGGAGTACTGGCTCTGGAGTCACCGCCGCTGGAAACTAAAACGACCTGAACAATGAATGTAGCTGTAGTCATACTGAACTGGAACGGACGCTCTATGCTTGAGCGTTTCATGCCCTCTGTTGTCAAATACTCGGAGAATGTTGTGGTGGCCGACAATGGCTCCACCGACAATTCTGTGGCTTTTCTTGAATCTGAGTACCCCGATGTAAGGGTGTTGCGCTTCGACCGTAACTATGGTTTTGCGGAAGGCTATAACAAAGCTTTTGCGCAGGTGGAGGCCGACTACTATGTGCTGCTCAACAGCGACGTCGAGTGTACGCCGCGCTGGCTTGAGGCTCCCATCCGCATTATGGAGGCCAATCCACGCATAGCCGTCATGCAGCCTAAATTGTTGATGTATGACAGCAAGGATACCTTTGAGTATGCTGGCGGTGCCGGCGGCTTCATCGACAGCTACGGCTACCCCTTCTGCCGCGGACGCCTCTTCTCCACTATGGAGAAAGACCATGGGCAGTATGACGACGACTGCGACATATTCTGGGCTACAGGCGCCGCTATGTTCGTGCGCGCCAGCGTGTGGCACGAATTGGGTGGGCTTGATGGCGATTTCTTTGCGCACATGGAAGAGATAGACTTCTGCTGGCGTGTACACAATGCGGGCTACCGCGTTGCCTACTGTCCACAGTCGACGCTCTACCATGTTGGTGGAGGCACTCTGCCGAAAAGCAACCCCTTCAAAACACAGCTGAACTTCCGTAACAACCTCTCCATGCTCTATAAGAACCTGCCTGATGACAGGCGTGACAAGGTGTTGCGCCTGCGCATGTTCCTCGACCGTGTGGCGGCAGTGAAGTTCCTGCTCGAGGGCCATATTGGTGAGTACCGTGCTGTGCGCAAAGCCCACAAGGAGTACCGTGCTTGGCGCGGTGATTTAGAAAAGAAGCGTGCGGCCATTAAGCCACACGCTGTCTCTCAGGTCTATCAGGGTATGTTGCTGATAGAATACTATCTGCTGCGCCGCAAGACGTTCACCGACCTGCGGGGCCGCTTTAGCCGCTGATTATTTTCCTTTCACGCTCTTGTATTCCTCGTTCAGGCCGTTGACAATCTCGTCGGTGATGTCCATGGCGGGGTTGAGGTATAGGGTGGGGGAGTCGTTGAAGGTCTTGCGCAGGATGATGTCGAACTGCTGGTTGGCAGCATTGTACTCGCGCACATAGGCGAAGATGGCGTTCAGCAGTTTGGTGTTCTCGCTCATTTGGCGCTCCAGTATCTTGGCGCTGAGCTCCTGCTCCAAAGTCGACATCCTTTCTGCACGCTGCTTCAGCTCGGCCTCTTTGGTCTGCTGCTGCGACAGTGTCATGTTGGCCCCGTTCTTCAGGTACTCCTGGTAGTCGTTCTGGAACTTCTCCATTTGCTGACGGCCGTAGGCTTCCTGCTGGTCTTTATAGGCCAGCAGCTCCTGCTCCATGTCTATGGCATACTGGTATTTGGCCAACAGCGTGTCAGTGTTTACGTAGGCTATCGTCAGGCCGCCCTCTTTCTCCAGCGGAGCTGTGGCGTCAACGTTCACTTTGCTCTTGGTGCCCACTCCGGTGAAGTGGATGATGTAGATGCCTATGAGGCCGAGCAATAGCACGGCATTGCAGATAATCAGGATTTTGTTTGTCTTGTTTTCCATTGTATTATTGTTGTTTTATTCTACTTCTCCTATTGTGTCTATGGCGCGCTGCACGCGGCGGATGGTCTCCTCCTTGCCGAGCATCATCACCAGCGTCAGCATATCGGGACCAACAGTCTTGCCAACTACGGCCAGACGTAGCGAGTTCATCACCGAGCCCATGTTCAGCTCGTTGCCCTTGATGTAGTCCTCGAGCAGTGCCTTATGTATGGCGTCATATTCAAAGGACACAGTGTTCAGTATCTCTATCACCTTGGCCATATGCGTGGTCATACCGGCTTTCCAACGCTTCTTGATGGCGGCGGGGTCGTATTCCGTCGGTGCCACAAAGAAGTAGCAGCAGGTGTCCCACAGCTCTTTTGGGAAAGTGATACGCTCCTTCATCATGCCGGCCACCTTGACCACATACTCGTGCTGTGCTTCCACGCCGTGCTCCTTCATCTGAGCCTCAAGGTAGGCAGCCACCTGCTCGTCGCTGAGCATTTGAAAGTACTCGTGCTGGAACCACTTGGCCTTGTCGAGGTTGAACTTCGCGCCGTTCTTGCTGATGTGCTCCACGTTGAAGAGTTTGATGAGCTCGTCCATGCTCATGATCTCCTGCTCGGTGCCGGGGTTCCACCCCATCAGCGCCAGCATGTTGACCACAGCCTGCGGCAGGTAGCCCTGCTCGCGGTAGCCGCTGCTCACTTCGCCGCTCTTGGGATCGTGCCACTCCAGAGGGAAGACAGGGAAGCCCAGTCGGTCGCCGTCGCGCTTGCTCAGCTTTCCGTTGCCTTCAGGCTTCAACAGCAGCGGTAGGTGGGCGAAGCGCGGCATCGTCTCTTCCCAGCCGAAAGCCTTGTACAGCATCACGTGTAGCGGGGCGCTCGGCAGCCACTCCTCACCACGGATGACGTGGGTGATCTCCATCGTGTGGTCGTCGACGATATTGGCCAGGTGGTAGGTCGGCATTCCGTCGCTCTTGAAGAGCACCTTGTCGTCCAGCAGACGGCTGTTCATCGTCACGTCGCCGCGTATCATGTCGTGCACCGTGATGTCGATGTTGTCCGGGAACATGAAGCGCACGACGTAGGGCTCGCCGGCGGCAATGCGGCGCTCCGCCTCCTCCATACCGAGACTGATGCTGTTCTCCATACCGCCACGCGTGGTGCAGTCGTACTGGAACGTCTTCTTCTGAGCCTCGTATTCTTTACGCTTGGCGTCCAGAGCCTCGGGTTTGTCGAAAGCATAGTAGGCCCAGCCGTCGCGTATCAGCTGCTCGGCATATTGGCGGTACATGGGCTTGCGGTCGCTCTGGCGGTAGGGGCCGAAGGGACCTCCGATGTGCACGCCTTCGTCAAACTCTATGCCCAGCCAGTCGAGAGCCTCGATGATATATTGTTCGGCACCCGGCACAAAGCGGGTCTGGTCCGTGTCTTCTATGCGCAGTATCATCTTGCCGCCGTTCTGGCGCGCAAAGAGGTAGTTGTAGAGGGCTGTGCGCACGCCCCCGATGTGCAGTGGCCCCGTGGGTGAAGGGGCAAATCTTACTCTAACCATTTTGTTATCTGTCTCTGAAATCGCCCAGTGCATAGCTGATGCTCAGCATAAAGGCGGTGTTGTTACCGTTTGGAATCTCTGTCTTCAGGCTGCTGTCGCCTCCTTGCCCCATGCTCTGCGTGATGATGCGCAGGATGTCTGGCTCTGTGCTGGTCGCCATAAAGCCGTGGTCCACATACAGCATGGCGTTCCACGGGCCGTATTCGTAGGTGAGGCCCACAATGACGCCTACGTCAAGGCGACGCATGTGGTTGAATACTTGGCGTTGTCGCCGTGCTTCCGCTTTTGCCGCCACCTCTGCGGCGCGCACTGCCGCCACCTCTGCATCGGACATATTGTCGGTGATTGTGATGGATGGCGTATTGGTGATGCTGTTATCATAGTTGGCCGCTGGTGACGGGTTGCCGGGCGACACAATGCGGTCCTTGTAACGCCCGAACAGACCAAGGTTCACAGTAGGTCCGGCTATGATGCCTACCACATGCCCCGAGCTGCGTATGGGCAGCTCCATGTGGAAGCCCACCAGTATCGGCAGCTGCAGGTAGTACGCGTGGTAGTAGCCGTCGCGTACGCTCAGCGTGTTCTCGTTCTCCAGCACCTCATGGAAGTTGCTGCCCCGCCGGTTCAGGTTCAGCCCGCTCTGCAGGTACACAAACTCGCCGAAGATGGTCTGCGTGTTGGCGAAGGAGTAGTTGATGTAACCACCTATGCCTGCACCCAATATGGGCGACTTCGTCGACAGGTCGTCACTGATTGTGGCCAAGCCGAGGCCTGCACGCACTCCGTAGTCAGCAAACTGGCCCTTGGCGCCAATTATGCCCATCAAACACATTAAGCCTATGAGAAGTATCTTTTTCATTGTGTTATAATTTTCTTTCGATAAAGTCTGTCATCAGCTGATACAGGTTCAACCTCGTGTTGCCGGTGGCGTCGTATATGCTGTGGTTCTTGTTGGGGTAGATGCGGAACTCAAACTGTTTGCCCGCGTTCTCCAGCTTCTCCACCATCTCGGCGCTGTTCTGGAAGTGCACGTTGTCGTCGCCGGTACCGTGTATCAGCAGGTAGTTGCCTTTCAGCCGCTCGGCAAAGTTCAGCGGCGAGTTCTCGTCGTATCCCTTGGCGTTGTCCTTAGGCAGGCCGAGGAAGCGCTCCGTGTATATGTTGTCATAGTAGCGCCAGTTCATCACCGGTGCCACAGCTATGGCCATCTTGAACACGTCGTTGCCCTTCAGCAGGCTCAGCGTGCTCAGGTAGCCGCCGAAGCTCCAGCCCCAGATGCCTATGCGCTCCTTGTCGACCCAGCTCTGCCGGCCCAGCCAGCGGGCAGCCTCGATGGCGTCCTCGCACTCCATGCGCCCCAGGTCGCCGTAGGTCTGCTTCTTGAACTGCGCCCCGCGGCCGCCGGTACCACGACCGTCGAAGCACATCACCACATAGCCCTTCTCGGCAATCATGTGGTACCAGTAGTAGTCCGAGTAGCCGTAGCTGTTGCTCACCTGCTGGTTGCCGGGGCCGCCGTAGACGTAAATGAGCACCGGGTATCGCTTGCTCTCGTCGAAGTTGGCAGGCTTGATTGTATAGTAGTTCAGCTCGGTGCCTGTCGAGGTGGTGAAGGTGCCGAACTGCTTGTGTCCGGTACCGTACTCCTCCATCTTCTTTGCCAGGGCAGCGTTGTCCTGCAGCGTCTTGATGAGCTTGCCGTTGGCGTCGTGCAGCGTGTAGACCACCGGGCTGTTGGCGTCGCTCCAGGTACGTATGTAGTACTTGCAGCCGCGGCTGAAGGTGGCACCGTAAGTGCCCAGTTTGCGGTGTTTGCCCTCCATGTCGTTGAGGCACTTCTTGCCCTTGCCGTCAAATCCGATGACAAAGAGGCTCTTGTTGATGGCGCCGTCCTCGCGGCTGGTGTAGTAGAGACGCTGGTTGGCGGCATCGACGCCGACCACATCACACACCTCGTAGCCGCCGGTGGTCACCTGCTTGGCAAGCTTTCCGTCCATGTTGTAGAGGTAGATGTGGCGGTAGCCGTCGCGCTCGCTGGTGATGAGCATCTGCTGCTGGGCCTTCTTGCCTTTGCCAACGGTGATGAACTGCCACGTGTCGGGCACCTCCACATAGGTGCCGCACTCTTCCTCGTAGATTTTGGTGATGCCCTTGTCGTTAAGGCCGTTGTTGGAGGTGTTGATGGCCAGAATCTCCATCGTGTTCT
>JAEEGJ010013430.1_pt1 | contig 19852 bp, 9 predicted proteins | sample 8958761 | NCBI WGS metagenome assembly JAEEGJ01 (sample SAMN16246546, study PRJNA631951) | gut metagenome | biome: gut microbiome; feature: rumen; material: RS-attached | host: Bos | place: Iran: Karaj | collected 2018-10 | reverse complement strand
CAATAAAAGAGCTGCCCAAGCAACTCTTTAAAAACGGGCAGTATCGATAAAGCCTTACCCTCACGCGGGAATGTTACCCGGATAGTCATTTCTGACGCTGCAAAGATAAGAAGAATTTCAATAACTTCCAAATAATTCTGCATTTATTTTTGTATTTTTGCCCTTATCTTTGGTAATCTCGATTATTTTTTGTAACTTTGTAGGCAGATAGAGAGGTGGTTTCGGCCACGAAAATAACCCTAATTATTCACCATTTAAAACATGACGATTATGAACAAGACGGTAAAGACGATCCTTCAAGTGATCAGTTACATCATCACCCTCATCCTCGGCGCAGCCGGGGGCACGATGGTGTAAAAAGGTAAAAAAGTAAAAAAGTAAAAGACTTACGAACGCCATGGAAAACCAGAAAGGCTTCAAAATCTCTCAGTACGCCTGCGCGGTGTTGCTCATCGTGAGCAGCATCACGCTGGTCATCCGCATCGGTTACTATCGATGATTTTTGCAACTCGGGGCCTGGCCCCAGAGTCAAAAAACGGGGCTTCGCAATCGCTGCGGGCCCCGTTTACATTCATTACTAACAATGACCAAACGTATGCAAAACGCACTTTATGCCTGGTATCATACGAAAAGATAGGGGATTTTCTTTGGTGGTTACGAAAAAAGTCGTATCTTTGCAACCAAAATGAAGAGACTTAAACCTACATCCATCCTCACTGCATCTACACTTTTGATGCTTTTGACAATTGCTGCGCTACTGTCGGGCTGTGGTAGTGGCGGCCAGAAAACAACGTCTCCCGAAGCTGTCAGGATCATCACTGAGGCCTCTCAGAAGAAAGACTATATCCGAGTGGTATTGTTGGCCGACAGCCTGGAGAACGCCCACGTTATGAGCGAGGGCGAGAGTTATTATTGGCAAGGCCATGCCTATTATCGCTTGTTACAGCGACGGGCAGCAGAGTTCTATTGGAAAGAATCCATGAAAGCGACAGAGAACCTGACAGATACGGCCAGCCTTGGCACATACGCCAAATCGGCCAGTTACCTGACAAGTTTGTACATCCGCTATCTTGATTTCCCCAATGCGCTAAAGGTCGTAAAGCCTGCCCTGGAGCATCTGGATAGTCGGGAATTCACTGCCTCGAGCGACTATACCAACCTGCTCATCTTTGAAGGTTGTTGCCATGCTCACTTCAATGCGCAGGACTCTGTAGTCAATCCTATCTTTGAACGTGCTTACAACCTGCACATCAGCAATATCAAGAAAAACCCGACCAAGGAGGCATATCGCAGTGCCGTGGCGGGGATTATCAATATAGCATACGGCTGGCTCAGCGAGAAAAGATATGAACAGGGACTCATGTGGACTGAGCGTCTCGGCAACTTGATAGAAGAGTATAAGCAGCTCTTCGACAACGACGAGTCATATATCGAAAAGCAGTGGGCGAGATACAAGATCTTCTCTGCCATCGGCTTGGAGGGCATCGGGAAGTTGGACCAGGCTGCTGAGGCTTTTGTCGAATACCAGAAGACCCGTTTTGCATATACGATCGAAGGTCAGCTTGATGCCAGCAACTATCTGGCTATGTCGGGCCGCTGGAAAGAGGCTGCCGACCAACTGCTGAACCTTGACGAATTCTTTGATCACGAGCAAACGGGAACCTCTTTGGAAGATATTCAAAGATACCTGTTGAAGAAATACCACGTCAATACGATGGCTGGCCTGAAGGACTCTGCCTTTGCCGTAGCCAACCAAATCTGCGAACGCCTCGACTCGGCCATTATCAGATCGCAATGGCTGGACAGTGAGGAGCAGGAGACGATTCACCAGAAAGAAGAACAGATACAACAGCAACAAGAGAACCTGCTGAAAACCCGTGTCATGGTGCTTGTAGTGACAGTCATTGCACTCATCGTGTTCTTCGTCATCTTCACCATCATCCGTCAGCGGGCGGCTAAGCGTCTGGCCAAGGTGGAGGCTGTCAAGGAACGCATGGAAGGCGAACTGAGCATTGCCCGCGACATACAGATGTCGATGGTTCCCAGCTCGTTCCCCAAAATCGACGGCCTCGACATGTATGCTTCGATGACACCCGCCAAAGAAGTGGGCGGCGACCTGTATAGTTTCCTGCAGAAAGGCGATCTGCTTTATTTCTGCATCGGCGACGTCAGCGGCAAGGGTGTGCCCGCCTCATTGTTCATGGCTCAGGCTACCCGTCTGTTCCACACTCTGGCCTCACAGGTGATGAGTCCTGCTGAGATTGCCATCAACATGAATACGGAACTGGCAGAGAATAATGAACAACTCATGTTTGTCACGATGTTCATCTGCAGACTCAACCTGAAACTCAACTTGCTCGAATACTGTAATGCCGGGCATAACCCGCCAGTTATCGGTAACGCTGACGGGCAGTTCTCCTTCCTCGAGATGAAGCCCAACTCACCTATCGGTCTCTGGCCTGGACTGGATTACGTGGGCGAGTCAATCGACGACTTCAGCAACCGGCTGTTGTTACTCTATACCGACGGACTCAACGAGGCAGAGAATACCGTACAGGAGCAGTTCGGCGATGAGCAGATTGTCAAGTTACTGTCGGCCATGTCTTCCAGCAAGGCACAAGACATCATAGAGAATTTGAAAAGCGAGGTTGAGCGTTTCCGCAATGGTGCCGAGCCTAACGACGACCTCACCATGATGTGTGTAAGATATTCGTCTATTCAACCCGTATGAAAGCTCTTATTCTATTGATGTTGACCATGATAGTGGAAACACCATCAGAAGCACAGGTGGAACCTTGCGGCCCTGTGCCCACAGAGAATCAGTTGCGGTGGCAGGATATGGAGATGTATGCCTTTATACACTACTCCATGAACACCTACACCGACGAGGAATGGGGATTCGGCAACGAAGACCTGCGGTTGTTCAACCCCAGTAGTCTGGACTGCCGCCAATGGGCACGGGTATGCAAACAGGCGGGCATGCGTGGCATCATCTTTACTGCCAAGCACCACTGCGGGTTCTGCATGTGGCCTTCGAAATACACAGAGTACAGTGTCAAGAACACCCCTTGGAAGAACGGCAAGGGCGACGTGGTGCGCGAGTTGGCTGATGCCTGCCGTGAAGAAGGCCTGAAGTTCGCTGTCTATCTTTCGCCTTGGGATCGGAATCACCCAGCATACGGGCGTCCTGCCTACGTTGAGTATTTCCGCAACCAACTGCGTGAATTGCTGACTGATTACGGCGAAATTTTCGAGGTGTGGTTCGACGGAGCCAATGGCGGAGATGGCTGGTATGGCGGTGCCAACGAGACGCGCAAGATTGACCGAACCACCTATTATCAATGGCCCGAGACATACAAGATGATCCGGCAACTGCAGCCCAATTGCCTTATCTGGAATGACGGCAGCGACCGAGGTGACCTGCGGTGGGTAGGCACCGAGGCGGGCAATGTGGGCGAGACGAACTGGAGCCTGCTCAACAAGGTGGGCGATGTGCCTTACGAACAGTTGCATTATGGACTGGAGAACGGCGACTCGTGGGTACCAGGTGAGACCAACACCAGCATACGACCAGGCTGGTTCTACCACGACACGGAAAATGAACACGTGAAGAGTCTGTCGAAGCTGATGGACACCTATTATAAATCGGTGGGGCGTAACTCTACGCTTCTGCTGAACTTCCCCATAGCGCCTAACGGCAGAATCCATCCTAACGACAGCCTGCGTGGCATCGCCTTTAAGAAGATGATCGACGAGGTGTTTAAAACCAACCTTGCGGAAAACGCCAAGACGCAAACCAAGGGGGATGAGACAGTCATCGACTTTGGTAAGCCTACCACTTTTAATCGCTTCCTGGCGGAGGAGGATATCCGCTATGGTCAGCGGGTGAAGAAATTCAAGTTAGAAGTCGAGGTTAACGGGCAGTGGCAGCAGCTAAAGGATGCTCTTGTGGAGAAGGGAGACGGACTGACCACTATCGGTCACCGCCGCATCATCTGTTTCCCAACGGTCAATGCCACTAGACTACGCTTTACCATCGTAGACACTAAATGTGAACCCATCATCAAGAAACTCGGCGTTTATCTGGCGCCTGAGCTGACAGCAGACATCCCCGATGCCGGCGAGAAGAAATCAAGCAACCTGCACCTCTATTTCAGCAATCCCACACAGATGCTCATCGACTGGGATACTGAGCAGACGATTACTTCCTTCCGCTATCTGCCTCCGCAAGAAAGCAAGGACGGCACCGTGACCCACTACACCCTTTGGGCATCTACCGACTGGTCGAATTGGACCAAGCTGGCCTCTGGTGAGTTCTCGAACATCGTCAATAACCCCATCTGGCAGACCATCAAGTTCCAGCCCGTCAAGGTCAGGATTCTCAAACTTGATGCCGACCGTCTGGCCTCTGGCGAGCGCATGGGTTATGGTGATGTGGAAGTCATAACAGCTCAAGCACAAACCCGCGACTGGGAAAACCCTGCTGTGCTGGGTATCAACAAACTGCCGTATCACGCCACCCTGCAACTGCCCTCGAAGTGGAAGGAGTGTAAGGAGATTATGAGTCTTGACGGCGAGTGGCTGTTCCGTTGGAGTCGCAATCCTGAGGAGCGACAGACAGACTTCTACCGTGAGGACTATGACGTGAGCGGTTGGGGGAAGATAAAGGTGCCAGGCAACTGGCAGACACAAGGCTATGGCACACCCATCTATACCAATATCGAGTATCCCTTCCAGCGCAACCGTCCCAGTGTGACCAGTGAACCGCCAAAGGACTGGACGGCCTACGAGAACCGCAATCCTGTGGGGCAGTATGTCACACACTTCGACGTGACCAAGGAGATGCTCTCGAAGAATCTGATCCTGCACTTCGGCGGTGTACATTCGGCCATGTATCTCTGGGTGAACGGACAGAAGGTGGGCTACAGTCAGAACTCCATGTCGCCCGCTGAGTTTGATGTGACCAGCTATCTGCGCGAGGGAAAGAACAAACTTGCTGTAGAGGTGTATCGCTGGTGCGACGGCAGTTATCTGGAGGATCAGGATATGTGGCGACTCTCAGGCATCTTCCGCGAGGTGCAGCTCTGGGTTCGTCCGTTGGTGCATATTGCCGACTATCATGTGACGGCTTTGCCTAACAATGACTTCTCGAAAGCAGAGGTGAAGGCAACCATCAGTATCTGTAATACTGGAAAGGGCTCGGCTAAAGACCTGCAGACGGTACTATTATTTAACGGACATGAGGTGAAAAGCGAACTGAAGCAGTTGGCTGCTGGCGACACGGCTTCAATCAACCTGAATGAAGCCCTACCCCACCCCCAACTCTGGTCGGCTGAGCATCCTTATCTATATCCCTTCAGTGTAGAACTTCGCGATGACAAAGGCGCGGTTGTTGAACACTTCGACTACCACCTGGGCGTGAAGAAGGTGGAGGTTGTCGGTGAGGTGTTTAAGATCAACGGAAAGAACGTGAAGCTGCGCGGTGTGAACCGTCATGACCATCATCCTATAACCGGCCGTTGGGTGGACGATGCTACCTACGAGCAGGATATCCGCCTGATGAAACAAGCCAACATCAACTTCCTGCGTACCAGCCATTATCCCGACCGCGAGTATCTGTATGAGCTTTGCGACCTCTGGGGAATCTACGTGATGGACGAGGCGAACCAGGAGAGTCACGGCTATGGCTATGCCAATGAGGAGATGGGACACGACCCGGCATGGCAGCAGGCCCACGTGGACCGTGCCGAATCGTTGGTAAAACGCGACTTCAACCATCCCTGTGTCATCCTGTGGAGCTTGGGTAATGAAGGTGGCATTGGTCCCAATATCCAGGCGATGTATGACAAGGTGTGCGAACTCGACTCAACACGTCCACCCTTCTACGATTGTCATCCACGCTATTCCGCCCTCCACGACTTTGGCTATCCTGCGCCCGATGAACTGCGCAGCGAGGCCATCAAAGAAACCGAGAAACCAATGATTGCCCGTGAATACGCCCACGCCATGGGTAACTCGATGGGTAATCTGCAAGAATACTGGGATGTGATCTATGCCGATAGCAGCATTGTAGGTGCGGCCATCTGGGACTGGGTGGACCAGGGACTCTTGAAGAAAGAAGGTAATAAGGCGTTTTGGGCGTATGGTGGCGACTATGGCGACAAGCCTAACCTCGATGCCTTCTGCATCAATGGCTTGTTGGCACCCGACCGCACACCTCATCCGCACTACTACGAGGTGCAGTATGTGTACCAACCCTTCCAGTTCGTTCTGGAGGGTGACAGCATCCGGATCATCAACCGAAACTATTTCACCAGTATCGACCAGTATGAATACTACTGTGAGGTCTATCATAACGGGGAGCTGGTCACAGGCGAACTCGCAAGAATGAATGGCGACAAATTCGGCATTCCCTATCCATATTACCCCTATGACGAACCTGAACTGATCCTGAACGTCTATGCCCGTCTGCTTCAGGCCACACCCTGGGCAGAAGAAGGATTTGTGGTAGCCCGCGAACAGTTCGTCCTCAAACCAGAAGAGTTCTGGTTTGGCGCCAGTGATGGGAATGCAAAGCCACAGGAATCTGCAGGGAATATGGTCTATCCAACAAAGAACGGCTCCGTCACCATCGACCAGACTGGTGCGCTCACCTCGTGGATTGTTGATGGCAAGCAGATACTGCAGGCCCCTTTGGAACCCTATTTCTGGAAACCCGAGAACGACAATCAGCACGCCGCTCATTTTGCCGAACGTACAGCCCCTTGGCGCGATGCTGCCAAGAACCGCACGGCCAGATCCGTCCGTATCAAGGATCATCAGGTCATTGCCGACCTGACACTTCCTGTAGGAGCTGACTTGACACTGACATATACAGTCAAGACAGACGGACGTATCATGGTGGATATGGACTACCGTCCTACAGCCACCGATATTCCTTTGATTCCCAAGTTCGGTATGCGGATGCGTCTGCCTGCCGATATGACCCATATCGCCTATTACGGGCGTGGACCATGGGAGAACTATCCCGACCGTAAGCGCTCGGCATTCATCGGGCGCTATGAAATGCCGCTGTCGGATTACCAGACAGACTATGTGAGGCCGCAGGACAATGGCAACCGCTGTGATATACGCTGGTTTGAAATTGCTTCAGAACAGACTAAAATACACATTGACGGTAAACAGCCCCTTTGCATCCGAGCCTGGGACTATGGAGAAGAAGATTTAGAGGGCGTTCGTCATCCTCAAGACATCACCCGAGGACGGTTCGTCAACTTGAACATAGACCTGAACATTCACGGTGTGGGAGGAATTGACACCTGGGGTCGCCGCACGTTACCACAGTACACCATCCCTGGCGATCAGCCTCATCACTTCAGTTTTATACTCTCTCCTTCTGCTCTCACTTCGCCTTCACAGCCGTAAGTTTCCATTGATCGACCACGATATGGTCGTCGAGAGCCTTGATAGTTAATTGGTGGCTACCTGAAGAGAGGTGGACCGTCTGATGTCGGAGTGCCTGGTTTCGAAGCACATTCCGCTTCCATTCCTCGGAACGGAACGGCTCCTTGAGCGACCATACCACAGCAGGCGTATCATCGACAGTCACGCTATAGCGGATATCGCCTGCATCCACGGCATGCGTCGGAATCAAGGCTGTGGTCAACGTATAGTCACCCTCACGTTCTACAGAAAAGTTCCAGATGAGCGTATCACCTTTGGGCAACCTCACAGCTTGCATCGAGTGACCTAACATCTGTACAGGTTCTGCACCTGCGGAGGCCTGCTGGTAATCGGCTGCAGCCCTGATGGCTATGACGTCGGCAGCTTCAGAGGCGAAATGTGAGCCCCGCACATCGGCAAAGACCGGCAGCTGTCGGGGTGCCGCATCCATCAATCCGTTCCACTTTCCATTCTGCAAGGAATTATAACGGGCCGTGAGCGATTGGATTTCCTCATAGGCACGATGGCTTTCGGCAGAATCGGAGAGAATCTTACGACTCATGGCAGCGGCGGCATACACCGGATATTCGACAGCAGCAAAGAAGGCATCAGACAACTCCGGGCGAACATAGGAGCGACAATCTGCCACAGAAGCCTTGATCCGTTCAAAATCAGCAAGACGGGCAGCAGCCTCACGGGCTGTCACTCCGATGCTGTCGACAGGTGAGAGCCCCCGATGGAACACCTTCTTGTCGAGTTCCACCTGAGTCCATCCCATAAACTCCGGACGACGCTCGCCACAAAGGCGGAAGAAGTCGCGCATCGCCGGGAAAAGGCGGTTACCAGCCAGCGTACCGAACTGCCGGCAGAACCATCGCCGATAATGGTCATTCAGGGTAGAGGCACTGACACACTTGATATCCCAAGCCATATCGAGGAAGAGTTCAAGGTCGTAGCCCGCAACCTTTACGTCGTGCACATTCGCAATCCAGAGTTTGCGCACATGGTGGTCGTAGGCTTCGCGCATCTCGTTATAGATCAGACCTGGCTGTGTGGTAGTCAGCCAGAGATAGTCGTGCGGGCGCCCCCAATAGCTCAGATGATAATAGACACCGCCCCCACCCTGTCGCTGCTGTTCACGGGCATCGGAGAAACGCGTCATGTAGCCATAGTTATCATCGCACCACATCAGGGTGACATAGTCGGGCACCTGCAGTCCCATCTCATAGAGCTGCAACACCTCCTTATAAGGTACGAACATCTGAGGCAGCCGTGACGGGTCACCAAGATATTGCCTCAGAAGTTCCTGCTGGTCGTTAATGACCTGTTGCAAGCCGTCGAACTTCTCCTGGTCGGTCTGATAGCCCTCCATCGAACTGTCATGTATACCACGCATGCCGATAGTAAAGATATGGTTCTGGGAACCTTTCACCTCCTTGAGGCGCTCTATCCAGTACTGTTGCACAGCATCACGATTAGTCTTGTAGTTGAAACGCCCACGCTCTTTGCTGTTCCACTCTCCGACATTATTGCGCAAAAGAGGCTCACAATGCGACGTGCCCACCACGATACCACAAGAGTCGGCCATTGCCTTGGCACCTGGTGTCTGAAAGAAGGCCACCGTACCCTCATGCATGGCAGGCCAAACCGTGTTGGCACGCAGACGGAGTAGCAATTGGAATATCTTCTTATAGGTCTGAGCGGCAATCTGGCCTTCAGGCCCTGGGGCAAAGTTCCGACAACTCCAGGGACGAGTGCTCCAGTCCTCATCGTTGATGAAGATGCCACGATAGGTCACACTCGGCGTATGCTCCATCGAGAAATCGTCGCTGAGAATCAGCCGGTCTTTCTTCTCCGGCACCAGATCGCCCCACCATATCCATGGAGAGACACCTGCCAGACGAGAAAGTTCCAGAATGCCATAGGCCGTACCACGGGCATTATGACCATCGATATGTATCTGCCCGTTGCGTACAGAGATGCGGAAGCCATCGTCAAAACCTTGACCCTGCGAAATGACAATTGTCGGTTTTTGGGCAGCCACAGGAGCAAATCCCGTCACCTGTCGCATATCGTCCTTCCACATCTCGAGGGCCGTTGTCACTACAGGATCAGCATCCGAGGCTAAACTGTATGTAATAGGATGTGTGCCATCGAACCACACCATAGCCGAGACGATGATAGAGGGCAGTAACAGCAATAGTGTCAATAGTAGTCTTCTTTTCATTTTTAGTAGTTTGATTCGGATGCAAAATTATAAAAAAACGGGTAAAAAAACAAATAATTGAACAAAACTTCTATCGCGAAATAAAATAAAGTTGTATTTTTGTACCCAGAAAACAAACGAACATGAAATTTCATCTACTTATCATTGCAACAGCGATGCTTTGGCCGTTTCAGACACAGGCAGCCAGCAAGGCAAGGACACTACAGTATCACCCTGACGGGCGCGATATCGTGTGTGTGAACGGCGAGAACCGCTATACCCGTGCGCTCTATGGCGGCTATTCCGACTTCCGCGTAGAGACGAGCGATCGCCCCATCTTTGGCACTTATCGGGCGAAGAACCATCGCAATATCAGTTTTCGTCTGCATCTAAACGGACAGACCATCATGCTGGAAAACACAGCCCGATGCGAAGCCCGTTATCAGGCTGGGATGCGCACGTATCAGTTGGCTGATCCTGCCTTTGGCAAGGGCACCTTGTCGATGGCGGTGCTGGCCATGCCCGACTGCGATGCTGCCATCTGGCAGATATGTGGCGAAGGGCTGCCTGCCGGTGCGACTCTGGAGTGCATCGCCTGTGGCATCAGACAGCCGAAACTGAACCGCGCGGGCGACCTGAATGCTGACCCGACGGGCTGTTTCGACCCGGCTCCCGATGAGAACCACAAGCAGACGGTCAGCATCAGCGTGGGACAGGAGGCTGGCTATGTATTCCTGAAAAGCGAAGCCCAAGGCGCCTATCTGCTGACGACGCCCTCGCAGGCCGAAGCCCTGCCGCTATGGAATAGGGCCATGCAGCACAGCGAGTGGCTGGCCAACAGGATTGTCTTCGATACGCCCGACCCTTATATCAACACGCTTGGCAGCGCGCTGATGGCTGCTGCCGACGGTGCCTGGGGCGGGGAAGTGTGGATGCACGGAGCCGTTGCCTGGCGCATGCCGCTGGCAGGCTGGCGGGCTGGCTATCTGGGTGATGTGCTCGGCTTACAAGACCGTGCCATCACGCATTTCTCGGCCTATGCCAACAGTCAGGTGAAGGATGTCGAACCCACGATTCCTCACCCGGCGCAAGATCCCGAAAAAGGCATGACCAGAGCCGTCAAGACCTGGGGCACGCAGATGTACTCGAATGGCTATATCTGCCGCAATCCCAACCGCGACGACATCATGCACCACTACGACATGAACCTGAACTATATCGACGAACTGCTGTGGCACTTCCAGTATGATGCCGATACCGTCTATATGCGTAAGATGTGGCCCGTGTTGAAGCGCCATCTCGACTGGGAGAAACGTAACTACGACCCCGACGACGACGGGCTCTATGATGCCTACTGCTGCATCTGGGCCAGCGATGCGCTCTATTATAACAGCGGTGCCGTCACCCACTCGTCGGCCTATAACTATCGCGGCTTTGCCCTGGCAGCCCGTATCGCCGAGATACTGGGCGAAGATCCGACCTACTACCAGCAAGAGGCGGCGAAGACCCTGAAGGGCATGAACGAACAACTATGGCTGAAGCATCGGGGACACTGGGCGGAATATAAGGATTTCATGGGACTGAGGCGCACCCACGACCATGCTGCCCTGTGGAGTATCTATACACCGATAGACTGTGGCGCTGCTACCGAGGAGATGGCGTTCAGGGCGACGCAATATGTTGACTCGTGTATCCCCCATATCCCCGTTGTCATGACCGAGAAGACTCACAAGGCGCTACAGTTGCAGACCATCTCTACCACCGACTGGTTGCCCTACGACTGGAGCATCAACAATGTGGCTGCAGCCGAGGTGATGCACATGGCGCTGGCCTATTTCGAGGCAGGGCGCAGCGAGGAAGGCTACAGGCTCGTCAAAGCCAACATCATGGATCAGGCCTATCTTGGCGACAGTCCGGGCAATTTCGGGCAGATCAGTTATTACGACAAGGCACGCGGTGAACTCTATCGCGACTTCTCCGACAATACGGGTATCTCTGCCCGCACCTTTATCCAAGGGCTCTATGGCATCGTCCCCGACGCGCTCCATGGGCGCTGCATTCTCCGTCCAGGCTTCCCAGCCGAATGGAAACACGCTTCGATCTCTACGCCTTATTTCAAGTATTCCTTCCGTCGTGAGGGCAACAAAGAGATCTACGAGATAGAGCAGAACTTCGCCCAACCCCTGCAGATTGTGCTCCGGCAGAACACGGGCTATGGCTATGTGGAGACGCTCGGAACCAGCGAGAAGAAGCAGACCATCATCGTGTCGCGAGCGAAGCGGCAGACTACTCCAAAGCCCCTGCTGACGGCAGAGCGCTTCGACAGTAAGGCGTGGGGAAATGGTTTCGACGATGTCAAGACCGACAGACTCTGGCCAGTAGATATCAGCAGCCAGTTCAACAGCCGGGTATCGGATATCTTCAAGAATTTCTATCTCTCGCCCCGTTCTCCTTATACTACGCTTCAGATTCCCGTCCACGGTATCGGAGAGTGGTGCCACCCCGAGATGATGGCTACCATCGACGATTCTGCCTTGCGGGAGAGGGTAAAGGATGGGCTGCTGACGGTAGGGATAGGCGATGGCATACCTTTCATGTACCCCAAGACGGGGCGTAATATCGTCTATACCTCGCTGTGGGACAATTATCCCGATACGGTTTCCATCACGCTCTCAGGAGCCGCATCGCATGCCTATCTGCTGATGGCAGGCAGCACCAATCACATGCAGAGCCATATCGATAACGGCCTGATTACCGTTACCTATACCGACGGGACTACCGACAAATTGCCTTTGCGGAATCCCCACAACTGGTGCCCTATCGAACAAGACTATTATGAAGACGGACTGGCTTTCCATGCCGCCCAACCCCGTCCTTACCGGATTGACTTTGCTTCGGCAGTCGTCTCGAGAGAGTTGATGCTGATGGGCGAGCACTATGGGCGCCAAGCAGCCACAGGTGTCGCTGCCAGTTATTATGACCGCAACTTTGAGAGCGGTGCAGGCATCATCCTTGATATGCCGCTTAATTCACAGAAAACGCTACGGAGCCTGACCGTCAGCACCTTGTCGAACGATGTCGTGATTGGACTGATGGGTATCACCTTGCAGCGCCCCGCAAACATTAGTATGCAGAAGAAGTGATGCTGACGACAGATTCTCCAGGGGTGGTATCTGCCTCACGCGGGAAATAGACTGGCATATCCTTTTGTAGCGGCAGGATGCGTAGTTCCAGACTGGTGCAACTCTCTGGCAGTCGCCACAGTCCCATCAGAAACGGTCGGCCATTATAGAAGTTGTCGGCTACCAGCTCCCCGTCGGCATACAGTCGGGCACAGTCACCGCGATAAGCTATCTGGAGCAATGCCTGGCGCTGTTGCGGCAGATGAATGGTATAGACGGCAGCCTGTTCAAAGTCTTCATCGGTAGGCTCTTCTGCCACACGATTCACGCCGATGGTAATCGTTCGCAGGGCTCTTGCCTCCTTCTCCTTCTGATAGGCTACCGCTGTGGGCCTCGCCTGTGGCTCGTCTGCTTGCAGGAAAAGTCTTTCTGCCTGTTCGGAGGTCAGCAGATAGATGTTCTGACAGACGGGCTTGGCCGTGCCCGAGGGTTTCAGATTCTTCAGCACCTTGCCATTCTGCAAGGCGATGGTTGTCGGGATGCCTTTCACCTGAGCCAGATAGATCTTGCCATCGCGCTTGGCTATGGGCTGTGCCGTGGCATAGCGGATGCCATCGATATTCACAGGCAGGATGCACATCGTGCCTGCAGGGATGGTCAGTTTCGGCAGTTTCACCCCACAGGCCTCCAACTGCACGTGGCTTTTGGTCGAAAGATTCTGTAGACGTTCGTAGTTGTTGATGAAGATGAAACCAGCACCGTCTTTCGCGCGATACGACCAGCGCAGAAACGAGTCATCGCCTTTCTGAATATCCTGCGGACATGGGAATACGGCCTCCATCGGAGCGAGCAGATCGCCCCAGTCGTGCATGAATAGATGCAGTTTCCTCAGCATGTAGTAGTGAGGATTCTTCTGTCCGAACTCACCGAGGGGCGCCTGGAAGTCGTAGGTCTTCACCGGCATGTCGTTATAGTTGGTGGCTGGAGTGCGCTGCATCTCGTTGAGCCAGATCTTGCCATCGGGGTTCGTGCCACCATGATACATATAGTAGCCCAGAAGGTTGGAGCCACTGCCGAGTTTCACGATGGCCATCGAGTAGGCATCCTCAGGATACAGATAAGGCCGACGGTGATAGGCCGTCATCATGCCACCGCCCAGTTCGCAGGTGAAATAGGGATACTGTTCATCGCCTTCATTCAGTCGCTCTTCCTGTTCACCTAACTGTTCGGTTGCAATGGCAGTCGAAGAGCGGAAGGCCTTGAAGTTGAAAGCCTTGTAGTAGTTGCCTGCCGTCTCCTCGATGGAGCGTTCCCAGAACCCGTCGGCATAGTCGCCATAAAGAGGAATCATCTCGCCGAAGGGTACGGGTGAGGCCAGTTCTGGCCAGCCTGTACGGGTGTAGAAGGGGAGATCGAAGCCAATCTCGCGGGCCATCTGCTTGAGCCGCATCAGGTAAGAGCCGTGTCCGCTGTATTCGTTGTCGAACTGCATGGCCATCACGGGACCACCGTCTTTCCATTGCAAGCCCTGCACCTGGGTAAAAATCTGACGGTAAAGCCGTTCGGTGTAGGTCAGGAATACTGGATCTTCGGACCGCATCTTGCAGCCTTTGGAGAACAGCCAGTCGGGGATGCCGCCACAGCGTGCCTCACCATGGCAGAACGGTCCTACGCGCAGCACGACGGGCAGCTGCTCCTGACTGCAAACCTCGAGAAACTGGCGCAGACAGCGCTGACCACTCCAGTCGAACACGCCTTCCGTCTCCTCAATATGATTCCAGAACACATAACAGGCGATAACCGTTACACCACCCTCCTTCATCTTCCGTACCTCATCAGCCCATTCGGCCTGAGGTATGCGCGAATAATGCACCTCACCCATCACGGGACAGACTCGCTGCCCATCGATTATCAGGCTGTACTTATCCCAAGTCACTTCAGGAACCTCTGCAGCCACAGCCATGCTCAGCCCCAGCAGCCAACTCATCACGATAGTAAATTGTCTCATTAAATGCTTCCCCCCTTTCATTTTTTATGTAGTATCATTTTGGTTGCAAATTTAAGCAGAATATCTGATAATTCCAAATTTTCAGGCGAATTTCCCTCTTTTGGGTGCAATAAAGGTACGATCGCCACATACCCGTGAAGCGTGAACCATCGATCGCAAAGAAAAACAGCAAAAGATTTGGACTTTTCGATAAAAATTCGTATCTTTGCACCTGACAACTACTATAAAATGAAAATGCAAATGAATAAACTAGCAACTTTGCTGTGCTGCCTGTGCATGGCCGCCAGCCTCCAAGCACAAGTTCTGCCCTATCAGGATGCCAATCTTACGGCAGCCCAGCGGGCTGATGACCTCTTAGGAAGACTGACTCTTGAAGAGAAAGTAAGTCTGATGATGGACACCTCGCCCGCTATCGAGCGACTCGGCATCCCCCAGTTCCAATGGTGGAACGAGGCCCTGCACGGCATCGGCCGTAACGGCTTTGCCACCGTGTTCCCTATCACGATGGGTATGGCTGCCTCATGGGACGACGCCTTGTTGCACAAGGTGTTTACAGCCGTGAGCGACGAGGCTCGCGTGAAGGCACAGCAGGCCAAGCGCTCGGGGGACATCAAGCGTTATCAAAGTCTGTCGTTCTGGACACCGAACATCAATATCTTCCGTGACCCCCGTTGGGGACGCGGACAGGAGACCTACGGTGAAGACCCCTACCTGACATCCAAGATGGGACTGGCCGTCGTCCGTGGTCTGCAGGGTATGGGCTACAATGGCGAGGATCTCGGCGTCAGCAAGTACCGCAAGCTGCTGGCCTGTGCGAAGCACTTTGCCGTACACAGCGGTCCGGAGTGGAACCGTCATGAATTCAACGTGGAAAACCTGCCCGAGCGCGACCTCTGGGAGACCTATCTGCCCGCCTTCAAGGCACTCGTGCAGGAAGGTAAGGTCGCAGAGATCATGTGCGCCTACCAACGTATCGACGGACAGCCCTGCTGCTCGCAGACCCGCTACGAACAACAGATCCTGCGCGACGAATGGGGATTCGACGGACTGATCACCTCAGACTGCGGTGCTATTCGCGACTTCCTGCCCCGCTGGCATAACACCGCCAAGGATGCCACCGAGGCTTCAGCCCAGGCCGTCCTGGCTGGTACCGACGTTGAATGCGGATCGGAGTATAAATACCTGCCCATGGCCGTCCGCCGTGGCGACATCAAGGAGGCCGACCTCGACAAGAGTCTGCGCCGTCTGCTCATCGCCCGTTTTGAGTTGGGCGACTTCGACAGCGATGACCTGAATCCCTGGACGAAGATCCCTGAGAGCATCGTAGCATGTGACGCCCACAAGCAGCTGGCACTCGACATGGCCAGAAAAAGCATGGTGCTGCTCCAGAACAAGAACCAGACTCTGCCCCTGTCAAAGGATGCACGTATCGCCGTGCTCGGTTCCAACGCCATCGACTCTGTCATGCAGTGGGGTAACTATTCAGGATTTGCCACCCGTACCGTCACTGCCCTTGAAGGTATCCTGCAACTGGCACCGCAGGCCAGATTCATCAGCGGCTGCGGACTGACTCGGAACGAAGTCTTTGAGAGCCGTTTCGGGGAACTGAGAAATCCGCTCGGCAGCAAAGGCATGCAAGCCACCTATTATAATAACACCGACATGAGCGGTACCCCGGCAGCCACCATGAACATCACGGCTCCCATCATGCTCAGCAATGGCGGCAACACCGTTTTTGCCCCAGGCGTGAATCTGGAGAAATTCTCTGCCCGCCTCGATGCCACTTTTATCCCCACCAAGGATGAGACCGTCATCTTCAACATCAACGGCGACGACAAGGTGCGCCTCATCGTCAATGGTGACACCATCGTCAACATCTGGCAGGTGCGCAACCGTATCCAGGGAGCACAGAAGGAAATGGACGTGAAGGCCGGACAGCACTATCGTATCCAGATCGATTACGTTCAGGTGAGCGACTTCGCCTTCCTCGGTTTCGATATCCAGCATAAAGTGGCTCCCACCCATCAGCAACTACTGGCACAGATCGGTGATGCAGAGACCGTCATCTTCGTAGGAGGTATTTCACCGAAGCTTGAAGGTGAGGAGATGCGCGTCAACGAGGAAGGCTTCAAGGGTGGCGACCGCACAAGTATCGAACTGCCAAAGGCTCAGCGCGAGACACTGGCCATGCTCCATCAGGCTGGCAAGAAGGTGATTTTCGTCAACTGCTCGGGCTCAGCGATGGCTCTCACACCTGAACTGGAGTCGTGTGATGCCATCATCCAGGCCTGGTACAGTGGTGAGCTGGGTGGACAGGCACTGGCCGAAGTGCTTTTCGGCGACTATAATCCAAGCGGCAAACTGCCTATCACCTTCTACAAAAACACGGACGAACTGCCCGACTTCCTCGACTACACGATGAAGAACCGCACTTATCGCTATTATACCGGTGAGGCGTTGTTCCCCTTCGGCTTTGGTCTGAGTTATACACAGTTCGAGATCGGCAAGCCACAATACAGTAACAACAAGGTACGTGTCAGCGTGAAGAATACCGGCACCAGAGAAGGTCTGGAAACGGTGCAGGTATATATCCGCCATCTGGCCGACAAGGAAGGTCCTCAGAAGACCCTCCGTGCTTACCAACAGGTGACACTCAAACCCGGTGAGAGCAAGACCATTGTCATCGACCTGCCCCGCCAAAGCTTTGAAGGCTGGGATGCGAAGACCAACACGATGCGCGTTGTTCCCGGCAAGTACGAGCTGATGGTTGGCAACTCAAGCGCCGACAGTCAACTGAAGAAGATCACCGTCACGTTATAGCCAGGAAGACTACATACGGATATTCTTCGTGTTTTCGAAATGGAACTGAGGACGTTCATCTGGAAGGATTGTTTCCAGATGAACGTTCTTTAATCGGATATCCTCAGCGTTGCTGATAGAGAATCCCCACGCAGGCTGGATGCCGTGGGCAGAGGGTTCAGGGTAATTGGCCTCGCCCGCCTGTCCTGGTTGGCGGGCTTCCGGAATGAAGAACGGGTTACGTCCCCGCTGTTCCTTGACGTCCAAGAGGGTCAATCCGCCACGGAACTGGACATAAAGGTTCTTGATGCTTACATGGCGGACGGGATGGCCTTCCACACCAGCTATCAGACAAGCGTAGCGACTGTCGGCATCGGTGACATGCACGTTACGGATGCTGACACCATCGACTGTTGAGAAATGGAACCCTTCAGGCGCCCGCATACGGTTGCCCAAGCGGATATAGATGGGTGAGTTACAGATGTCGGTCATCGTCAGGTCGCTCACGCGGATATCTTTCATCTCTGCCCCGTCAACGGTTTCAAGAGCCAGACCCCGGCAATGAGTGAACGTACAACGTCGGATGGTGATATGACGGAATCCGCCGTTAGACTCTGTGCCAAGTTTGATGCGCCCCGTAGGTCCGTCGCCGTCAGGAGCCTTTTCGGTCAGTGTGGTTCGTGTGCCGTCAAGTAGCGTACCCACATCGTATCCACTGACTTCACAATCCTCTATCAGCACATGTTCCGTAGGCTTTGCCCATCCTAAGGCGTAGGAGCATTTCAGGACGATGGCATCATCGTTGACTGTGTTGACCTTGCAGTTGCGGACGACAACACGTTCGCAACAATCGATATCAAAGCCGTCGCGATTAGTATCGGCCGTGACATGTTCAATCAACAGGTCATCGACCCCAGTCAACAACATGGCAAAATGCCCACAGCTCAGGAAACGGAGTCCTCGGATGGTCACATGCCTGCAGTCGCGCAGGGCGAGCGCCTTGTTGGCCAGTGGCGGTCCCTGATAGTCGTCGCGCTGTCCCCAGCGGCTCAAGACATCGGTACCATCGATGAGACCTTCGCCCTCAAGTGTAACGCTTTGGAGGTTCTCACCCCAGAGGAGCGAGTTGTGCCAATGGCTATGACCGTAGTCCTGATAGTGGGAGTCGTTGGGCTCTGCCTCGTCATAGCCCTCTGTCTCTGTGACGGGCGCAGCCTTCAACACAGCTCCTTTCTCCAATCGCAGGGTCGTGTTACTCTTCAGGTGAACAGAATAACAAGGGTAAACCCCTTCTGTCAGGACGACCGTTCCCCCACCCTCTTTGGCAGCCTGTTCGATGGCAGCATTGATGGCGGGCGAGTCGATATGCTGCCCGTCACCCTTGGCGCCGAAGTCCTTGACGTTGAAAATCGGATTAGCAGGTGCCGTGACAGCCTGGACTAATACTGCAATCATAAAAGATAATCTGAGATACATAACGATAAAATATTTGTTTTTTGAGTGCAAATTTAATGCTTTTTACACATTATTAATAATATAAAGAAAAAGAACTGGTGATTACGTAAACGTTTTCAGTATTTTTTAACCCAAAATAAGTATTATTTCACAATAATTTATTAACTTTGTACCCGAAAAGAGCAACTATTGAAGATAAAACAAACAAAATATCTTATAATTAATTAAATTGTATAACTAAAACTAACGTGTATGAATCATCAAATCAAAAGAGCCTTTATGGCTATGCTTTTGTCTGTGTTCTGCTTCGTGGCTTATGCTCAGAAGACAGTCACAGGAACTGTAGTGGATGCTACAGGTGAGCCCATGATTGGTGTAAGTATTCTCGTTGACGGTACCACCATCGGTGGTGTAACCGACTTCGACGGAAACTTCTCAATCAAGGACGTTCCTGAGAATGGTGTCCTAAAGATCTCTTACATCGGCTACAAGGACCAGAAGATCTCCGTAGCCGGAAAGAGCAGTATTAACGTCACTCTGGAAGAGGACGCTGCCAGTCTCGATGAGATCGTGGTCGTAGGTTACGGCACGATGAAGAAGAAGGACTTGACGGGTGCTGTTGCCAGCGTGAAGACCGATGACCTTGCAAAGGTGGCAGGTGCTAACGCTCTGTCGGCTATGCAGGCAAAGGTTCCTGGTGTTGACCTCCAGCAGTCTAACGGTGGTCAGGCCGGTGAAGGTGTGAGCATGACCCTCCGTGGTAACCGCTCACTGTTGGCCGGTAACGGACCTCTGGTTATCGTTGACGGTGTAGAGGAC
>JAEEGJ010013429.1_pt1 | contig 19853 bp, 18 predicted proteins | sample 8958761 | NCBI WGS metagenome assembly JAEEGJ01 (sample SAMN16246546, study PRJNA631951) | gut metagenome | biome: gut microbiome; feature: rumen; material: RS-attached | host: Bos | place: Iran: Karaj | collected 2018-10 | reverse complement strand
TTTAATTACCTCGCCTTCCCAAGTTTTACGATAACCTTGTTGTCTATGATTTTGATTGAGCCTGAGTTAGGGTAGGTTGGCATGGCCTTTACTTCATCCTTCTTGGCGTAGGTGCCGTTGTCTTCGATTAGTTTGTCGTTACCGAAGCCAAGGTGCTCTTGCATAAAGAAGCGAGAACCGCCGTAGGTGATGATGTCGGTAAAGCGTGGGAATTTTTCAAGCTTGATTGCTTCGAGCTGATCCACTGTGTCGATTTTGGCGTTGGTGCCATCCTCCAGCTCGGTCCAGCCAACAAAGACGATTTCCATATCGTCAGAAAATCCCTCGGTGGCCTTGATATTTGCAACAAGCTCGGTGTAATAAGCTGTTGCCTGCTCCTCAGCAAGCTCCGCCTTAAGGTATGCACCATTGTCCAAATAGATGTAACCCACCAGCACTACCGCTAGCGCTATAATCTGCACCCATGTGACACGGATGGTGATTGTTGAAAATACACCTGCTCTGAGATTAGGCTCGTTTTCCATTCTATCAATTAGAAGCACAGGAATCAAAAATACGAATATATTTCCAAATACCATTAGCGAATCTACAAAGAAATCTTCACTGGTGGACATTAGGTAAACTACGTTTATTCCGATTGGCAAAAGGACAATTCCGATTAGAGAAATGAGCTTGACGCCTAAGCTGTTTTTAGCTGCAACCCAAAGATACGCCAACTGAAGGATAGTTGACAACACGATGAATGCAACAATTAATCGCAGATATAAAACGGAGTTGATGCCAGCAGCCTCAAATCCGAAGAAGGCTTTGATAGACTCAACTAGTCTTGAAGGAAAAGCTGACAGGCTATAGCCATCACTCATGCCTTTGTAATCAACGGCTTCGATTCCCTTGATTGATTGAGTGAGCTTTGCCATAGCAAACCAAATTACAAGGCCTGCCACCAGATTTCCAAGATAGGTAAGACCTCGCTTAACGTATTCTCCCGCTGAATCAATTTCACTAGAAAAAACTGCAAGAGTGAGCGCCACAAGAAATGCCGCGATTGTAACTGCCATGAATGCCTGGTATATTCCAAGGCTGCACGCAAGCAGGATTGTGGCCGCAATAAAGGTCTTTACAGAAATCTTTTTGATAAGGATGTTTGCTGCCCAAACAGCTAGAAAAAGTGCCGCAAAATACTCCCAAGCGGTGAACATGAAAGAAAAAATGCTTGTAACAACGGGAAATGCAGCCATAATTGCACCGACAAATACGGCTGAAATCTTCTTTGAAATGTTGAAGGTGTCAACAATCAATGCCGCCGCAAGCCCAATAAACACAAGGGATAGCACTCCATTGAAAACCGGTGCTGCAAAAAGCTTGGTTGTCTTCATCTGCAGGTCGTAGATGAAACCAAGCATCCAACGGCTGGATTCGTAGGTGCCACCTAGTGAAAACAGGCTGGCTGAATTGTCGTGGTACGACAAGCGATTGAATAGGGCATAGCCGTGAGCTAGAAGGCCAAAGGCTAAAACTGAAATAAACGCAGCCCACTGAAGCTGCGTTAATTTATTTTTGACCTTGATAAAGAATTCTTCGATTTGAGATGTAAAATTCATCTTATTTCAATTCCTCTCCATCTTTTGTAATTATGCTGTCAACAATATAAATCGGTCTGTTCTTGACCTCTGCAAAAATGATTGCAAGGTATTCAGAAATGAAACCAAGAATCATAAATAACACTCCAAACATGAAGCATAGCACGATAACAAGTGTTGTGTAGCCCTGTGGCATGTCCGGCTGAATAAAGTACATAACAATAGAATAAACAACCAGAATAAACGCTGCCAAAAGTGATAAAACACCTGCATAGATGCCCATCTTAAGTGGCGCATCCGAAAAGTTACAAATGGAATTGAGTGCAAGCTTAACAAGAGCGCGAATATTGTAGTTGCTCTCTCCGGCAACTCTGGCTCTAGCCTCAAACTCCAATGTAGTCTTTTTGAATCCGACATTTTGAACGTAGCCACGCAAGAAGCGGACCCGTTCGCGATAGTCGTTCTTAAGTACAAGGGCAACTCGGCGAGATATTCCAAAGAAATCTGAGGAATTGTTCTCGAAGTTGGCCTTGGACATTTTGTTCATCACATGATAGAAGGCTGCAGATGTAATCTTTTTGATGATACCCGCATCTGCGCGAGCTGTGCGCACCATCGAAATAACATCATAGCCCTGATCGAATTTGTCAATGATATCTGGGATTGCTTCAGGCGGATGCTGCAAATCCGCATCCATGCATACCACACCATCTCCTGTGGATTGGTCGATGCCGGCAATCATTGCTGCCTCGTGACCACGATTGGCTGCAAAGTTTACAACCACAACCTTGTCATCTGCAGCTGCAAATTCTCTCAAAATATCAAGGCTGCCATCTTTACTGCCGTCGTTGACGAAGATTAGCTCGTAGTCCCAGCCAGTGTTAGCCGACGCATCCTTTAAAATCTGGGATGTGTGCTCGTAGAACTGGCGAAGGCCAAGCTCCTCATTATAAACTGATACAACAATTGAAATCTTTTTACTCATGGTAATTGTCCTTATTTTGACTTCTTATTTAAGACCTTCTACCTTTACCTCAATAGATGTAGGATCTGGAATCATGCCAAAGTTTTCAGCACTGTAGCTCTGCAAATCGTCTCCAAAGTTGCCACCGTATACGATGTTAATCTTGTCGCCGTTTGAAAGCTCACTAGCCTTGTCTGCTCTGAAGCTAAAGGCCTCGTAAATCTCGTCGTCGGAATTAACAATTAGCTCCACGGTTCCTTGACCGTTTGCGCCAGTAAACTTGATTGTCAGGTCGTCGAAAGGATTAAAGGTAACAGCCTCTTTGAGATTTTTGACCTTTACCTGCTTTGACGCACTAAGAAGCTTGATTCCGTAGTGCTCTTTGAGGTAATCTGTGTCGATAGTCCACTTGATAGTAACAGTGTCACCGTTTGATAGGTCGGTTTCTTTATCAAGCTCGTAGCTGATTTTAGACGAGAAATCCAAAGCGGCAAACATACCGGAATGGAACAGTTCTTCTTCGCTTGCATTTTCGATACCATTTTCTGCAAGGTTTTTTTGAATCATCTTATCGATTTTAGCATTCTGGGACACGTCGTAGAGGAACTCTTCCTCATCGAATGATACTGTTGCCTTGCCCATGCTGTCGTATCCATCAAACTTGACCTCGATGTAGTCGTTGGCGTTAATCTCTTTTGGTTTGTTTATAAAATAAACTAGCAGACAAACCACCGCCGCAATTATAACTAATATAACTGGTATTAATACCTTTTTTTTCATAATATCCTCCTTGGATTATGTGCCTGTATGTTTGTAGTTCTGAGGATTAGTTCTAAGTCAAATACCCAAACGCTTTTTAAGCTTTTTGGTAAGAGGCTTTTCAACAAGATAATACATAATTGCAGAGAACGCCCACAAACTCAATAGGAATATGATCATTGTCTTGTGAGTCGGTGGATACGTATATCCGTATTTCACTCCAAGGAATGCCATAAATGTCAATCCAACGAAGTGCCATATGTATACCTCGAAAGATATTGCTGAAAGTATTCCCCATATCTTTAGCTTGAAGAGATTTTGCGCAGCAAGGCCAACAAACATCAAGGCTGGCCAAAGCATGTAGGCCATGACTTCGCGTTGGTTTGACTGGATATATTCAAATTTGTAGACAAAGCCAAAGGCGCATATGGCTGTCATGATTATGCCGTAGATTGTTAATCCTCGGTGGGAAAGCTTTAGCCACATATTATAAACTATCAATCCCAAGAAAAATGATGAGTAACCACGGCCGGTCTCCGATGTGAAGAATGGGAAAGACCATCCATATGATACGATACATGCGCCGAGAACCACCATAAATCCTGCGCCAATCATTGGTGAGATAGAAAGCTTTTTGCTGAGCCACACAATGAAATACAGGATGATGTAGCAATAAATCAGCACGCACAAGTACCAAAGGGGTGGATTGATTGAAAGGCCATTTGCGAATGGTCCACCGGTGGTAAGCAATAACGCGCTTGAAAACACACGCCAAAAAGTGACCGCTATATCAAAGAACCATGTTCCAGTCATGTGATAGTATAAACCCATGATGACTGAGCTTGTCAAAATGCTGACGATAACCATTGGGTATATACGGATTGCCTTTTTGATGAAGTACTTGCCGAAGTTTTCATCTAAAATCTTGGCAATGGCTGGGCCACACATAAATCCCGAAATCATGAAAAATAATTCTAGGATTGGATACATGTCGATGGTGCCTCCGTAAAAGTTGATGCCATCAAAGTGTACATTTAGCACCTGCTGGAAATGGTGAAACACCACCAGGACAGTCAGCACAATTTTGAAAATATCAAGTGTGTAAATACGTTTCATTATTATCTGTTATCTCCATATAAAATAAAGACATATATGCATATCTTATCATCCCTGAAAAGTAGGGACAGTTTCTCTGATTTTTTGCACAACCTCAGGTGCCTGATTGCTGTATGCAAGAGTCATAAGCGTGCTCAAATCATCTATAAATTCTTCTGAATCAAACTTAAGTGGCTTTGCCACGTGGATAAGATGATTCTCTGTTTCTTTGAGGCCTTCCTCGCTCATAAGCTTTTCTTCGTAGAGCTTTTCGCCTGGGCGAAGACCGATTTCTTGAATTTCGATATCGACATCTGGGCGAAGTCCCGCAAGCTCAATCATGTTGCGAGCAAGGTCGAGAATCTTGACCGGCTCTCCCATATCAAGAACAAAAATCTCGCCGCCAGATGCATTGGCGCCTGCCTTAAGCACAAGGCTTACTGCCTCTGGAATTGTCATGAAATAGCGGATGATATCCTTGTGTGTAAGGGTAACTGGACCGCCTTCTGCAATCTGCTTCTTAAAAAGAGGCACAACAGAACCGTTGGAACCAAGCACGTTACCAAATCGCACTGCAACGTATTCAGTATGTGCAGAACCTGCTGGCACTCTGTCGCTCTCGTCGAAATCCATATCCAGCTGATGAGTAATCAAAACTGGGAGCTTGTCCTCGGTGTGATTTCGAACCATGCTGTCGAAGGTTTGGATAATCATTTCGCATATACGTTTTGTGGCGCCCATGACGTTGGTTGGGTTGACCGCCTTATCGGTGCTGATGAGCACGAAGCGATCGCAACCATATTTCATGGCAGCGTAAGCTGTCTTGTAGGTGCCGACTGCGTTGTTTTTGATTGCCTCACAAGGGCTATCCTCCATTAGAGGCACGTGCTTGTGTGCCGCTGCATGGTAGCAGATGTTTGGCTTGTAGGTTGCAAAAACTGATTCGATTCTGCGAGCATCCCGAACTGAACCGATGAGTGTAATTAAATCCAGCTTTGGGTATTTACGCTTTAATTCTAGCTGAATATCATAAGCGTTGTTTTCATATACATCAAAGATAATAAGCTGCTTTGGCTCGTACTTTGCAATCTGGCGACAAAGCTCGGAACCGATGGAGCCACCGCCACCTGTGACAAGCACAACCTTGTCCTTGAGCTGAGCTGCAACATCCTCCTGATGAAGGCTGATTGGATCCCGGCCCAAAACATCTTCTATAGTGATGTTTTGCAAATTGCCTGCGCTGACAATACCTGCCTTTTCCGCATAGATATTTGGCAGCTGCTTAATACGGCAATTGGTTTCTTTGCATAGATTGATAAGGTTTCGCTTCTCGCTAGGTGCGAGGGTTGCGATAGCTATGTAAATCTCTTTTATCTCAAACTTTTCGACAGCGTATAGAATCTTGTCTCGGCCGCCAATAACCTCGACGCCATCTATATAGCGTCCCCATTTGTTAGGGTTGTCGTCGATGATACAAACCACCTTGGCACTGCCGTTGGCGCCACCCTTTACAAAGTTAACATCCCGCAAAATCATGCGGCCAGCTGAGCCTGCACCGATTAGAAGTACATTGACATCTGCGGCGTCGGCTGCTCGGTTGTCGCGCAAAAGCAGGATGAATCTGTAAGAAAAACGCACTGCCGTTCCAAAGAAAAATTGGAATCCTATACCAAAGACTATGTAAGAAATTGGCATACGATATCCGCTTATAAAATAAAATATGGCATTTATGATTATCGCATTTACGAATAAAGTGATGGCGTTGGAAATGACTAGCTTTTTGAGTTCAAAAAAGCTGGCAAAGCGCCAAATACTGCGGTATAACCCGAACGCAAGATAGATAATCACAGTGAACGCTGCGTAAGGCACTATGATTTTGCAGTACATATCAAGGTATGTTTTTTCTATGTGAGAAAACTGGCAATCGAATCTGAGCCATAGAGCCAAGAAGTAAGATAGCACCACGGTGATAAAATCGTATACCACCAATAAATATGCCACCTTATGCCAGTGCTTCATTTTATTGTTAACAGTCATATCTATTGCCTCTCATAAATATAATTGGCTGTGGGCAAACCACAGCCATTATTATACACTATTTCAATTCCTCTTCATAGATTAACCTTTAACGAAAGGCTCTCTTGGGATTATTCAAAACATGCCCTAACAACTTCGATGATTCTGTCCTGCTGCTCAGGTGTCATCTTGTTGTCGCTAGGTAGGCAGAGGCCTCGGGCAAAGATATCGCTGCCTCGGTCGAGGATTTTGCCATCCGCGCCAAGGGCGCCGCCCTGTATGTATGCGTTGGTAACCGCTCTGCCATTGCCCTCGCGGGTGATGAATGGATTGAGACGGTAGATTGGCTGCATATGCATTGGCTTCCAAATCGGACGACCTTCTGCGTTGATACTTGCTATGGCATCGAGAATCTCTGTTGGACAGCTCTTGCCAGGCTCAGGTGTGTACAAAACATCCTGCTCGCCGCGAACCTGAGGGCACATTGCATCCTTGTCAATGATGAGACATGACAACCAGTAGTTTGGCTCAGAGTTTTCAAAATCGATAGGATTCATCTGCACTGGAAGATCTGCGAATGCCGCCTTGTAGCGCTCATAGATAGCCTTCTTTTGAGCTATGTGCTCCTCCAAGTGAGGGAACTGACCGCGAACCACGCCTGCAACAACATTGCTCATGCGGTAGTTGTAGCCAAGCTCTTCGTGCTGATACCAAGGTGCTGCCTCTCTGGCCTGTGTAGACCACTTGCGTACCTTTTCCGCTGCGTCCTTACTGTTTGTAAGGAAACAGCCTCCGGCAGAACCCGTGATAATCTTGTTGCCGTTGAAGGAGATTGTGTTGAACGCGCCAAATGAGCCCGTCTGAACCCCCTTGTAACTTGCGCCGAGAGATTCGGCTGCGTCCTCCACAAGGATAGCGTCGTGGGCCTTGATAATCTTGTTTAGTTCGTCAATCTTGCCCGGTGTACCGTAAAGGTGGGCGCAAACTACCACCTTGACCTCTGGGTAGATTTCGAATGCCTTTTCAAGGGCAACTGGATCCATGTTCCAGGTGTCGTCCTCGGTGTCGATGAACACTGGGATACCGCCCTCATAGACCACTGGATTGACTGTGGCATCAAAGGTCATGTCGGTGCAGAACACACGATGACCTTCTAGGGCGCCGTGGCCAACCGCCGGCATGCCGTATGCCTGAATACCTGCAAGTTTACAAGAAAGATGTAGACTTGCCGTACCTGCCGAAAGGGCAACTGCGTACTTCACGCCAACCTTTTCTGCAGCAAGACGCTCCACCTCGTTGAGGTTGGCTCCCACTGTAGACATCCAGTTGGTGTCGTAGGCTTCCTGAATATATTTGATCTCTTCACCGTGCATAGTTGGTGAAGAAAGCCATATTTTGTTGTCGAATTTTTCAAACTGTTTTTTAATCATTGTCTTATTTAAGCTATTTAACTATGCTGTTGTATCTATCCTCTACCTTTTTCCAATCAAGAATCTCCCAGAAAGCCTTGATGTAGTCTGGTCTGACATTCTTGTACTTGAGGTAATATGCATGCTCCCAAACATCTAAGGCGATGAGAGGTGTGTGACCTGTTCCCTCGGAAATAGGATTGTCTTGATTTAATGAGTTAGATACAAATAGTTCTCCTTTCGCATCTGTTGATAACCATGCCCAACCTGAGCCAAACTGTGCAGCCGCAAGCTTGGAAATCTCTTCTATGCAAGCCTCTAAGCTGCCAAACTTTTGGTTTATTGCATCGGCAAGCTTGCCTGTTGGAGCCTTGGCAGGGCTAGGTGAAAACATCTCGAAATATAGATTGTGGTTGTAATAACCACCGCCTTGATTCTTTAAGCCTTGACGAAGGGCTGCATCTGAAACTGCGTTTAAATTGCCTAAAATTTCTTCAGCTGTTTTGCCTGTAAGGCCTGCCTTTTCAACCAAATCGTTGAAGTTGTTAGTATATGTCACATGATGTTTGCCGTGATGAGTCTCAACTGTCACCTGGTCAATCCATGGTTCTAATGCATTTGTAGCGTAGTCTAATTTGATTTGTTCAAACATTGTAAAAGCCCTCCTTATAAAAGTTTATCTTGTATTATTACCATTACACAAAAATCATCAAAATCTGTCTTGCAAAAACGCCCTTTACGCTGGTGGTTTCCAGCTCGGCTCTACCCCCTCAGGAGTTCCCATAAAATCCTCCATGGTGGCCGATGTCTCAGAGCTTATGCCATCCTTTTTAATAACTGCCTTTATTGTATCTATAATGATCTGAAGATCGAGTTTCAAAGAAATATTGTTGACGTACCAAACATCCATGGCAAATCTGTCTTCCCACATGACTGTGTTGCGGCCGTGAGCCTGAGCGTAGCCTGTAAGACCTGGACGCACATCGTGGCGATGATGCTGAACGTCGTTGTATCTAGGCAGGTATTTCACAAGCAGAGGACGAGGACCGATGAATGCCATATCTCCTATCAGTATGTTGAGTAACTCCGGCAACTCGTCCAAGGATGTGCTGCGCAAAAATCTGCCGTATTTGTTTAGACGGACTTCGTCAGGAAGCAGCTGACCATCTGCGCCCCTGCGGTTGTCCATGGTGCGAAACTTGACAAGCTTGAATATCTTTTCATGCCAGCCCGGTCTCTCCTGTGTAAAGAACGGATTGCCTCGCATAAATATAGCCCCCAGGATTATTAAGATCAACCACACTGGGGAAGAAACAATTATCCCGATGAGGGCTAATATAAAGTCAAATAATCTTTTGAAAAACTTTGCGTACATTAATACCAATCCTCAAATAATACTTTTGTTATAACCATGCCAATCAAATAAGCAAATTATTTTCAAGAAAGATTTTAAAAAAGCTATTTTTTATGCTTTGCAGGCACGCCGATATATGTGCCTGGAGCTTCGATATCTTTGACAACTACCGCTCCTGCACCAACTGTCGCCTCAGCACATATTGATATGTTGTTTACCACAGATGCGCCAACGCACACTGCGCTATACTCTCCAATAGTAACTGTGCCTGCAGTATGTGCACCAACTGATATGTGCACATAGTCACCGATGCGATTGTCGTGATCCACCGATGCGCTGGTGTTGATGATGCAGCCTTCCCCGATAACAGTATCTGAGTTGATGACAGCACCGGCCATAATCACTGTGCCAATGCCGATTTTAACATCCCTTGCAATAGCTGTCAGCGGATGAACTAATGTAGCAATACCCTTGCCTTCTTTAATAAGCTGCTTTATAAAGCGCTTCCTAATCACAGGGTTTCCTATTGCAACAAAAAAATCATAGCCTGCCAAAGCAAGCTCTTCAGTTGCATTTGTAGGACCCACTACAGGATATTGATCCACCCCTTTGATATCTGCATTGTCATCCAAAAATACAATTGCCTCATACCCATTCAGCACGGCAACATCAGCCACCACTTTACCGTGCCCGCTAGCACCAATAATAACTAGTTTTTTCATCTCGATCCCCTAATTTCTAACATACATTTTTTTAAAAAAACTCCCATTTTGTTTTCAAATTGCTGTATCGCTAGATGATAGCGATTTCGTTGTACTTCATCATGTACTTGCCCTCTTCGTAATTGCCGATTTCAGGCTGATTAACCTTGCCTTCAAGGTTGTTGATAATGTATTTCATGTTGTTGACGCCACATTCGTAGGCATGTGGATAACCACCGCCGAATCGCGGATTGACCTCGGAGATGTAATAGTCTCCATCACATTCGAAGATATCGATATCAATCTGGCCACGGTAACCCGCCTCGGCAACAAACCTTTTGATTAGATCAAATAGCTTGTCATCCTTGAAGCTGACTGATTTGTCAGTCTCACCGGCGCGCATTTTGATTTTCTTTTTGGTGAAGATTGATATGACCTCACCGGATATCATGTCGATATAAACATCTGCGCCAATTTCTTGACCGCGGAGATATTCCTGCACCATCAAATCATCGCTGTGATTAAACAACAGCTCGACTGTTTCTTTGTCCTCTGCCTCTGAAATAGCAATGCTAGCTGAACCGCAGGCAGGCTTCACAAAAACTGGATAGGTCAACTGACCTGCCTCCTGAGCCTGATAAAATGCATCCTTGTCAATAAAGCTTTTGGCGCATTTGTAGCCGTGCTCCACAAGCCAATTGTACATCTTGAACTTGTCCAAGGCTATGTCGCACTGCTCTAAACCAGAACCGATGATGGTAACACCAATCTCATCAAACTCCGCCTTGTGCTCGGCAAGTAGATTTAATTCTGGATCGATAAGACTAAGTACGCCATCAATCTGTTCTTTCTTGCAAATGTCTTTAATCTTGTCGATATAATCTCTGCTAGTGATGCAAGGTACTAAATAGTATTTGTCTGCCTCATAGATTGCTGGAGCAAGCTTGCTCATATCTGTGGCAACTACACAACCCTTCCCCTCAATGTTCTTCTTGAAGTACTGGACGATTTTATTTCTTGTACCAGCACTCAATATTAAAATATTCATTTAAAAGCCTCTTATCAATTATTCAGCTGATTAAACTGCTCAGCCGTCACTTTCTTTCTAATTAACGTAATTTCATCCCCTATTTTAGCATATACAGTTGGATAAAATTCAATAAATTGCGGTGATAATCCCATAGTATATGCACCAACTTTTTTGAAAATCACTCTATCTCCAACTGCTATTTCGTCATTTAGTTTAAAGAATCTATCTCCTTCCATACATGTAAATCCGCAAAGTATAGCATCGCCTACCCTGTCGACATCACCTGCTTTAGGTGATATTTCGTATGTGTATCCAGATTTTTTCATAAGTGGATCGATGTGGGTTCTACTGCCATCCGTAATTGCGAATGTATTATTCTTGGTTGTTTTCACATCTATCACTGATGTGTGATAATCTACCGATGCTCCTATTAAAGACATTCCCGGCTCTATTATTAGATTTGCATTGATGCCATTTTGATTGTGAATGATTTCGTGTATAGCATCAAAATAATCTTTGAAGGTTGGCTTGCCTTGGACACCGCCAAAAAAGCCTCCTCCAACGTCTATATAATCTAGAGTAAGATCATAGGCTTTGATTATTTCGCAGGCGACCTGAGCTATTGCCTTATAGATGTTGAGGCTTCTGGTTTTAGAGCTGCAGTGCAGATGTAAACCTGAAAGAGGAATGCTTCTTTCTCGTAAAAAATCAATCGCCTTTTTCAAATCACCAGTTTCATAGGAAAAACCAAAGCGGCCATCGTCGGAGCCACACTGGGATTCATCAGGGCAGTAGTCTTCTATGCAAAAATTCACCCTCAGGCCGATTCTAGCTTTCGCCAGCTCTGCCTGGGATAATTCTGTGAGCCATTGTAATTCTCTATTAGAATCGATGTTTACTATGGAACCATTTTTGATGGCGAATAAAAATCCGTCGTGATCCTTTACCGGTCCATTTAAAATTATTTGATTTGGTTTGTAGCCCAATTCCATCGCCAAGTCGTATTCGTCTGCCGACACCGTCTCCGCCCATAAGCCTTTAGACTTCATGTAGCTAATAATCCATGGAAAGTTGTTGGTCTTGAAGGAATAGCCTATTATGCCTTCTGGCCATTTGGATTTGAAGTGGGATTCCATGTCGGAGTATAGTGAATCGATTTTGTCTGTGTTTACGATAAAAAAGGGTGTGGTGATTGTTGATAAATTCATTTTTGCCCCTCATCAGTCACCTTCGGTGACAGCTTAATAATGTAAGCTAAAGCTTACTAGAGCACAAAAGTTGATTGCTTTCAGCAATCATCCTTTTGACTCCTTTCCCCTCTAGGGGAAGCCTTTTTTATAAATAATTTATGGTGTCTTCAACAACTGCTTTTTTGTCGAAGATTTCTTCCATGCGCTTGCGGCCTGCAAGGCCCATGTCGCGGCGCTGCTCGAATGACAATCCCATGAATTGCTTCATCTTTTCGTATAAGGAATCTACATCCTTGCACTTTGCCAGATATCCTGATACGCCGTCCTCTACGGCCTCCATGCAGCCGTGAATCTTGGAAGTGATAACAGGCCTGCCTGAGGCAGCGCACTCAAGGTTGGTGTTTGCCATGCCCTCATGCCATGATGGTAACACAAAACAGCTAGATTCGCCAATAAATGGGCGCACATCAAGTTGGTAGCCATGATAGAAAAGCCACCCTTCGTTCTGATATTTACCTATTATTTCTTTATATGATTCTTCGTAACCGCCAACTACGTGAAGTTCGACGTGCTCACCATCTGCTACAAGTCGCTTCATGGCTTCTAAAAGTTCGTCCATGCCCTTTTCCTGCATAATACGACCTACGAACAAAAACTTTGTTACAGCAGAATCAGGATATTCTTGAACTGAGAAGTATTCCGTGTTTACGCCTGCGCCATTTAATACGTGGGTGCGGTCCGTTTCAACGATTTTGCTTTCGACAAAAATCTCGCGGTTGCCGGCGTTTTCAAAAAATACAACCTTGGCCTTTTTGCATGCCACTTTATAGAGGGTTGTGGCAATGGTTTTGACCAATCCCGGATTTTGAAATGCTGTGCCAAGACCAGTGATATTGATTGCATATGGCACCTTGTATCTACGGCATGCCATACCACCGTACACATTTGGCTTGATAGTGTAGGTGATAACCAAATCCGGCTTTTCGGATTTCACAATTTTACAAAACTCCTTGAACAACCGTAAATCCGTTTTAGGATTAATACCTCGTCGGTCAATCTGAATCTCCCGCAAGTCAAGACCTAATCCGCGCAAATCATCTAGATTGGTATCAAAGGGTGTGTAGGCAATCACAGTGTTGCCCCGGGATATAAGCTCAGATATTAGCTCTTTCCTGAAGTCGTATAAGCCGCCAGAGTTGTTGGCAAGTATAATTATTTTTGACATTGTTCTTCCTTTTTAAAAAGTATAATTCACAAAAGTATTGTTTGAAGAATATTCTACATTCTTAATAGCAACCACTTCGTCATTTACATTATCAATAATACATAAACTAATAGCAGCTCTGTCAGGAATAATCCATCGATTTTCTTCGGCATTTGGAGCACTTACCAGAAAGCTTCCATTATCTTCTCTAATTTCGAATTCCTTTTGTTGATTATCAAAATTGGAACCTACATACATTTTGTTGTATTGCTCCTCTGGGAGTTTAGTATCAGATATTCTGGCAACCTCCAATTCATTTGGAGTTGTGACTAAATTCCTAAACTGTTCTATAACATCTTTATTATCATAAATAAGCACAGTATAATCTCTATCGCCAACAAAGCGCATTAAGTATTCTAAAATATTCTCTTGCTGAATACTATCATTCACAGCAGCCATCATGTCTGATGTGTATCTAGTTTCAGAAAATATATCTTTAAACTGAGTCTTAATATATTCACTAAATGCTAAGGCCCCATCATTGTTAAGATGTATTTCATCCGCAAACAATGCGCGATCATAAATCGGTATATCCCAGTTAAAGGTTACATTATCGTATCTTTCTGCAAAAGAATTATAATACTGAATCACCTGCTTCTGGTAATCTAATGTCATTACCGAGTTATCAGGTACAGGCGGTTTGACTATATGAACATTAATGTTGTTAGCAGTACAAAGGTCAATAGTCTTTGTAAAGTAATAATCGTACATCGGCTTTACAAGCATCTCAGAATATACTCTATCCTGAGCTGTGACAAACTCTGTTTTTCCAAGGGTAGTGTATCTACCACCGTGAAGCTCTATTTTGTCATATGCCATTTCTAGTTTTTGGAATCTATTTTCCCCAATTGAGTTTTGTAAAGACGTTATGTATTTGCTTGGAAAATAACATTCTGCTGCAAGATATTCAGCTATTGCCCCCTTTTTTTTGAATGACTCATCATCAAAACGCATAGAGTTATATATAATTTCCAGATTCTGTCTCAAATTAAATCTGTGAGCTGGAACAATCTTGTCCCAATATGCTTCGGTATATTTAAAATGTGAATCATGAAAAGATAAGAATACATCTGTTGGAGCTTTGTTGTTAGCTAAATAGTCTTCTAGAACATAATATTCTTCCACAGTAGAGCATCCACCGATTGAAAGATTAACTATAGAATCTGATATTACTTCTGGCATATATGCTGAGTTACACGAAGAATCTCCTAATATCACACACTTGTAATGTTTTTCTTGATGATTTTGTGTTAATTCTTGATTCCACCAAGTGTATCCAAAATCTTCATTGCTATAATATTCTTTTCCAAGACACAGAAAAAGAGACATGCCCCATATAGGCACAGTCACTAGAATACACTTGATTATTATTTTAAAAAAACGCTTCAAAACGTAATACCTCTTTTAGTTAAAGAAAAATTTTTAATAAATCTATTATCTGACTATACTACAGTCCAACAATCCTAGAAGCTATTTATTGCTTCTAGCACATATTCTTGTTCCTCCTTAGTCATGCCATTGTATAAAGGAATAGAAAGCACTGTTTTTGCAAACTGCTCGGTAATAGGAAGTGCTCCTTCCTTTAGATTTAGATATTGATATGCTTCAGACAGATGTGGTGGAATTGGATAATGAATAATTGTACCTATTCCTTTGTCATCCAAATATTTAATAAGCTCATCTCTATAATCTGTCTTGATTACGAATTGATACCAAATGTGAGTAGCACCTTCTCTTGTTTTAGGAAGCTCAATTTTGTCGTTCTTTAATTCTGAAAGGTATCTTTCACATATTTGCTTTTTTTCAAGAGCTAATTCGTCAAGATGCTTTAATCTCACTCTTAGAAATCCAGCCTGAATCTCATCCAATCGTGAATTTGCACCAACAACTTTGTTGTAGTATCTTTTCTCAGAACCATAATTGCGGAATACTCTAATATCCTCGGCTATAGAATCATCATTGGTAACGATAGCACCAGCATCACCAAATGCCCCAAGATTCTTAGACGGATAGAAAGAAAAGCATCCTATATCTCCAAATGTGCCCGTTGTTTTACCGTTGAATTTGGCGCCATGAGACTGCGCACAGTCTTCTACTAGTCTAAGATTGTATTTCTTACAGATATCCACTATTGCTCCCATATTAGAAGCCTGACCATACAGATGTACAACCAAGATTGCTTTTGTCTTATCTGTAATCTTTTCTTCTATCTTAGAAGCGTCGATATTGAAGTATTCGTCTGGCTCAACAAAAACAGGCGTTGCCCCGTTCATTGTGATTCCCATAACACTTGCTATATATGTATTGCCTTGAACAATCACTTCATCCCCGGCACCAATGCCTAGAATCCTAAATGCAATCCAAAGAGCATCTAAACCGCTAGCTAAGCCAACACAATGCTTCGCACCAACGTAATTTGCAAATTCTGATTCAAATTGCTTGACTTCATTTCCAAGGACATACCATCCCGAACGCAGCACATCGATTGCCTTTGTCTCAAACTCCTCTTGATATTTGTAAAAACCTCTATCTAACCTATTAGGCATTATTTTTTCCATTTTATCTCCAATCAATTGCTATCTATTTGCGAATTCATCCGCTAGAATTCCATACAAACACCAATCAGCAAACTCTCCACCTCTAAATAAGTGCTTTCTAAGAATTCCTTCTTTGATAAATCCACATTTTTCATATAGTTTTCTAGCTCTAATGTTGTCAGCTAGAACTGTTAAGAACACTCTGTTTAACCCGTATTCATTAAAAGCCTTTTCCAAAAGAAGCGCAGAAGCCGCCTTCGCATTTCCATTCCCCCACGCACATCTTCGCATGCTTATAGCATATTCAGCGTGTTTATTTTTTAAATCAATATCTTTTAAACTTATAGTTCCAAGATATTCGTCACTTTCATTCACTATTGCAAAATTCAAACTTTCACCATCTGCAGGATTATCCTTTATTATTGATTTCTCACAGAAGGCCTCTGCATCTTCTAATTTTATAGAAGACATATCTCTCTGAAATCCTTTTTGCACCTCAGGATCATGCATCCACTCAAGCATAAGTGGTGCATCCGCTTTTCTAAGCTGTCGTAACTTTATCATAAGCGTTCCTCTTCTTTAGTATCGTGTTCAATTATATATGGCGGTCTGTTGCGTGAAGCATCAAACGTTCTCCATATATATTCCCCTAGTATTCCTAATGACATCATTATGATACCAAAGGACAATAGATTAAAAATGAATAAAGTTGTCCAACCTTCAACTTCGATTGCTCCTGAAATCTTTGCGACTATTTCAACAATAGTCCAAACTATTCCCGCCACAAAGGATACAAATCCTACAACTTCAAGAAATCTAACCGGTAATGTCGAAAAACTAAATAATGTATCTGAAACCAATCTGAGTTTCTTTTTGAGTGTCCAACGGCTTGTTCCAATTTCTCTAGCCTTTCGAGTATAATTAACTATACCTGTCTTAAACCCACTCCAAAGAATCTGACCTGTGATGGCGCTATTTTTCTCATCTAGAGAATCGATTACATTTATAACTTTTCTATCTAGCAGATATATATCAAATCCATTCTTCGGCATATTAGGTAATGATGTCTTACGAACCAACCAATAATAAAGATATGCGAAGCCTGTTTGAGATTTACTTTCCTCGCGACCTTCTCGACATGCCAAAACAACATTGTTACCTTGCTTCCAACTTTCAACCATATCAATAATGAGTTCTGTAGGCTCTTGAAGATCAGCGGCTTTGATGACTGCACAATCTCCAGTTGCTTTAGAAAGACCACACAGACAAGCTGCGTGGCTACCAAAATTACGAGATAAGCTATAGATTTTAACATTCTCATCCTGCGCTGCAAGTTCTTTCATGACGTCCCAGCTACTATCACCAGAACCATCGTTAACCAATACTATCTCATATTCATAATCGATTGTATCAATAAATTTTTCTTTTATATCTTGATACAACGGACGAAGGTTCTCTTCGTTGTAATATACTGGAATAATTAATGATACTTTCATAAAATAAATCTACTCCACTTCTTTGTTAATAATCTCTACAAATTCGTCATAATCTCGAATGTATTCATCTGCATCGTAATGAGTGCTAGCAAGACATAGCAGAACTGAATCTTCGCTAAAATCATACATGTCTTTCCAAACCATACTAGGAATATAGATTCCAGTGTGGGGGCGGTTAAGTGAATACACTGTTTCGTTGCCTTTGCCGTCTTTTATTTTAACCTTACTAGTTCCAGCCACATTTATAAGAACAAATTCGCTTTTGCGATTTGCGTGTTGACCTCTTACAACATCCGAATCCGAGCCATATATGTAAAAAATCCTCTTGATATCGAAAGGAATATCTATGCCCCCTTCACATATAACAAGATGACCTCTATCATCACCGCGTTCAGTGAATTCAAGCATCTCAGCTTTATTTATTACGTTTATATTCATAGCTACTCCTCAATTAATGTGAGACTATTAAAACCATAATAGTCACTTATATCTGTATTAACCCAATCTGTAGGCTCTATATCTAAGTAAAAGTTGTTAAAATTTTCAATGTCGGCAGGTAGTTCGTGACGATATATCACAACATCTGCGCCAGACGGTTCGTTATCAAGTTTATCATAAATCCCCACCATCGTACTATAGTAGTTCTGGTAATAGCCGGCCAAAAGCTGAGATGACACTTTATAAAAAACTTGTTTGTCGTATGAAAATGAATCATTGGCCTCACTAACTAACGCTAGTAAAAGTGTTGTTATAATTAATGCATTTTTTACGTCATCGCTAACTATTAGACGGGCTGTTAATATGCCAAATAGCACAAACCAATATATCGCCACCACAAATATGGCGACATCTAGACTAAACAATACTCTGTTTGGTGTTCTCATTCCTTGGCCCAAGGCCACAGGAAAGATGGTAATAACTGGTAGAAACAATAACATTATAGCTAGTAAAAAATGATTCTTGATATCAAACTTATCTGTGTTGCTTACCATTAGTGCCACAAGAAAAGCTACAAGTAATACCACAATCCAATTTGTACTTTCATTAAACCAATTCACCCGCCCAAGACATATTTTAATTGAATCACTAATGGCGTGCAGCGGATGAACACCCGTCGAATCAACAACACTGTGTCTTGCAAAATTTCCCGGCGCAATTGCATTTATTAATGCTGATATCACCCATATTGCAAAAACAATGATGCTTGGAATATTTATCTTCTTGTTCTTGATAAAATCAAGAATAATTAACACAAAAAGAAGGTAACACCCAAATCCCGGAATTGCCAATGCCCCGCCGCTTGAAATAATGCCTAGAATCGAAATGGCTATTAACTTAACTATTCTTTTGTTCTCCAAATTGCTTATAAACAATCCCAATCCCAGCATCAAAGCAATCATCGGAATAGTATATACGGCCATTCCTGTAAACCAATAAAAGATCTCGTAATAGCTCATAAACGCCGTAAGCATGTAGATTGAACAAAATGCAATTGATAATCTCGCTAAAGAGTTTTTTATATGTAATATGTTTTTTAATATTGCATTAATCAGATATCCAAACGAAAAAAAAGTCAGCATAGATATAATGATGGCCAGTATTCGTAATTCTGGCAAACCACCATGAACAACTGGAGCAAGCCATGCAATTAGAAAAAGTCCCGAGTAAGTACCTTGCCAACTGTTGTAATAGAACTTAACATATTTGAGCCCCGTATATCCGCTGTTTATCATTCCGCCTGCGCTGAAATCATCGGCAACATAAACAGAATACGCACTAGAAATGACTGTTGGTAACGTCACAACTAATATGGCTATAAAAATAAGAACCATAACTATTTTTCCTGATTTGTTTTTCAACATACAATTCAATATCATTATCCTCTCTTTTAGCTTCAATTAGATTGATTGGATGCAAACACATATCACTCCACTTTTTCAAAATCCGCCTTGCCATGTTTGCAAATAGGGCAGATGAAATCATCTGGAACCTCTTCGCCCACATATTCGTATCCGCATATGCGGCAGCGCCAAACTGTTTCGCCACTTGGTGTCTTTGCAACTGCTTCTGGTTTTGGCTTGATGTTGTTTTGATAGTATTCGTATGTACATGACGAAACTTCAGAAAGCACAGACATAGCTACTGGTGTACAGATAAATAATGTATGAGATCCTAAATCAACAGTTTGTTCTACCTCTAGCGAAAATACAGCATTTGTTCCATCTGTTATGTATGGTATATCGTTTTCTGCAATTGAATAATTGGCTTTTGGATAGTCAGCAAACTTGTCGACATCGCGTCCCGATTGAAAGCCAAAGTGTTTGAACAAATCAACACTAGCATTTTGTGATATCACAGAGATATTGCATTTCTTGGTTTCTAAAATCATATCATGGGTATAGTTTGCTTTGTTCACCGCAATGGATATACGATTTGGCTCTGATGCCACTTGGATAGC
>JAEEGJ010013427.1_pt1 | contig 19857 bp, 9 predicted proteins | sample 8958761 | NCBI WGS metagenome assembly JAEEGJ01 (sample SAMN16246546, study PRJNA631951) | gut metagenome | biome: gut microbiome; feature: rumen; material: RS-attached | host: Bos | place: Iran: Karaj | collected 2018-10 | reverse complement strand
GATAAGCACTATACACGTGAAAACGGTTTGCCTTATAACGGTATTTCCACCATTGAGCGACATCCTGACGGCCAACTGTGGATAGGTACTAATCACGGACTGAGTTGTCTGGATCCTAAAACCGGACTGTTTCAGAACTACTTTGCCGATGACGGTCTGCAGGGTAATGAGTTTAGCGACGGATCCTCTTGCATCTCCGCCGATGGCACACTGCTCTTCGGCGGTACGGGTGGAGTCACTTGGTTCCGGCCTTCAGACATCACACAGCGGAAGTGGGACGCTCATGTGCAGTTGACCTCTTTCATCATCAACGGTGTCCCCATAGCAGGCAACTCCAAATCAGGCAACTATCAAGTGACAGACACCACCGTCTTTGCCAGCCGTCGCTTCGAGCTGAGTTATCATGACAACAGTTTTGCCATCCAGTTCTCCACGTTAACCTATGAGAATCCGGAGCATATCTCCTATCTCTATAGTATCAATGGTGAACCCTTCATCCGACTGCAGCCGGGTCTCAATGTACTTTCTTTCTCCCATTTGCCTCAGGGCTCCTATCGTTTCCGCGTAAAAGCCGAGCGTAATCATGTGGAGACACCAGAGCGGGTGTTTACAGTGGTCATCCATAGTCCCTGGTACCGTTCTGCGTGGGCATACTGCTTCTACGCACTGGTGATCGGCCTCTTTGTGTGGCAGTATCTGGCCTACCGCAGGCATCGTGAACAGAGCCGTCTCCGACTGCAGGCACATATTCATGCCGAGGAGATGGGTGAGGCTAAGCTGCGCTTCTTCATGAATATGAGCCATGAGATCCGTACACCAATGACCCTGATCATCACGCCTCTGCTCTCACTGCTGAAAAATGAGAATGACCCCAGTCGCAAGAGTGTCTACGAGACCATCAAGCGCAATGCTGAGCGAATCCTCAGCCTGATCAACCAGATGATGGACCTTCGGAAGATTGACAAGGGGCAGATGCAGATGCGCATGAGCGAGACCGATCTTATCAGCTTTGTAAAAGATATCTACGACCTGTTCAAGAGTCAGGCCAAGGCCAAGAACCTCACACTGTTCTTTAATCACGATGCAGAGACACTGCCGGTATGGATCGACCGTTCTAATTTTGACAAGGTTGTGATGAACGTCATATCCAATGCCTTCAAATATACGCCTTCTGGTGGTGAGATCGGTATTGAACTGACACATGATGACCACTATGCTACCATCGCCATCCATGACAATGGCGAGCAGATTCCTGAGGACAAGCTTGATAAGATTTTCGAGAGATTCTACCAGACAGCCTCCAGCGTCAACGACCGTCATGCGGGCACAGGCATTGGTCTGGATCTGACGCGATCGCTTGTCGAACTCCATCACGGCACGATCTCTGCCCATAATCTGAAGCAGGGCTGTGAGTTCGTGATTACCATCCCGCTGGGAAATGCGCACCTGAAGCCAGAGGAAATGATCCTGAAGAAAGAAGATGCAGTCGTAGCAGAAGAACCGGTATTTGAGGAAGAGCAGGAGATGGCAATGCCGATCATCGACCTGCCCCAAAACCGCAGACTGACCCTTGTCATCGCTGAAGATGATGATGAGATCAGAGACTATCTGGAGAGCGAGCTTTCAAACGACTATGATGTCAGGACCTGCTCTAACGGACGTGAAGCCCTCGGTGAGATCCATCGCATCATTCCTGATCTTGTCATCAGTGACGTGATGATGCCCGAGCTTGATGGTAATGCCCTCTGCTCTAAGTTGAAGTCGAATCCCAACACTAATTATATCCCTGTGATTCTGCTGACGGCCAAGAGCAGAGACGAAGACAAGTTGGAAGGACTGGAAACAGGTGCAGATGCCTATATTGTCAAACCGTTTAATATGGACATCCTGCGCCGTACCGTCATTAACCTCATCAACAGCCACCGTCTCCTTCGCCTGAAGTACGAGCGTAACGATGACTTGGAGGAGCAGGTCGACGAGATTCGCCTAAAGTCTCCTGACGAGAAACTGTTGGAGCGCATCATGGAATGCATCAACAAGAACCTCAGCAATTCTGATCTCAGCGTGGATATGATTGCAGACCAGGCAGGCATCAGCCGTGTCCACCTGCATCGTAAGATGAAGGAACTGACAGGCCAGACACCTCACGACTTCATCCGTAACATTCGTCTGAAGAAGGCTGCCCAGTTGCTTACCACTCAGGGTATGAACGTCACAGAGATTATGTATGCCTGTGGTTTCTCCAATTCAGCATCATTCTCTACCGTTTTTAAGAAATTCTATGGTATGTCCCCCCGCGACTATATGCGAGAGCACGAGGAACGGAGATAACGCTCTACTTCCCAGTCATTTGCGTACGCCAAAGTCTTTGCGGGATTTATCATTGATGATACGACTGGCCTGACGACCATCGAAGCAAGTGGGGCGAATGATGAAATCTGGCACATTGAAGGAAAGGAACCGATTGCGATAGAACCGGCGTGGATTTCGCTGTGGCAGCATGAATGCCTTGGTGACAATGCCCTTGCCATCGACGTGACAGAAATAGGGTCGTGTGAAGAGTCCGTCGTCGCGACGGGAACTCAGTACGAGCCAGCGTGAGTTGGTGCTCCAGTTGTGGAACGATTCCGTATCTTCAGAGTTAGCACCCGTCATAGGGCGGCTCTCTCCTGTAGTGAGATCGAGCAGATAGAGGTCGGCCTCATGATGCCAGATGCTGAATTGTCCGTAGTCGGCGAGGGTGTAACAAAGGAAACGTCCGTCGTAGGAGGGACGAGGGAAAGATACCGATTTGTTCAGAGCCTTGGCATTGACAATCGTGTCTATACGACTGCCGAAGTTGCCCGTCGCGGGATCGAAATCGATGCGACAGAGATTGTAGTGGATCGAGTCGAGCTGGTGACTACCCTCAGGAATGGCGTTGGCCGCACAGAAATAGAGTGAACGGCCATCAGCCGAAAAGACGGGAAAAGTTTCATAGACAGAGTCTTGTTTGATAATGGGCGAAAGCAGCAGTTCATTTTTTTCTACGTCGTAGACCTGAAGGTCGGAAGCGGTATCGAAGACCTCGATGCGGTTGGGGTCAGCATTGTGGAACAACTGGCTTGTGGCGTTGGTCGAATAAGCGATATATCGTCCCGAAGGATGCCAGTAGGGGTAGACACAGAAACCGAGCGTCTGATCGGTCTTAGTGTTGTAGGCAGCAAGAGGACCGCCGTTTTGGCGTAGCAGTGTGGCACCGTGCGGGCCACGGATATGCAGGCTCAAATCGGCAGGGTTGCCACGGTTGAAGCTATGGCAGTTGACGCAACCCTCGAACTGTGTATTCTCGATCAACGGATGCTCATCGAACGAGGAGAGGTCGCGTTCGTAAATGCCCATTTTGCTCCACACCTCATAGCCTGGTGCGATCAGGCGGAAGCAGATACCGTAGTCGATACTGTCAGGACTCACATAGATCGGGAAAGGAAGATAGGTATGCCAACCATCGGCATATTTGGCTGAAACTGTCACGATGAGCGAGTCACCACTATTCTGAGTGAGCAGTGTATGCCAGTCGTCAAGGTCGAAGTCTACAGTTTCTTCACCTTGGCTGTGCAGGTTATGTCCGTGACGGTCAGTAATGAGGGCATCAATACGCAATGCTTTCTCATCGGTCAGGTTAAAGTTAAGAGGCGCCACATTCACGGGAATGGTAACACCGAGGTAGTCGGGATAGATATCAGGCAGTACATTTTCCTGCTTTGCATCACTGACAGTTTCGGTAGCACAGGCAGAGAACAGCAGAAGGGAGAGGAGTGTATATAGAATCTTTTCCATTTTTCTTAACTCTATTTTTTAACTTTTTGAAGGTGAAGTAGTAATTCTTTATAGCTGTCGCGGTCGTCAGTCAGCACATAGTATGCCATCAGATATTCAAGGGCCAGACGATTATCTGTATTGTTAAAGAAGAGGCTTTCGAGCATCTCCGGGGTCACATGGTCGCTAAAGTAATAATCCTTATTGTATGCAAGTTGGCGCAAACGCCCGTATTCAGGATGCTTGGCTATCGCCTCTTCATTCCCCAACAGGGGTAGAGTCTCATTGGCCCATTCACGATAGAAGAGGGTTTTCTTCAGAGCAAGGAGATATTTGCGTGCCACTTCGTAGCTGCCAATGATCAGATTAGTCTGTGCCAGTCGTTTGTAGCATCGGCCACTTTTCTGGAAGTCAAGAATTGCTTCCTGAGCCTCGAACACTGTTCGTTGGGCGACATAAATCATACCCAACTGATAGAAAGCCTCGGCTGTAGGCAGAGGACTGGTCGCATCGCTTTGGACATCGGGCAGCAGACCTGCGATACCATTCTGATTATAATCGAACAAGTGGTCGACGAGCTGGCCGCGCATCGCCAAGGCAAGATTCTGCACCGTCACTCCAACTTGGTTGTTAGGTTTCTCAGCGTTGATGGTTTCAAGTATACGATTCCATTGCTGGTAACGGGCCATGAAGTCGTATTGCATCACCTTCTCTGCCTTGAAATTAGCGTTTTTCCAGACGAGACTTCCCATGATAGCAACGACCAATGCGTAGGAGCAGAGCGGCAGAATAGAACGGCTCGAAGCGGTGATCCACTTCCGACAGATCCAGACCAGGAACGGGAGAATGATGGTGGACAGCCATGCAGCATAAAGTAGTGCAGGGAAGAATGAAGGGTAGCGATGGTAGTGGCTACCCCCCCAGGCCATCCAATAGAGTATCGGAATGGTGACAACAATTAGGATGCGGCGAACCCATCCGTCAGGTAAACGGACAAGCCCCCAGATAGCGAACTGCGTAAGCAGGACAGCCCAGACGCCTCCTAAAAGTGCATTCTCGTCAAGCAGGAAGAGCCAGAGCAGGAACGAGGGCACAAAACTCAGGCCATAGAGCCATCCCCACTGGGTCAGGCGGAGCATCAGCAGTTGAACCAGCGAGAGCAGAACAGCAATGATAAGCGCCCCCACCCATGCATAAAGGAAAAACTGTGTGCAGAAGCGTCCCAGCAGATCGGCTATACCGCCTGGCAGTTTCACAATCTCCCACACATAGTTGCTGTCGAAGAGGAATAGCTGATACTGTTCCTGATAATGTAGATGATGTGGATAAGCCAGTCCGAAGAAGAGGAAGACAGCCACACCAAAGAGGAGTGTGAAGAGTACTTCGCCAGTGAAGTGTGATGCGTGAGTTATTATATGTAATTTCTTCATTCGAACCTACTTTTTTGACGTTTTTAAATCTCACTTACCTAACCTTGGAAAATCATAAACCAGATACTGCATGTTGTGTTCGATAGGATAGTTCGTGAGTCGCCCAGAGCGTGTTACAAACGACAGGATGCCATTATATACACCATTACCAAATGTGTATTGGGTGGCGTAGATGTTGATATGGTGAACGCGGCGGGCATCATAGTTCAGAAGTTGATCTATGTCGTTGACAGGCATGCCGTCGATCAGTACAAGTGTTGGTATTGAACTATTGTAGACGTCCTGCTCTCTACGGACGATCAACCTTTGTACACCATTTATTTTTGTATTTCTAACACAGCTAACATATTCGAGCAGTACTTCCCTGATCGTGTGGAACTGGCGGTATTCATCTAGATTATAGGTCAAATCAGGTTTGGTGCCTAACACCGTTTCCTCGTAGTCTAAAGGTACAACTTCTTCAGCCGTGTCTTGTTCACGCTTGGCGGGTTTGATGGCAATCTGATGCCGCTGCATGTCAAGGGAACGGGCTTCCACCTCACTTCGCTTGTAATTGAATATGAGATGCGGGAGCTGCTTAGGAAACAGGGAGGCAAATGGATTTATCATCTCGATAGGCAGATTCACACCAGTGGATGACATGGCAGAGAGCACTAACGGCAGACGACCATGGATGCCGAAGGTGTAGAAGACTGCCAGTGAGTCATTAACCATCTTTCCCTCAAAATAATGTATTTGTTTCCCTACGATACTTAAGGACGGATAAATCTGACTGGCCTTGAAAGTATTGCCATCAACTACGTTCTTAATACGCGCCTTAGTGATATGGCCTTCCGTCTCACGCTCATCTACATCCTTTTTGTCTACCAAATCCGTAATAGGACCACTTGCTGACACATAGCTCAAGGAATCGGGATGCGTGATGGCAACCCATTTGATATCGTCGTCAGCACTTTTGTGAAGAGCATTTATGACAGCGACAAGGCAGTGAGACACATCGGCATTGTGGCGTGAATAGACTGACAAAACATAATAACCGCTATGGAGGTCGGGGGGCAGTTCTACAATGCCAGTTCCCTCTCCTCCTTTAAGACTTATTACGACACCGGCTGCCAAACTGTGCAAATCACACAGTTCTGCGTATGCTATCTGGGCATCGTCGTCAGTCACGCTGACTTCCATTGCCTCACCGGCAAGATACCATGTGCGGTCTGTCCTAATAGTCGTAGCAAAGATACTCATGGCAAGCACCATCGCAGCTATCAGTGTCAATATTCTGTTTCTCATCTTCAACATAATTAATCTTCCCAATAATCAGGTTTCATATCAGTGGCACCATGTAATCTGACATCAAGCTGGTAGTCATAGGCCCAGGCTGTTTGTAACGTGCCACCGGGCTTATATCTTTCATCTTTCCATTCGCACAGGTACATACCCTCTTTCGTTACCATTCGGTAGCAGTCTTGCTCATTACAATCGTCAAGCCATTTGCGGGCGTCTTTCTTATAAGGATGGTCGATAGAATAATCCTTAGGAACGAGGAAGAACCTGTATTCACTCGTGTTCAACGAGCATCCCACAAATCCTATCACGTGCTTGTCTGACGTAAGACAATGGATATTGGTAGGTAGGGCAGACGGTAACGGTGTGAACAAACCTCCCATCTCAGTGCTTGTCTGACGCCGTGCAAGTTCATACTCGTACTCAGCCTTTGAGATGGCACGCTGATGTACCAGACCACTGTACTTATAATACATTCGCTCATTGCCATGGTCAATATCGTACAGCTTGACTCTTCGGATGTGCTGTCCTTCGTAGCTGGCACTTGAACTTACCAAGATGGTAGTGCCAGCAGCACTTTTCCAGCCTCGCGAAGGGAACTGGTTAGGATCAAAGACTGCGGAAGATGTCGTGATATCGAAATATATCTGGGTTGTGTAATCTGGATGCACTTCCCATGTCTCTTCGTATGTCCACGAATAGTAATTCAACTTATTAGGATCGAAGGGGGCATCGGGTGTTACAAGCACATCGAGACTACTCTCTGGTGTCTCCTGCAGCACGTTCACTTCTGAAATCTTTTCTGTACTAAGAGGTCTCTGAGGTTCAGATTCATAGACCTCGCCATTAGTCTCGATATGCAGATAGTATTCCACGTCAGGATTGAGGGCACCAATCTGACAGGAATAATAGTCATTGGCGGCCTGTGTCTGATATTCAGAACCGTCAGTTCCGCGTACAATGACTTTTGCTCCCGTAACCATCCGAGGTACATTGGAAGAATTGACAGGCTGTGTGCGCGACAGGACAAACTTATTCAATTGAGAAGCACATATCGAGCCTTCGACAACGAGCAAGTCGGAATCTTCTGAAGGAATGTCTGCTTCGTATTCTTCAATACAGCCCGATAGTGTACATACACATACCATCAGGCATAGCACATAATATAGCGATTTCTGTAGTTTCATCATATCTTAGTTAAATCGTATATTAAGTGAAACATAGGGAATGGCAGTGCCAAACACAGATAACTTATACCCCGTCACTCGCCCTCCTTCGGTGATGTAATAGATTGAATAGGCATTTCTGCGTGCAAGGGCATTATATACACCTATCGAGAACGACGTGTGTAGAAAACTCGTCAGTTTGTGGGTCGGCTCTATATTGAACGCAAGATCCAAACGCATATAGTCAGGAATCCGGTAGGTGTTGCGGTCAGTATAGTATGGCATGTATTTCTGATTATACGAATCATAATATTTGCCGGCTGGCAGTGTTGTCGGACGGCCTGTAGCATAGTTGAAGTTACTTGAAAAGCTATATCTCTCGGTAAACTTGTAGTTGAGTACAGCCTTTACTTCATGTGGCCTGTCATATTCTGCAGGGTACCACTCGCCATCGTTCAGAGGCGTGGCCACCCGCTTGTCATCCTGACGGAGCAAAGAACGTGAGAATGTGTAGTTTACCCACCCATTTATCTTTCCTAAAGGCTTCTTCGCCTGAAGTTCTATGCCGTAGGCTTGTCCCTTGGTTGAGATAACGTCAGTCTCAAGGTGGGGGTTCATCAACAAGACAGCAGAACTGCGATAGTTGAGATAATCGTTAATGTACTTGTAGTAAATCTCTGCAGAGAACTCATATTCTTTACGGGCTGTCTCATGATAGACTCCAGCCGCCACCTGCCAGCCATTCTGAGGCTTGATATTAAGGTCGGAGAGCTTCCATATATCAGTAGGGGACATGATAGAAGTATTCGACACTTTATGGATATACTGATGCATCGTGTTGAAACCTATCTTCAATGAAAGGTTTTCCTGAAGGGAATAGCGGGCTGATAAGCGTAACTCTGGAGCATGATAGGTTTTTATAATACCTGTTTCATGACGCGTTTCCAATAATGTTTCCTCTGTAGGAAGTTCACCGTCTAGATATATATTCACATCACGAGGGCCAAGCGCATTGAACATAGAATAACGCAAGCCTGCAGAAACCGACAGCTTTTCTGTGAGTGAACACTCATAGTCTATATACGCAGCACTCTCCAGTGCCTTTTCTCTCTGTAGTTGATCTGTCTTTATGCACGATTCTCCCCCGATAGGCTCATACTTTCCTGCCTGCACATTGTAATGAAGTATAGAGAGTCCATAAGAGAGAGTATGCTTTTCTTTCAGACGATGGCGAATATGCAGCTTACCCCATAACTGGTCAATGCCAAAACTCAATCGGGCAGCCATAGAAGGCACGTTCCTGTCCTCATTGAAATAATCGTAGTGGTCAAGTCCGCCAGAAAGTGTAGCTGTCACTCTTTCATTCAAGATGGAGCGCCATTCAGCAGAGATGTTACGGTTTTGATAGCCATAACTATCCTTTGAACTGAACGAGAACTTGTCTTTACTCCAATATCCATATACCTTGAGGCGATGCATACTATTGGGTTTCCATGTCAGTACACCGCCCAAGTCATAGAAGTTTGCAGTGCCGTTTTTGTAGCCGCTCTTTTCTGGCAACTTCTTGAGTATCCAGTCACTATAGGTTGCACGACCATTTAATAGCAGCGATACGTGTTCCTTAACGATCGGTATCTCAATATTGGCCTTACTGGTAAGTGCACCAATACTTGCAGAGCCGGTAAGCTTCTGCATATTTGCCTCCTTCGACGTCACTTTCAGTACACTGCTTATCCTACCTCCATATTCTACAGGAATACTCGACTTGAACAGCTCCACATCCTCAACCGCATCGGAATTGAACGACGTGAACAGTCCGAACAGGTGTGACGGATTATACACTGTTCCTCCATTGAAAAGTATGAGGTTCTGGTCGGTTGCACCACCTCGTACATTAAATCCGCTTGAAGCCTCTCCAACGGTAGTGACACCAGGCAGCGTAAGCACTATCTTCATAATATCCGACTCGCCGAAGGCTGATGGAATATTTTTAAGTATCTGGGGCTTGAACTTCTCAGAACCCATCATCATGTTGTTTACAGCCGACTGGCGACCACCGACAACGACGATTTCGTCAAGTTCCTGATCATCTGCAATGCTTGCCTTTGCTTTCTTCACGCCAGGGACTACATACACCTTCGTATCTGCCGAAGCTACTGCATTTGCAATCGAATCATTATCAAGAACGGGTATGCCGGTGATAAGAAGAGCCCCTTCTAAGCCTTCCCCCATAGGGGAGGCTTCTGGATTTACCACAGATTTCTTTGTTGCAACTTCTTCTGTAGGGAAGACATTTTGTTCCCCCTTCCCTATCTGCGAGGGGGCAGGGGAGAGGCTTCTCACCACTTTTACGAGGCTTTTCTCGCGCTCACTCTTTGAGAAGGAAAGACGATTCTTCTTGGCAAATTGCTTTATCTGCTTTTTCTGTTCAGGGAAAAGTTTTGCGACATCCGAAGCGCGTTTCACATGATACATTTTCCCGTCTGAAGTAATGAGCATATAATGCTCTTCAGTATCAAGAGTCTTGAGATATCTCTTTCCTTCAAAAGATCTTTCGCGACCATAGGTCTTCCATACGCTATGATATAAACGAATACCGTTTAAACTACCATCACAAAGTAGAGATGCATATCGTAAACTATCCTCCGGATCATGCACATATCTGTGACCATCCATCTCAAACCAGTCAATAAATACCTGTTCAGGCTGGCAAAACACTCTACCCCCAGGAGGAAGAACTACAACACATTGTTTTAATTGGTCGAAACGCAGTTGTACCTCCTCATAGACCACGCCATGATAGCTGATACGACCCTTATACATATCAGTATTGCCGTTATAATATGGGATGTCGTACCACAACATTTTTGAGTACTGCGGCTCAACCGCCCCTACATACAGACGAGCATAATCAGAAGCAGAGGAAAGACTGTGGGCAGGCGTGTCATCAGGAATGTAATACTCCTGAGCTCCTGCATTCTGAACCAGAGTCATCAGGCAGACAAACACCAACCAATACTTTTTCATGCTCGTATACATGTTCCTGCCCTGATCAGAATACCTTGCTAAACTCGTTGACGCTGATTCTGACAGGTTCAATCATGAACTCCGGACGGTTATAGCTCTTCAGAAGGCTGATATGCAGTTCAGGGTCTTCCTGTGGCAAGAGGAATGCCTTCCCAACTTTCCCATTGTTGAAATAGGCAAAATAGACACGACTGTAGTTGTCATCGTCACGACGGCTGGCAAGCATGATCCAATGTCCGTTGCTCGACCATGAAGGGTAGCTGTCAGAATAGCCATCACTGTTGACGAGGGTGAGATCAATTGGCGAAGAGTTTTCCGGGTTGAGGGCTGTGCCTGTATACTGATCCATTGGTATACAAACGATGTCACCATCATGGTGCCTGCTATGGAAACAGCCATACTGTCCTATCGCAAACAGCAGATAGCGGCCGTCGGGACTGATGCGTGGCAACGTGACGCTCTTATCGGCCGATGCAGCATCATACACCAATTCCTCTTCGCCGAAATTGTGCGTTGCCAAATCAAAGGAACGTCGGTAGAGGTTATATTGTATTTTAGGGTATGTCGTTCTGATATCCTTGTCGCGCATCTCTTCCGGAAGCGGTACAGACTTACCGTAATAGAGGTATTTGCCATCAGGAGACCAGGTAGGATATATCTCCAAAAGGGTGGAATCGTTGCTGACGATGCTCACCGAGTCTTTCTCTACATCATAGAGAATCAAATCGCTGGCCAGATCGTAAACCTCAATCTTATTGGGATTTAACGTATGGAAAGCCTGCCGTGTCAGGTTGGTTGAGAATGCTACCAGCTTGGCCGTAGGATGCCATGAGGGATAGACACCTGCAGAGATGGTATTGTCGCGCTTCAGATTAACTTTTGAGACCTTACCGTCGTTTACAATAACGGTACAACTATTAGAGAGGCGCACGTGAAAGAGCATGTTATCGGTCTTGTAGTTCTGATAGCTGTGGCAGTTAATGCACTGGCCTATTTTATTGTTATTCATGGTAATCTCATTGTTGAAGATCTGAGATTCTTCGAACGAGGTGAGGTTGCGCTGGGCGATTTCCATGTAGGTCCATGCGACATACGATGGTTCGATGAGACGGTACGACAGATACTTGTCGATAGGCTCTTCGGCTACATGTATTTCAAACGGGCTGAACGACAGCCATTCGCCTTCTTTCTGTCCCCAAACCTCTACCTTGATGCTCTTACCCTTTGAAGTATCGAGCATGTCGTGCCATTCTGTTTCGGGTATCTGAACCTTCACACCATCGCCGTAGGTCTGCTGCTGGCCATCGGGCGTAGTGAGACGTGCCACGCACGCCTCATACTCGTCAGACGGAAGCATGAAGTTGAGTGGCGCAATGTTGCAAGGCACGGTGACATTGCAATAATCTGGGAAGATGGCTGGAAGGCCAGAGGCCACAGAGGATGCAGAGGGTACGGAGGGATGATTCGCGCATGATAATACCAACAAGGCAACAGCCAGAAGTTGGAAATAGGGGCGGATATATCTTTTCATTGTTTTCTTATGCATGAATGTCGTTTCCAATATTGCCAGTTATATTAATAGGTTTTCTTCCGAAGATGTTATACCACCAAAAGGTGTCTCCAAACTCTTCACGCATCTCTTCACCTACCTGTTCAATTGTCATACTAGGCTTTGCATGACTTTCCAAGGTTGCCCAGAACTGTTTGTAACGCTCAAAAACAGACTGCTCTACTGGGAGCATCATGCGTTTTTCTTCTGGTGCCTTGTCCATAAACAGGATATAAGCTTCCTGCGCATGCAAGGGAAACTGCTCGTCGAGGTGCAACTTCACATAGTTGCGTAAGGATGCCCAAAAGCGGCGTGAGTCGCAACGCAGCATGGAATATAACAATGCCTGTTCCGAAGCCACTTTACTATCGGATTCGTACCAGAGGCTGATACCATTGACAATATAGCTCTCACTGTTCTCAACGCCAGTGAGCTCATCGGGGTAGCATTTCTGCAGTTCCCTTATCTTTTCTGTAACCGGTGCCGGTTGCCAGTTGCCGTAGAACGGATGATGATGCAAGATCGTGGTATAGCGTTCTACCAGTTTTTCATCCCCGACAGCCAGTGCGCAACGAGTAAGCATTTTCAAATAGAAGGGTGAGAAGCCTGCCTGTATGGCATTTTCGAAATTCAGGCGGATGGCTTCATTCATCATGCCGTAGTTATAATAGACCAGAGGCGATGCGATGTCCAAAAGGGTGACGTGGAGCGTATCGGGGTTGTTGATATTAGCAGCATCGTTGCCCAATTTAAACGAACGGTCTAATAATCCGCCTTCATTCATCAAGGCAATATTCTTCAGAAATACCATTGTGCTGGTTGGTTTCCTGTCTTCTTCTGCCATACGAAGGACTTCCTGCCAGTTATCGTCGGAAGCATAGCGCACCATGCGCATTTCGTTGATATAGTTCTGGTCGTAGTACATCAGCAACGATGTAAACACGATCCCGGCAACGGCACACAAAGCCGGAACAAACCACTTTGCCAGATATTTGCTACAGAGTGGAATGAGTACGGTAACTGCCCCTAATGCCCAGAACGGAATGGAGAAGCGTGCAACACTGTCCGTTGGTGTTTCAAAACGAGGAAAGCCTGCCATCACGACCTCATCGGATCTCAGATATGAATAAAGCTGAGTATGCCAGATGCTGGCTGTAAAGATGAGCAGGAATAGCCCCAGAAACTCACGCCAGGTGGGTTTCTCGACAAGTGTAAGGCATAAAACAAATAGCAAAGCAAACCATCCAAGTACTGGATAAATACAAACCGCTATCAGATACCAGACGAGATGCCATTTGCGTGGGGTGCAACGTGCTGTCCACAAGAGCAGCAACATGATGAGATATCCTACCGATTGTGAGAACCAATAGCCTTTGGCGGGGAAGATATAGATCCAATAGCCAAGATCGACAATGGATGTGAGCAGACAGGCTACAGGCAAGAGCATCAGTGCAGAGGCACTTGCCTGTAACCGGAATGCCTTGGCACCCACACAGAATACGAGGATCCAGATAATCATCATCACACTTGCACCTAATGACGGCCTGTAGCATAGCTGTGTAAGCCAGGCTCCCACATACTGCATCAGGCCAAAGGGCTTCGATATGAGCGTATGGAAGAAGGGTGTTCCGAAAATGAATTCGGTACGGTCGTGTGCCGTATAAAGTACCTCCAGGTTGATGTATAATATATATACGACAAACGCAATGAAAGCCAACAGACTTACATAGAGGACGGCACCAGGTAGTTTGCTTTTATTTGTCATTTTTTTGCTATAAAAGGCTGACTCAATTAAATGAGTCAGCCTATAAATAATTATACTGTCAAGGAATGATTATTCCTCATAGTAAACAGAGTTCAGCGTCATAGAACCACTGTAGAGCATGAGGTCGAGGTCACGGCCTTCACCACCCTTAGCGCACTCCTTAGCCATAGTCTCAGTGATCTGAAGTTCGTTCAAACCTGATGTCCACTTTACATGATCGTAATAGGTGTTACTCCACCAACCATTCATGACCTTCAAATCAAAGTCTGCACTGACATCTGATGCGTCGAAGATCAGAGTCTTCAGACCAAAGTAAACATCATCGGGAATGGTGGGCAGGTGTGCACCTTCAGTAGAGCTGAAACGCATAGCTGCAGCATCCCAAGCACCGGGCTGGAATGGAGGATCTACACTAGGATCTTCACCATAAATATAGTACTTAACAAGCGGATCAGTGATTTCCTGACATTCGACAGGATATTCAGCAGTCAGCTCAGTACCATCAGGACAAAGAGCTGTCAAAGTAACGACATGCGAACCCTTCTTCATTTTCTTCCAAGCATAGTTGCCGATGAAATCCTTACCACCAATGCTCCACTTCGCATTGACAGGTGCTAAAGTCTGACAGGTAATGCAGTTACCATTCAGGCCACTGGCAGCCTTGTCTACAGTGACAGTGGTCTTTGCCTTGAGCTCGTCAACCGTGATGTGGCCACGATTGCTAATATCCTCGTGAATAGGATCGCAAGCAGCAAAGGCGCATACTATAGCAACGAGCAAAAATAATATTTTTTTCATATTGTTTACTTATAAGAAATTAATAAATAACTTTATATGTATACTCTTGTGGATTAGCATTCTCATCCCATCCGGGGTTCTGCACAAGCTTACCACTCATCAGATTGATCTGAGTCTGAGGCTTCGGCAGGAAACCATTGGTATCTGCGTAACGCTTAGACCAAGAACAAGTCATGTGCTCATGAGTACGCTTGTTGGCCTTCTGACCAAGGCAGACAATCTGCTTACCGCGCTGAGCCTGAAGAGCCTTGGCTGCCAAAGAGCTTTCACCAGAGTTAATTCCTGACCAACGACGCAAATCGTTGAAACGAAGACCCTCAAGAGCGAACTCCCAACGACGCTCATTCTGAAGGTTTGCCAATGTGTAAGGAGTCTCTGGAACACCAGCACGACGCTGAACCTGGTTCATGTACGAAGCATCACCAGTAAGCTCGGTGAGCATCAGCAGAACGTCAGCATAACGCATCAGGTAGAAGTCCTCGAAGTGGTCACCCTGCTGCTTGTTGTCAAGTGAGCTTGAACTATAACCCGGGCACTGAGACCACCATGAATCGTTGTCGGCGGCGCAAGCGTCGAGGTTTACATCAGCATACTTCTTACAAGCATAGCCAGACTCCTCATTATCATCCTTCTCGTAAGTATAGGATTCGAGCTCATTGTCGAGGTCAATCATAGTAGCGAGCTTACGGATATCGGTATAATTACCAACTCTTTCAGCATCTGTCCAATCGTCCCAGAGATTGCATGAAGGAGTACCCTGACCCCAACCCTGGTTGAACGGATAAGTCTTGTCACGCTTACCATTATCATTGGTAGCACCGTTACGAAGACCCCAGAAGCAAGACAGATAGTTAGAATACATACGCGGGTTATTGTAAGTACCACCAATGCCCCACTTAGAAGCATTCAGGAACTGAATCTGGAAGATTTCCTCATCGTTGCCATTACCCATGCCAGGCTGGTCGAAGCAGTTCTCACGCTTCATGTCAGCGATGAATTTATATGCATGACCTGCGTCATCATGAGCCTCATCCCAAAGGAAGCTGTTAGAATACTGCCAGAGTGAACGGAAGTCCTCCAAGAGCTTGAAACGACCGCTTGAAACGATGTCCTTCAAATAGCTGACAACATCAGTCTGAGAAATAGAAGATGCGCTACAACCCTCCTGAGCAATAGCCTCACCATTACGGTCTGTCAGGCTGATAGCAGGAGCTGAGCCAGAAGCCAGCTCACCTACACCCTTATAGAAGCCAGCCCAGAACATATAGGCACGGGCCAACATAGCCTCAGCAGCATACTTGGTGGCATGACCATCGCCCTGCAGACCATAGCCTGATGCTACATCCATGAGGTTCATACCAGACACGAAGTCAGCAATAATCTGTGGATAGATGACATCTTCAGCACTTACCTGCTGCTGCATCTCGTCGGTAATAACGGTTCCCGTAATCAGAGGTACATCGCCGTACAACTGAGTCAGCCACAGATTGTAAAGACCACGCATGAAGAAGGCCTCACCAAGAAGCTGATTACGCAGCGGCTTCTGAGCGTCAGTCCAAGTCACGTTATCGATGGTCTCAATCTGGTTATTGGCACGTGAAATACCACCATAGAGAAGGATAAAGTTAGCCTCATACTGGTTAGCACTTGCCGTTGTGAAATGATGCAGTGACTTATTAACATTATCCTGCAGACCACCACTTCCATAGCAGTTGTCCGACATCATCTCCCACCAATAGAAAGGATTATTACATACACCACTATTATCACCGCCACCCAGCGTATTCATGATACTGTAGGTAGCTGCATTCAGTGCATCAACATCTCCTGGCTTACCAGGGAATGTAGCCGCTGTCAACTCTGTAACACGAGGATCGGTGTCCAGCATGTCGTTACAGGCTGTAAACAAAGTCGCTGAAAAAACAGCTGCTGAAAATAAAATATATTTCTTCATAACTTAATTAGCGAATTAGAATTTAATACTTGCACCTACAAGATAAGTACGAGATGGCGGGTAAAGACCCAGGTCAACACCAGATGCCCAGCCATTACCACCGGCTGAGTTACCTACCTCAGGATCGAGGCCAGTGTAACCAGTGAAGGTGATCAGGTTCTGAGCCTGAACATAGAAGCGGAGCTGCTGCAGAGGACAAGACTTCCAGATGTGCTTGAAATCATAACCGAGTGTAACGGTCTTGATCTTGAAGTAGTCAGCATCCTCCATGTAACGGGTAGATACCCAGTTGGTGTTCTGGTGACCGGTAGCAGAAATACGTGGCTGAGTGTTTGAAGTACCCTCACCAACCCAACGGTTCAGGATCGTGGTATCATAGTTCTGATAAGGAGCATCAGAGAATGAACGGTAAGAACGCATAATCTGCTGACCGAATGCACCTGCACCGTTTACAGCAAAGTCGAAGCCCTTCCACTGCAGACCGAGGTTCACACCAAGCATAATGTCTGGGTTAGGATTACCAATCTCATGACGGTCACAGCCCTCACCTTCGGCGTAGGTAATCACACCATCACCATTATAGTCATCCCAGATACAGTCACCAGGCTGTGCATTGTCAAGAACGGCCTTACCAGCCTGACGAGCAGCGTCGATCTGCTCCTGGTTCTGCCAGATACCGCTGTATGACATACCATAGAAGTAACCGATGGGGAAGCCTTCCTGAGCACGATAGATGTATTCAGTACCCTGTGAGAGAACGCCACTAGGACCATTGATGTATTTATTCTGGTTAGCGATACGCGTTACCTTATTCTTATTAGTAGCAAAGTTCACGCCAATGTTGTAGCTGAAGTCCTTGCCAATTCTGTCGTTCCAAGTAAGAGCAATTTCAATACCGGTATTCTCAACGTCACCACCATTGATGGCAGCAGGGTTGGTACCATAAATTGCAACATTCTCACCAGTGATCAGCCAGTCCTTAGTGGTCTTCTTATACCAGTCGAAGGTCAAACCCAGACGGCTGTTGAGGAAGCGAGCGTCGAAACCGAAGTCGAGCTGCTCAGAGGTCTCCCATGTGAGGTCGGGGTTCGGCACGATGTTAGCGTAAGCACCAGTATATGGAGTACCAGAAGTAGAATTCTCAATGGTAGAACCGAACTTGTAACCACTGTCACCAGCCTCACCAGACAAGGCGATAGTAGCCAGATACTGATACTTGCTGATATCCTTGTTACCATTCTGACCCCAAGATGCACGGATCTTGAAGAAGTCGAGCCAGCTCTTAGTTCCCTCCATGAATTTCTCGTTGGTTACTACCCAACCTGCAGATACAGAGGGGAAGAAACCCCAACGCTTGCCATCGGTGAAGATACTAGAACCATCATAACGCATGGTTACAGTAGCCATATAGGTCTCGTTCCAGTCCCAAGTCAAACGGCCGAACCAAGAAGCGAGGTACTCTTCATCATTAGGCTTACCAGTTACGGTTACATCGGGAGCATTCACCACCTTGATGTTAGAGAGCCATGCAGAATCCCAACCTTTCAGAGTTGCGAGTTGATCGCCCCAGTTTACCTTGTTAGATCCACCAACGTTAAAGCTCCAAGCTGAGCTCTGGTAGGTCTGACCAACCATGGCGCTGATCTTGTGACCACCAAGCATAGGAAGGTCGTAAGTCAAGGTGTTCTCAATAGACCAACCTGAACTTAACCATGCGTTCTGGCTAACACTATATACGGTTGATGTAGCATTACCATAACCAGAAGATTTGGGCTCATTATAGCTACGATAGCCACCTGAATTCCAATTATAGTTGAACTGAGAACGGAGTCTCAGACCCTTGATGGGCTGGATGGTCATGAAAGCAGTAGCGCTGGTACCGATACTGCGGCTTTCTGCCAAAGCACCGAAGCCACCATGAACGAGGTTCTCCCATGGGTTGCTGAACAGAGAAGCGTTCCAACCCTGACCGTATGCCATTGTACCATCAAAATTCTGATAGCTATATACATCACCATTGTCAGCGTACTGTGGTACGAGCGGACAGGTCTGGAGCAGACTGTGAATATAGCTCCAGTACATACCGTCCTCAGCGAGGTCGTGGCTCTTGGTGTAGCCGATAGAGATGTTCTCACCGATGGTGATGGCATCGAAATCCTTGGCCTTCAGGAGCACGTGGTCACTGTTGATACGGATGGTATGGCGCTTGTAGTCAGAAGCCATATCAGCACCCATGATACCCTCGTTACCGGTATAGGTGTAAGACATAGCGAACTTTGAGCGGTCAGTACCACCAGTCAGAGTTACAGAATGGTTCTGCTGCTGAGCGTTCTTATTCTCGAAAGCGCCCCACCAGTCAGTACCTTCCCAACCACCGTTCACTTTAGAGAGGATGTCGGCAGGAACGAAGCCAGCCCAATCCATCTTCTGACCAGAAGTATTGAAGGTGTACTCGTCGATGATGGTCATATACTGCTTAGCATTGAGCAGCTGAGGACGTTTGTAGGCGTTTGACCAACCCATAGCACCATTGTAGCTAAGCTCGATCTTACCTTCCTTACCCTGCTTGGTAGTTACCAGAATAACACCGTTGGCAGCACGGGCACCATAAATGGCTGCAGAGGCAGCATCCTTCAGTACGTCGATGCTCTCGATATCATTCGGGTTGATACCGTCGAGGCTACCACCGGCTACACCATCAATTACATAAAGAGGTGCAGAGTTACCTGTGGTACCGATACCACGGATATAAACCTTGTAACCCTTACCAGGCTGTGTAGAACTCTGGGTAATCTGTACACCAGGAGTGCTTGACTGCATGGCCTCGAGGGCGTTGGTGGTGTTCAGCTTGGCGATATCCTCACCCTTTACCTGAACAGTAGCACCGGTAACCAGCTTCTTCTTCTGGACACCGTAACCTACTACAACCACTTCATCAAGAACGGCATTGTCGTCCTTCATTGTGATCTGGAAGTTGTCCTTATTGGCAACCTTGATTTCCTGAGTTTCGAATCCGATGAACGAGATAACGATCGTTGCATTGGGATTCACGTTGAGAGTGAAGTTACCGGCAAAGTCAGTAACTGTAC
>JAEEGJ010013425.1_pt1 | contig 19859 bp, 7 predicted proteins | sample 8958761 | NCBI WGS metagenome assembly JAEEGJ01 (sample SAMN16246546, study PRJNA631951) | gut metagenome | biome: gut microbiome; feature: rumen; material: RS-attached | host: Bos | place: Iran: Karaj | collected 2018-10 | reverse complement strand
AGCTTAGCTCAGGCAAGTTGAGACATCAAGAAACACTCATACGGCCAAAATCCACAAAGTAAAAATGAGAAACAAATCATATGAACAAAAAAAGAGACCGGCTAAAAAATGCTTTTTAGTCGGCCTCTATTATTAAGAATCTGTTCTGATTTGTTCCGTATTTTTTACGAAACAAATCAGAACAGATTCCAAGTGATGACCCTAAAAACGTTCAGGTCCTTATCTTATCATGACTTTCCTGTTATTGTGCAGGTATATTCCTTTCCGGGTAGGCTCACCGTCAAGACGGTGCCCGCTCAAATCATACCAAACATCTATGGTAATATCGTCAGTCCCGATACTGATTTCACCTATTGCAGTCAACATACCGTTCTTGTCATACAACCGTACTGTAATCTGATTCGGAATATCATCTGTCCCAATAAATGTTGAACAGGTCAGATATGCCTGGAAAGGAGAAAACACCATATCGTCATCAGCAAGGACAAACTGCCCGGCCTCCACGTAATGCTCATATTCACGCTTGTCAATGGATGTAAATCCATATACATTTACATCATTGCTGAAATCCTTTCCGCAAGTCAAGGCAGCATATGTTCCTCTGAATGACCAATAACCGTCTGTAATTTCTTCAGGACCATCAAGCGTGCTCAATGTAACACCTTCTGACGGAATGTTGGTTAAGTTCAACCTGTCACCTGTCGGCATGAAAACATAAGGTGTATTGGCATCCAGTATTGTAGCGCTGTTGACTCCGACGCCAGGCTCCTGCATTGCCACCACCCAATCATCACCCTCCTTAATCACTTTCACGAATTCATAGAATATACCTCCCTCGTTGCCGTTGCACTCATAACTGAACGGTAACATAACCGTCGATGGGCAACCGGGTATGAAAGTGCGGTTAAAATCAACAGATTTCACCACAACATCATCGCTGATGTCTAACGGAACATTCTGATCTGCATTTATTGTGGCACTTTTACCGTTCTCATCCTCTGTGATGGTCAGTGCCCCATAAATGGTAACCTTTGCTGTTACAGTCAGGGTGCCGTTCACCTTGCTCACGTTCGTAAAGTTCGATGTGCGGTCTGCACCGTCCGGGTTCAGAATCACATAGCCGTCATTCACAACGTTCGCACTGCTGCCTACAACCGTCTGGCTGCCGCTCGCTGTGGCTGACAACGTGAAGCCGGAAGGAAGACCTGACGCGCTTACAGTGTCGTTAGTAAGAGCCGTACCGTCATATACCTTACTTGATGATGATGCTGTGAGTACTACAGATGAAGTGCTCGCGGACACTGTCAGAGTTCCAAGATTCTCCGTCAAACTGTAGTTGCCGCTTTCCGTGCTGCCCCAGTCCAGTACGTAACCGTTCTGGCTCGTACCGACCTCCGTCTGGCTGCCGCTCGCTGTTATCGTCACGCTCTCACCTGACACAAGACCTGTGATGCTGATCTCTGAACTCGTCAACGCAACACCGTCATATTCCTTGCTACCGGAACCTGTCGTGACAACTACAGGACGAGGTGTTATTCTCAGAGTATCTGTCAATGTCCCGTCATATACTCCCATGCCAGTGATATTGACAATATGCTCACCGGCATTGGTACAATCGTCAGGCAATGATACAGAATAATCCTTGTTCTCTACCAACGTCTTGGATTCACCATCTTTCACAACGATTGTGGGAGTCAAACGAACGCCAGTATAGGTCTCAGAAGAGATACTTACACTGATATCAGCGTTTGAAAACATCTTTTTCAGAGCTGTAGTGACAGTTACCTCTTCAAAAGGCATGGTGAATGAGTAAACTCCGTTTACAGGAATTATCTCATGCTCAGAGCCGTCATTGTAGCTGGCTGAAGCAATACTGTAACCTGTGGGAGGTACAAGAGTAATGATTCCGCCAGGCTGGGCATAAGCAATGTTGCCGCTTTGGTCATAGGCTCCGTTTGCGATAATGCCTTCGTCTCCTTCAAACGTCAGTTTCTTATCCTCATGTATGTCTATCACATAAGGAGTTTTGGGAGAGCCAATACTGCCATTGAAGATATATGTCTGTCCGGCATCTATCTCATATGTCCTGTTCTCAGACTCTACAAATATCTTGTAGAATATCTTATCACCTGTACTGTTTCCATATACAGTTAGATAGGCCACTCCAGGACGATTGGGATCACTGGGAGTACCCTTTCCTCTAATCTGATCGCCACAATAGACTGCTACCACCACATCCTCAAGCGCATTGTTTCCCTTCAATACCTTTACCGCAACTGTCATATTCCCATAAAAGTCATGGGAATTAACATCTGGAAATGGATCGACAGGATCAGCCCAGAGGCCGGCACTCCAAAACAGGAGTGCCAGCATGGATGCTAATCGGATATAAAAGGTTGTTCGTCTCATCTTACAAGTTGCTTCTGTCCATTGATAATGATAATCTTATGGTCAGTTGTACCTATTGGCTGAGTAATCCTACGACCTTGGAGATCATAGACAGATTCATTATCATTCATCAAAGCCTTACCGAAATCAAACACAATCGGATTCAATGGCGATCCGTATATGGCATCTGCCTCATAATTGATACCGATGTTGGAGTCAATTACATTATCACCTTGGGCAATCTTGAATGTAAGTTCAGTTGCATCGTCACCAGGTATGGTAAGATATGCTATACCCTTCTCATTGGTTACTGCAACCGCACGGCATTCACCGTCAGCGAATACTCCAAGTTCGATATTTGCCATTGGAATGTTGCCACTCATAACCCTTGCAGCCATAATGGCATTACTGGAATAATTGCGGAAGTCAACCGGCTGGAATGTGCGCGAATTATTATCTGCCTCAACAGATTCGCCTCTTGTCTGGGTACGGCGTGAAGCATGAGATACTGAAGAACCGGGATAACTGAATGTCCTTATACTATCAGTATTGACCATATAACCCACACCAGGTTCCATCATCATGAGCGAACCTGCCCACTCGTATTGGTCATAATAGCTTACACCATACTGTCCCTTAAGAATATCGCCATTCTTCGGACTCATCTCGGCAAAGGCATCAGTAATGGATGAAATCTGACTGCCATAGTAACCAATCCAGTTCCAGCCCTTGCTCAAGTTAATCCTGTTATCAGAAGGTTGCACTGTTTGTCCTACTATACGTAATGTACGGTCAGCCTTCATCTTTATGGCATACATCTTGACATTTGACAAAGTGTCCAGACTTCCACCCCATGCACCATTCTCATATGAGAGGTAACCATCATCCTGGCTCTTGATTGTCTCAACATCATCGGCAATCTTCCTTAAGAGTGATTCCACTTTCATGGTATCGGCCTTTACATAGAATGACAGCCAGTTCCAACCCTCCTTAAGTTCTGTAGATTGCTCAATCTTGTTGTTTGTGGTAAGCACTACAGGATTTGCATATGATCCTTCCAGTGTAAGTGGTACAAACTTTATGGCTGATTCAACTTCCACTTCAGGATATAGTGTACCGGTAGATGCATCGTATGCACGGAAGGTTACTTCATTGTCGTTCTCGTTGTTTCCATAAATATCCAATGTCACATAATAGCTGTCATAACGGTTGCTATATACAGGATGTGCTATACCGCGACATTCCTCACCTATAAAGGCTGCCACAATATCATCACTGTCATCCATAGGTACGCCCTGAACCATCATACGACCTATCAAGTTCATGGAGTTCTCAAAGTTATTAACGTTGACGCTCCAATCCGGAACCTGACCCGTTATAGTGATGTTGAGAGTAAGCGGTGTCTCTATTCCGTTATTACTCTTAAGATAAATTGTCTCCTGATATTTGCCGATTGGAGTGGCAGGACTTACCGAGAATACGACATCTGTCTCACACAACGGATTGGTTGTACCATACTCGCTGCTTACGGTGAGCCATTCAGGCATACCGCTCAGAGTCCACATCTGCTGAGCGCCACTCTTGTTGATGATTGAAGCGTAAATCTCACCGCCGGACTTGACCTTCTGTTCAATGTTTTGTTCATCCTCATCCCAAACCAGTTCTTTCTGGTTCACAAATGCGCTCCAAACTGCAGGTACTGAATAGTTGCCGTTCTCATCACGTACATCACGTACAGTAAAGTTCAGAGTGCAGCCCTCAATGGTAGCAGGATCCTCATCAATGTTGATGACCACCTTCTCATTGCTGGCTACGAAGGTAAAGCTTACGTTGGTCTCGGTAGGCTTCTGACGCATTGCGGGAGCCTCATCGGAGTAGCCCAATGAAACGGCATCTGTATAGATATCTATTAACTGTGCATTCAAGTTGCTTGTCAGATCTGCTGCACTTCCTACTGATATTACCTGATTGCCTTCATCAAGAGTCTGGGTCTCAAACGGATAATAAGCCACAAGACCATCTTCGCTGCCTGTCAGGCGTACCTTACGGTTCTTTATGAGCATATCGCCGTTCATAGTAGCGTTCCAAATACGCACCTCATCAATCTGTCCTGTGAAATAGCGGTCGTATGAGTAAACTCCGGTCTCAGCTGATAGAGTAGTTCTGTGTACACCCATCAGCAAACTGTTGGTGTTAATAGAACCTACATTGTCAGAGCTGGTTGTAAGGCAACGTACTCCGTCAACATAGACAGCAGTTGCACCCTGACGCAGTACATTCACTGCAATATGATGCCAAGCGTTATCAGTCAAATTAACTGCATTGGTAGCCATAGTAAGAGCAGCATCATTATATACGCTCTTGCCTGTGAACTGCAGTTTACCGTCGGAAGTAACCATAAGGCCTATCTCACCCATCTGCATAATCTGCTGGTCAAAGCTTTGCTTAGCGCCACGCATCCAGAACTCAACTGCATAGTCATCATCAACACAAACAGGAAGCTGGGATGCATTAATGCTCAGATAGTGCTGACCATCCAGCGTTACGCTCTTATTTGAGTTATTAAGATACCATGTAGCGTTGGTCATGGTCATGTGACGGTTACGTGAATAGTCACGGATACTTGTGCCCTCACCTTCATCCATCTTCCAGTAACCGATAAGGTGACGGGTTGAAGGATTCTTGGTTATGCTACGGTTAAGCAGAGCAGTAGTCATATCATGTGCTTCATCCCAGAGCAGCAGTTCGTGCATAGAACCAGTAATGTTCTTGCCCACGGTAAGAGGACCGTTTCCATTATACTTTGCCACTGCCACATCTTCAAACAGTTTGATCTCATATGCATCATAAGCCACATTGGCATTAAGAATACCACCTGTTGCAGTGTTCTTGTAACTCAGTGTCAGGAATGCCCACTTGCCTACAGGAATGGTATTGCTTGATGTATATGTCTGTCCTGCTATATTTACTGTCAGTTTGTTATCAGAAGTTATACCAGCATTGAATCTGGCTGTACCGCTTCCGTGGCTGAGCAATGTACCTGCACCTGCTGACAGATTAACCCATGCGTCAAATGAGAAGTCCTTACCTGCCAGGTTGATGTTAGCCTCTGTTGAAGCTGTTGCAACTGTATTCTGCATACTCATTGCAGTCCAGTGAGCAACCGGTGCTCCATTCAATACGCCGGTTACCTTGAAATTGGCAGCCTTAGTCAATTCACCCTTCAGAATAATCTCATTGAAGGTTACGCTAAGTTCATCACCTATATTAAGTATACCGGTTGACGGCTCGGGCTGCCCAAGCGGAGTTGGACGCTGCATGTCCTTGACCAATGCAAGTTCCTCACTATAACGGTAAACCTCATCTCCACCGTACGTGCTGGCCGAAACCACGCGGAATGTATATTCTCCGTCAGAGTATGATGACATCGACAACTTGTAACTGACACTTGCTCCGGTTTCAGGCAGTTTCAACTGGTTACCCGAAGGTTCACCAAGCACATACTCCTTAATCTGTGTCCAATCAGTTGCACCCTGTTTCTTATACTGCAGACGGAAGGCCTTCAGATTATTGTAGTTACGGTCAAAATCCTTGAATGTCAGAGTAAGGTCGGTTCCTGTCTGAGTATTCATGATTGAATTTGACAGAGCCAATGAGACAGGTGATGAAGAAGGTGTAAACCTTGCTGTAATAAACACTGTATCAGCTATATCCTCGGGCTGTGACTCAGATGCGAATACAATACCGATACCCTTGCCATAAAGCTCGTCATTTGGCTTGTTGCTTCCAAAATAGTCAAGTACATCCTGTTTTGTCTGGCGCAGCTGCAGTGACTTGGAAACTGTCTGACCGCCCTGAACGTTAATCAGGCGTCCTTCGGTCAGCACCTGACCGTCAACACTGATCAGAGCACCGTCAGGATTGGTTCCGTCCAGGACAAAGAGCTTGTAAGTAACATCCTTGTTCACCTCACTGGCATTACCTAAGCGCAGTGTGTAGTTGGCTGCAGAACCTGTGGGAACATCACTCATGACAGGTACATCCACATCAATCTGCGGAACCTCAATCTGCATGGTGGCATCCATAATGGTAGTACCGGGCTGGTGATACTTTGTCACCTCCTTGCCCTCATACGGAGCACTTGTCTGACCTCCAAGAGTGCGGAAGATCGGGCCATAGTCTCCATACTTATAGACATCCACTGTCAGGGCATCGTCTGTTCCGGACTCTGCCAACGTGTAACTAAAGCCAAGCTTTTTCAGTTCCGAATCTTCATGCTCATGTTTACCACCAGCATAAGCCTCACCTCCTACTTCAACAAAGACGCCAAAATCATCAAAAGCACCTCCAGTTGATACACTGGCTTGTATGCTAGCTCCTGCTGAAACAGTATATTTAAAGCCATCGCCCCACTCCTTATCATAACTATCGGTTACTCTGGTACCGGAGTCAAATGAATAATTCTTGGTCGTTACTTTACTCTTATCATTACGGTTCTCATATGCCTCAACTTTCTCACGCTCGTTGAGTGCCAGATAGTTCTCCCACGTAGCGACTTGGCTGTTACACCAAATCACCTGATCAACAAAGCTTTCATCACCTGCCACGGCTGGAAGAACCATCTTATATGAAGGTCCTACTGAACTTGACTTGCTTGTTGCTGCTGACCCCCAGATAATCGAGTCATTGTTGTCTGAACCGAATTTTGGATCATCAGGTTCAAGTGTAGTCAGATATACAGGCTCATTGGTATTGTTAACGTAGTTGGCAAGAACATCAGCAGTCACAGTGCGCAGATATGAATTACGCAATGATACAAGATTCGGGAGAAGATCATTTTCTATGTAGTGCTGTGTATAGTTGAACATAGTACCAAACGATAGACCCGTAGTTATTACATCGTCTAACTGCAACTCTACCTCATTGCTACCGGCGCTCACACGATGGAAATCAATGTTTCGGGCTGCACCAAATATAACATTCGTTGCCTGACCTATGAATACATCTCCCTGTGCACCGACATAGTCACTCTCATCACTGGTCGAGATAGTCTTGGTAATCTCAATAGTGCGGCTGAATGTACTACCGCCTTCAAATTCTTCTTTGGCCGTCAGGGTACCATCAATATTGACTCTGCTCTCTATTGTGTTAATCAGATACACACCGAATCCGGTTGCGGATGAAGTTTTATTACCCAAGCATAGAGTTGTTTTGACATGAGCCTCAACACTCTCAGTACCCAATCTTGCTCTAGTAAGATTAGAAATGGTACCTGAAGTCCACTCTGCTGAAGAACCAGACCCTGGGGGGTCACGCAAAATCATATCAACCACATCAGGACCGGAAGTAACAAAGTTGTTGCCTGTTGGCAGTGAACCTAAGATTACACCCTCCATTCCGCTGCCACTCCATTGGTAGGAACGGTCACCTATTTCATAAGAAATGGAGATTGTGCGGGAATAAGGAGTGACAATGTTGGGCAGACCGGCAATCCAGCTATAGGAAGCCTTTCCTTCGTTGTCCAACATAAGCTGGTTACTCTGCAGATCTACTATCTGACCTTCTCTGACAACAACTCCATCTTCTGTAACTCCATCCTCAGCTGCAATTGCCTGATCATTGGACAAAGCATTATTAATAGTTACAACAATGTCAGCCAATGGCACATGGTCAGTAACAGGTGTAGTACCATCTGCATTCTGATATTCCTCAAAAGCCTCAATATTGAATGTATAAAGATCATTCATTACAAACACGGCAGCACCATTGGTTCCACCATATTTATATACCGGCTTACCATTCACTATTGAATAGATATCACTTACAGTTACCTTACCGTTTTCATCCTCAAACTCATATTCCTTAATACCAAAAGCACTGTCGTTAATATGAGTAATCTTATCCTCATGATCCTGCTGAGTAACAATAAACGTAGGCGTACTGTGATATGCATGCTTCATAGCTGTGTGATAGGTATAAAGCACATCTGTGCCATCTTCATTATGCAGCGTATCACTGAATTCCATAACCGGGTTGGAAAGATCTACGGTCACAGGATCACCAACTGACTCCTGGCTTTTTACAACCTTAATGCTCTCAATGGCATACTCCAACGGAGGCAGCATTGCAGAGAACTCACCCGTTGCAGGGTCAGTACGAATATAGATTTTGCGGCAACTATCTGCTCCGGCTCCTCTCCATGAAGTGCTGGCAATATAATTAGTAGCAGATGCTACCGGAACTATTGTATCGTTTGTTTCATAGCTATAAGTAGTTTCAGTAATCTGCTTTACTACGTTCATCCTGGGAATTGAGTTCAACGGAGTTAGCACCAACTCAGAAACACCGATATTGTTTTTGCTGAATCCAAAGCCGACAGACTTCCCGCCTTCAATGTCACCACCTACTATACGACCGGTAAAGTTAACCAGAGTCTCATCGGTAAACTCCAGATTCTTTATCTCGCTGTTAAAAGTATGCTTAGTATCAACGTTGTAGGGATCGGCAGGATAACGTCCTTCATTGGCGAAAACATGGCCATTCTTCTTAATTGTGATGAAATGATCTCCGATAGGCACGCTGATGGTGAACTCGCCCTGTTCATTGGACTCAATCATTTTACCATCCTTTGAGCAGATAATTCCATCGACATAGAATGTAGCTCCCTCAAGCGGGTAATCAGTGCCAGCATAATATACCGTACCACTGACGGGGAATGACGATACATCCTCAAAATCAACAGCACTGTGGTTAAGTGTTGATATGCTGACATAACGTGATTGCTTGGCGGGAGAGAACTCATGGATTCCTAAAGTAGGAATAACGCTATAGCTGGTACCTTCGCCAGAGAATGGTACGCCACGTATCTCATAATAGCCATTCACGTCTGTGTATGACATCAGACTCAACTGATTCTCAGTAGGTAAAACGCTAGTGCTGATTGCCGGCACCTTTGTAGAGCCATGACGTCCGTTGCTCACTCCGTTTTTCTTTGAGAAATCATATGCCTTTTGCTGGCCTTCTATACCTTCATCCAAGGGGTAGTAAATGGCCAGCGCATCCTCGTTTCCGGCCAGAGGATGGTTGTAGTTACGCAAGATTTCCTTAGCTGTCAGAGCTTTAGTCCAAAATCTGAATTCATCTATATAGCCATCATACAAAGAATCTGACAAGAAACTATTGATATTACCGATAAACAGGCTGTCTGCAGGAGAATTATTCCATATTGAGGATGAAGCAGTCGTTGCTATGGTATCCAAACGTGCAGAATCACCCTCGATACAATATGCTGTCAACTGTTTGGCGCTGCTGCCATAAACAATTGAAAGTTGGGTCCACTCTCCGGTCGAGACTTTAAATTTAGATGAAGATATTATTGCACCGGCAATACTGCCTGCCAGAGTGTAGTTCGCATCCGTTTCATTATACTTCAGCCTTAAATCCAGCACATCTTTAACATACAACAACTGATATTCGCCACCATCTGCAGACATCACCTGATTATTGGGATTGATATACATCTGCACAGAAAAATCTTTTGCGAACAATGATTTCAGCGCATCGTTACTTGCACCATAGCTGATACCTGAACCATAACCACCAAGTTTCAATGAGTGCATACCGCTGGCCAGGCTGCCGTCAGCACTCTGCTGTTTCAGCAAGACCTTAGCACCTTCAACCGCAGTACCCGTACCATATGAAATGTTTCCGCTGATGATACCTGACGACACACTGAATCCGTCTGTAGTTTTGGAATCGTCAACCAACTGAGTAGTGACACCATTAACTTTGTTTTCACTCCAGATAATAATCTTATACTCATTGAAACTGCCTGGCAAAGCAGTCACATCATCATAGCTATAACTGGTAACTGTGCCGGAAATGGAATATATGTCTGCCCACTCATTTTCATCACTACTGCCCAAAGGACGACGCTGAAGAATATAGTTTGTAGCAGTTGTTCCGGCTTGTTTTACGGTCCATTGCAATTTTACCATGCTGCTATAGTTACCGCGTGTGGCAGTGAATGTCTTAATCTGCGAACCGCCGATACGGGCCGATGCGATCGGACTGTAAACATCCATACCCATCACATTAGCCTTCAGCCTATAATAATATGTGGTATTGGAATTCTGATTGCTATGGTCATTAAACGTTCCATCAACAGTCTTTTTATCCTTGATTGTCTTTTCAAAAGTATTCATCTCTGTCCAAGTTCCGTCCTTGGTAGATGTATTATAGTCTGTACTGCGCTCTAAAATAAGCGGATATGTATTACTTGATGTAGCATCATCAATGGAACTGTGAGCCCAACTCAAGTTGACGCCCTGTGTTTCATCTGGAGTTGCCTGTAAGGAGGTGAAACTCCAGTTGGGTACTATCTTGGCCGATACGCTATCTCCCAATGATGAAATGGGATCGCCATTATAGTCTTTGGGAACAAAATAGACCCATATGTTGTCATATTTGTTATTGCCGCCTATAGAATATTCCTTCAGTTCTATTTCGCCGTTCTTGGTAGCATAATCATTGATGCTGACAGTTTTGCCTGTTTTTTTATTCTTAATCATCCAGGTTCCTGTCTTGTTGCGACCGGTCTCGACAGTATTCCAACTAATCTTAACTTTCTTGGACCATTGGTCTGACGTTTGGTAAGTGACATTTTTAGGAAGTACAAATCCAGGAACATCCACGGTGTACCATCCGTAAACAAGCATATCATTAAGAGTAAACGTGTTCGTGGTAGAATATTCCTTTTTGAATGAAACCGGACAACTGTATTGAACGGCTATGGTGCCACCATTGGCATAGCTAAAACCCGGGGGTGTTGCCGTAGGACTCTCGCTCAAACTGAACGTTTTTTTTCCGTTGTCATATTGTTTTTTGGCACTGGTCTCAAAATTGGTAGTATATCCTGAATAAGGTGTCGAACTTTGCGTGTATATTCCAACAGTTGTAGGACCATATGAACCGTTAAGCGAACCGCTCAAAGCTACTTTGTTATAGCTTGTCATGGTGGCAGTAGGCACTGTCCATATGCTGTTCATGGCGGTAAATGCATTTGTCTCCACACTCTTGGACTGGGTTTGGCCTTCACTTCCATTCACCTTCCATTCACCTGCAACCCTTATTCTATGTGACACACCTACCTCCCATTTACTTAGGAAAACGTACATGTGTACACGATAGTGACCACTATTATTGGAGTCCTTATAAGGATTCCAGAACTTGATAGTGTAAGTTATTCCATTACTTTTTGTTTGTGTGTAGGTATGTTCACCATCCCACTTATTATCCTGAGAGTTTACAACCCACCAGCCTTCTTTTTTAGTTTCCTCTTCGGCTGTATCCTGATGAGTGTTCCAGCATAATTCTCCTCCGGGAGAACAGATGTAGTAACCATCCACAAACACAGCAGGGCCTTCATAGCCAGTTTCATATTCATCCTTAGTGAAGTAACTGTCATTGCCTGCAGCATCAAAATAGAGCACGTCAACAACAATCCAAGGCTCCTTGATGGTAGGATGATGAACTACTGTCATATCCGCATCCTTAAACTGGATTTTTGCCTGCACGACATCTCTGCCGGCAAACAGGCACACAGTCAGCAACAGCAGCATTCGCCACCATTGCTTCAATTTTAATTGTTTTACATTCATAATTTTTATTTGTTGTTTATTGTTTGTTGTTTGCATCAGATTGTCTTGAGATTGGTTTTTTGAATTCTCCGGGATGTTCATGTAAATATCTGGAGGCACTGTGCATACACCATATTATGTACGCCACGCAAGTCACCAGGATAAGGGTCATAATGATTTCAAATGCTTTCATACAAACAAAAAAATTGGAAAAGGTTTACCCTTCCCCAATACGGCATGGAGAAGGCTATTGAGTCGAGAGATAAAATGAATTTTGTCCATATATTATATAACAGGAACAAAGTTCGCAGACATTCAAAAAATCCTTGTCAAAATCAGTAAAATACTCCGGGATTTTTTGTCAAATACGGTAAAAAATACAGACCTTTGTAACGTCTCAGTAAATTTTACGCATTTTGACAGTATAAATACTGTATAATATGCAAAAATCCTTATTCCAGCTGACGACGGACGTTGTAATATGATTGGCGGGAGCCGAATCCCGAGGCGATGACAATCTCCTCGATTGAGGCATTGGGATGCTGCACCTTGAGGCGGGCCACATGGGCCAGGCGACAGCGGTTCACATAGTTGTAGAAGCCGCCCATGCGCTCACTTATAACCAGCGAAAGGTAAGTGCGGTTCACACCGCAGATTCGTGAGAGGCTGGAGAGTGTGAGATGGCTGTCCAGATAAGCCTGCTCATCTTCAACATGAAGGCGCACTATGCCTGCTATCTCCTCCATGCGCTCCTGTGACAATGCCTCCTCTTCCGGTTCGGTTTGGGGTTCAGCCACAGGTAAATCCGGCTGTTGCATATCGGTCACAGCCTCCACCTGAAATTCTCCCGATTCCAGCCGTTCCACATCAAGCGTGCGGTGGGGAGCCAGCGCTCCTATAAGGAAAGTCACACTAATAACTGCCAGCAAGAGCACGCCCAAGGAAAGCGACCCCGGACTACCTATAAAAGTAGTCACCCAACTGGCAGTGACATGCATTATGGGAATCCATAATATGCCTTTGGCAAACTGACGCGGAAAATCATCGGGATTGGAGTAGTTATCCTCCGAGAAACGGCGCAATGCTCGTGTAATCAGCCTGATGGACATAACGAAACAGCCAAGATATAGTAGCGCTAACACCCCCGACACACTGAAGAACCATAGGCAGAATGAACCTTGAAGCTGCGATCCCGGAATGAGTGTCAGTACAAGCGCTGTCAATGTCATCAGGCCGAACGGTATGGCCAGTGCATAGATGGGATTGCGCCACCACCCTACATTAAGCACCTTTCCAAAATAGCTGAACAGCACCAGAGCACATAGGAATGGTGATGCAAGAATCAGCATCATACGCAGGTAAAGCACAGCATCGGCATCGGTAGGCATGAAAACTATAGGACAAAGGAGCAGATTGGACATATAGCAGAACACCAGTGCCTTCCAGGCCGGATAATAGTAGTCTGCATGGCGTGCGTAAGGCTGGCATTTATGCCCCCACCTGATGGCTGCCACCACCAAGCTGACAGCAATATATACAGCCACAGACGCGCTGAACAACATTTCCTGGGATGAATACATCTAGTCCTTTTATCTTTATAATCTGCGAATTTACAAATTGTCTCGTAGAAATCGCGAAAAACGTAAAAATAATCAACAGCGTTTGTAACAATCTTTCTTATCGCATATACCGCATGTATAGGGTAGATATCTTACATCATGGCCGATGCCAATGACGCCACTGACCGATTTCATGGGCAGCATGAGGCAGGACTCCGTGAGTTCTATGCCGCATGGGTTCTGCTCAGGGAACAGGCTGAACAGTGCCGGTTGTGCCGATACATGCCAGCCGCAGTAACCCGGGCTGAAACGGTTGGTGCGCTTGTACCCCGCAGGATCAATCTCTTTCTGCAGCACAATCTCCATATAATCAGCCACGCTCTCCACAATCTGGCTGCCCACGCAGTCCATGGCGTAGGTCTGGAACAAATCGTCACGGCGCTTTACCGCATCAGTCCACTGGAAATAGCCGGAGCCCACGGTTGCCACGAACACGGCATATTTCTGTGCCCCGAGCAACTGGCGGCAGATTATCTTGCCTGCATCAAAAGTTACGGGGCCTTTCTCCCCTATCAGTGTAAGCTGATTGGCCTCCAAATCCAGGCTGCCGTCCACAATCACGTACTTGAACTGAGGGCGCAGGAACTGGGCAGACTCTCGCAGCAGATACTCAGTGGTACGCAAGGTCTGAGCATCGGGCTCACCGTCCTTGTACCCCATGAATGAATAGACCTCCTTTAGAGGTATATCCAATCTGTTTAATGAAATCTGCTCCCAAGCCATAGTCCTTTCTAACTCAGTTCTTGTTTACTCTGACTCCTTAAAGAGAAATTTGCGAAAGTCCGCATAATCCTTACTTATCTCAACGCTCTGCTTGGTGCCCTTCATGAAGGCCTGCAGGCGTGCGGGAATCTCAACGTCACCGCCGGTGATGGCATCAACCTTCTCCTTGAACTTGGCGGGATGCGCGGTCTCCAGGAACACACCGTACTCACCGGGCTGCAACTGCTCCTTGAGGGCGCGGTAACCGCAGGTTCCGTGCGGGTCAAGCAGGTAACCGGTACGCTCATAGCACTCCTTAAGGGTCTCCTTAATCTGATCATCAGTGTAGGTTGCACCACCAATATGACCTGCGATATCCTTGTGTGAGCCACCGTACAGGGCAAGCACACGCGCAAAGTTGCTGGGATCGCCCACATCCATTGCGTTGGCCAGTGTCTGGACCGACGGTTTGGGGCTATAGACTCCAGTCTGCAGGTAATTGTAGAATATGTCGTTGGCGTTGTTGGCGGCAATGAAACGCTTTACGGGCAGTCCCATGAACCAGCCGAACAGACCGGCCGTAATATTACCGAAGTTACCGCTGGGCACGCAGATTACCAGGTTATCGGCCTTGCCCATAGCCTTCATCTGTGCGTATGCGTTAAAGTAATAGAATGCCTGCGGCAGGAAACGGGCCACGTTGATTGAGTTGGCCGATGTAAGCTTCATCCTCTGATTGAGCTCTGCATCCATAAAGGCGTTCTTTACCAAAGCCTGGCAGTCATCAAACACGCCGTCAACCTCAACAGCAGTGATATTCTTGCCCAGAGTGGTGAACTGGCACTCCTGGATGGGGCTTACCTTGCCTTTGGGATAGAGCACATACACATGCACGCCCTCCACGCCCAGGAATCCGTTGGCAACGGCACTTCCGGTATCGCCCGATGTAGCCACCAGCACGTTCACAAGCTGTTTCTCATCCTTGTTGAAGTAACCCAGCAGGCGGGCCATAAAGCGTGCGCCTACATCCTTGAACGCAAGTGTGGGACCATGGAAAAGCTCCAGTGAGTAGATGTTCTCATCAACCTTGACAACGGGTGTGGGGAATGCCAGGGTGTCATAGACAATCTTTTTGAGGTCAGCCTCCGGGATATCCTCGCCAAAGAATGCCTTGGCAACCTCAAATGACATCTCCTGGAAGGTCATCTTGTCGATGTTATCAAAGAACTCCTTGTTCAGTTTGTTCAAGCGCTCCGGCATGTAAAGGCCGCGGTCAGGGGCCAGTCCGCGAACCACTGCATCACGCAGGGTCACGTCATCGGACTTATGGTTTGTGCTGTAGTATTTCATTTAAGTGAAAGAAAAATCTTAGTGAATTCAATGCCCTCAATGTTGCCGTAAGCGCCCTGCTTGCAACTCTCCTCGTCAAAAGCGGTAACGCTGTCCGGCTCCATTCCCGGAGCATAGATCAGGAACGGAATGGGGTCCGATGTGTGCGTGCGGTGTGCACAAGGCGTGGGGTGGTCAGGCAGCACGGCAATCGCCACCGGCTCGTCCCACTTGGAAACCTCCTCATAGATGGGACCTATCAGGCGGCTGTCCAGATCCTCGACGGTGCGGTTCTTGAGGGTAAAGTTGCCCTCGTGTCCGGCCTCATCGGGGGCCTCCACGTGCAGATACACAAAGTCATCGGTCTTAAGGGCATCGATGGCAGCCTGTGCCTTGCCCTCATAGTTGGTATCGAACAGACCTGTCGCACCCTCCACGTCAATCACCTTCATGCCGGCGTAGTGCCCGATTCCCTTAATAAGGTCCACGGCCGATATCACCGAACTCTTGCGTATGTTGGGGTACAGCTCATTTATGGGCTGCATAGCCGGACGATAACCGGGTGACCATGGCCAGATGCTGTTGGCGGGATCCTTTCCCTCAGCTATTCGCTTAAGGTTTACGGGATGCTTGGCCAGAATCTCCTGTGAACGCAGTATCAGGTCATTCAGAAGCTGTGCTGTAGGCTCTGCCTCAGGGGTAGCAGCCTTGATCATGAGGTCCTTGAACGGCTGTCCGGGCACGTCATGAGGCGGGGTGCAGATTAGCTCCTTGCGGCCTCCGTCAATCACCAGCAGGTGACGGTACTGAATGCCGGTATAGAAATGGACACGGTCATTACCAAGCTCCTTCTCCAGGGTCTTGATTATCTCATCGGCCTCAGGGGTTGAGATATGACCTGCCGAGTGGTTCTTGATGAGTCCGTTCTCTATGCAGATTATGTTGCAGCGCATGCCCATCTGTCCGGGCTTGATGTCTACACCTATGTTGGCGGCCTCAAGTACGCCGCGGCCCTCGAATGACTTGGTCACGTCATAACCCATAACGGTCATGTTGGCCACCTCGCTGCCGGGGTGGAATCCGTCGGGCACTGTCTTGAGCATGCCGGTACGGCCTTTGCGGGCCAGCATGTCCATGTATGGTTTGCGGGCGTGCTGGAGTATGGTCTTGTTACCAAACTCCTTTACAGGCCAGTCAGCCATGCCGTCGCCGAGAACTATAATATACTTCATCAGAAAAGGCTATAAAACAAATCAGATATTAGCGATACTCATTATGTCTGCAAAGACTCCTGCTGCGGTAACAGCCGCACCTGCGCCGTACCCCTGAATCATCATTGGATACTCCTTGTAGCGCTCGGTGGTGAGCAGTATTATATTGTTGCTGCCCTGCAGGTTGTAGAACGGGTGGTACTTGTTTACCTCGGCCAGGCCAATGCTTGCCTTGCCGTTGTCCAGACGGGCCACAAAACGCATGCGCTTGCCCTCGTTCTCCACTCGTGCACGGCGCTCCTCGAATGCGGCGTCCAGCTTGGGAAGCTTCTTCCAGAACTGGTCAATTGTGCCGTCAAACAGTTCCTGCGGAATGAACAGCTCACAGTTCACATCCTTCTGCTCAATGGCGTATCCGCTCTCACGGGCCAGGATTACCAGCTTGCGCAGCACGTCCTTACCGCTCAGGTCAATACGCGGATCGGGCTCGCTGTAACCCTTCTCCTTGGCCAGGCGGATGGTCTGGCTCAATGGGATATCGGCACTAAGGGTGCTGAATATAAAGTTGAGCGTACCGCTAACCACAGCCTCTATCTTAAGGATATGGTCACCGCTGTTTATCAGGTCATTGATGGTGTTGATCACCGGCAGGCCTGCGCCCACATTGGTCTCAAACAAGAACTTGATGCCGCGGCGGCGGGCAATCTTCTTAAGTTCTATATACTTGTCATACTCCGATGAAGCCGCAATCTTGTTTGCAGCCACCACCGATATGTTATGATCCAGGAAATCACGGTACAGGCCGGCCACATCGGCGCTTGCGGTGCAATCCACAAACACGGAGTTGAATATGTTCATGCCTATGACCTCATTCCGCAGACCTTCGATGTCCAGGGATTTGCCGGTCTCAAGCTGCTCGCGCCAGGAGGAAAGGTCGATACCTTCGCGGTCGAAGATGCCCTTCGTGCTGCGCGCGATACCTACCACATTGATTTTCAGATTATTCTCCTTCATCAGCTTTTCCCTCTGGGATGCAATCTGGCCGAGAAGGTTCCCGCCTACGGTCCCTATGCCGCATACGAAGACATTGAGCTCCTGATACTCGGAGAGGAAGAAGCTGTCGTGTATGACGTTCAGGGACTTGCGGAGATACTTGCGGTCCACGACGAAAGAGATGTTGTGCTCTTCCGTACCCTGGGCGCAGGCGATGATGCTGATGCCGTTGCGGCCGAGGACGCTGAAGAGCTTGCCGGCGATGCCGGCATTGTTCTTCATGTTCTCGCCGACTATGGCGACGGTGGCCAGGTCCTTCATCAGCTGGACAGGGGCCATCGAGCCTTCGGCTATCTCGTGTGCGAATTCGCGGTCAAGGAGTTCGCACGCCCTGTCAGCCTGTGATGCGCTCACTCCAAGGGAGATGTGGGTTTCGGAGGAAGACTGGCTGACGAGGAACACGCTGATGTAATTGTCGGCAAGGACGCGGAAGATGCGGCTGTTGACTCCGATGATGCCGGCCATGGAGGTGCCGGCAACGGTGATCAGGCAGGTGTCGTCGATGGACGAGATGCCCGTGACGGTGCGGGATCCGCTGCGGCTGTGCTGACGGATGACCGTGCCCTTCGCTTCAGGATTGAAGGTATTCTTGACCAGGACGGGTATGTCCTTCGAGCAGACGGGGTAGATCGCCGGCGGGTAGATGACCTTGGCACCGAAGTTACAGAGTTCCATCGCATCGGAGAAACTCAGCTCGTCGATGACGTACGAGGTCTTTATGACGCGCGGGTCGGCGGTCATGAAACCGTCCACGTCGGTCCATATCTCAAGGCACTGGGCATTGAGCGAGGCCGCTATGATGCTGGCGGTATAGTCCGAGCCGCCCCGTCCCAGATTGGTGATCTCGCCTGTGCGGGAATCCGTGGAGATGAATCCGGGGACGATGGCCACTTCGTTGCGGCCCTCTATGCCGGAGAATTTCCTGCGGACAAGGTCCTCGGTAATCTCGGAATCGAGGACGTTCTTGCCCTCGATGACCGTTGACTTGATGAATTCCAGGGAGTCATAGAGGAAGGAGCCGGGTATGAGCGCGCTGACGATGAGGGCGGAGATGCGCTCGCCGAAACTCACTATCTGGCAGGCGGTCTTGCCGGGAAGCACGCGGAGGGTATAAACCCCTTCATAGAGAGCCCGGAGACTCTCGTGCTTCGCTTCAATGGCCTCCAGCAGCCTGTCACGTGTCGCGGAGGGTTCAAAGACAGCCTCGACGAGGTCAAGATGACGCCTGCGTATCCTTTCGTATGAGGCGCGGAAATTCTTGTCCCCGCTTTCCGCCTGGGCTGACGTGCCGAGGAGCATGTCCGTTACGCCGCCGAGGGCGGAAACGACAACGATCACGCTTTCCTGGCGTGAAGATACGATCTGTTTGACGTTGAGGATGGACTCGGGAGAGCCGACGGAAGTGCCGCCGAATTTAAGGACGTTCATATCTTACTAACTAAAACCGTGTCAAGATATGAAAAATATTTAATATCTCCAAAAAAAGTCTATGCCAGGTGGCTGAGGAAGAGTTTGCGCTCAGCCTCGGTGAAGCCGCGGCGGGTTGCGTAGGCAGCCAGAGCGGAGGGTTCGGGATGGCGGATGTCATGGTAGGCGGCGTCCCTGTGTGCGATGGCCAGGCCGCATATGCTGGCCTCGGGAATCATCGCGCATGAGTCCGTGAGGGAAATCCCTGTTTCGGGAAGTGCGGCAAGGATGTCGCGCTTGAGGCTGTGGTCGGGGCAGCAGGCATAGCCGATGCCCGGGCGGATGAGCCTGTACCCCCCGGGAAGGAGGGCTTCCCATTTACGCCCGAGGTATTCCGAGGCAGCTTCTGCGAGGCAGACGCGGAGGGCGTGGCCGACAAAGTCGTTTTCTGCCCCGTTGTCGACCCTGACCGCAAAAAGTCCGAGCTGGGCGCTGCCTTCCTCCGGGAAGAA
>JAEEGJ010013417.1_pt1 | contig 19871 bp, 19 predicted proteins | sample 8958761 | NCBI WGS metagenome assembly JAEEGJ01 (sample SAMN16246546, study PRJNA631951) | gut metagenome | biome: gut microbiome; feature: rumen; material: RS-attached | host: Bos | place: Iran: Karaj | collected 2018-10 | reverse complement strand
ATGGACGAGATGCTCCGCAAGCGCGATGCCGACTACGACCAGAAATCAGACATCAAATGGAATTTCACGAAGTTCCTCATCTCTCGCGACGGCCAGGTCCTGAAGCGCTACGAGCCAACAGCCAAGATGGAAGATCTGGAAGCCGACATCCGTGCATTAAGCAAATAGCGCATCAGTCGAAGCGATGACAATGACAACGATGACACCCCAACCCTATTTATCAAATCGTCATCGTACAGAAATAATTCTATCTATATATAATATATATATTATATATAGATAGCTCTGTAAACAATCCACTACTTCCAAAAATATAAATACCCCATTGTCATCGCTGTCATCGTCATCGCTGTCATCGATTGCCATTACATCACTGTCATCGTTGTCACCACTGTCATCGACTCTATGGCATCCTTTATTTATAAAATAATGATTTATCTTTATACTACACATTATTATACCCGAACGCATTAATAATAGCATTTGCTATGATTAATAGTAAAAATTGCACCCATTAATAGTAGCAAATTTGCGCCCTAGTTATCGCGCAAAACTTACCTAACTATCAAGCAATATTTCCCTAGGTACCCTCAAAACCGCTTGACACGGAACAACTTCCAGCAATACACTATGCCTCACACCACCCATCACACAAACACGAACCAAATATCATTACAATACCCAAGAAATCATCATTGCAACGATGACGATGACAGTGATGACAATGAGGGTATTTATTTCGTTCAGAGGTGAGCGGTTGGAGGGATGACATGTGTTAAAAAAAGGGATGATTGACGGTAATTCCAGAATAATATGTAAATTTGCAGGGTGATAATAAACATCTACGTGTATGAAGAAACCTCAATGGCTGGAGAAAGAAAATCTCTATAAAATCATGTTCGAGTCGGAGAATCCCGCAGGACGTATCTTCGACCTCACGCTTATCACGGCAATCTCGCTGAGTATCCTCATCTCGTTCGTCGAGACCATCCCGTCGCTGGCCCATACCTTCAAGCTGGTGCTCGAGATACTGGAATATCTGCTCACCTTCTTCTTCACGGTCGAGTATATCGCCCGCGTCTATTGTTCTCCGCGTCCGCGCGATTACGTGCTGAGCTTCTTTGGCATCATCGACTTGCTGTCGACGCTGCCGCCTTATCTCTCATTTTTCCTGCCCAACGCGCGCTACATGATTCTCCTGCGTTCGTTCCGCTTTATCCGTATCTTCCGCATATTCAAGCTGTTCAGCTTCATCAATGAGGGCTATCTGCTGATGCACTCGCTGCAGAAGAGTCTGACCAAGATCTCGGTCTATTTCCTCTTTGTGCTGATACTGGTGACCTGCCTGGGAACCCTGATGTTCATGGTGGAGAGCGGACAGCCGGGTACGCAATTCACCGACTTGGCCACATCGGTCTATTGGGCCATCGTCACGATGACAACGGTGGGCTATGGCGACATCACGCCTGTGACGGCGATCGGTCGCCTGCTCTCGGCCTTCGTCATGCTGTTGGGTTACACCATCATTGCTGTTCCAACGGGTATTGTAACGGCTCACATCATCGACGAGACGAAAGAGAAGCCCAAGGACGGCCACTGCCCACGTTGCGATGCCCCAGTACGCGATGAGGACCACTACTGTTCACACTGCGGAGAGAAGCTGTAGCCGTCACTGTGTCAGTCGAGCAGCGAGAAGGCTACGTCCATCATCTTCGTGAAGGTGTTCTGACGCTCTTCGGCAGTGGTCACCTCGCCTGTGATGATATGGTCGGAGACGGTGCAGATGGCCAGCGCACGGTTGCCTGAGCGGGCTGCATTCATGTAGAGGGCCGCAATCTCCATCTCGACGGCGAGGACACCCATAGCACTCCATTTGTCGTTATGCGCATTCTCGTTGTAGAACACGTCAGAGGAAAGCACGTTTCCCACCTTGTAGGCATAGCCCATACGGTCGCAGGCTTCTGCGGCCTTGCGCAACAGCTGGAAGTCGCCGATGGGCGCAAAGGTGCCAGGCAACTCGTACTGGGCAGCGTAGTTGGAATTGGTGCATGCACCCTGAGCAATCACGAGGTCGCCCAAGTGGAGGTCGGTCTGTATCGCTCCTGCCGAGCCGACGCGTACGATGGTCTTCACACCGTAGAAATTGAAGAGTTCGTAGGTATAGATGCCGATGGAGGGCATACCCATGCCGTGACCCATCACGCTGATGCGCTTGCCCTTGTAAGTGCCGGTAAAGCCGAGCATGCCACGAACATTGTTGAACTGTACGGCATCATCGAGGAACCTCTCTGCCATGAGTTTTGCACGCAGCGGATCGCCCGCCATAATCACAGTCTCGGCGATTTCGCCATACTGGGCCCCGATGTGGGGAGTAGGAGTATTTGCCATAATCAGTAATGTTTTAGGTTTGTAAATTGTTTATTATAAACTACTAAGAATCTGTAAGTCTGGAAATCTTATCGACGTTCATGCTGCGGGCACTGGCGTCGACGATGTCCTTGTAGAGTCCTCCCTGCTGATAGACGGTCTCTGGTTCGCCTGCCTGCACCACACGCCCATGTTCCAACACATAAATCTGGTCGGCATCGATGATCTGTCCGATGTTGTGGGAGATGATAATGACGGTGCGCCCGCGCTTGATGGCGTCGATGCTGGCCTTGATCTGTTCGGTGGCGATAGCGTCGAGGCTGGCTGTCGGTTCGTCGAGGAAGATGATCGGGGGATTCTTGATGAACATGCGGGCGATGGCCACACGTTGCTGCTGACCGCCGCTGAGCTGCAGGGCCATCGTGTCGAAGCCGTTAGGCAACTGCATGATTTGGTCGTAGATATAGGCCTGCTGGGCAGCGCGCACCACGTCGTCGTGGGTGGCCTCAGGATGACCGTACTTGATGTTCTCCTCGATGGTGCCGTCGAAGATATGGTTCTTCTGCAGCACCAGTCCGATATGGTCACGCAGCCACTGGGTGTCCCACTCGCTGAGTTCCACGCCGTCGAGCCGGATGCTGCCCTTGTCGGGCTGATAGAACTTGTCGAGCAGATTGATGAGGGTGCTCTTCCCTGCCCCACTGAGTCCGACGAAGGCCGTAATCTTGCCGCTGGGGATATGCATCGCCACGTCGCTCAGTGCCTTGGTGCCGTTACCGTAGGTGAAGTCGATGCCAGAGAGTTCGAAGTCGCCCTTCACCTCTTCGGGACGGTAAGTGCCCGTAGCCTCCACCTCCTCGTCAGCCCGCAGGATGCCGAAGAATCCCTCGGCATAGATAAGGGCATCGTTCATATCGTCGTAGATGCGATGGAGCTGGCGTATCGGCGCACTCACATTGGCGAAGAGCATCACGTGGTACATGATCTTACCAATCGTCATGCCAGGATAGTCGATCAGCACGAGATAGGCCGTCAGGATGATGATGAGCACCGTGCCTATCTGCTCGAGGAAACTCTTCAGGCCGTTGAATAGATAGCTCTGCTTGCGCATGTTGAGCTGCAGACCAGTCATCTTGCGCTGCAAAGCTGCCTGACGGTCGGCCTCGATCGTCTCACGGTTGAAGGACTTGATGACGGTGATGCTCTCGATGATGTTCAGGATGCCCTGACTGACGGCCTGATGACCTCCGAAGATGCTGCGGCGCCCACCTTTCATGCGACTGGCCTGCACGTAGGTGACATAGAAGTAGATGGGGATGATGCAGAGGGCCACCAGTCCGACATAGACATTGGCCAGGAACATCAGCACCAGCGCGAGGAACGCACTCGTGAAGAGCGGCAGGATTTCGATGAAGAAGTTGTTCACCGTGTTGCTCAGGCTCATGATGCCCCGATCGATGCGCGACTGGAGCTTACCAGTCTCGTTGCCCTCCGCCGTAAAGAAAGCCAGCCGGAAGGAGAGCATCCGCTCGACGACGTTCAGCGAGAGGTCGCGACTCACGAGGATGCGCATCCGTTCGCCATAGTAGCGCTGGAAGAATGTCACCACAGCCCCTACGACCTCCTTACCCAGCAGAATCACGCTAATCAGGGTCAGCAGGCGTAAGGCACTACTCCATGAGAAGCCCCCAGGCGTCTGTATCAAGGCATTGATGCTGTCAACGGCACGATCGAGCACGACGGCATTCACCTGAGCCATCAGCGAACCTACAAGCGTAAGTGTCAAGGTAATGGCTATCAGCCACTTATAAGGCAACACGTAAGGCAGCAGCGCCTTCAGCAGCCCAGGGATGGTCATGCGTCCTGTCTCGTTCATTTCTTCAGCAGATAATAGCCTGCGGCACGGCGGATAGCGGCATCGTAGCCATAGAGGTCGGGCCACTGTTCGATAGCGCCTGAGGCGGGATTGGGATAGGCCGTATAATATACCAGATAGACGGGCACACGAGGCGATACGTCACGATAGCTGATCAGCCGGAAGGGGCGCGGCTCTTCGGCATGCTCTGAGAGATACTCACGGCCATAGTCGGTCACGGGCGCGAGATCCATCGAGAGGCGCAGGCGGTCGCGCAGGCGCTCATCCATCTCAGGCATCAGGAAACAAGCCAGTCCGAAGGGATCTGCCACACGCACACAACCGTGAGAGAGCGTTCGCCGATCACGCTTGAAGGCACCGTGATTATTGGTATCGTGGAGATAGACGGCAAAGTTGTTCTGGAAGCGGAACACGATGCGCCCCAGCGAGTTGCCAGGACCACCGCGCTGTGCTACGCGCACACGACCAGAACTTAGCTGTGCAGCACTCACCTGCACAGGATTCAGGGTGTCACCCGAACTGCGGTCCACGATGTGATAGTGGTTGCGGGCGAAGTAGGCAGAGTCGCCAGCATGGTGGGCCACCTCGTTCTTCAGGATATTCAGGGGGATGACCCACTCAGGATTCACCTCTACATGACTGATGGCGCTGATGAGCAAAGGGGTCTTCGTCTTGGTGGCTCCACACACGATGCGCATGTTCAGCACGGAGTCGGTACCCACCGCCCAGAGTTGTTGCGCGGGGATGTTCACGATGACCATTCGCGAAGGATCAGCGGGTTGCGTCACCTGCCAGCGGCTGCGCTCCATGTTGGCGGCGAGTTTCGTGCGCTCATCAGAGCTTGTGGACTGCAACAGACGGTTCTGGAGACTCTTATAGACGCTGCTCGAAGGGACGGACGATGCGAGATACTGCATCCAATCGTCTGACGTCAGCTGTTGCAGCGATGCCTTGTAGTCTGGTGCCTTCACCTCGTAGTCGAACAACTGAGCATAGCTGCTGCTGTCGGGCTTCATCTGCAGGCGATTGAAGACTCTGTCAGGGCGCATAAAGCCAAAGCGCTGACCTGTGGTATAGCGCACGTAGGCCTTCGAGAGCCGATAGTCGAGACGCGGCAACAGGTCGTTGATATCCACCCCGAGGGAGTCGAAGGCGAGTTCACGGACGATGGCGAGGTCTTCGGCTATCTGAGGCACGAAGAAAGCCAACGTGTCGAGTCCGTTGCGAGGTGCCTCACGACGCAGGAAAGCCAACAGCGAGTCGGCATCTTCGGAGACACCCATACGCGAGAACCATACAGGTTTCTCCTCGAACTGCGGAATGTCAGTATAGCGCTGGCGCACAGTCATGTCGGCTGTCCAGCGCGCGGTGTCTCCCTTCACGATGCGGTTCATCGCTGCTGTGAGCTTGGCTGTGTCGAGCTGGTGGACATAGGCTCCAAAGGTCGATAGCTCATCTTCGGAGGCATCCTGCCCTCCACCCTTACATGCACCAAGCAGCAGGAGGCATAGGATTAGAATAGGTAATGGTTGTCTATGGTACATTATTATGTAAGTTATTCTTCCATCAGCTTACGGTAGCGGGCCCTGCGGGGTTCTTCCAGGCCGAGTCGCTGGGCCTTGTTGGCCTCATACTCCGAGTAGTTGCCCTCAAAGTAGAAGACACTACCCTCCTGCCCCGTTTCATGACCCTCGAAGGCCAGGATATGCGTACAGATACGGTCGAGGAACCAACGGTCGTGACTGATGACGACAGCACAGCCTGCAAAGGCCTCCAGACCTTCCTCAAGGGCACGCAGCGTGTTCACGTCGATATCATTGGTAGGCTCGTCGAGCAACAGCACGTTACCTTCCTGTTTCAGGGCGATGGCCAGATGCAGACGGTTGCGCTCACCACCTGAGAGCACACCGCACTTCTTCTCCTGATCGGCTCCACTGAAATTAAACCTCGAGAGATAGGCTCGTACGTTGACGTCGCGCCCACCCATACGGATGGTCTCGTTACCACCACTCACCACCTGATAGACACTCTTCTCGGGGTCAATGTCCTTATGCTGCTGATCGACATAGGAGAGCTTCACGGTCTCACCCACAGCAAACGAACCTGCATCAGGCTGTTCCAGTCCCATAATCAGGCGGAAGAGCGTGGTCTTACCCGCACCGTTAGGACCAATCACGCCCACGATGCCATTAGGTGGCAGCACGAAATTCAGGTCGGTGAAGAGCGTCTTCTCCGGATACGACTTCGCTACATGCTCCGCCTCGATGACCTTGTTGCCAAGACGCGGACCGTTGGGGATATAGATCTCGAGTTTCTCTTCCTTCTGCTTCTGTTCCTCGTTGAGCATCATCTCGTAGGAGTTCAGACGGGCCTTTCCTTTGGCATGGCGCGCCTTCGGGGCCATACGCACCCACTCCAACTCACGCTCCAGCGTCTTGCGGCGCTTCGAGGCCGTCTTCTCTTCCAAAGCCAGTCGCTGCGACTTCTGCTCCAGCCACGAAGAGTAATTACCCTTCCAGGGGATACCCTCACCACGATCCAGTTCGAGGATCCACTCTGCCACATCGTCGAGGAAATAACGGTCGTGGGTGACGGCAATCACCGTTCCCTCGTACTGCTGCAGATGCTGTTCGAGCCAGTCGATACTCTCGGCATCAAGATGGTTGGTAGGCTCGTCGAGCAACAGCACGTCGGGTTTCTGCAACAACAGACGGCAGAGAGCCACACGACGGCGCTCACCACCAGAGAGTGTCTTCACGCTCCAATCGCCCGGAGGACAGTTGAGGGCAGCCATCGCACGGTCGAGTTTTGAATCCATATTCCAGGCATCCGTCGCGTCGATGACATCCTGCAACTCTGCCTGACGACACATCAGCTTCTCCATCTTGTCGGGATCCTCATAGTATTCGGGCAGTCCGAACTTCACGTTGATCTCGTCGTATTCGGCAAGGGCGTCATACACATGCTGCACGCCCTCCATCACGTTCTCCTTCACCGTCTTCTCCTCGTTGAGCGGGGGATCCTGCGGCAGATAGCCGACCGTATAGCCTGGTGCCCAGACGACATTACCCTGATACTGTTGGTCGAGACCGGCGATGATCTTCATCAGCGTCGATTTACCTGCACCGTTCAGACCGATGATACCGATCTTAGCCCCATAGAAGAAGCTGAGGTAGATGTTCTTGAGCACTTGTTTCTGGTTCTGCTGGATGGTCTTGCTCACTCCGACCATCGAGAAAATCACTTTCTTGTCGTCAACTGTTGCCATAGTCTTTTCTGTTTGTTTACACCTGGGGCAGATGGAACTGATACTTATTGTCGAACACTTCTTTCACATTGTTGATCTCGAGGAACTTCGTGCCTCCGCCTGCGCCGATATTACCGCTCAGGTAGGCAATCCTGTCATCAAGGTCGATATAGCCTTTCTGGCGCAGCATGCGCACGGCTGCCAGGAAGAGTTCTTCGGTGCCGATATGCTCCTTCTGATAAACGGGGATGACGCCATAGCTGAGGTTCAGCAGACGCTGCAGTTTCTCATTGTAGCAGATGGCGAGCACGGGGTGCGGACCTCGGAAGGCTGCCAGCATGCGAGCTGTGTTACCAGTCGTGTTGTCGGTGATGATACCCTTCACCCCTAATTTCTCCGTCGCCTCTATCGCACTGTAAGCCATGAACTCACGGATGTCACAGTTCTCTGAGAGGGGCACGTCGATGATACCACGCTGACTGAGGTCCTTCTCAGCCTGTTCGGCAATGGCCGACATGGTCTGCACAGCCTCCACAGGATACTTGCCGCTGGCGGTCTCGCCAGAGAGCATCAGGGCGTCGGTATGCGAGTAGATCGCATTAGCGATATCGGTCACCTCCGCACGCGTCGGACGCGGATTGGAAATCATCGTGTGCAGCATCTGGGTAGCCACAATCACTGGTTTCTTGGCCATGATACACTTGTGGATAATCTCCCGCTGGATGCCAGGTATGCGCTCGATAGGCACTTCGATACCCAAGTCGCCACGTGCAATCATGATGCCATACGAAGCCTCGATGATCTCGTCGATGTTATCGACACCCTCCTGATTCTCAATCTTCGAGATAATCTTAATGTCGGAATTGAAGGCGTCGAGAATAGCCTGTACAGCCCTTACGTCAGCGGCAGAGCGCACAAAGGAATGGGCGATGAAGTCGATGTCCTGGTCGATGGCCAGCATGATGTTCTTACGATCCTTGTCCGTCAGCGTCGGCAGCGCAATATGCACGCCAGGCACATTCACACTCTTATGAGCGCCCAGCACACCATCGTTCTTTACTTGAGCGATGACCGCAGGACCGTTGATGGCCATCACCTCCATGTCGATGGCACCATCGTCGAAGAGAATATGGCAGCCCTCACGCACATCAGAAGCGAAGTTCGTGTACGAGAGGTTGATCATATCGTGGGTGGAATCCATCTCTGGTCTTCCGAAGATCTTCACCATATCACCCTCCCAGAACTGTATCGGCTCGGCACAACCCGTCGTACGCACCTCAGGGCCCTTCGTGTCGATCAGGATGCCGATATGATGACTCACTGAGCGTACATTATTGATAATCTGTTTGATGCCATCCTCATTGGCATGGGCCGTATTCATCCTGACCACATTCATACCTGCCTCGAAAAGACTGCGGATGAAGCTGACGTCACAACGGCGGTCGCTGATGCTGGCAACGATTTTTGTCTGTTTCATACCATTATTTTTCTGATTTTATGCTGCAAAGATACAAAAAACCACCCAAACAACCTTGAAAAATGCTATTTTTTGAAAAAAAATCGATAAATATTTCGGTAATCTACTGAAAATTAGTAACTTTGCAGTCCGAAATCGATAAGATTCAAATTTTCACATTATTAATATATAAGGAAAGACAAAAATGACAAAGGCAGAAATCATCAACAAAATTGCTGAGGAGACAGGCGTTGCCAAAAGAGATGTCGCCATGAGCGTAGAAGCCTTCATGGAAGAGATTCGCGTAAGTCTGGCCGACAACAAGGAGAATGTTTACCTTCGTGGTTTTGGCACATTCGTAGTAAAGCGTCGTGCCAAGAAGACCGCCCGCAACATATCCAAGAATACGACCATCGTCATCGATGCGCACGATTTCCCGGCTTTCAAGCCATCGAAGAGCTTTATCGAGAAAATGAAGTAATTAACATTTTAAATAGTTCAAAATTATGCCAAACGGAAAGAAAAAGAAGGGCCACAAGATGGCTACTCACAAGCGTAAGAAGAGACTGCGCAAGAATCGTCACAAGAGCAAGTAATCACTTGCAAGTGACCCAGAACAGAAATGAAAGGAGTGTGCATGCTAATCCCCTTACGGATAGCGGCACACCCTTTTGAGTTTTAATGACAACCCGCAAGAAAGCAAGAAAATGACAAGTGAAGTAATCATTGATGTGCAGCCTAAAGACATCTCGATCGCACTCCTTGAAGACAAACAGCTGGTCGAATACCAGCAGGAGGAGCGCACGCAGTCGTTCTCGGTAGGCAACATCTATGTGGCAAAGGTGAAAAAGCTGATGCCCGGGCTCAACGCCTGCTTCGTCGATGTAGGAGCTGAGCGCGTCGCCTTCCTGCACTATCTTGACCTGGGAAGTCAATTCTTCTCCTACGAAAAATACCTGAAACAGGTAGTAAGCGACCGTAAGAAACTCTACCCCATCCAGAAGGCTACAATCCAGCCTGAGCTGAAGAAGGACGGAAGCATCGCCAACACACTTAAAGTCGGACAGGAACTGCTCGTGCAGATCGTCAAGGAACCCATCAATACCAAGGGTCCACGACTGACATGCGAACTCAGCTTCGCGGGCCGTTACCTCGTGCTGATTCCCTTTGAGAACAGCGTGTCCGTATCCACCAAGATCAAACGTGGCGAAGAGCGTACCCGTCTCAAACAGCTCATTCAAAGCATCAAGCCCAAGAACTTCGGTGTCATCGTGCGTACGGTGGCCGAAGGCAAACGAGCAGCAGAACTTGATGCAGAACTGAAGATATTGCTCAAGCGTTGGGAAGACACCGTCACCACCGTCCAGCAGACGACCAAGCGCCCAGAACTATGCTTTGAGGAGGAAAGCAGGGCCGTCGCACTGCTACGCGACCTTTTCAATCCTTCATACGACGGTATCTACATCAACAACAATGGTATCTTCAACGAAATTAAGGACTACCTGGGAATCATCGCCCCAGAGAAAAAGGAGATCGTCAAGTTGTACAATGGCACAGTGCCCATCTTCGACAACTACGACGTTACCAAGCAGCTGAAGTCAGGCTTCGGGAAAACGGTCAACTATAAGCACGGCGCTTACCTCATCATCGAGACAACGGAGGCCATGCATGTGGTCGATGTGAACAGCGGCACACGCATCAAGAAGGAAAACGGACAGGAGGCCAATGCCCTCGAGACCAACCTCGGTGCTGCCGACGAGCTGGCGCGCCAGTTGCGACTGCGAGACATGGGTGGTATCATCATCGTGGATTTCATCGACATGAAACTGCCCGAGGACCGTCAGATGCTCTACGAGCGCATGTGTAAGAACATGCAGAAGGACCGCGCCAAGCATAACATCCTGCCGCTTTCGAAATTCGGCCTGATGCAGATCACTCGCCAGCGCGTACGACCCGCCATGAGCGTCAACGTCGAGGAGACCTGCCCCACCTGTCACGGCACGGGAACTATCAAATCGAGTTTCCTCTTTACCGACACCCTGGAGAATAAGATTGACACCTTGGTCAACAAGATTGGCTACAAGAAGCTCTACCTGCACGTACACCCCTATGTCGAAGCCTATATCACCAAGGGCTTTCTCAGCCTGAAGCGACAATGGCAGATGAAATACGGTTTTGGCGTCCGTGTAGTCCCCTCTCAGAAACTAGCCTTCCTGCAATATGAGTTCTATGACGACAACAAGAACTTCATCGACATGCAGGAAGAATTAGAGAATACCTAATCATCAAAAAAGCTGAAAACTATGCTCACGCTGAAAATCCTATTCTGGGCATGTCTGCTGATAGTATTCTATACCTATATCGGTTATGGTATGCTATTGTATATCATTATCCAGCTTAAACGGCTCCTCACGGGAAAACCCCGTGAGACCGTCATGCCCAGCGACGAAGAATTGCCCACCATGACGCTCATGATCTGCGCCTACAACGAGGAAGATGTTGTCGCCGAGAAGATGGCCAACACACTGGCGCTCGACTATCCGAAGGATAAGTTCCGCATCATGTGGGTTACCGACGGCAGCAACGACCGTACCAACGAACTTCTGGCCGCCTATCCTGAGGTGGACATCGTGTTCAGTCCTGAGCGCAAAGGCAAGACTGCCGCCCTGAAACACGGTCTGCGCGAGCTGAAGACACGCTATGTGGCCTTTACCGACGCCAATACGATGATCAACAAGACAGCTCTGCGCGAGATAGCCCGCCAGTTCATGGACCCCACCGTGGGCTGTGTATCAGGTGAGAAGCGCGTCGCAGCCAAGAAGGAAGGTGAGATGGCTGCCGAGGGCGAAGGTCTCTACTGGCGTTATGAGAGTACCCTCAAGCGATGGGACAGCGAACTCTATTCTGCTATGGGAGCTGCAGGTGAGCTCTATGCCATCGACCCCACCCTCTGCCACGAAGTGCCCGACGAGGCTCTGCTCGACGACTTCATGATGTCGATGCTCATTGTCGATGACGGCAAGCGTATCGCCTACACCCCCGATGCCTATGCCCAGGAATACGGTTCAGCCAACATCTATGAGGAATCAAAGCGCAAGCGTCGCATTGCCGCAGGCGGACTACAGAGCATCTGGTGGCTTCGTAGCATGCTCAACCCCTTCCGTCAGCCGCTGGTGGCCTTCCAGTATATCAGCCATCGCGTGCTGCGCTGGAGCCTGACCCCAATAGCGATGGTGTTGCTCCTTTTGGTCAATATCGCCCTCGTCGTTATGGGCGCAGAAACGTTCTATATTGTCATCCTTGCACTTCAAGTGCTCTTCTACTTGATGGCCTTCGCAGGATGGCTTATGAGCCTAAAGGGGCGCAAGAACAAATTACTCTATACCGCTTATTACTTTATCTTTATGAATCTCAACGTATTTCGTGGAATGGCCTATCTTCAGAGCCACCATACGAGCGGTGCTTGGGAAAAAGCGAAGCGAAGTTGAAAATTTTTCCATAATTTCTTTTTTGTATAAGAATATTTTCGTAACTTTGCGACATCTTTATACTTATAAAAAGAGATGGAGAAAGACGAAAGAGAGATTTTACTTCAGAAATTTGCAGACGTCAACAGAAAGCTGTTATTAGCTAATGAACAGTTGGCGATTGCAAATAAGAAGCTTAAGGAATACGAGGAAAAGGCTCAGAAGGCAGAAAATGCCAGTAAGATGAAGTCACTTTTCCTCGCAAACATGAGCCATGAGATTCGTACTCCTCTTAATGCCATCGAAGGATTTTCACGTGTCATCGCTGAGACCGACTCTCAGGAAGACCGCTTGAAGTTCTACGAGATTATCGAAAGCAACAACAACCGCCTGCAAAGCCTCGTCAATGAGATTCTCGACCTGTCGAGAGTCGAGTCGGGAGAGATTGTCATGAAGACAGCCCCAACCGACCTCAACGAGCTCTGCACAAGCGTGAAGAATATATTCAAGTTCCGCTGCCCCGACTCCGTGAAGCTCGATTTCGAAGAATCCACGCTGTCAGTAGTGATGAATACCGATGCCAACCGCTTGACTCAGGTATTCTCCAACCTCATCAGCAATGCCCTCAAACACACCTCTGTCGGTAAGATTGCCTATGGCTACAAGATACTCAACGAAGGCACAATGATTGAGTTTTTTGTTGAAGACACAGGTGCAGGTATCAACCAGGAAGACATCGAACATATCTTTGAGACATACGTCTCCCGCGATGCCGAGACCACCAAGAACGGCTACGGACTGGGCCTGCCCCTCTGTAAGATTATCGTCGAGAAGCTCGGGGGTAAGATCAGCGTAGAGTCAGAGGTCGGCAAGGGCACCATCTTCCGCTTCTCAATGCCCTTCCAAGGCACCATCGGCGGCATTGACAAGAGCAAGACCACAACAACCTCCAGCGTGCGTACCATTCGTATCAGCGAGCGCAGTGGCCAGCAGATTAAGAAGAAGATTCTCGTGGCTGAGGATGAAGACAGCAACTATGAGTTGGTGAAGATAGTACTCCAGAAGCGCTATCGCCTGATACGCGCCCACAACGGCATCGAGGCTGTGACACTCAACGAGGAAGAGCACCCAGACCTCATCCTGATGGATATCCGTATGCCAGGCATGAACGGTCTTGACGCCACTCGTATCATCAAGGAGGTATCGGGTGATACCCCTGTCGTTGCCCTCAGCGCCTATGCTTTCGAGGAGAACATCCGTGAAGCCAAACAGGCCGGTTGCAATGAGTTCATGGCAAAACCCTTCAAGGTAGAGAACCTCATAGATATGGTTCGGAGATACCTTGACTAATCATACATTACTTTACGAAAAAAACAACAACATGGGAAAACTTGCAGTACAGAAGTACTTCTCTTTCATGATGCTTATCATCACCTTCCTGTTGATGATATTCACATTTACTGGTCTCTATGGTGGTGAAGTACCGCCAGCAGGTAACACAGCTCGGGCCATGCTGGTCTATGCCCTGCCTTTCCTGATCGCTGGCAACATCATCTTCCTCATCTACTGGCTCGTATTACGCCGTTTCCACTGGATGCTCATGCCACTCATTACCCTGCTATGCTGCATCCCCTACATTGGCACTCTTTATCAGTTCGGCAACCTCGACGAGACTGCCGATGCCCAGCCGGGGCTCAAGATAGCCAGCTACAATGTAGCCATGTTTGGCCGCGAAACTTCTGGCTTCATGGCCCAGGACATTCTCTCCGAAATGAAGAAGCAGAAAGTCGATATCGTGTGCTTCCAAGAGTACAATGACCACGCAGGTGACAAGAAGAACTCCGACTCCTACAAGGACTATTTCCCCTATATGGCCGTCGGCCAGGGCGACATGGTGATCTATAGCCGCTATCCCATCAAGAAGACGAAGAACATCAACTTCGAGATGACCAACAACAGCGCCATGTGGGCAGAGATCGAAGCCAACGAAGTCACCTACCGCGTCTATAACGCCCACCTTGAGACCACAGGCATCAACGGTACACTTCACCGCGCTGCTAAGATGTCCAACAACGGCATTGAAGTTGAGGGTAATTCTTTGGTCCGCGCCATCTACGGCAACTACACCATCGGCATGATAGCCCGTTCTGGACAGGCCAACATGCTGGCAATGGATATGCGCGAGGCTCAAGTTCCCATCATCGTATGCGGTGACTTCAACGACGTACCCTACTCTTACGTCTATAACACCATGCTCGGTGATAAGATTGACGGCTTCAAGGAGTGCGGCAGTGGCTTCATGCACACCTTCCGCGGCGGTAAGAAGATGGTCCGCATCGACTACATCTTCCACGACAAGGCGCTTCATGGACTCTCTTATTACAAGAAAGAGCTCAGCTACTCCGACCACTATCCTGTCTTCATGAAACTCGCCACGAAGTAAGGAATTCATTCCCACGAAATAAAGTCAGGGCCCGCATTGATAAGTGCGAGCCCTGTTTTTTTCTATTCTCTACTGCTGAAAGCAACAGCTTTGTTCAGACGATCTTGAAGCGGACACGAAAGGCATGTTCATGTTCATCCCAATTGGTGCCAAGCATCTCAAATCGTCCTATCTGAGACGTACTTCTGACGTGCTTCCCAATACATGGACAGACATCGTAGTCACCTATGCGCACCAGACGGATGGTGTCGGAAGCATCGTCGGGCAGACGGCTGGGATCGACTTCCTCCGGGAGCTCATCACGAGTGACGAACTCGAAGGTGACAGGCAGATCGTCATCAATCAACTCGTTCATGCGACGTTCTATTTCCTTCTCTTCCTGACGCGTGGGCTTATGATCGACATGAAAGCTCATTTTGCTCTTCTTACGCTCGATATGAGCATTGAAAGAGCGCTCGCAGCCGAAGAGTCGGATCATCGTCTGGTTCAACAGATGCTCCGCCGTATGTGCAGGTGGAAATGACACATCCCTTTCTTGCAATATATCAGAATTATTTTGTATATTTGCAGCCATAAATAAACATCATCATTATGAATTCGGCTACAAAGGTACAAAAAACAGAGAACAAAACGGCAATTTATTGCAGAATTTCAACCTCAATGCAATCAACGGACCGCCAAAAGGAGGATTTGCTGAAAGTTGCAGAACGATTTAAGTATGAAATTGATGCAGCCCACATCTATATTGACATCATCACTGGTTTTAGTATTGGCGAGGAAAGACCTAACTATTCTGCATTACTTAATGAGGTTGAAAAAGGGAATATAGATACTATCCTATTCTCTGAACTAACACGTCTTGGCAGGAACTCCACTGAATTGTTGGCAGAAGTTCAGAGACTTCAAGATAAAGGTATAGACCTATATTTCGAGAAACAAGACCTTTGGGTAAAACACGACAAGAAAGATTTAGGTTCTCGAATATTGCTGGCTGTTCTGGCAATAACAACCGCATATGAAATTGAGTTGTTCGCAGAAAGAAGCATGTCAGGTAAGATTGAGAAAATAAATAAAGGTGGAGGTATTGGAGGCGATAACAATGCCTATGGGTACATGAATGATGAGAATAAAATGATGGTGATTCGTGAAGATGAGGCTGATATAATACGCAGAATCTTCAACATGTACGCAGATGGAAAAAGCACCATTGAAATATGTGATATATTGAACACCGAAGGAGTGCCAACATCTTATGGGACCAGAATCAAAGTGTTCAAAGAAAATCGAGAGCGTAAAGGTCTTACACCTAAGAAATACAAACACTTCAAAGATGAAGAAAATTTTGAATGGAGACCATCTGCTATTGCAAAACTATTATGCAAGGAACTATATAAAGGGCATAGAGTGGTTCAGTTCCATAAGCCAGAAGTTGACAAACTCGAAAAGAAAAAAGGTGAGCAGGTGGAGCGTGAGATAATATATACTTACGACGTTCAACTTGAAAATTTGCGAATCGTTGATGATGAATTGTTTCAAAGAGTCCAAGACAGATTAGCACAAGCAGCCTACAACAAAAATAACGCCATCAAGCACGACAATCTGCTGAAACCAAAACTTATCTGTGGCGAATGTGGCTCACGTTTCACTGTAGGCAAACAGACTGATACAGCAACAACCTATAGCATGAATCCAAGGACATATAAGTGTTATGGTTTAGTTGACCGCAAAGACCATCCAAGATTGTGTACGAGAGGCGCTGAAATGAGACAATGGCGATTAGATGGCTTAGTGTTAACCCTATCACTAAACATGTTCGCAGAAATCAACATAGCTGATTCTAACAAGAATAAGATAACTCGACTGGCATCTGAAATTGAAGATATGCTCAAAGTAAAAGAAAGCAAGGAGAATGAACTAATCGACCTCAAAGAAGAGCATAAGAAGGTTATGATAAGGTATGCTCACGCCAAAGGTGATGATGACACTATTCAAGAACTAATCACCAAAGAAGTAACAGATTACTCCAGCAAAAATAGTGAATTGGCATCCTCCATCGAAAGATATTCAAAAGGTATCACTTCAAGACGAATCACAGTTAGCAAACTACAGAGACTATCAAGTACATACTCAAACATCAAGGACAAGATTGACGAGATAAGACAGAACAAAGAACTTGTTAAGGCAATGGTTGATGAATACATTGAAGATGTTACCATCTACAAGATACACAAGTTATGGAACTTGATTATAGTACATTATACCAATGGCGCAGAAAGTTGGGGAACAATCAAGAATGCAAGATATAAGGGTGATGAAACATTCTTCGACGAGGCTTTCTGCCATTATGGGAAAGAGTTTCGGAGTTGGATAATCAACAATAACGACCATTCTTTCACTTACGACAAAGACAATCAAACAGTACACTATAATGGTAACAGCGAAATATATAGAAACCTTCAAGAAGGAACATACAGTTACGAAGAGTTTCATAATATGCTTGTTGAAAATGGTTGGATTGGTAGTTTCCCACTTTATGCATATGAGGAATACCCCAGTGAACAAGTTCAAATTGACAACAAAGAACAACAACCAACAAGTAACATTGATTGGAACAAACATAATGAACAAGTATTAGAGAAACTTAGGCAGAAGGAACAACAAGAAAAGGATTTGCAAATAGTATTAGAGGCTACTGAAGAGTAGCCCCTACACCTTATTATATATAAAGTAAGCTATGTCTTCTTGTTGGCTATTCCATGAATTGAACAAGTCATATTGTCATTGACTGTTTGAAAAAAAATACTGGGGACCTTTTTCGAGTATTTTGAGATTGGTCCCTTTTCTATTAGACATAATCCACCTTTTTATCTTCCATATATATCCCATGCCCTTGGAGTAGAACGCTATAGCATTGAGATAATATATAAAGGATAATATGGTCACTGTTCTGATACAGTGCAGCACACTTTGTTGTCTCTTCCACCTACATTCTGTAGGCACTGAATCGTTCCCATCCCTATCAGTCTTTAACAACACTTTTTGGTTCTTGTCCCTATTCGCTTTCGCTCTGGAATCAAGGGGCGTTAGGTGTCAACGTTGCCCTCACATCAGACAAGATATAGCGGAGTGTACACGCTTCTTTTTTGATGGTGTAGCCTCAACCATAGTTTCTTTTAAGGTAATCAGACCCTTGTTGCAGTAGGATAAACTAATAATAACTACTTGGACTATTGCAACTCTTTTTCGTCCTATATATAAACAATAATGATATAAGAAAAATAATCAATAGTTTCAATCATTTTTTTATTTTACAAACTATTTATTATATGAAGTCAACTCATATCAATTCATAAATAAATATATCAATAAACACAAAAGTTATATGGATAATACAAATAATTTACAAACAAATAATCGAAAAGATAGGCATGGAGTCAACAATCCTATGTGGGGCAGGCATCATACGGCTATTACTAGACAGAAACAAAGCGACGCTGCGACCAAAAGATACCAGCAATACAAAAAGGCAATAGAGAATCAGCCTCATCTGACTATGGATGAATTTCTTGGCAATCAGCCGATACGTGAATACATCAGTACAATAATCAGAGAAGAAATAGGAAAAGCTATATGGAAGGAATAAGACAACAGTACATCGACATGGTGACTCGCTTCAATGATGCGAAGTGGATTTCAAGACAGTATTGGATGCTCTGCGATTTTAAGGAATGGTACAACGAACATCAAGATGCACTCTCCGAAGAGGAGAAGAACTATCTGAAAGACAACATACGTATAAAACGTAAAGGAACGAGAACAACATACCACGTTAAGTAAAAGGACTTGTGCAGCCTCAACGTTGCACAAGTTCTTTGTTTATAGGTATTTCAGCACTTAACCAGTGCCGAAAACAACGGTTTGCCGTTTCTATCCTCACTCAACCTGTTTAGATTTGCGGATGCCACGATTGCCACTCTTAGACAGTAGTACACCCTTACGGATGATACACTTCTTGTTCTGGTATGGGTGTTCATAGGACAACCCGTAATTGCGCAACGATGCGTAAGTAATACCAAGTTCCTCGCTCGTATAGAACTCGTACATGTTGGCAACCGAGCCGTAGTAGTGATGTTCACCGTTTACTTCCAGGTGAATGACCGTTCTTTCTTTCTCCATATTCTTCAATTTTCGTGCAAAGATAGCAATAATATTGCAAATACCAAATAAATGCAATATATTTAACTGGAATTAACGTCAAAAAATTGCATATATTAAATAAATGTCGTACCTTTGCACTGTGATAAGGAAACAACATGTATAACTTCAAAATTCATTCGACAATGATACAAGCATTAGCAATCAGCAGCAGCACAGTAGTAAGGGCAACCGTTATTGCCCAGCGTACCAACAACGAGGAAATCGGCATCATCAAAGCAATGATGATTGCACAACTGAAAGAAAAACTCGCCAACGGAGTGGCACACTTCATCTTCATCAAGAAGAACGGAGAGGTTCGTGAGGCATGGGGAACAACAAATCCTTCACTGTCTGCCAAGCACATCAACGGCAACGGTGTATCAAGAGAGGTGTTCAAGACAACCGCCTACTTCGACATCGAAAAAGGTGGATGGCGGTCACTACGTTGGGAAAGCATCGTTAAGGTGTTTTGAGGTCAGGAGGGATAACACCCTCCACCTCAAATGTACTCAAAAATGAGGTGTTATCAAAAAACTCAAATTAATCTCTCGACAAGTTCAGAAAGTGATATAAAACGTGTTCACAGATTTATCAAAGACTAATATGAAAACAGCAGTTATCTACAGCAGAACAAGTTCAAGCGGCTACCAAGTCAACCGCCAAGACACAACAAGACAAGTAAGTGACCTCAAAGCGTATGCCAAGTATGCACAGATGGAGGTTATGAAGGTGTACGAAGAACATGTGAGCGGTGCAAGCAAACAGAAGCCTACACTTGTTGAGGCTATCGACTACTGCAAGCGTGAACATGAGGATAT
>JAEEGJ010013416.1_pt1 | contig 19872 bp, 14 predicted proteins | sample 8958761 | NCBI WGS metagenome assembly JAEEGJ01 (sample SAMN16246546, study PRJNA631951) | gut metagenome | biome: gut microbiome; feature: rumen; material: RS-attached | host: Bos | place: Iran: Karaj | collected 2018-10 | reverse complement strand
ATTCGGTGCTTACCAGTTTGTTACAGATGGAGGAAGTGCCAGAGGAATATGTCGGCAAGCCCATTTTCTACGACCTGAAACTGATCAGTGTGAAGCCGTCCGAGGAGTTGGAAGCCGAACATATGGCGTTGCTCGACAGCCTGAAAAGAGAAGAGGAAGCATATTTGATGCCATTGCACGATGATGCCAACAACAAGATGACTGAGTCGGGACTGGTCATTATGGAATTGGCTGGTAAAGGCAAAACGGCTCAGATGGGTGACTATGTCAACTTCGACTTCACGGTTTGCACCGCACAAGGCGATACCATCATGAATTCGTTTGGCGTTGAGCCTGTTGAAATGCAATATGGTGAAGAGTTCATCGGCGAGGGTGTCACCGAGGCCATCGGCATGGTTCCCGAAGGGGGTACGATGCGCTTTGTGGTGCCCTCTTCCTTGGCATTCGATAGTGTTGGCTATGAGGAGTTCATCCTTCCTTACACGCCTTTGGTCATGCGACTGAAGATGAACAAGGTGATGGATAAGGAAACCTATGAGAAGCACAAGGCTGCTGAAGAGGCCAAACAGGCGGCTGAAAAAGAACGTCTGAAGAATAAGGAGAGTCAAGCCATAGCCAACTATATCAAGTCGAACAGCATAACGGAGCAGCCTACCGAGTCAGGCCTTTATATCCTCAATCGCGAAGAAGGTGAAGGTAATGTGGCCCAATGGGGCGACGAGGTGGCAGTGCACTATGTGCTGCGCAACTTGAAAGGCGAACCGATAGAGTCGAGCTATGATTATGGTCGTCCTATGGTGTTCACTGTCGGTGGAGGTGAGATGATCCATGCCATTGACGAAGCCCTGATGACGATGGCACCTGGAGCCAAGGTGACCTTGCTTACGCCATCGGAACTGGCCTTCGGCGAGTTCAACTTGGGTGAGTCATTACCGCCTTATTCACCGTTGATTATCGATTTGGAACTGGTGGAAATCAAGTGAGATTCAAACCAGGTCTTATTGTAATCTATCGCAAATAAAGAGAATGCCGTCAGATTAACTGGCGGCATTCCTTTTTTATGCAAACATAGTCTTTATTCCTTGATTTCTTCAAACTCTTCCTTGTCGGCATAGTACACGTCGATGGCGGTAAGCAGTGCGGCAAGGCTCCACACGGGGATGGCCAGTTTGTCGGTGTCGAGGAAGTTGTTGAGGAAGCCGTGTACGAAATAACTGATGAAGGCAAGGGTGGCACCCAAGACCAGCACTTTGGCTTTCTTGTTTTTGCAACGGCTGTAGGTCTTGAGGCCGCAATAGACCGTCACGACGACGAGCACGACGACCAACAGAGAACCAACGATGCCCTGCTCGGCCAAGGGACCGAAATACTCGGAGTGGGCGTTACCGCCGTCGCCAGCATTGGTGCTGATGATGGTCTTTTCCTTCGACATCTGGTAGGGGGCATACACGAACTGGTAGGTGCCAGGTCCCCAACCGAATATGGGGCGCTCGTTGAACAGGCGGAAGGCCGACTGCCAACGGTTGATACGCTCGAGGTTGGAGGCATCAGTCGAGATGTTGGTGATGGACTGTATATTCTCCACCAGGTCGCCAGAGGCGTCTTGGTTGTTCTTCTCCAACGCGTCGATGATTTGGTTTTGGAAGGTGAGGAACAATCCTACCAAAATGATTACCGCAGCGGCAATCCAGCGGAACTTGATACGCAACAGCACGCAAATCAATACGCCCAATGCAGCAATCATGCTCAGCCAAGCCGCACGGCAGTTGGAAAGTGTCAATGCGACACTGAGCAGGACGACTACGCCTATGATGACCAGTCGGCGGCTTTTCTTCACGCCTGGCAGAAAAACATAGGTCAGGGCAAGGATGAGGTAGATGGCCAACGCGGCGCCGTAGGCGGTATGGTCATTATAAAAAGGTGTCATCACCCAGTGGGCCGAGTCGCCGTCGAAGCCATACTGGGCATGGTGGATGATGGTGTAGACACATACGATGCACAAGGCCGCGATGTAAAGCCAAATGAAACGATGGATGTTTTTGGGGTCTTTGAAAAGGAGGGCGCACAGGAAGAACGCTGGAACGACGAACCACAGCCTCGACAATATGAACTTGATGGACACCACAGGCATTTCGCTGGTGACGGTGGTTACAAGCATCCACGAGAACATGCAGTAAATGACGATAGCGATGGGATGGCGGGAGATGCGCCGGTCGTAATGGCCATCGTAGAGCATTTTTGCCACAAATAAAACCAAAATGCCCATCAGCAAAGGCTCGGCAGGCAGTGAAATGGCCAACCCTGACTCAAGGGTTTTCAGGTTGATGGAAAGCGGCACGGTGAAAGCTGTGAGCAACAGCACTTTGTCCAAGGAAAAGATATAAAGCAGTAATACGCCCAGCACTACGGGAAGGGCAAAGAAAAGGTAGATGTCCTTCTTCACCACAAGATACAACCCCACGGCAACGAAAAGTGCAGCAATGAGGTAGAGCCAGGCTATTTTTGCTTTCTTCTCCACGGCTTATTTGTTGTCAATAACGAAACGTTTTCTGTTTTCGATGATGAAGATGACCACGATGGAAAGTAACAAGGCACCCAAACCGCACAAAGCGACTACGACCCAACGCACGGGGAAAGCTTTTTTGTCGGAGGGGAAGGGCTCGGTGACGATGTTGGAGTAGGTGAGGTTGGAGTGATAAAAGCGCAGGTTTTGCTCGTAGTCGACTTTGGTGGCGACGTATGTGTTGCCTTCGGCTGCAATTTTGGTATGCAGGTCAATGAGTTCGGCGACATATTGTTCCAAATTAGCCTGCATTTCTGTGGCTCTTGTTGAGCCGCTCAATATGCTCTTGGTTGCCTCACGAGTTTGGCTGGAGATATCGGAGATGCCGTAGGTAGTGCAGATTTCAGTGTAGCGATGCTTAAGCGAGTCGATGTTGCGCTGCTTCTCGTTCAGCTGTCTTTCGTACATGGCCACCACTTCAGCCACCTTCGAGGTATGCAGGTCATGGACTTTCCGGTCGTAGAAGTTGAGGATGTCCTTGGCGATGTCGCAAGCCACAAAGGGGTCTTTGTCCATCACGGTGATGCTGACGGCCTCGTAAGGTGTCTTGCTAATCTTGATTTTGCTGCGGTACTCATTAATCATATAGGTCTTGGCAAATTGGTCGTCCTTGTTGATTTTGTAGTCCGTCCACAGGTCGTATTTCTCGACGATGGAGTCCATGATGGAGGTCGAGTTGATGATTTCGAGCATCTGCTCAGTCTCGCTTTCATCGGAGTAAGGACTGATGTTGGCGGGATAAGCCACGGCCACTGATTTGAAAAGCGGCGTGATGAACATGGAACTTGAAAAAACGGCTCCGCATAGGGCGGCTGCCATAGTGATGATGATGATGTGCCATTTCCATTTCAGGATGATTTGCACTAAAGAAAGGTTGTTAAAATTGTTATCCATTGTTGTTTGTGTTGTTTTCTGAGCAATGCTTTTGGGTTGCAGAATAGAGGTTAAGTTATTTGTTTTCTTTGGTTTGTGTGGTTTTTTTGACCGAGTATTTCTCGGTCTCGTTACGAAAAAAGTCTTTCGAGCGGTCGTAAATGACGATACAGAAAATGAGCAACAGGAAGGTGCTCAGCACGGTGACCACCACGATGATCCAGCGGACGGGATAGCTCTTGCGCTCGGCTTGGAAAGCCGAGGTGACCACGAACTTGTGGGGGATGAACTCCGTGGCATCCACTTTGGCTTCTTCGTATTTTGACTTGACCAAAGAGAGTTGTAGGCGGTCGTTGTCCAAACGCTCATTGATGGCGTAGGAGGCACCGCCGTATTCGGCCAAGATATCCAATTGTTTCTGTATGTTATTGATTCCTTGTGTATTGCCCTTGCCGAGCTCAACGGCCATTTGGCGGCTGAGCATCTCGACTTGCGACTCATAGTCGAATACGCCGAGTTTGCGCAGGGTGTTCAAGGAGTCTTCAAGCATGTCCATCTCGGCAACGAGTGTGTTGTATTCCTGCTCCACGATGCGGTAGGCCTCAATGGCGACTTCCTTCTGCATTTGGTTCATGGTGCTGTCGAAAATCTCGGCAATCTCGTTGGCGATGCGGGCTGAGAGCGCGGCATCGGAATCCAAAACAGTGATTTTCACTGCGTTGTATTCGGTGCGGCGGAACTTAATGCGAGCATCGTAGAGTTTGTTCAGTCTTGTGAAGGGGTATTTGCTGTCGGCCTTGATGTTGTAGTGTTCCATCAGGTTGAAGCGGCTGATCACCTTGTCGCGCACGCGGTTCGAGTTCAATACTTGCAGCATCTGTTCGGTCTGCTCGTCCTCGCCGAAGTTCATGATGTCCTTTTCCGACTGGTAGGTCGTGCTGATCAAGACTTTCGAGATGGAATTGCTGGAGGTGGGGTAGATGACCGTCGTGGACTTATACAGTGGTGTGATGAAAAATGGCGCACTGAAAATGATGGCACATAGGGCGGCCACAGCCAAAATGATGAGTATGGGCTTCCTGTATTCCACCAATAGTCTGCATAAGTATTTGGAACTGTAGGTGTTATGTGTCTGTTCGTCCATATTTATGTGTAGAATAAGTTGCCAAAAATAGGGAATTCCCATGAATTGGCAATGAAAAAAGACAAATTAGGCCTTTTTTTCCTTGGGAAGGATGAGGCTCACGATTTCCTTTAGGCTGAGCAATCGGGTGAAGAAAATGGCACCGCAATTGATGGCAAAAGCGATGATGAAACCAACCATCCAGTTGAGGTTCAACTGCTTGACAAGGAAGGTGACCACGACAACGGTAATCATGAAAAGGGCGATGTGGAACCAATAGCGACCACCCATTTCGAACTTGAGGATGCGTTTGGCAAGGAGGTATTGTAGGAAGGCTGTGACAGTTTGAACGCAAAGGCTAGTGGAGGCGGCACCCACTGCATAAAAGCGCGGGATGACCATGAGGTTGAGCAGGATATTGATGATGACGCCGGCGGCAGCTACGAGGTTGAGTTGCTTGAGGCTGCCATTGGCGGTAAGCAATGTTCCGAAGATGTATGTTGTTGACAGACAGAAGAAGCTACCCATCAATAAAGGAAATACATTGGCATATTGCCCGATGCGCATGAGGTAGGCAGCTTCGGTTTCGGCCTCTTCGGGACGGTACATCAGATGCATGATTTCCTGGCGGTAGAAGACGCACATAATCATGACGATGCCCGCCATGGCCACGATGACATTGAACGAGGTCTTGACCAAGTTGTTCAACTCCAACTTGTTCTTCAGCGTGGCGGCAAACATGGGCAATAGCATGATAGCGAAGAGGTTGGAGATGTTGTTGCCCGCATCGAAGAGACGGTAGGCGCGGCTGTAGATGCCGGCTTGCACGCCTTTGTCCTCCAAAAGACGCTCAAGCAGGACGGGCTCGATACGGCTGTAGACGCTCATCAGCAGAACAAGCAGGGCGAAAGGCAGACTTTGGCGCAGTATCTCCTTGAAGAACTTAAAGTTGAGCTTAAAGCTCAAGTGTTCGGCATGGCGCAGGACGATGGTCAAAGCAAACACGAGGGTGGCGATGTAGGCCACGGTCTGGGCTTGCAGGTACCAGATGATGTTGAACTTTTCTTTTGGGAACCAACTGCTCCATAGGATGAGGCACATGATGATGATGGCCAGCACGCGGTCGAAGACGGAGAGGATGCTGTCCTGCTTGAACAGCAACAGACCTTGTATGTTCGACCTGAGGAAGAGGATGAAGGAGAGCAGCACTTGGTTGAGCCCGCACCAGCACAACAGCTTGAGTTTCAGGCCTTCATTGTAGCCACAGAAGTAGCCGACCACGAAGATGACGGCAGCATAGAGCAGTCCCAGCAGGAGCTTGATTTCGGTGAGGCCGCCGAAATGCTTCGAGAGGTTTTTCGGGTCTTGTGCGACCGCACGGCTGTTGAAGTTGGTGATGCCGAGGTCGAGGAGGATATAGAAAAGGTAAGAGAAGTTGAAAAGGGCCTGATAAGTACCGTATGAAGCATCGCCAAGCAGGTTTTGCACTTCACGGTCAATGCCAAGAATCCAGAAAGGCTTCACCAAAAGGTTGAGAAACAGCAGGAAAATGATATTTTTGATGAAGCGGTTCTGCATGGATGCGTCGTTGTTTCGGAGGGCAAAAGTAGGAAAAAAAGTACTTTGAGGCTTTTTTCAGTCCTCATTTTGGAAAATATGTGTAATTTTACACCCCGAATTCCGTTTTACAGGAGAAAAAGACTTTGAGTAATGAACAAGGAACAGGAAAACGTTGATGTGCTGGAAGAGGAATTGGTTGAGAACGAGAAGAGTCTACTGCTCATCAACGATGACGTAAATACCTTTGAATATGTCATCGACACCTTGATGAAGGTGTGCCATCATACGCGTGAACAGGCTGAGACTTGCGCTTGGATTACGCACTACAAGGGCAAATGCGCCGTCATGCATGGCAGCTTCGAGGAACTGAAGCCGTATTACGACATCCTGCTCGCTCATCAGCTCACAGTTAAAATAACTGATTAACATGGCAGGTTACTCATCATTGGAAATATTGGCTATTCAGCAGGCTTACGAATCGATGCTGAAGGACATTCAGCCTTTCATCAATGCTCCCAACCAATTGGAACTGATTGACAAGGCGTATCGTTATTGCATGGATGAATATGATGGCCGATACCTCTTGTCGGGCAAGGCCTATATGATGCACCTCATCGAGATGGGGCGCATCGCCGTGCTCGAAGTGGGTCTGGGCTATATCTCTGTGGTGGCCGCTTTCCTCCATGGCATTGACTACAAGAAAGGTGTGGGAGGCAAGGAACTGAAAGACCAGTTTGGCAAGACGGTGGCCATCATCCTTGAGGATTTTAGCCAGATTTCGCAGCTGGATACGGAAAAGGTGGCCTATAACTCGGACAACTTCCAGGTGCTTTTCCTCTCCATGATTGATGACATGCGTTCGGTGCTGCTGAAGGTGGTGCACCGTGTGTATGATGTTCGTAACCAGAATGATGTAGATTCCGACCGTTTGTCGAAGTACTTCCATGAAATCAAATACATCTACATCCCAATTGTCCACAGGCTAGGCTTGTACAAGTTGAAGGCCGAGTTGGAGGAAAAGTTGATGCTGTTTGAGAACCCGGACTTGTTTCATGAAATTGAAAATAAGATTCAAGCTTCACAGGAAGCCCGCAAGCAGACGGCAGAGAAGTTTGTTGCCAAGATTTCGGAAAGCATTGATGCTGAACTCGAAAGGACAAAGAAAAACGGGAAATACAAGTTCGCTTATTCGGTTAAGTGGAGACTGAAGTCGATACCTTCCATCTATGCCAAGATGAAGGCGCAGAATGTGCCTTTTGAGGAAGTTTACGATCTAATGGCGGCGCGTGTTATCATCCATTGTGCCTTGAAAGATGAACAAGAATGCTGCTGGAGCGTGTATTCGGCCATCACCAACATCTATGATCCCATGCCTGAGCGTCTGCGTGACTGGATTACCAAGCCGAAGGCTTCGGGTTATGAGTCGCTGCACACCACGGTGAAATATGATGACAAATTGTGGTTTGAGGTGCAGATTCGTACCACCCGCATGGATGAGATTGCGGAAACGGGTCAGGCGGCACACTACCTTTATAAAGGTGAGAAAGAGACCTCTGAGGAATGGTTGCTCAATGTGCGCCAAGTGTTGGAAAACCCTAGCATGGTGTCTTTTGAGAATTCCTACAAGAAGATTCATAAATCCGATAAGATATTTATTTTCACCCCAGAAGGCGACCTGAAACAGCTTCCGGTGGGATCCACGGTGCTTGATTTTGCCTATGAGGTACATACGCGTGTGGGCGAGACCTGCAATGGGGCCCGTGTCAACGGACGCATGGTGCCTATCCGTCACGAACTGACCAATGGCGACAAGGTGGAAATCATCACGAGCAAGAAACAGTCGCCGCGTGCCGACTGGCTCAATGTGGTGGTCACGGAAAAGGCCAAGAACAAAATCCGCCGTTACCTCAAGGAAGAGGAGCTGAAAGAGTCGGAGATGGGCAAGGGCATGTTGCAGCGCAGGCTGAAAAACTGGAAACTGCCGTTCTCGGAGACCGTGGTCGACATGCTGGTCAAGGAGTTCAAACTGGAGAATTCCTTGCAACTTTATCATAGGATTTCCACCGAGAAAATCGATATCGCCGATGTGAAACGTTTTTTGACCGCTAAGTTCGGTGAGAATACCGATAAAGGCGAAAAGCCTATCCCTGAGACGATTGGAACAACGAAGAAGGAGCAGGGTGCTGAAGTGGAGGAATCGCTCTCCATTGGTGAGGATATCAGCAATGTGACCTATAAGTTGGCCAAGTGTTGCAATCCAATTCCTGGCGACCGTGTGTTTGGCTTTGTCACTAACGAAGGCACCATCAGCATCCATCGCACCAATTGTCCCAATGCCAAGGGTTTGCAGGAGCGTTACGGTTATCGCATCATCAAGGTGAAGTGGAACGGTGTGGAAGCAGACGGTTCGCAAGCCACCATCCGCATCTATGGTCGCGATGTCATGGGCTTGTTGGGCAAAATCACCAAGGTCATTTCCGAGGATTTGGAGGTCAACATGAAGAACATCGTGTTCAACTCCGACAAGGAAGGCTTCTTCGAAGGAAGAATCGTGCTGCAAATCACCGATGTGGAGGCATTGGAGCAGCTGATCAATAAGATAAAAGCCATTGATGGTATTGTTGACGTTAATAGAATTGATTGAATGAGGAGTTAGGAGTTGTTCAGTTGTTCAGTTAGGAGTTAGGAATGGGGAATGATGAATGATGAATGCTGAATGATAAATACGGAATGAGGAATTTTGAATCTTGAATTTTGATTTTTTGAATCTTTGAATATGAAGAAACTGTTTTTGATAGTAACCTTTTTGTTTGCGGCTTGGGCTTTGATGGCTCAGGATGTGCAGCAGATCGGGAAGATGTACGGCATTGACCATGAGAAGAAAATTATTGTAGCCACGGGACGACTGCTTGAGGGCATGAAGCCGTATAAGGAAACCATGGAGGTGAAGGGTGAAACCTATACCTATTATCGAAACGAAATGCCGCTCATCACCATTACCACCGATGGCCCGATTGTCAACTCTCCTGCTGTGCATGGCCTCATCAATGTGGCTGATGCCGATGGCAATGTCATCACGATGCACGCTGGATTCAAGATTAGGGGCACATCTTCGCAGCAGTACGACAAGAAATCGTATCGTGTGGAGCTCTGGGCCGATGAGACGGGCGCCGAGATGGCCGACACGACCTTCCTTGGGCTGCGCAGCGATGATGACTGGAACCTTGAGGCGATGTGGGCACAGCCGCTGCGTCTTCGCGACAAGGTGGCCAATGAACTGTGGATGGAGATGTACAAGTTGCCATACGCCGAAAGCGAACCTGATGCCTTGCCGGGCATTCGCATGGTTTATGCCGATGTGTTCATCAACGATGAATACTTGGGCGTTTACACCTTGACCGAGCGCATGGATCGGAAGCAACTCGGCCTGCGCAAATACAACGGTGACATCCGTGGCGTGCTCTACAAGGGCAATGGCCCTGGCGCGCCGACCTTTGACAGCTTGCCAATGTATGACAACACGCTTGACACTTGGGACAACTATGAGTGGGTCTATCCCAACGAGAGTGATACTGCCATCAATTGGAACCATCTTTACAGCTTCACCAACTTCGTGATGAACGCCTCTGACAATGTGTTCTATTCACAGTATGCCGCCCAATTCGACAAGGACAATGCCATTGATTACTACTTGTTTATCAATAGTTTAATGGCTATGGACAATATGGGACGCAACTTGTTTGTGGCGCGTTACAAGAAGTCGAGCACCTATATGTATCTGCCTTGGGACTTGGATGCCATTTGGGGCTTGGATACTGACGGCAACAAGACCTACAATGCAGCTGGCCTAAAGAGCAATGGCTTCTTCGACCGTTTGACGCAGGACTGTAATGATTATGGTTTCGTGGCATCTGCACAAACCCGTTACAATGAACTGCGTGATACCCTTTTGAACCGTGAACATATAATGGAATTGGTTCAGAACCAATACGATGAATTGGTTGAAAGCGGTGTTTACGAGCGTGAGCATGAGGCATGGCCGGAATTTGCTGTAGATGAGAGCCAGTTGACCTACCTGAGCGACTGGTTGGATGACCGTTTCAATTATTTGGATCAAGAAATCAATGCTGCTTGTGGAACTTGGGGTGTTAAGGTCCCTGAGCCCGTCGAAGGGCCGATTCAAAACGTTGAGGTCTTTCCAAATCCAGCCAAGGACAGAATCAACATCCGCTTTTCGGAAGCTGGTGAAGCTTCTGTCAGATTATACGACATGACGGGCCGCTTGGTGTATTCTGACGCTTCAAACACACAAGCTTTTGTCATTTCCACACGAGGGTTGAACCAGGGTGTTTACACCTTGGTAACTCTTACTGCTGGAAAGCAGCGGGTGGATAGAGTGGTGGTGGAGTGACTTTACAGTTTCCAAATCGCTTCCACCTTTAAATCTGTCTTGTGATTCCCTTGAATCAAGGTCAATCCGCTGCCGATTTCATCGCGGTCGCTGTAAATGGTGCGCCCGATGCGAGCATATAGCGTCAAGGCGTTGAACAGTTTGACTTTCCCTAAGAGATACACCCTCATGCCTTTGCCGTATAGGGCGGGCACACTGAAAGAATACAGCACGTCGTTTTCGTAGGCGTAGATGCGGGCGTTGTAGTCTTGTGCATCGAAGATGGCGTAACGGAAGGCAAGGCTGTAGGGCTTGTTCTCGGGTTTGTAGGCGATGTCCTGACAGAGGAAATAGCCGTGCTCGTTGCTGCCGTCGTCGTTGCGGTAGTGGGCATATTCTGCCTTGTTGCTGCAATGGATATCCCAGCCTACTTGATAGTTAATGTTGACACGCATAGTATTCTTGGTGTAGAAAATGGGGTAGTGGCTGAAGACAAATGCATCGGTGGAATTTTTCATCTTGGTCTTTGAGCGGAACTGCAGGTAGGCTTGCGTGCGACGGTTGAAGCTGTGGCTGATGCGCAAATAGTAGTCGTGTCCGCGACTGGGTGCGTTGACTTGTGAGGTCAGCCAAGTATATTGGAACTGGTCGACATAGGCAAGGATGTTCCAATAAGGTGCAGGGGCGGCTTCCACACCAAGATAGATACCTCGCTGCCCTTGGTTGCGGCTACCTTCACCGAAGGCGTTGCTCATGAGGTTTTGGTAGGCTTTGCCATAGTCGCGGTACATCACGGTAAAATTAAGATAACCAGCGGGTTTTACGGTCAGGCCGACCAGGCCTGCAAATGCAGGTCCCTGAGCCTGTCGAAGGGCCGTCTGTGCTTGTGTCGGCCCTTCGACGAGCTCAGGGACCTCAACTTTATGATTATAACTCATCGCAACTTCTCCAAAAACCGCATATTTCCCTTTCACATATTTGAAGTCAACCCCTTGGTTGGTAAGACTTTGCCCTTGAAAATAAAACTGGTTGTAGTGGCTGGGCTTGAGTTCGAGTGGCACACTGAGCCATGTATGGTGGGCGGTGTAACCTACTTCGAAGTGGGCGATGGCGTAGGCCAGATGGCCGCCAATGACTTGTTGCCGTATGGCATGACGGTCTTGCAGCTCGCCAATAGTGCGGTGATAGCCCGTCTCTTGCAAGCTGCTGACGAATTCGGCTTCGCTTTCCAAAGTGTCAGCCACGCTGACATTGGCATCGACCCAACGATTGGAGTAGAATAGTGTGCCGCTAAAAGGCCCGCCGCCAAGAGTGACGGCAGTGCCTCGCATGAAGGCATACTCGCTGGCTGAGCTTTTGGGTGTAATGCCGCGTCCTTGTTTCATCACACTGCTGCCTGCGCCCGCCTTGCCAAAGCTCATGCCCGACCACAGCGTTAAGCCTTGACCGTAGGACAACTGGTAATCGCCCAAAACAGCGGCTTTAACGATGCCCAAGTCCTTGGCATAGAGGTGGAAGCCAACGAAGTCGAAGCCACGACGGTATTGGCTTCCCAAGAGTTTCTGGAGGGTGTCGCTGACCTTGTCTGTGTAGAACATCTCGCCGGCGTCTTTCTCCAAAACAAAGCCTGCACGGATTTTGTTCCTATAGTTATAGGTGTATTTGAATTGGAGCTTCTGTGGACTGCCGAGATAGCGTGAGTTGGGCTTGACCAAAAGTGCGGAGTCATCGATGGGCATGTAACCTTGTTGTCGTTCAAGGATTTGCTCATAACGGCCAACGATTTGATGCTTGCCGTAGCGTGCCAATTTGTTGAAGGTCAGCTTGTCCTTGTTTTGGACTCGGTTTATGCATACTAAAGGTCTGATGATGGCTAGCGTTTGCTCATCGAAGCCCTCCACCATTTCCAACTCTTCCAAAAAGAGAAAGTCACCATAATAGCGTCGGTATTGCTGCAATTCCTCAAATTGGAACACGCTGAGCAGGCGCAATTCGACCAAGCGCATGGTTTCCTCGCTGTTGAGGTTGACAGGATTCTCGCTGAAGAAGATGTAGTTTTCCAAAAGGTCTTCATAATCAATATCGTCGTCGCTGTCTTCGGCCAACCGTTCCACTTGTTCGATGAGTAGCTGGTTCAAAGCCTCGGTACTGAGCGTATCAATGGCAATCTGCGCCTTCGCAAAGCAGGTGAATGATAAGGATAATATGATGAAAACCAATCGTTTCATGTCATTTTCCAATGCTGAATAACATACCGATTTGAATCGATGCCCCTAATTCGTTGTGCAGTTGTGCTGCCACATTGATTTGTGCGAAACGAATGGCATAACCCAGTCCGAAACTCAGGATGCCAGGATTGGTTTGAACGCCAGAGCGGATGTAAAGGTTCCTCACGGCCTCATATTCCAAGCCGCCATGCAAGTTGATGCCTTCGCGCTCGGTGTTTTTCTCGATTTCGCATTGGCCGACGAAGTCCTTGGTGAACTTGTAGGCCAAACCGAAACGCATCACAATGGGTATCTTTTCATGGTTCAGGGTCTGCTCGAAGCTGAAATTGACGGGGTTGAAGATGTAGGTGCCCAAAGTCAGCTTATCGGTGACATGCGACTGGATGCCCAACTCAAAAGTGACAGCGTTAAATTTGCCGTAGTCGTTGCCGATTTTGAGCAGGAGATAGTCAAGTTGTAGACCAATTTGAAGGTGGCGACCGAAGTCTTTGGCATAGGCAAGCCCGAACTTGTTCTCGTTGTATTTCGATGAGCCGAATTGGTTGAAACTTACTCCCAATGTGCCGAACTTGGTGGGCATGGCGAAGGCACCGCATTTATAGGCCGTTTCGGGCAGCATCCAACGGTTTTCGTAATAAAGACCAAGGCTGATTTTGTCCAGGTTGGCCATACCTGCAGGGTTGTTCTGCATGGCCCACAGCCCTTGCGAGGCCACCGATGAGCCTCCCATGGCGGCGGCACGACCTCCGATGGGATGGATGATGTCGTAGGCAAAAATATTTGATGCTGAGAGGATTAGCGTTATTAGGAGTAGAAGTTTTTTCATGCAATTGGCGTTTTATGCCGCAAATGTAAGGCTGATTTCCCAAAAATCAAAATATTTGGACGAAAATACAATTTTAACCTGTAGTTCTCGATTTTTTGTGTATTTTCGCTTTCTGAAACAAGATGTAATAGTTCGCAAAACTCTCTAACTATGAATGTTGTATTAATTGCTGCGGCCATTTGTTTGGCCATTGTAGGCATCGTGGGTGCCATTGTCCCGGGCATTGCCGGACCGCCTTTCAGCTTTTTAAGTCTGTTGACCGTTTCATTTGTCGAAGGGGTAGAGCATTCGGCCACTTTCCTCATTGTCATGGGCATCATCGCAGCTGTGGTTTTCGCCTTGGATTATGTGGTGCCGATTTTGGGAACTAAGAAATTCGGCGGTTCAAAAGCGGGAATGTGGGGCAGTACCATAGGTCTCTTGGCGGGACTGACGCTCACATTGTTCTTCAATTTCGCCTTCATCGCCATCCTGGCGGGACCTTTTTTCGGTGCCTATATCGGTGAAAGAATAGTAAAGACCCCCAATAAACAGGCGTGGAAGGCTGCTTTCGGCTCCTTTGTCGGGTTTTTGTTGGGCACGCTGCTGAAACTGGTTTTCGCATTCGTCTGTTTGGTATTCATTGTTAAGGACTTAATCGGTTTACTGGCATGACTTTTTTGGAAGAGAAGGCGAAACACATTCGTCAGCTTATTTTGACCGCTTTGGCTAAGGCTGGCTCCGGACATACGGGCGGTTCTCTCGACTTGGTCGATATTTTCACGGTTTTGTATTTCAACCATTTGCGTCATGACCCGCAACATCCCGAATGGGAGGATCGCGACAAGGTGGTGCTTTCCATCGGGCATACGGCGCCGGTGCTGTATGCCACCTTGGCTGTAGCAGGCTATTTTCCTGAAGAAGAGATGCTTACACTGCGCAAATTAGGTAGCCGTCTTCAAGGGCATCCGAGTTACGAGTTCCGCTTGTCTGGCTTGGAGACCTGCTCGGGCTCGTTGGGACAAGGTCTGGGTGTGGCGTTGGGTATGGCTCTGGCAGCCAAGATGGATAGCAAACCGAACCGTGTGTTCTGCATTATGGGCGACGGCGAACTGCAGGAGGGGAGCGTATGGGAGTCGGCCATGGCTGCGGCGCATCATCATGTGGACAATCTTTGCGCAATCATCGACCGCAACCGTTTGCAAATCGATGGCGGCACCGAAAAAGTTATGGCCATCGACCCCTTGCGCGACAAATGGGCAGCTTTCGGCTGGCATACCATCGAGATTGACGGGCACGACATGAGCCAAATCAAGATGGCGCTGGACTTGGCTGACCAAGAGAAAGGCAGGCCGACCGTCATCATCGCCGACACCATCATGGGCAAGGGCGTGAAGAGCATTGAGGACAACAACCAATGGCATGGTAAGGTGCCGAGCAAGGAACAAGTAAAGGATTTTATCGAAGAACTTAATAATTAAAGTCGGCGTTTCGACAAGCTCAACGACCTTTGCTTTTTGAAGAGTAGAGGTTCCTGAGCCTGTCGAAAGGCCGTTACAGAGTGTATGAACTACATAAATAAAGGTAACAAACCAACAAAAACTGGTTTCGGCGAGGGTGTCCTTGCTGCTGCACAACAAGATAAAAGGGTGGTCGGACTAGGTGCCGACATTACCAACTCAGTGGGGATGAACCTCTTTGCAGAGGCCTTTCCCGAGAGGTTTTTCTCCATGGGCATCGCTGAGCAAGATGCCGTGGCTACGGCTGCTGGATTGGCTCTAGGTGGTAAGATTCCCGTCTTTAGCACCTACGGTGTGTTTGCGGCGCATCGTGCCAACGACCAAATCCGGATTTCCACCTGTTATAATCAGGTACATGTTGTCATCGGTGGTGCTCATGCCGGTGTGTCGGTTGGTCCTGATGGCGCTACCCACCAGGCTTTGGAAGACATCGCCGCCATGCGCGTTTTGCCCAACATGACGGTGATTTCGCCCTGTGATGCCACTCAGGCCAAAATTGCCACGGAGAAAGCTATCCTCGAACTGGATGGTCCGGTATATATCCGTTTTGGCCGTGAGCCGATGCCCGACTTCACTGCTGAGGATCAGGATTTCCAGATAGGGAAGGCCCAGCTGATGCGAGAGGGGAATGACATCACTTTGGTGGCCACTGGCCATGAGGTGTGGGAGGCTTTGGAGGCCGCTCACATGCTTGAACACATGGGCATCTCGGCAAGGGTGATCAACATGCATACCATCAAGCCGCTTGATGGCGAGATCCTCAACCAAGCCGCGGAAGACACTCGTTTGGTTTTTACCATCGAGGAGCATCAAGTGGCAGGTGGCCTCGGCGGTGCCGTCTCAGAGTTTCTTTCCGAGAACCATCCAATTCGTGTGATCCGTATCGGAATGGACGACTGTTTTGGCGAGTCGGGTCAGGCTCAGGCGTTGATGCATAAGTTTGGACTTGATGCGGCAGGCATCGTCAACCGTGTGCTTGAAATCGTGGCCAATAACGACCTCAGCCTCTATATCCGCAGGATGGGGCTGCCTTTTGATACGTATCCCCGAAAGCTCTATGACAGCAAGATGCTTTATGAAGGTTACGACTATCACAACGAAGCCACCTTCGCCACTTGTCACGATTCGTTGGTTTATCAACATTACATCAAACAGGGCAAACGGGGGCATACGGTGCGAGAGACGCTGGCGCGTGCCCTTCACGACCATTTCATCACTTACGAGCTCTATAAGCTGCTTGACTGTTATGATGAGAAAATGGTGATAGGGGTTATGGGCGGCCATGCCCGTCGTCGTGATGACCCCATGTACCGGCAGATTGTCTATCTCAGCAAGAAGCTGACCGAAATGGGTCGTTTGATGGTCACTGGAGGTGGTCCCGGAGCCATGGAAGCAGCCCACTTAGGAGCCTATATGGCTGGGCGTACCGACAGTGAGGTGGAGGAAGCCTTGTCCATGTTGGTTCCTTCGCCCACCTATAAGGATGAAGGCTGGCTTTGCCGATCCTTTGAGGTGATGGAGCGTTTCCCGTTGACATCCGACTACCACAGCCTTGCGATCCCCACTTATTTTTACGGTCATGAACCGACCGCGCCATTCGCCACCGACATCGCCAAATATTTCGACAACAGCGTTCGTGAGGATGGCATCGTGACGGTTGCCAAAGGAGGAATCATTTATACGCCTGGCAGTGCTGGCACCATGCAGGAAATCTTCCAAGACGCAGGTCAAAACCATTATGAGACAGAGGGTTTTGCCAGTCCGATGATTTTCATGGGCAAGGACTATTATACCCATTACATGCCTGCTTATTCCTTGCTTAAAGACCTAAGTGACCGCGGCATTTTCAAGAACATGCTACTGACCATCTCTGATGACAACGAAGAGATCATCGAAGCCATTGTTAATTTTTATGAAAATTCCAAACGATGTTGATTTTTGTGTATTTTTGCAAATCCGAAATAAAGCTGTGATGTAGCAGCTTACAAGATGCCTGGACTTTGTGATTGGTTTCATTGAACCTGAGAAATTCAATAAGTGTATGACAAGGACAGCGTTAAGGCAGACATTACTTTGTAGAGCGAGTGTGTCAGCTCAGTATCGTTGTGCGCTCAGGTACTCCCAGGACTGGGTGTAGTCAATGGAGCTGATGCCTCGCTTTTTTATTGGCCAATAAAGCGTGTAATTCATTTTTTTGTATTTTTGCAATCAATAAGGCGTTTGCCTGTTGCTTGTTTTTGGTTTCATTGAACCTGAGAAATTCAATACGTGTGTTTCAAAAACAAAGCAGAGGATTTCGCCCACGTGTAAAAGCGTGGGTATCAATCTGTTTGTTTGAATACACGGGTTTCTCAGGACCTAATGAAACGGACAATCAGTGATTTGATACCCCGCTTCTTTCTTTTAGTAGGAAAAACCGTGAAATGTTTCATGCTTTATTCAAAGCGTGTTTTTCATTTATTCTGGACGCAGGAATCGGTCGCCCGTGGCGTCAATGACTTGTTTTTTCCAGGAATCGGGATAGCCAGGTTGGGAAGGTTTGGCGGGATACCCGTAGCCGTTGCGTTTAAACGTTCCGTTTTCCTCTTGTTTGACGTTACTGTCCAAATATTTCACTAACAGATAGTTGTCAAGTTCTTTCCATCGTGTTACGGTGTTATTGGCAGCTTGGGCACAGAAATCAGTGAGATATGCGATTGCTCTTTCAGGGTTTTCGGAAAGCAGGTTTAAAGCCTGGCTGTCAGCATATTTCACTTGTTCTTGATAGAACTCCTCCAGCCCATGCTGTACTTTTTGGATGTCACCGATGACGCGGTTATAAAACAAGTATTTGAAATGTGCCAGTCGGTTGAACACCCAGAAGGCGGCGTTGTCACTATAAGTCAGCATGTCGCCGTTGCCCACACGATATTCGATGGGCACTTCGGTAATGGAGCAATAGAAGGGGGTATAGACCGTTGAGTTGGTGTCATCCACCCCGAACCAGATGATGCCTCCCACAGGGTTAGGCATCCAATTGCGGCATTGAGCGATGAAGGAGAATCCGGTCTGGACCACTTCGATGCTTCTTTCATTTAGATAGGGTTTCCCGTCATAGTTCCAGTACAAGGGGTTGAAACGGAAAGGAGAGCCGAAGGGTCCTGCCCCTGGATCCAGGGTTTTGTCCAACTCGGTTCCTTGGAAGTGATCGCGTTGGAAGGCCATCATGTCGCTGAGGCTTATTTTACGGTTGGGCTTGACATACAGTGGCATACGGTGGGTGAGGTCTTTGCCGGTGACATAGTCCCAGTATTCATCCATGCCGTCGCATACCTTATTAAACATGGTCCACACGCGAAGGTCGCATACTCTGGCCGCGCTGAAATCTACAGGGGCGTAGGCTGCCGAGAAGTCGAAGTCCTTGTCTTTACCGCTGAAATAGCCCTTGCGGCGTGCGAAGTCGATGATGTCGTGTTTGTAGATCACCTCCACTGGTTCGTTATACAGTTTTTTCCAGTCTTTGTCAGTGATGGAGGTCTTGCCGTTGCGTAGTGGGAACGTGGTTATTCTTGCGGCGTTAGCGTGACCGCTCACATAGCCGTCGGGGATGCGGATGGCTGCCCATACGGCGCCACGGTCGGCGTTGATGGTATCGCCGGTCTTGGTGACCTGGGCGGTGTAGCCCTTGGGCATGATCTCCATATACCACACCTCGTTGGCATCACTGATGCTGAACGACTCTCCGTCGCTGCCGTAGCCGTAGGCTTCCACAAGGTCGGCCATGACTTTGATGGCTTCACGTGCAGAGGCGCTTCGCTCGAGGGCGATAAACATGAGACTGCCGTAGTCAACGATACCCGTCGGGTCGATGAGTTCCTCACGTCCACCAAAAGTGGTTTCACCTATGGCTACCTGATTTTCATTGATATACCCGACCACTTGGTAGGTGTGTGGCGGTTGTGGCACGCTGCCTCGCGGGGCGTTGGTGCCACGGTCATAGCAGACTCTCATGCTACCTTCAGGCCAGTCGGCGGCGGGGGTGAAGTAGAGTTCGCCATAACGGATGTGCGAGTCGGCACAGTAGCTGATAAAGGTGGAGCCGTCAACAGAAGCTCCTTTGGTGATCAGAAAGTTGGTGCAAGCCTGTGATGCTCCGAAGTGGGCAAGTAGCAGGATAGTAAATAGTATTCTTAATTTTTTCATGGTTACATCATCATTTGGTGAAGTGCGCAAAGTCTGTCGTATCTGGAAGAGTCGTATTGATAGAGCCAATGGATAATATCGGAGTCGTTAATGTAGTTGTCAGGTATGATTTCAATAAGCTTTTTTTGTGCTCTCTTGTAGCCTGCCATGCCGGCTTCCTTTAACCATGCGATACCTTGGCTAAGGTCTTCGGTCAGGCCGTTTTTACCGTAAAAATAGCAGAGCCCCAATATATACTGTGCTTTTGTATCTCCAGCAACGGCGGCTTCGTGTAGCTGTTGCATTTTTTTGTCTTTATTGAACATGTTGTTAAGTTTAATCATCAAGCTTTAGTCGAATCTTATTCTTGAGCTATGGCTACATACGTAAATGATTCACTGGGCAAATATAAACAAAAACATGGTTCTTTTACGGTAAAATACGTATCTTTGCGTAAAAATTTTAAAGATGAAATCAACCATTCCATTAGCGGAGCGGCTGCGTCCTACAACGCTCGACGACTATATTGGGCAAAAGCATCTGATTGGTGAACATGCTGTTTTGCGTCGTGCCATTGAGAGTGGCAGGGTGCCGTCCATGATCTTTTGGGGACCTCCTGGGGTGGGCAAGACCACCTTGGCCTATATCA
>JAEEGJ010013415.1_pt1 | contig 19874 bp, 12 predicted proteins | sample 8958761 | NCBI WGS metagenome assembly JAEEGJ01 (sample SAMN16246546, study PRJNA631951) | gut metagenome | biome: gut microbiome; feature: rumen; material: RS-attached | host: Bos | place: Iran: Karaj | collected 2018-10 | reverse complement strand
TCGATTTCCTTCATCTCTCTCTTGCTCAGCTGGGCATAAGAAGTGGGCATAGCAACGGCCATGGCGACCACTAACATCAATAACATTCCAAGTTTTTTCATTTTAGTGTTCCTTTCTTTGTTTGATTTGTATTTGTTGAATTGTTTGATTTGCTTAATAGAGGACACAATTTCAAAAAAATAGTCCAGTTGTTTGGTTTTCTTATTGATTTATTATCTGTTTTGTTGGTTAACAATGTATTATCATTTCTTTTCCAAAGGAATATACCATGGATCCGCCAACGAAGGCCGGTACATACCCTCCCACAGCTGAAAGCCCTCCTTCGTGACTTGCACCCGCTGGGTCTTGTCCTGCTTGGCAAAAGGAATCTCTATCCTGAACTGCCCGAAGGCATCGGTTTGCACGGTCATGTCTTTGAGCGTCACTGTGGCATTTTCAATGGGTTGCTCCGTTTCAAAGTCGACCACGCGGCCAAACACCACACCCAAGTCGTTGTTGCGTTTCAGATTCAGGTTCAACGACTTCTGCACCTTTACCACGGTATCGACAGTATGGAAGCCATCGGCCTCGAAAATGACATGCACGTCGGAGTTCCTGTATTTGTAGGGTATCTCGTTCAAAAAAACAGTCGCATTGTCGGCGCCCACCTTGATGGTCTGCACCGCATTGTCGGCATACTCGCATTGCAGCGTGCCTTCCGCAAAAGGCAGCGAAGGTATGCTGTAGTTCTTGTCTTCAGTAACGTTGATTTTCATCTGCAAAGGTGTCGAAACACGCCAGAAGTAATATCCGATTCCACCTAACAAAAGCAACGCTACAATTCCAAGGATATAAAATCTAAGTTTCTTTGCAGTCTCCGGACCTTGAGCCTGTCGAAGGGCCGGGTCACCGATATACCCTTCTTCCGCCAGCCGCTTGATGATTTCCTCGTAGGCCACATCCGCAAACTTGCGCACATAACCCAATTCGTAGTCGAAATGCTGCATCTCAGGATTGGCCGACAAAGGAGCGGGTTGTTTGGTCGACACCATGAAACAGCCCGTATGCTTCCAGAGTTCCATGAACTCGTTGGCAGAATAGGTATTGTCTTGCTCAGGGTGTGAGGGGTCATGCACTACCACTTTCAGATTGTCGGGGTCGGTGGTGTCGATGCCCGCCACGAGCATCACGTGCTGGGCTTCCGCAGTATCAGCTGCATCGGCATCAACGCCCACGATGATCTTATGGCCTTGGCTCAGCTCGTGCATGATATGATAGACACCCGCGTTGCGCATCTGCACGGATTCCACGCCATAGTGGTTGAGCAACTCACCCACGAAGTCGAAGGCACTGCCCTTCCCTTCCTCAAACCAGCCTTGCTTCTTGGCCAAAGCAGTCAGTTCCTCCGTGCTCACCTCGATGCCGTAGTTGCGAAGCACCATCTGCTGCGCCTTGATGGCACAGTCCATCTTTTCGGACGCCGCCGCCAGCGCATATTCGTCATACTCTATCATGGAGCGAGCAAACACCGACGGACGGGCGATATCTTCCTGATAGGCCATCTCGGCACGGGCAGCGAGAAGGACATCCATTTCATCCTCGTTCTCGGAAAGATAGGCTTCAACCGCCTTCCTTTCCTCGTCGGTCACCTTGCCTTCAAGATAGCAGGCTATCAGTTCATCGGTGATTTGCATTTTTTCGTTTTTCATGGTCACACTAACTTCTTTTCTTGCATTTTTGACTTCAACTCCAACCTGGCTTTCTTAGTCAAGTTGTACACTGCCGCTACCGTGCATCCCATCTCCTCGGCGATGTCCTCGGCACGCTTGCCCATCAGGTCGGCCAACAAGGCATAACGTTCGCGAGGCTTCGACAACTGGTCGATGGCTTTGTAGAGTTCAAGGCGGCTCATCTCATTGATAACATCGTAGTCGTCCGTCTCGTTTTTCTTGGTCTCGACAATCAATTGAGGGTCTATCGCGACTAATTTAGTCTGAGAAATGTGCTTTTTTTTGAAAAATCTTACTGCAATGACAGTCAACCAGGTATCCAGCTTCGATTTAAACTCAAAACTCCTCAACTTCTCCCAATTATTCTGGCTAATAAGCAGATAAAACTCGGTGATCAATTCTTCTTTCTGGCCTTGTGAATGGAAAATACTGTTGATGATATGGGCAAACATGCCATTGCAACGGTAAAAGAACAAGTATTCGATAGCATCCTGGTCGTTGGACAGCAACAGTTCAACCAGTTCCTTATCGCTCAGACTGTCAAAAAAAGCTTTGTTCCTTTCACGCATGACTATTCGAAACTCTTCAACATTTCCTTTATTTCATCGATTTGGGTTCTAAAGTTCCCCACCTCCATCTCATTCAACATTTCATACATTCTCAAGGCTTTACGGAAACAATTCTCTGCCATCACCCCGTCTTGGGCGTCCCTAAAGATAATGCCCAGGTAATAACAGCTCTTGGCATACCTAGGTCCATCCGCCGCAAAACCGCTTTCGTACTGTTGGGTATAACTGTCAAGCACCATCACATCAGAATAAAGTGAGTCGGGGATGTTGACCAAATCGTATTTACCTTGGGCCACATGGATTTCGGGATTCGACATGGGATAGCTACCGGAAAAGACCAGATAATCCTCCAACACGTCCGTCTCGGGTTCATCGCAAACAAGAGCCAAAGCGTCAAACACCTCGCCCGAAAGGAGCTTTTCGTACAACGGCAGCTCCGTTCCCTTCAGGTCGTCTTGATTGATGCGAGCCATCATGTCGGCATATTCATCCATCCGCAGATAGGCGGTCTTCAGTTCCGCCTCGGCTTGCGACTCCCAATACTTCAATTCGGGTTCCGTTATCAACTGTTGCGCATATTGACGGTTAAAAAACGAAATCGTGGAATCGTAACGACGAATAGATGCCGCCTCGAGCAAGGCGTAATAACGGGTACGCGCTTCGGCAACCTTTCCAACAGGGGCCATCACTATCCGCAGGGAATCCTTGTCCGTCAAAGTGTAGCCTTCACGCGACACGTGATGATTCACCATCTCGTAGCCATATTTCTTGGCATTCAATCCGAGCACCACATCGCCCACTTTATGCTCACCGAAGCTAAGACGAAACAAACCGAAGGCATCGCTCGAAGTAGGCTGGCAATCGTGTGCAGATGGAATAGTAATGGCAACGCCCGACAAGGCCTTGCCTCCTGAATTCATCTCCACCACACAACCATATTGAACCATTTGAGCCGACAAAAAATTCCCAAACATGGCAAGGAAGGCCATGAAAAACCACTTTTTTCTACCAAGTAATGTACTCATATTCATTCAAAAAATTAAAGCCACCCTTAGTCAGCAAGACTCAGAGCCTCATCACCTTAGGGTTTTTATCTTTGTATTGGTTAGCGCAACGGCCCACCGGTGCTCCACTCAACCATGTCGGTTCGCAAATCATATACTTCTCACCGTCAACCATCAGATAATCACCTTTCACGGGCTCATTGAAATGCACAGCCGTAGTCACATGGGCAGGATAACTCAACAGCACCACATCGAGACCTACCAACTCACGCACCAAGCAGGAGAACAAGATGGAACGGTCCTCACAGTCACAATAGGGATAGTAGAATGTTTCGTCAGGGTAAAGCGGGCGCTCGTAGCCAAACTGATCCATGTCGGAAGAATAGCCAAAACCCGTTTGGACAAAATTCAGCAACATGTCAACCGCCTCCACTTCCGTTTTTCCCTCAATTGCCTTTTGCAACACCGGATAGAGGTCACGCTTCACGCATTCGCTCAACGAGGCGTAAGAATAATAGTTCCACTGGCTAGAGACCGGATAGTCGTCATAAAACGCCATAAGGTTTTTGTTCGTTACAATCGTGACCTCAATCTCAGGATAATGTTGCGCCGAGAATGTTTGTTTTTCGGTCCTATCAAGACTGAACTTGGGTTGCACCATAGCCAGGGAAAGCGATTTCTCTTGTGGAAACGCCCTGTCGAACACAAGCATCGACTTGTCTTGCAAAGACTTGTCAATGATATAGTAGTGGATGCCATCCATCACCGTGTACTTATAATGATATATCCTTTCATCTGAGCCTATCAGTAAAGTCAACTGGTCCTCAACCTTTGCAATACGCATCTGATAGCCCGACTGGACCAAAATGTACATTTGCAGTACCACGGCCTCATTGGTGCCTTTGCCAAAATACTTGCCGGCCATCTCCTCCGCCAACTTCACGTATGCCCAGTCACATAAGTTGCAAGCTTTTCTTTGCCTCAAGCATTCGGCAACAATATTGTCGTAATAAGAGCATGACAATTTCTTCCACATTCTGGCCACACTCTTCTCCGAAACATTCTTGAGTTTGATGGGGTTTTTCGGCTTTGGCTCGACACGCACCTTGATTGGCGAACCATAGAGTGACAATGACTGCATAGTGGCGTCGGCATCAAAAGTCGTCATAATCGGGTCAAGCGGCTCAGGCTGACCTGACAGCACGAGACTCTCATTAGAAGTAGAGCCCAAAGGCAAACGAGTCTTTGGCAATCGCTCCGAGGGAGAGGACTCGATTTCGTCATACTCTATCTTGGAGTTGGTCACAACGGCTTCGTGCTCAAAAGTGATGGTCGTCGGCTTAGGCTGCATCGGAGGTTCCTCTGCATCCATGACATTGTAAAACGTCCATGCCTCTTCCATGAATTTGGCATATTCGGCATTGGCCTTCTGACGAAAGTCTTCAAACTCCTCGTTGGCCTGTTGCACGAATCTATCAAATTCGTCCATGGCTTTTTCCTTCGCATTTTTCGCCTCTTTTTTCATGTCGTCATCAACCTGGGCTGTGGCTGCAACTGTAAAAAGCAATGCCAAAAGTGTAAATGTCAGCTTTTTCATATACGCGTATTTTATTTGTTTTCAATAACAACTGGTTTTCTATAGCACCACAACTGTGGGACTGACAGATTTGTATTTTGGAGCACATTCCCCAACGCGAGCATTGATATAGGTCGGATCGCAAATGATATAGGTCTTGTCGCCAACAAGCAAATAATCGCCTTTCACTTCTTCGTTGAAACATACCGCCGTAGCCAAATGCTCGGGATAATTCAGCAACACTACATCCAAACCTAGCAACTCGCGGACAAGGCAGGAAAACAAGATGGAACGGTCCTCACAATCACAATAGGGATAATAAAACGTCTCGTCGGGAAACAGCGGACGCTCGTAACCAAACTGCACGTCGTCGGTTTGGTACTTGAATCCGGTTTGCACAAAATTCAGAAGGATGTTGGCGGCTTGCAACGTCGTTTTCCCTTCAATGGCTTGGCGCAATGTTGGATACAATGATTCTTTCAACACATCGCTCATCGATGCCTTGGTGTAATAATTCCACATCGAGCTCTGCGGATAATCGTTGTAAAAAGCAATCAGATTCGAGTTGGTTTGCACAGTGGCCTCAACCTCAGGATAACGCGACGAAGCCACGGTCCGTTTTTCCGTCAAAGTTTCCTGCAGCTTTGGCTGCGTCAAGGCCAACGAAAGCGAGGTTTCCTGTGGGAATGCATGGTCATAGACGAACATCTCCTTTTTGTTGAACGACCTGTCGATGATATAATACCGGATTTCCTCCTTCTTGAAACACTGGTAACGATAGATTTGCTCTTTTGAGCCGATGAGCAAGAAGAGCCGATCCTCTTTATCGCGCCCGATGCGCATCTGATAGCCCGATTGGGTGAGCAGGTACATCTGCATCACCACGGCTTCATTGGTGCCTTCGCCAAACTGTTTCTCGGCCACCTGCTGGGTGAGCTTGACGTATGCCCAGTCGCAGAGGTTGTATTTGTCGCGTTGTTGCAGACACTCCGCAACGATGGGGTCGAAACTCGAGTCGGACAGCTGCCGCCACATCTTCGCCACGCTCTTCTCAGAGGCATCATCCAGATGCAACGTCTGTTCACGCTCTAAATGAAAGGCAAAAGGAGAGCCATAGAGAAACACATTCTGCGCAGCTGACGAAGGTGCAATGTTTGGTTTGATGGGTTCCAAGGGCTTGGGACGCTCCAGCTTGGGACTCGAATGACTTCCCGACAACTCCAAGATTTGAATCGGGTCAGGAATTCGCATGGGAGTTACCTCAGGTCGTGTATCGGGACCAGGTTCAGGATTAGGGGTTGGATCGGGTTCTGTGTCGTCAAACAAGGGGACGGGAGGCTTAGGCTTGGTGGGAGGCTCCTCGGCGGCTTGTATCTCAAACATCTTCCAAGCATTCTCCATGAATTTGGCATACTCCTCATTGGCTTTGCGACGAAAATCCTCATACTCCTGATGGGCTTGCCGTTGAAACTGCTCAAACTCCTTAAAGGCAGCGTTTTGCGAATCCTGGATTACTTTTTTCCAATCGTCTTCCACTTGGGCTTGCAATGCGATAGCCAGCAACAAGGCTATTCCTGTCAATGTCAGTCTTTTCATATACACTTTGCTTTATTAACAAAAACATAGAGGCTATCGGTGTGCAAAATTAGTCCAAATATTTTAAATAAAAAAGAAATATCATGTTTTAGGGAAAAATACACATGTTCATTCATGAAACATCATCGTTTCCATAAACCATCCATCCTTGTAGAGACGCGATTTATCGCGTCTCCCACAATTCATCGTTTCCTCCATAATTCATCCTGCCACCCAACGCCAAACTTTACAAACACAAACCACCATATTATGTCAGAAACCAGCGAAATCTGTCTATTTTTTCCACATTTCGCTGATTTCTGACAGAAAACACAACCATCTTTTACACTTTTTCGAGGGATTCCATTTCAGCTTTCCCAAAAGTATTGTGATTTTAAAGAATGAGACAACCTACCTTATTGGGCTGTCGTACCACCACATCCGCTTATCATTGTTTTTCCGCATTGCAAATGCTGATATTCTCGCCTCCTGAATTGCAAAATTCGGGAGAACAAGGTGTTTTTCAAACGTCAAGCCTTTCTTTCAATTGGGCTGGCGTAACTGCAAACGAACAATCGGGATAATGTCTCATGTTACCCGTCACCAAACAAACGCCTAGGTCTTCATATATTACTGCCGCTTCGTAAAAACAAACATCCTTGGGATCTGGTAGCACCTTCTTTGTTCTATTGGGAGTGACCCAAACGTCTTGCACTTTCAATTCCTCCAAGATCGTTTTCACCAACTCCTGGTTGAATCCAAATTTTTCTCTATTCAGCACCGAAACATACTCTGCCATTATTTCCTTGGAAAGCACTGGGGTAAGCTTTCCCAAAAAGACCGATTCGAGTATGGCAAAAGGCACAGAACGTTGACGGTCTTGCGCCAACAAAGCAGAAACGATGACGTTGGTGTCAATGACTACATAACGCATGACACTCAATTGTTAGCGTGAACTGCGGCAATTTCCGCTTCTATTTCCTCTTCTGTCATGCCCGATTTGCCATTCTTCACGGCATCTTCATTAAGCGCATACAAGGCATCCAATCCTCTTGCAGAAACACGGGGTTTCTCTTTGATCTCGAAAGGGACACCATTCTCCGCAACGGACTTCTTCAGAAAAATACGGACGGCCGTCGGAAGGTCGAGGCCAAGACGCTCAAACAAGGCCATGGCTTGCTCCTTGAGGCTATCTTCTACACGGATTTGTAATGTTGCTGTGGACATATTCTATAGGTTTGTGTATGATTTAGACTGCAAAAATAATACAAATTTTATTATTGTAATACATATATCCCAAATATTACAAACACGAATCACCATAAATCCCCCACGAAATCGATGATTGATTTCATCGAAATCGAAGATTCAACGTAGTTAATGCTGAGCATTTCGACGCAGTCAATTTCCCATTAATCCTGCGGCTGCCACGGTGTGACAGCCCTACAACCTACCCATGTAGGGCTGTCGTACCACGGCAGCCGCAAACGTTGTTTTTCCGCATTGCAAATGCTGATATTCTCGCCTCCTGATATCCACGGGTGTCTAGGGGCACCCCTATCCCCACCCCCGAAAAACAGAGGGCATTGCCCGTGGGTGAGAACACAAGAAGCAACTACTGAGCGGGGCAAACGAGACGCACACTTCGACCATAGAATCGTAAATTGTTGCTACCATCGCCAGGAAGAATGCTGGAAAAATCCACAAACCACGCACTGTTGGGACCATAGCATGAGACCGACCAGTAGTAGCCGATGCTGCCCACATTGTTGACCGAAGTCCCCAAGCGAAAACCTGCGGTAGGAAGAAAGACTGCTCCAGCATCTTGAAGTACATTCCACTGCGAAGCAGGAATTGAATTATTACTATAATCGGCTTGTTGGGAATGGTTGTAATTGCTTGGAGAATAAATGCCTGTGTTCCAATCATCCGGAAATAGAATCACTCCGTTTACCGTTCCATAGATGGTCCCTGTTATCTGGGCTTTTGCGTAGCGTATGCCTGTAGCGGTCGGTCGACTGTCGAATACGTAAGCCCATTCTCCATAGGGACCGCCTGTCAAGGTCCGCCACTGACCTACCTGATCGCCACCGTTGCTTATCGAATTGTCCATACCCCAATCGGCATTGGCGTATGTGCCTGTCAGGTCGTATTGGCCAGGAGGCCCATACAAACTACCATTGCTATTGTCAGTATCCCATGGGCGATAGTATGTGGCACCGCTGCCATCCCATCCGCTCGTGCCCCATCCGAAGAGACTAATGACGTTTTGGTTTGCATAGTTCTCTCCAACATTCTGTCCTTGCGTTTCCACCATATCGTATTGGTGATCCATAAACGACCATTCTTGTGTTGTCTTGTTGTATTGCAGGTTACCTTGCGAGAAGTACACCTTATCGCCACTACTGTTTATGGTGAACTTGCCGTTTATCGCGCCTGTGGGAACTTGGGGTTGCGCAGTGAAGTTCGCATGCAAAATGCGACCCCTAGTTACCGCGAAGGTATAATTCTCTTGGGCCGAAACCACTTCGCCGTTCTCCGTCCAATTAGTGAAAGTGTAGCCATTGTTTGCAGTAGCAGTCACCGTACAACTTTGTTCGTAGGTATAATTACCATTACCTGTCACATTACCGCCGTTTGTTGGATTGGCATATACACTTATCACATAGCTCTGCTGCGTGAAATTCGCCACCAAAGTTCGATTGCCTGTTACGGTAAAGGTATAGTTCACGTTGGTCGAGACTTGGTTACCGTTTTCAGTCCACCTAACGAAGTTATAGCCCGTTGCAGCTGTGGCATATACCGTGCAGGTCTCGCCTTGGTTATATGTGCCAGAGGTCGGACCAGTGGTGCTACCCACGTGCGCAGAGCCACCTGTCGAAGCAGAAACCGTAATGGTGTATTGCTGTGTACCTGTGCTGAAGCTCACCTCGTTTTCGGCATAACTAAGACCTGCTTCGTTCCTTGCGTAGGCACGCACATAGTAGAGGGTGCCAGGAGTCAGTCCTGTCATGCTCACCGGGTAGGTGCCTGTGCCGTTGGTGGTGCAACTGTTATAGCTTCCATTCAAGTCTGGGTTGTGGTTGGTGCCCCAGCACACACCGCGTTCGGTTATGGGCGAACCGCCATCATCGGTCACGTTGCCGTTGCCCGTGGCCGTGGTTTGTGTTGGGCTAGTCACTTCCAAAGTAATCACTGTCGGGGCACTCACGCTTTGCAAGGTGGTAAAGTCTTTATCATTGCCATAGCCTATTTTTCCCGCGCTATTCTTGGCGTAAGCCCTAACGTAATAATGGGTGTTTGGGATTAATCCGTTCATCATTGCGGTAAATGTTCCTATGTCAGGCGTCTCCTCGTTCACGGCATGGCTATCGTTCAAGTCGGGCATGGGGCTCGTGCTCCAGCATACGCCTCGCTCGGTTATGGTAGCACCGCCGTCGTTGGTCACGTTGCCGTTGCCCATGGCAGAGTTCTGGCCAAGATTACTCACTTCAAGGGTCTGCACCGTTGGCGGGTCGGCCTCCATGGTCAAGGTCAGTTCTTCGCCATAAGCAGGACATACGCTGTTTCTGGCGTAGGCTTTCACCTTATAGGTTTTGCCTGGCTCAAGGTCGGTCAGTTCCACGGAGTAAGGTCCTGTGCCTGCCGTTGGATAAGGGGCATAGTGTAAGGTCGGGTCGTCATTGGTACTCCAGCATACGCCACGTTCGGTTATGGAAGCACCACCGTCGTCGGTCACGTTGCCGCTCACCGTGGTGCCGTCAATGCCAACGGTTTCCACTGTAGGACAAGTGGCTTCCGTATCAAAGGATTTACTAATGCCATAAACAGGTTCATCACTTTGGTTGTTTTTCGCGTAAGCTCTCACATAGTATGTAGTACCTGGGGTGAGGTTGGTCAAGTTCAACTCGTATGTTCCCAAACCCGTGCCAATGTCACCATGTTCGTCGGTAATGGTCGGTATGGGGTTGGTCACGCTCCAGCAGATGCCGCGTTCAGTCACGGGGCTGGCTCCTTCATCGGTCACTTCGCCGTGGGCTTTCGCGCTTGTGGCGGTTATGTCGGTCACGTCAAGTGTCCGCACTTCGGGAAGGCCGTCCGTAGCGGTAAACGACACCTCTTCGCCGTACGACAAGCCTTGTTCGTTTCTGGCATAGGCACGCACATAATAAGTCTGGTCGGGTGTCAGGTCAGTCATATATCCTGGGTAGCTGCCTTCTCCCGTGCCATTCGGGTAAGTGTAGTCGCCAATCTCAGGCTCGGAGTGTGTGCTCCAGCAGATGCCACGTTCAGTCACAGGACTATAGCCTTGGTCGGTTACATTACCGCCACCTGTGGCCGTCGTTTCCGTTATTTCAGTGATACCCAAGGTGGTCACCGTGGGGCGGCCATCGGTGGTGTGGAAAGTTATGTCTTCGCCATCGCTCGTTCCTTCATCGTTGGTGGCGAAGGCATGTACATGATAGTCCTTATTGGGTTCAAGGCCGGTCAACCTTATGCCATACTCGCCTAATGTGGCTTCCGCTGCATCAATATTGATGGTCACGCCCGGGTTGGCGCTTTCACCATAGCAAACACCGCGCTTTCTGAGGTCAAGGCCACCATCGCTTCTCACATTGCATAGGCAGTAGGCCGAGTTGTATGTCACTTCGCTCACCTCAACGGTCGTCACTTCGGGTTTCGTGGTTTCACCAGGTGTACGAAAGTCCACAGGCTCGCTAAGGCCAAGACCTCTGGCGTTTCTGGCAAATGCACGCACATAGTGTTTCGTGGATGAAGACAACACTTCAGGGCCTAAGTCTATGTAGTACTCACCCGAACCACCGTTGGTATCCGAAATGGTATCGTCATTCATGGTCGGATGGTCGTACTTAATACTCCAACAAATGCCTCGTGAGATCACCGCTGAGCCACCGTCATCCTCCACTTTGCACACGATACGAAACGAGGTGCTGTCTTCGGAGGCTCGCACCTCCAATATCTTCACCGTGGGTGCTTCAGAGGTTGTGGTGAAGGTCTTCGTCTCCGTATTGAAAGGCTTCGAGAAACCATAGTCGACGGCATAATGGTATTGGTATTCCGTGGCGGGTTTCAGTCCAGTCATTGTCATGGAGAAGTCATTCCCTTCCAATTCCACATCAAACTCACCCATGTCAGCACCATTCTCCGACAGGCAGACCTTGATGCCGTCAATCACGCCAGCGTAGGAATAGGTGCCCTCAATCGTCGCAGAGGTGGTGCCTATCGCCAACTCTTCCTTGGTCAGCTCAAACGATTGGATGTTCGGGTCAGGCTCTTTCTTGCAGGTGACAAAAGCCAGCACGAAAGCGCATACGAGCAACATGGGTAAGGATTTGGTTTTCATATCAAGATAGATTTAAGATTCAAAGATTTAAGATTCAAGATTTTAATTAACTACGGATTTTGCGGATATTATCTAGTCGAAATTTTGCAGCTTCGCTGCGGATTAATACAGATAAGCCACACACATTCCTCACTCCCATATTCCTCACCCCTCACTCCTAATTCTACATTCAACATTCAGCATTCAGCATTAAAACCCATACCCCACTCCAACTTTCCCCTCCACGGTCTGGAAATTGGTGGTCACGGCCTCCAACGAAAGCACGAAACCGCCCAAATGCGCCTGCAAGCCTGCCGACACATCCACACCTTGGAAACTGTATCCTTTTATCTTATACCATAGCTGTTCCTTGTCCTGCCAGCAGAGGTTGTGTGCTCCATAGCCAACACCTACACGCACATAAATCGGTTCAACCACCCGCATCATGCCGCCGGCAATGATGGAAAGGCGGTCGGTGGCCTTCGTGCCGTTGTACATGGGCAGATGTCCATCCTCAAGGAAGCCTTGCGCATCCACTTGCGGGAGGTTGCTCATGCCCGTGAAGCTGCCGTTGGTCATGGCCGAGACAAACCAACCGTATCGCTTCACCATTCCCACACTGAAGCCCATCGAAAACGGGGCGTAGGAACCATTCAGCGTAACAAAGATCCCCTTACGTTCCTTTTTCTTCTTCTCCATCGGAAGGGCTTTCAGATTCACCCTGACGACTATAGAGTTTTTTTCTATGGCTATCTCTCCCTTTTCATTCTCATAGTTCGGTGCCTGGACAAGATAAGAATAGGTGCCTGCCTCGACACTCTTGCGTGCCATGCCGTCCTCTGAAAGAGGCCACACCTCGCCATCCACTACAAGTGTGGCATCGGCCGGCCTGATTTGGAAAGTCAGATATTTGGGAACGACTTCCTCGTTCTCGTTTGCGGTTCCTTGTAGGACAATCCGATAGGTGAACAACGACTCCACATTAGGCACATGCTGTGTCAAATGCAAGTCCCAAGGCCCCAATTTCTCATGCTTGATTTTCAAGGTCTTAATGCCTGGCGAAACCCAAACCCAAATCTCGCCTTCATTTAGCGTGTGCGCCACCACGTATGAGCCCCAATCGCATTCGAAATGGAAGCCTTCGCGCAGTTCGGGCGCAATGTTTTGGGTGACAATGCGGAACACTGCGCACTGCCGTCCCCTCTCATCCTGCTTAATGTAGTCGCGAGCCGTCATATCCAATGGCAGAGGCTCCACACTGATTACCTTATAGTCTTGGGCTTTCAACGCAAAAACCGAAAGCATAAAAGCCAATAAAAGTAGTAAACGTATTCTCATATATTTGGGTTTATTTTCGGCTGCAAATTTACGAATAAAAGCAAGTGGTCAATACACATCCGACAAGTCGAACAAATCCTCCATGGGCAGTTTGTCGTTCTGCCAGGCACGGACGTGGATGACAGGCTCATCGAAGCGCAGGTCAACGAGCAGGAAGAGATAGCCCACATCGCCGTAAGTGTCGGAGAAATACTCCTGCCTCACACGGATGCCGTAGAAGTTCTTCCCGTTGGATGAACGCTCAAAGTCGGTTTCGGTGAAGTTCAGGTTGATGTATTTCTTCCTGCCGAAGTGTTCGCGCAAACGCCTCATATACTGGACCTTCGACAAGGTGTCGTATTTCACGCTCTCCGTAATGATGATACGGTCGTTGTCCATCTTGCGCTGCATCAGCTTGTTGCCCACAATAATCAGGGCTTGTTCGGAGAAGATGCGTTCCAAATAGTCAATTCTTCCCAGGGCGTAGGCCGTCTGATAGTCTTCAAGGAAACTCATCAGCAGTAGGCGCGAGTCGCGGTCCCAATTGCCCTTGCCCAAAATGTCGCTCTCGGCCACATCCGACAAGGTGAACGCCAACGACTCGACAAGGTTGTCGGCATTGAAACGGAAAGTGACATCTTCGATAAACTGTTTCTTGTTGTTCAGGAAGCTGAACTGCATGGTGATGCTGCGGCAGAGCGTGATGGGGCCAAAGTCCAGCAAACGGTATTGCGGTTTTCCTATGATGGAAGCCTTGCCATACTTGACAAGCTTGTTGAAGCTGTCGTAACCCTCGTCCGTGAAATAGTCCTTCACAGAGGCATACTCCTTGGTCCTGATGGCCAATTCGATGGCTTGGATGCGTTTCAAGATTTCATCATGGTCGTGAGCGACAGTTTCATACTTTTCGCTAGTAGGCTCGGCGGCCAAAGTGTCAATCAGTTGGGATTCCTCAGCCGACTCCACCACTGGCTCAACTGAGTTTTCGCGCAGCAAATCAGGGATGACCACACGTTTGGTGGCCGCTGCGAAGGTCTTGTTGCCTTTGGTCTTGATTATTTCGTAGATGTCGGGTGGGGTCTCGTTTTCATCATATCTGTAGGTGATGTAGAAATCGACTTCGCTTGTGTCCTCATACTGCAAGTCCAAAGTGCCCACACCGTCTCTGACGCGAGGGCCGCCTTGGTCGGAAGTGATGCCGTCGTTGTATTTGTAGTCGAGGTTGGTCACCTTCTTGGTTACGCCTTCATCGACATATTCGATATTCAAAATCACCGTGTATTTGTTCTGGAAATCGTTGATGGGCACTTGCTGATAGGCCACAGGAGTCACGCGAATGGCATTCAGCAGGTTCTCGATTTGGGTTTCAACGAGGCGGGCAGCGGGTTCTCTCCTACCCCCCTGCTCGATGGTGATATTCGTCCCGAGACTGAGCACATAGCTCCAATACCAATACTTCAAGGCATCGCCTATCCTGACATCCTTCACCGCCTTGCAGCCTTCGGAATAGTAATGGCGAACATCGGTGGCCAGCTTTTCCTCTCTTTCCTTCTGCGCCTCCTTCTCGCGTTCCTCTAACTCTTCACAGATTTCCCTGACCTTGCCCTTGTCGATATAGACGAAGACCGTGTATGTCTTGTTTTTCTTGTCGGGCTTGCCCACGACGAGTGTCTGATACTCCGTGAGGCGGACATTGGTAAAGGTCTCCGAAACTTGATTGAACAGCACAGTCTCATCAATGTCGCCGTTTTCGAAACGGTGGCTGAGGTCGTAATTGGAATACGATGTCACGTTGGTCATGATTTGGCTGGCCAGCTGCTGCACGGCACTGGCTTTGGCTTGATCCAACGAATCAGCCGTAGCGGAGGCAAAAAGATAACGGTCGGAGGCTGCCTGCACCTGTTTCATGACGGCGCGAGTCTGCTTCACATCTTGGGCCGAAGCCGCAACAACGGTTAGAAAAAGGAATAGAGAGAGTAATAATTTCTTCATATACTGCAAATTAACCATTAATTCAATATTGTTATCAATAGAATTTCACACTATTGAGCGTGCAAATTAGGCGACAATGTAGTCCTCAATAGTCATCGACTCACGATTGAACCTCACTCCGACTTTGACGACTTTTTTTCCTTCGGTCTGATAGGGCAGCGCGTAACCCTTGCTGTTGATTTGGTCAAGAGCTTCCTGTGCCGTGCCGTTCACTTTCAGTTCGAAGACGTAGTTGGTGTCGGGCATCTGCACCACGAAGTCGATGCGCCCGCCATGGCATTTCACCTGGGTCTGAGCATACACGTTCAGCATATTGAATATCAGCCAGAAAGTGTATTCGTAGAAACCTTCCGATGCCGCCGCTTCTTCCAGTTTTTTCTTGAAACCTTCCACATAGGGGATGCCAGCAAGGAAAGCCTTCATTTCGTCCATAACTGTCACCATGTCGTCTCTACGAAGCGCACGGTAAAGCTTCAAGGCAAAGCCATCCTTAACCGAGCTGCCGTCCAAGCCTATATATGCTGGGATAAGGCCGTCGATGAGTCCAACCCGAACCTCTTTGTTGGGAATCGACAAGATGTAGGATTCTGTTTCGCGTTCATAATCCTTGATGGTGACATAGCCGCTTTGGTAAAGCAGCGGCAGGGCGTTCTCCATGGCTTCCGTGGGACGGTCGAAGGAAGTGTCAGAAGCCTCGATGCGATCCATCCCCATGATGTCAGTCCTGAAATGCTGCATCTGCCTAATGAGGAAAGTCGGCGTGCCACTCTCGAACCAATAGTTGGCTATTTTCCTCTGTCCAAAACACTTCAACAAGCTGAACGGGTTGTAAATATCAGGTGAAACATCAGCAAAACGATAGCCGTCATATTGCAGTTTTAGCTTGGCATGCATCTCCTCTGGTGTACACTCGTACACCTTTGCCAGCATGGCGATGTCTGGAGCCATGTCGGTAGCAAACTCTTCCTCGGTGATACCGCAAATGGCGGCATATTCCGGCTGCATCGAGACGTTCAGCAGGTTGTTGATGGTAGAGAAGATACTCAACTGGCTGAATTTAGTGATGCCTGTGATGAAACAGAATTTGACCATGGCATCACTGGCTTTCAATGGTTGGAAGAACTCCTGCATGACGATGCGGAACTCTTTCAGCCGCTCATCGTGTAGCACATCCAATAATGGGGCATCATACTCGTCGATGATGACAGCCACCTGTTTGCCCGTTTTCATAAAGGCTCGACGAATGAGACCTTTTAGAAGTGCTCCTGGCAGTTTTTCATCCTCATCGCGCCCATACTCGTCAACAATAGGCTTCAACAATAACAAAAGCGCATCGCGCAAGCCATCCGATGACTCTTGGTTCTTAGCGTCGCTCAAATCCAAATGAATGACGGGATAACTCTCCCATTCCTTCTCCAATTCCATGATTTTCAATCCCTCAAACAGGTCTTTCCTGCCTTGAAAAAACGAATCTAACGTTGTGGAGAGCAGGCTCTTGCCAAACCTGCGAGGGCGGCTGAGGAAGATGTATTTGGCCTCATGCACCATGTTCCACACAAGGTCGGTCTTGTCGATGTAAACATAATTGCCTTTCCTAATTTCCGAAAATGTCTGTATGCCAATGGGATATTTTCTTGCTTGCATGACGATAGTAGTTTTATGGCGACAAATTTACGCAAAAAAACCTGAAACTTGCAAACGGATCTGTTTTGCGAACACGAATCACCATAAATCCCCCACGAATTTGACATTAATCCTGCGGCTGCCACGGTGTAATAGCCCTACAACGCCACCGTTAGGCTGTAGGACTGTCGTATGGTTGCTGAGCTTGTCGAAATACCACGGCAGCAACGTATCGTTGTTTTTCCGCATTGCAAATGCTGATATTCTCGCCTCCCGAATTGCAAATTCGGGAGGACGGGTATTATAGATTCATATAATATTATTAACTTCGTTAATGTTTTGTTTTACAGGCAAGAAAAAATTACTGGATGGGATAAACTAGACGGACAGAACTACCTATAAAACGAGGATTACTGTGATAACTACTATTTATAGTGGTTTCGTTTAAGTACAATGACAATGACGATGCATTGCTACCCCACACAGGAGAAGTTGACCAATAATAACCGATGTTATCCTCATAGAAGACCGAAGTTCCGTTGCGACAACCTGCAGCAGGCAGGAATACCGCTCCATAAGACTGAAGTGAATTTGTCCATGTTGAGGAATTAATCACATTGCTACTGAAACTCGCACCATCTTGATTGGTATTATTCAATGTGTAATAGCTGTTACTCCAATTGTCGGGCAATAATATTATGCCATTCACATTGTTCACCTGTGCTTTGGCGTAGCGAATGCCAGATGGAGTATATCGACCCCATAAAACATAGCCCCATTCCGATGAAGACAGAGTACGCCACATGTTAGATATATTACCACCATTACTAATTGAATTATAATAACCCCAGTCAGAATTAGCATAACTGCCAGTTAGGCCATTATTTCCAGGAGGGCCATAAAGATTCCCATTGTCATTTTCAGAATTCCATGGACGATAGTATGTGTTCCCACAATTCCATCCACTCGTGCCCCATCCAAATAGATCTATCCAACCACTAGATGTCGAGGAAATATTGCTATTGGCCTGACCTAAATAATCATACTGATTCTCAGCAAATTTCCATGTATTTGAGGAAGCTTGGTATTGAAGGTTGCCTTGAGAGAACCATGCTTGTTCTGTTTCATTTATTGAGAATACACCATTAATTGCACCCAATGGTGCTTGTGATTGTGTTATGAAGTGAGCCGTTAAAGAACAATAACCTGTTACGTTAAAGGTATAACTCGCATTGGAGGAAACATGGTAACCATCTTTTGTCCAGTTTAAAAAGATATAGCCATTGCTGGCTGAGGCATCAACCGTACAAGATTGTCCATAAGCATATGTGCCACCGCCACTCACAATGCCACCATTACTTGGACTAGCTGACACACTAACCGTGTATTGCTTCAAACAGAAATGCGCCGTGTAAGTAGCCGCTTCTGTCACCATGAAAGTGATGGAGGCTCCGCCAGGATAGGTTGAGCCATCCTTAGTCCAATAGTCAAACCCATATTGCTCATAATTATTAGACATGGCTGTCAAAATGCATTGCTCGCCATGATTATAATAACGGTTACCACCACCAACGGTGCCGCTACCTGTTGGCTCCGCCGAAGTGTCAATCCAATATTGCTGCTGTTGTTGCTGTTGGAAATTCGCCACCAAATTGTGGTTACTAGTCACAATAAAGCTGTAATTATCGTCGGTGGAAGCCTCAGTGCCGTTTTCCGTCCAATTCACAAAGCTATAGCCTGTTTCGGGTATTGCATGTACCGTGCAGCTTTCGCCGTGCTCAAAGGTGGCTTCTATCGTACCGCTCATATCCCCGATATGTGCTGCACCACCAGTGCCTGCTTGCACTGTGACCGTATAAGTTTTCTTCTTAAAGAAGGCCGTAAACTCCATGTCGGAGTTCACCGTTATGGTACGTGGGTTGTCGGTGTTGCCGTCATCCCATTTTTCAAAGAGGTAGCCAGCCTCGGTGTTGGCATTGGCCGACAATTGAATTTGTGAGCCTTCTGGGTGAGGGCCACCCCCTGTCACCGTGCCAGCATAGTCACCAGGATAGACATGAGTAGCCACATTGTAATAAACCGCACCTGCCTCGCTAAAGACGGCTTTGTAGGTGGCATTACCTGTAACGACGACCTCACGAGGGTTGTCAGTGCAGCCATCGCTCCAACCCTCAAAATTGAAGTTAGCATTTGGCGTGGCACTCAGCGCAATCGTATCGCCATAATGGAACCTGCCACCGCCCGTTGCCGTGCCACCATTCTCAGGCTGACACTCCACCTTAATCTCGTATTCGTCATGATTAAAATATGCTGTATAGGTGACGTCAGCTGTCACCGTCACCGTGCGAGGATTATCGGTGCTGCCGTCATTCCACTGGATGAAGGTGTAGCCCGTGTTCGCCGTTGCTTTCAGCTCAATCTCCCTGCCTTCCTCGTATGTACCGCCACCTGTCACCATGCCGCCTTCTACTGGCTCAGCTTTCGTAATCACGGTATACAAAACAGCGTCCTCCTCACGGAAATTCGCCACCAATTCACGGTCACTACTCACAACAAAGGAATAAACGGAATTGGTATCGATAGGATTATCGTTTTCGGTCCAATTCACGAAAACATAGCCCTCGTTGGCAGTGGCAATCACTCTACAAGTGTCACCTTCGGCAAAGCGGCCGCCACCCGTTGCCGTGCCGCCTTCAGGAAGGTTAACGGACACAGTGATATCATAATAAGTTGTATCTTGACCTGGTGTCGGAGGCGTTTCCATGGTCTTGAAGTTGCCCACAGACTGCTCCGAGCTTCCAAACTTGTTCCACACTACGAAACGATAATAATAAGTCGTTCCTTCCGTGAGGCTGTCAACAACGGCCACAAACTTGTCCTCCTCTTTCGAGGCCTCCACACGTCTCAAGTCAGCCAAGTTCTCGTTTTGGCTCACCTCCACGCCCGTCTGGAATTGCCCAGCAAAGTCAACCTGCCACGAAAAATGGGCTTGGGTCTCGGTAACGGTCATCTCCTCGTTCGAGACAACGGCCTCCTTCACGTCCATTTCCTTGTCCTTGTGGCAAGCTGCCAAGCAAGCCAACACCATGAGGAGCAACAAGATTATGTTTGGTTTTTTCATATATCTGGATTCAAAATTCAAAAATTCAAAGATTTAAAATTCAA
>JAEEGJ010013410.1_pt1 | contig 19881 bp, 13 predicted proteins | sample 8958761 | NCBI WGS metagenome assembly JAEEGJ01 (sample SAMN16246546, study PRJNA631951) | gut metagenome | biome: gut microbiome; feature: rumen; material: RS-attached | host: Bos | place: Iran: Karaj | collected 2018-10 | reverse complement strand
GCAGGATAGCGGTTAGGAAAACGCGCCTCGCCAAATGTCCATCCTTCATGCAGATACTGTCGGCTCTGAGCTGACAATTGTAGTGTAGATGCTAACAATAGCATGATGACTATAACACTTATTTTCTTCATACGTTTTTATTTGGATTAATGAATCAATACTTCTTGTAGCACGATGCCAGGGTCGAGGAGATAGATACGTAGTCGCTGATGACCAGTCATGTTGACAGGGATGGTGCGTGAGGCATAGCCGCGAAGCACATTCCAGCGCCACTCGGCTGTGAAGTCGTTGGCGTGGATGGAGAAGATGGTGGGAGCAGAATCACCTAACTGAACGGCATAGCGGATGTCCCTGCCGTCATACACATGCAACGTAGGCAGCGTGCGGATCTCTATCGTGGCATCGCCAGCCTGCAAGTCGAGTTCATATTCTGTGTATGGAGCAGCTTTTATGTTGTCCTGCTGATATGACGGTGTGTCGAAAGGCTGAACCAGTACGCCGTCCGTATAGCCCAAGCCTTCTATGCGCTGGATACTTCCTTGCTTATTCTGATAATATGAAGCAGGAATGCGCAGACGAGGTTCCTTGACGAACGGTGGATAGAGTCCGAGGAAAATCTGGTCGATGCGGGCATCGGCCTTCAGATCGGTGATGCATAGATGATTTTCGCCTTTCTTGAGGTGTACCGTTCCTACACGGCTCCACATCGGTCCGACGTAGGGCGCATGCCATACATTATTAATAGGTGTAGCTGAGGCCACAAAGCTGTCATTCTCTGTTTTTATCTGGCAGAACTCGTTGTCCTTGGCTTCCTTCGAGAAATGGCGGATGGGTGTCAGCGCCTCTATCCAGAGGGGCATCTCGGCATCGGCGTCACTGATAATGATGGTACCCTTGCTTGACAAAGATTCGCTGACAGAGAGGAAACGGGCCTGAGGACTGTTTTTCGACTGCGCTATCAGTTCGGGTGTAGCCACAGGCTGCTCTATCTTCTCAGAGCGGAACCAATGGTAAGGTTGCCAGTTGAAGAATTGTTGCCATTTCCCATCAAGGACATCCTCATTGTAATGGCGTGTCCACTCATTGAGATGATCGAACATCTGTCTGACTCGATTGACGTCTGTCATCGCTCCGATGCTATCGCCTGCTGTTGCCCTTACCATACTGCGACGTGCTAAAAGCTGGTACTCGTTGATCATCGCAGCCCCACAGACGGGATAACTGATGAGTTCGAAGTAGGCATTCTTTAGTGATTCAGGTATGCGTGATGCCAGTTCGGTAGCATGTGCCTTCAGGGCCCGCCACTCCGCAATGCGCTGTTCTATCTGCTCTGCACTGTAGTTGACGAACCACACGTGAGCATCTTTGCCAGCTGCCTGCAAGCGATAATAGCCAGCCTGAATGTCGGCTATCTCCTGCGCTACCTCGTTGCCGAAGGTTCTTGCGGCCCAATACTTCATATAGTTGTGAGCCTCGGAGGGCTTCCAGCGATTGATATCCCAAGCCAGCTCCATCACAAACGAGATTTCTTTCTCGGCAGGCTTGATGTCACCCACATTGAACACCCAGATCTTGCGGGCACCGTATGTATAAGCCTTCGTCAGTTCGGTGCTCAGGAAGGCTGTTGAGAGCGGACTGAGCCATATCCAACTGGCAGGGTCGCCGTGATAGGAGAGGTGATAGTAGATGCCTGCACCGCCCTTGCGTTTCATCTCTGCTGGATTGCAGAGGTTTCGGCAGTAGCCGTGTTTGTCGTCACTCCAGAGCAGTGTTACATCCTCCGGTACCTTCAGCCCGTTATGGTAAGCCTCAAGCACCTCTTCATAGGTGCAGAGCACCTGCGGAATCTCCTCGATGGGCTTCTTGATGTTGCGGCGCAGCATATCGCGCTGGTCATCGATGGCCTGTTGCATCAGTGCCACGCGCTCGGCTGTTGTGTTGGCGCCCTCCATCGGATAGTCGTGGATGCCACGCAGGCCGAGTGTATAGGTGTTCTCGTATCGTCCGTTGGTTTTTACACGCGTTTCCCAGTAGTTCTGCATCGTCTGGCGATTGGTGATGTAGTTGAAGTCGCCGAGCGTACCAGGGTGTCTCTGCTCCACAGCTTTCCACTCACCTTCATTATTACGCAGCATCTGCTCGCAGTGCGACGAGCCCATCACGATGGCATAGTCATCAGCGAGTCTGGCATTTTCCCCAGCCGACTGGTGCTCACCGTCACCTGCATTGAAAGCCTGAGTACCTGGATGCATGGCGGGCCAGAGATAGTTGGCCTTCAGGCGCAACAACAGCTCAAATACCCGCTTGTAGGTTTCGGGGCCCACCTTGCCGTGTTTCTGCTCTGCCCATCGCGCCCAACCGCCAAAACGCTCATCGTTGATGAAAATGCCTCGATACTGCACTGAAGGCTCCCCTTGAACAAATGTGCCAGGCTCTACATATAATGCTTCTTTATGCTGGGGGGTGACATCTGCCCACCAGTACCAGGGCAACACACCGATGGCCTCACAGAGTGACATCAGGCCGAATGCTGTTCCACGACGGTCGCTTCCTGCTATTACCAACAGTTGCCCACCTTGTTTGGGGTGCTCTATTGTAGTGACGACAAACGACTCCCATTTGCCTTTGACGGCCGAAACATCGATAGATTTCTGCCTGACCAACTCTTCAATCAGTCTACTTCTCCCAACTGTACCCACTACAACGGGCACCCCCTTCGGAATACTTTTGACCGATGCAGCAGTGGTCACTTGAGGGTGTCGGCCAGTGACACGCTCCACATCATCGGCCAGCAAGTGAGCAGTGATGTCTACCACTTTGTAGTCTTTAGCATCGATATAGATAACTGCTTCACTTATCGGGAAATAGCCTGGCTTCCATCTTTCAGAAACAGTAGGGACTGTCTTGATGGTCACAGGCGCCTGCGCTCCCATCGACAATACGACAGCAAACATCAGCAGTGCTAAAATGGTTTGTTTCATGTAATACGACTTCTATGTAGTAATGTAATATATGTTTCATCCTTTCTCAGTAATGATGTTCCTGGAAATGCGCTTGGCCAGGGCCATTATGGTGAGCATGGGTGGCAGGCCCAGCGATTGGGGCAGGATGGTGGCATCGCAGACGTAAAGGTTGTCGGGAAGCAATGGAGAATGGAGTGTGTTGGCCTCGGCTTGGGTAAGGGGCAGCATGCCGCCGGGATGCCCCGCATTGAGCGTGCCGAGGAAGATGTCGTGCTCATCGGCACCCATACGCATCAGGATTTCGCGGCAGTCACTGACACCCTGTTGCAGTCGCTGGTGGTCAAGAGGCGTGAGTGTCTTGCGCATCTTGTTATGATGCACATCGCCCTGTTCCACATCAGCCAACTTAATCATCAGACTCACCATGCCGTCCATCGGCTTCCGCCACGAGCGGTTGAAGAAGAAACTGAGCCAGTCCATATAGGGCGAGATGATGTATTTTTCGCGTCGACTCACGAAGGGCATCAGCAACTGGCGGTCTTGATGGACTTTTGCCATCGGCGCAGCTACGCAGAGCACAGGGTCGACAAAGAGTCGCGGCTGGCAACTGATACCAGAGGCGCGCAGGATATCGGGGGTGCCATAACCGCCGGCAGCCACGATGATGATGTCGGCCTCGAACTCCAGATGCTGCCAGCCTTTAGTGGCATGTACCATGCGAGCCTCACGGTCGTCGATTTCGATTTTGGTTACCTTGCAACCTGTGATGATGCGGATGCCTTCCAGCAGTTCACGCGTGTCCCATTTGGCACGTGTCGGACAGCCAATGGAGCAGTGGCCACACAGTCGGCATTGCTTGGTGCGCAACAACTTGGGCATGGGCTGAGGGTCGAGTCCCATCTCTCGCATCACGTCGAAGGTTAGCTTGGTAACAGGTGACCAGAAGCGCTGATGATCGGTGGTGATGGGCAGCTCGTGTTGTAGTTCGCTAAACTCTACGTCAAGGTTGATGCCAATGCGCTTCAGCCCCTCGTCGGCCCTTACGGCATTGCCGGTGGCCAAGGTGGTTGTGCCACCCACGCCACACCCATAGACCATTACCATCTCTGGGTGGCGGTCGATGCGCATCGAGGGCAGCAGCAATTGAATCATGCGCTCATCAAGGTAGACACCCGTGGGCCGCAGCAACGCCAGTTTGTCGAGTGGCACAGCCAACGGCTTGAAGGTATGTCCGGCCTCCAGCACCGTGACGTCGAAATCCTGGGTCAGCATGCGTGCCGCCATAGCGCCGCCAGCGCCGCTTCCTATTACAATAGCTTTCTTTTTCATGTGCCTATTTTATGTCTATTTGTGATGTCTTGCAGTGATGCCTCGCAAAAGCGGCAGTTCTCTGTGATGCGCTGGGAGAAACAGAGACGGCGTGCAGACTGCTTCATAATACCACGGATGATGCCATCGTCGAGCATAGAGGCAGCACGACAGGCGGCAGGCGTGTAGTGGCCGCTGAAGTAGCAACGCTGGAAAAGCAACTGGCCATCGGCGGCAAACGACAGTTGGATGCCGATGTTTCGATAAAGGGCTACGATGATTCGCTGGGCATGTGCGCTGCTGCGAATGAAGAACAAACGGCGTAGCAGACATCCCATCTTCAGTGCCTCGCTGTTCATGCGCTGCAATCGTGCTTCATCGGCACCAGTCCGCAGGTGCTGCGCCGTAAATGCTGCGTAAATCTTGAGCGCCTCGCCGTTGGAATGAGTCCATATGCGAACAGGCCTCTCTCCCAAGGCACGAGCCGTGAGGTTCATCAGCAGTTGCAGCTGTATGCGTCGGAAGATTGAGCTGTTAACCATTCTTTTCAACTATATAGTTCCCCTATTTCCTGTTTGTAATGCTCCAGTACCACGTTGCGCTTCACTTTTAAGTTGGGTGTCAGTTCACCACGGCCAATGCTGAGTGGAGTTTCGATGATGCAATAACGCTTCACCTGCTCAGGATGCGACAATTGGGTGTTCATGCGTTCAATGTCGACAGCGAGGTTGTCGGTTGTACCGTTGACCCACAGCAACGCCGTACAGTAAGGACGCTGTTCGCCCACCAGCACGGCCTGCTCCACGCAAGGAATGTCCATCAGCCGCTGCTCTATCTTGGTGCAGTTGATGTTCTTGCCATACGACGTGATGAGCATGTCTTTCTTGCGTCCGCTGATAAACACGTTTCCATTGCTGTCGATACGCCCCAGGTCGCCCGTATGCAGGTAACCGTCGCAGAAAGTTTCATTCTGCAACTGATAGTATCCCATGCCCACCTGCGGTCCGCTCACGAGTAGTTCGCCGTCGGGATCGGTGGTGACAGTCGTATCGGGCAGCGGCGTGCCGATGCTGGGAATGACGTTATGTCCCAGACGGTTGAGGGTGATGAGCGGCGCCTCGGTCTGCCCGTAGGCATTATGAATCTCGATACCTAAAGAGCGGAAATGATGTAGCAATTCCTCACTGATAGGTGCCGAGCCGACCAACAATTGTGAGCACTTGTCGAGTCCCGCCTTGCGCAGTACCACACAGCGCAGCAGGCTTCCCGTCATACGTTTCAACCAACCATCCTGCATCTTCAGGTATCGCCGCCCAATGGTGTTTTGCTCTATCTGTTCCCACAGTTTTTCATAGAAACGGGGCACAGAGAAGAACACTGTGGGGCGCACCTGCGGTAGGGCCTGGGTGAGCATCTGAAAATCGGTAAGATAGTATATTTTGGCGCGGCACAACATGCAATAAGGCGCGTAGGCCGCCAAGATGCCCTCTACCACATGACTCATGGGCAGGAACGACAGGTAGCGCATCTCGCTGTTGCGGTCGCGCCACGACAGCAGATTGGTGAGCACCTGCCCCATCCACTTAAGCTGGCTGTAGCTGAACATCACGCCCTTGGGTTCGCCCGTAGTACCAGAAGTGTAGCGGATAGTGGCGAGTTCGCCGCTGTAGGTGGCCTGTGGCATCGCGGTAGGGGTTGAAATGGCTCGACCCTTGCTTACTCCGCCCCCTCTCGAGGGACTCAAAGGTCCAAAGGGGATTACCTGCACGTCGGAAGATAGCGCTTCGACATTCTTCATCACCCGTTCATCCCCCACGAAAAACCAGCGGGCACCGCTCTTGGAGATGAGCAGTCCGATCTCATCGGCAGGAGTGGTGTAGTAGATGGGCACGCTGACGGCCCCAACAAGCCCTATGGCATTGTCGATGGCGGCATGTTCGGCACAGTTGATGCCCGAGAGAGCCACCCTGTCTCCAACCTTCACGCCTCGTGTCTGGAGTTGCTCGACGTAGTGGCCCACGATGGTGTTCATCTCCCGCCCCGTGATGTGTTTCGTCCCCTGGACACTGATATCATAATAAGTAATAGGATAATGCCGGCTCTCTCGACGTTTCACGGCTTGTTGGAACACGGTCTGGTCAGACAACCGCATGAAATTCTGTCTGCAGGCATACGCCAGCAACGTAGGCAGGAAAGCGCGCCAGTCCAGCGTGTAAGGTCCTGTCTGCTGCTCGGTATTGGTGCGGTCGAACACATGGTCGTCGAGAAAATATGGCATCAGTGCCGTGAGGTTAGACAGCAGCGAACGGCTTTTGGCCTCCTGTCCGGCGTTGTAGTGTTTGCCGATGGTGCGCAGCATAGGCAGGGGTATGCAGAGCGGTTGGGATATATCGGTATTCAGGTGTTCCTTGGCCCACAAGCGAACGGCAGCCACCAGTTCGCCCACCTGTGGCAGTCGGTCGAAAGGTGCTGTCAGATGATAGGTCTTTCCTGCTGCCGACGGCTTCATCGTGAGGTCGGCCACTTGTTGGGCTACATAGTCCACAGGCACGACATTGACGCGCTGTCTGCTGCTCACAGGCACCACATGCAGTTTGCCTTGCTGCATCAGTTTCAGCACGTAATAGACGGTGTTGAAATTGCGCGTGCGACCTGTCTGGCTGTTACCCACAATCATGCCTGGTCTACAGACGATGTAGGGCAATGACGAAGCTCTGACGATGGCTTCGGCCGAGGCCTTGCTCTGTTCATAGAGACTATAGAAACTGCCCGTTAGCGGTGCATCCTCCATGATACGTCCATGCTGTGTGCCACAGACATAGGCTGTGGAGACGTAGGTGAAGCGCTGTAGTCGAGGTAGACTTTCTGCCAGACTCACCATTCGTCGTGTACCCTCCACATTGATGTTCCACAGATGTTCGCGCGACTTCTGAAGACCTGTCTCAGCTGCACAGTGGATAACGTGGGTGATATCGACAGGCAAAGTGATGTCAAGTGGTTTCGTGATATCACCCACAACGGGGTGGACGCGATTGCCAACTTCATCGGCCAGAACGGCATCATCCCACCATAGCGAACGCAGTCGGCTGGCAGCCTCAGTCTCGGAGTCGGCACGTACAAGTGCGTAGATCTCCCTGTCGGTGGTTGCCAACAATCGACCGACCACCTCTGTACCTAACAGTCCAGTGGCACCCGTTATGAAAACTGCTCCTTCAGCCATGTTTTGAAAAATTGGCTCATCGCCATTGTCTTGTTCTTATATATTGCCAGTTGGCATTCTATCTTCCGCTTGATGTCCTCCTGGTGCTCATCAGCCATTTTGAGAGAGGCTATGATACGGCTCTCCAGATGGGTGTCACTCGCATGGTGCAGATATTGCCCGGCCAGTCCGACCTCGTGCATCACACCATTCAATCGGGCGTCTATGGATACCGCCACGATGGGACAGGCATGCGCCATACTGAGCACCGAGGCATGATAGCGCGACGTGAGCAGGATGTTCAGTTGGCGTAGCAGACCTGTCATCTGGAACACATTGCAGGTCTTTGACGTGAAAACCACATGCGGATGCCGGATGCACTTCTCCAACTGTTCACAGACACGGGTATCGAGTTGTTCCATGCCCAGTATCACCACAAAGGCTCCATGCTCCTCTGCATATTGGTTGGTGGCAGAAGCGATTGCCGATAGGTAGCGTTCGAACTGTTGCCGCCGCTTCATGCTGTCGCTGAAGAAGTAGAGTTTGTCGTATTGTTGCGTGAAGTCACGAGTAGCCACTGCTTTCAGCCAGCGCCATAGCGAAGGGCGCACGGGCCAACAATAGGGGTTCAGTGGTGCCACACCCATCAGGGGCTGTTTGCCATCCCAGCCGACATCTATCAGTTGCTTACGCGCCCACTGCTCGCTCTCGCTGTTCTGAAATGTCCAGGCGGTGTCGGTTCCCACATGTCCTCTCAGTCCGAGGGCTTGCAGGTTCTGTAACGACTCTTCCGTGCGCACCATGAAATAGGTGTCGCGGCACAGGTCACTGCTCAGGCGTGCCAGCCAACCGTCGAGCATGCCTACTTCCGAGCCGTAGGCAATGCATGGTTTCCCCTGACGGCGCATAACTCCGGCTGCCTCGCAGAAGAACACGCAGAGCGCATCGGCAAACGTCGGCGTCAGCGTCGATCCCTCACACAGGATGGCTACGTGATGGGTGCTGCAGGCTCTCAGCAACGAGAAAACGAAAACGGTGGTAAAGTGCAACAAGTGTATAGATTTGGAGAAATATCCACTGACGTTCTCCGTGTCGAGTGTCATTACCGTCAGTGAGGCCTCCTCGGTGCCCAGTGCCTGCTCCAATTGCTGCGTCAGTGCCACCACGCGGGCGTCGGCCCCCGTGTTCCGGGCACCGTTGTACCCCACAAGCAGTATCTTCAATGGTTGCCCCTTGGCATATTCCTCATAACGGCACAGCCCCAGGCGCGACAAGGACTTGGCGAAGCCCGAGAGCCACACCACCAAGCGCACGATATAAGATAATAGTCTGTCCAATCAGTTAATGCTTCTTTATGACATAGGCATCAACGATTACTCCAAAGTAGAAGATATGGTTGTCAATGCCCATGTCGTATCCGCACTTTCTTCCTCAGATACGGATGATACGCTTCATGCTTTATTGAACTTCGTCTTCGGCTGTTTGCAGCGTGGGCAGCGCCAGTCATCTGGCAGGTCCTCGAAAGCAACGCCATCGTGTTCGGCTGGATCATAAAGATAGCCACAGACAGAGCAAATATACTTGCCGGAATCTTCTTTTTGGGAGAAATCTATCTCTGCCAACACCGTCGGTACGGGATTGTCCAGATCCATCACACGCTTGGCCTCCAGGTTCTCATAGCCCTGTGGCGTATGGGTGCCGCAATATACGGTAGGTTGGTTGCGAACGAACTCGCGTACTCGGTCCATTGTCTCACGAGCTGCTGGCAGATCGTCGAACACAACAGAGAGCTTGTTTGCATAAAGAGCCTCGTCAACATAGGTGATGTCTCCCTCGAACATATAGAACAATCCCTCGTTCTCTGCGACGATAAGGCTGTTGCCATTCGTATGTCCCTTGGCCTTGATAAAGTAAACACCATCGGCGATCTTCTGACTCTCAGGGAAGTTGTGATAAGGTCCGTCAGTGAACTCAACAGGAACTATATTAGGGATGTCCTTGAGTTCGTCTGCTCCAATCTCTTCCGCATTGACATAAATCTTTGCATTGGGGAAGGAACGCAACTCTCCTGAATGGTCGGCATGCTTGTGGGTCAGCAGTATCTTTGTCACCTGCTCTGGTTTGTATCCCAATGCTGCCAAAGCATCCATATAGTCGCAGATGCTCTTACCGATATAGATGGATGCCGTCTCCTCTGGTGCACCATCGGGGAAGCCTGCAGGCAGGCCGGTATCCACCAAGATGACTTCGCTGCCGGTGTCTATCAGATAGTTCTGCAGACTGCCACGATAGCGGATGTTCTTGTCAAACTTCTCTTGTCCTTCCTCGCCACCAAATGCGAATGGCTGAGAATAGAATCCGTCTTTGCGGAATTTTACTGCTTTGATGTCCATAGTCTTTTCTTGTGTCATGGTCTGATTTGTTTTATGTGAATACTATTGTTTGATAGTTCTTGACGGCAAAGTTACAAAAATTAATCGAAACAAATGCTGATATGCTCAAAAAACTCCATAAACAAGCCAAAATTTGATTAAAAGGCCAATCTTTTGATGAATAAATGACAATATTCATGCTTATTATTATATATAATGTGTATTTGAAATATTCTGGGTCGTTCACTTCGCTTGATCGCATGTTCTGGTTCAGGGCGTTGATGGCTTGCATGTCTTCGTCAGAGAGGGCAAAGTTCAGTATTTCCAGATTCTCGGCGAAGTGGTTGGGTTTGGCGCGAGGAATGGTGATCAAGTCTCGCTGCACAATCCATCGGAGCACAATCTGTGAGGATGTCTTCTGATATTTCGTGGCAAGAGACTGGAGTGTGGGATGACCCACCACATCAATGTCACCTTGTCCGAACGGCCCCCATCCCTCTACCTGAATGCCTAACTTGCGGTTGTATGCGATGTTGTCCTCTTGTGACATGAATGGATGCACCTCAATTTGGTTGATGACTGGACGTATCTCGGCATAAGTGAGCAGGTCGTCAAGATGATGAGGGTTGAAATTGCTTACACCGATGGAGCGTGCTTTTCCCTGTCGCACATAGTCCTCCATCACTTGCCAAGTCTCCTTCACACAGTCTTTCACGGGCCAATGAATCAGGAGAAGGTCGATGTAGTCCATCTGCAATTTGGTGAGGCTCTCGTCGATAGACTGACGGACTGCCAGTTCACCCTGTCGCATCACATTCGGAACAATCTTGGTGGTGAGGAACACCTCGTTGCGGGGTACTGAGCTGTCTGCGATGCCTTGTCCTACCTCTGCCTCGTTCTCGTACATTTGCGCTGTGTCAATGTGGCGGAACCCTGCTTCAAGAGCCATGCGCACATTCTCACGTGCAGTCGCTCCGCGCAATGTCCATGTGCCGACACCAAGCTGCGGAATCTCAATACCGTTGTTTAGCTTCATGTTGATGTGATGTTTTAGTAATTCTCGGCATTGATTTCAAAATAAGCTTGCGGGTGGAAACAGACGGGGCAGGTGTCAGGGGCTTCGGTGCCGATGACAATGTGACCACAGTTGCGGCATTCCCAGACGCTGACGCCGCTCTTGCGGAAGACCTCTGCAACCTCGACGTTGTGCAACAATGCACGGTAGCGCTCCTCGTGGTGCTTTTCGATGGCAGCGACACCCCGGAACTGCTCGGCGAGTTCGTGGAAACCCTCCTCATCGGCTTCGCGAGCAAAGGTGTCGTACATGTCTGTCCATTCGTAGTTCTCACCTTCGGCAGCATGCAACAGGTTCTCAGCGGTGGTGCCTACACCACCCAGGTGCTTGAACCAGAGTTTGGCATGCTCCTTTTCGTTGTCGGCAGTTTTCAGGAAGAGGGCGGAGATTTGTTCGTAACCGTTCTTCTTGGCGACAGAGGCAAAGTAGGTGTACTTGTTGCGTGCCATACTTTCTCCAGCAAAGGCAGCTTCGAGGTTCTTCTCTGTCTTTGTGCCAGCATATTTGTTGGTGGCGGGTGCCTCTGCCTCGACAGCGACCTTCACGAAGTCCGATGCAGGGTGTTTGCAGATGGGGCAAATGAAGTCGTCTGGCAGTTCCTCGCCCACATACTCATAGCCGCAGATGCTGCAACGCCAAATGGTCTTGCCCTCAGCAGTCTTTCCTACAGGCTGTGGCTTGGGTTTGATGTTGGACTGATAATAATTATAGGTGGCAGAAGGTACGTCGGCAAGCACTTCCATCTCTGTGACAAGACCGATGAAGAGCATGTGTGTGCCGAGGTCGATGGCTTGCTCCACATTGGCAGAGATGAAGGCGTTGGTGCCACGAGTGATGGCGAAAGTACCGTTGCTGACACGTCGGCAGTCAGTGAAGTCGGCAAACTTATTGACCGTGCGTCCACTCTGGAAACCGAAGTGCTTGAACAGTTCGAAGTCGGCAGCCTCGCTGATGATAGAGGCTGTGAAGCGTCCCGAACGTTGGATGAGTTCAGTGGTAAAGTTACCCTTGTTGAGGGCTACAGAAATGCGGTTAGGCTGTGCAGTTACTTGTGCTACCGTGTTGCTGATGCAACCGTTGTCTTGCCCGTTGTCACAGGTCGTGATGACGAACAGGCCGTACTGGATGTTGAAAAGGGGATTGCTCATAATGTTAGTTTTTTATGTTTATGTTGTTTTGGTAATCTGAGCCACAAATTTAGTTTATTTCTTTCGATTCCGTACTATCTACAACAAAAAAGTTGTAAATAAGCCTTCTTTTTAACAAAAAAACAAGCTATTATTTCGATGAAAAGGTGGAATAGGAAGTATCCCTATCAGAGAATGCCGATGATGTCGTGAAGTGAATGCACCTCATAGGTGACAGGTTCAGAGGCAGGGTACTCAGGAAAGCGATTGAAGTAAATCGTGTCGAGCCCTGCCTTTTTTGCGCCCATGATGTCGGTGTTGAAGTTGTCTCCAATCATGATTGTGGTCTCAGGAGAGGCATCCGATTGCTGAAAAGCATAGTCGAAGAATTGTTGGGAAGGTTTGTTGGCTCCAGCATCTTCGCTGAGAATGATGGTGGTGAAGTGGTCGAAGAGTCCACACGAGTGAAGTTTCTTGTATTGCACTTCGTGGAAGCCATTGCTGCACATGTGCATCCGATAGCCTTTGTCACGAAGGTAATCCATCAGTTCCTTGGCACCATCGACCAAGCCCGACTTGATGGCACAGAGGCTTAGGAACTTGTCGCTGGCCTTGAGGCAATAGTCGTCTGTGGGGTTAAGGCCCTTGCCCAAACTCAAAGGATGACGGAAACGCTCAATGATGAGGTAACGACGCTCGATTTCTCCTTTGGCATATTGTGCCCACAAACGAATGTTGGTGCTCCAATAGTCGTCGTAGAAGACTTTGGGGTCATCGAAGTACTGATCCAGATGCAAAAACTCGTACAACTCACCCAAAGCAATGACTGCATTGCCGTGGGTGTCGTAGAGCGTGTCATCAAAATCGATGAAAAGGTCGGTGTACTTCATGCAAGAATGACTTCAGTCCCTTATTTTATTTGAAGATGGCGTTGAAGCATTTGTCGGCAGCACCAGCATTGGCGTTGATGTAACTACCCGCAGCTTCACCTGCTTTCTGAAGGTCTTCAGGGTTGTTGATGAAGTTGTCCATCAAGGCAGCGAAAGAGGCATCGTCTTGATATTCGAACGAACCACCACAAGCCTTGAGCGCCTGTGCTTCACGGAACTTTTCGTTATTGGGACCAAAGAGCACAGGGATGCCATATACAGCAGCTTCGGGCACATTGTGGATGCCCACGCCAAATCCACCTCCCACGAGTGCCACCTTGCCGTAGCGATAGATAGAAGAGAGTTTGCCAAAGCAGTTGATGATTAAAGAAGACCCTCTCTGTCCTTCGGACATCTCCCCCATAATGGGGAGACCATTCGGCGAGGCTTCCAATTCCGTATATCTTACATGACTGAATCCGTTGTCTTCCAGCAACTTCTCGATGTCCTTCAGGTGTGTCTCACTGATGACATGAGGAGCGATGATGAGTTTCCAATCCTTATGCTTGGCGAAGTAAGGGATGTAGATTTCCTCGTCTGGTCCCCAAGAAGAACCAGCGATGAAACAAGGAGCGTCACCGGCAAATTGCTCCACCAATGGGAGTGGGGCTGCTGCATTCTTGATGGCGATGACACGATCAAGACGGGTGTCACCCACCACTGTCACATTTGTGATGCCATATTCTGCCAATAGCTTTTTGGAACTCTCGTTCTGCACAAACAGGTGGTTAAACTGACGAAGAGGTTTGAGAGTTGGATATTTGCCGAACATGTGCCACTTGAAGAAGTATTGGTCAGGACGGAAGATACTGCTCACGCTATAGGTCTTAATGCCCTTGTAGTGACAAGTAACCAGATAGTTTGTCCAGAACTCGTACTTGATGAAGATGGCAATCTCAGGATGTGCCAGACGCAAGAAAGAGAGTGCGTTGCCTGGTGTATCGAATGGTAAATAGCATACAAGGTCAGCCCCTTCGTAATCCTTTCTCACTTCATAGCCTGAGGGTGAGTAGAAGGTAAGCAGAATCTTGTATTCGGGGCATTCCCTGCGCAGACGCTCCATGAGGGGACGTCCCTGTTCAAACTCACCCAATGAAGCCGCATGGAACCAAACCACACGGTCGGTCTTCTTGATATGGCGACGCAAGAGCAGATAGGTCTGACTGATGCCCACTACCATTTTTCTTGCTTTCTTGTGGAAGAGGGAGGCAATCAGCATGCCCAATACAAATATGTATATTCCTATCGAGTACATTAGCCGAGTGTTTCGATTGCAAATTTCATTCTCTTGATGACCTCATCCTTACCCAGGAAGGCAGAGAGTTCGTACATGTCAGGTCCTTGTCCTGTGCCCACGAGTGCCACACGCCAAGCGTTCCAAGGTTTGATGCCCGTCTCTTCTGTCCAAGGGTCGATGATGGCTTTTTGTCCTTCCACGCTCCAGTCGTTGATGCCTTCCAGTACCTTCATCATCTGCTGCAATTCATCAGCGGTCGTCTCTTTCCAGTTCTTGCGGATGAACTTGTCATTTTCCTTGTCAAACTCCGTCGGAGCCACAAAGAAGAACTTCGTGAGTGGCCATAAGTCAGATGGGAAGGAGATGTTGCGCTTCTTCTTATTGCCTTGACCGTCTGTATATTCGATGACCTTCAGTTTCATCATTCTCACCACCTCTGCTTCCTGCTCTGTGGTTGCCTCGATGCCGTTCTCCTTCAGCACCTTGTCGAAAGCGGGACACCAATCTGTGTCAGGACGCTGAATGAGATACTGGTGGTTGAACCAAGCCGCCTTCACATAGTCGAACTTGGCACCATTCTTTGAGCACTTCGAGAGGTCGAACAACTTCACCATCTCATCCAATGTCATCAGCTCTTGGTCATTGCCTGGGTTCCAACCCAGAAGTGCCAAGAAGTTCACGACAGCTTCTGGCAGATAGCCCTTCTCGCGATAACCTGAGCTGATTTCGCCACTCTTAGGATCGTGCCATTCGAGTGGGAACACAGGGAAACCAAGTTTGTCGCCATCACGCTTCGAGAGTTTGCCGTTGCCAATAGGCTTCAAGAGCAATGGCAGGTGGGCAAAGCGTGGCATCGTGTCTGCCCATCCGAAGGCTTCGTAAAGCAACACGTGGAGTGGGGCAGAGGGCAACCATTCCTCACCACGAATCACGTGAGTGACTTCCATCAAGTGGTCATCTACAATATTTGCCAAGTGATAGGTGGGCAGTTCGTCTGCACTCTTGTAGAGCACCTTGTCGTCAAGAATCGAAGAGTTAATCTTCACCTCGCCACGAATCAAGTCATCCACCAGTACATCTCTTCCTGGCTCAATCTTGAAACGCACCACATACTGTTCGCCATTGGCAATCATTCGTTCCACTTCCTCCTTAGGCAGGGTGAGTGAATTGCGCATCTGACCACGTGTCGAAGCGTCATACTGGAAATTTTCCACCTCCTCACGCTTCTTGTTCAACTCCTCTGGGGTGTCGAAGGCATAGTAAGCCTTGTCGTTGTCCAACAGCACCTGTACATATTTCTTATAGATGTCTCTACGTTCGCTCTGACGGTAAGGACCATAATTGCCACCAAAGCTCACGCCCTCGTCAAATTGGATGCCGAGCCAGTTGAATGCTTCGATGATGTACTCTTCGGCACCTGGCACAAAACGAGTGGAATCCGTATCCTCGATACGGAAAATCAAGTCGCCGCCATGCTGCTTGGCGAACAGATAATTATAGAGAGCAGTGCGCACACCGCCAATATGAAGAGGTCCCGTGGGACTTGGTGCGAAACGCACCCTAACCTTTCTTTCTACCATTTGTGTTTTTTGTCTTATATATGAGAGTGACCCAGCCCATGAGCTGGATTTGGGTGCAAAGGTACGGATTTTAATTCATAATTCATCATTCATAATGAATTTTTTCTTACCTTTGCACGCTGAAATCAATACATCTTTATATATGACGTTCAATTTTAAGAAGATTCTGCCAGACGTATATTGCATTGCCTTGTTTGCTGCGATAGCGTTTGCGTATTTCATGTCGCCTGTGAGCAAAGGCTATCGTTTGGAGCAGCACGATAGTGGTGCAAACGATGGTATCAATGTGGAAATCAATGCATATCGTGATGCACATGGGGGTGAAACCCCTCGTTGGGTGACTAGTCTCTTTGGTGGCATGCCCACTTATCAGATTGCCCCTTCGTACGACTCCACCAAGGCGATGTCGTTTGTGGAAAAGGCATATCACTTGTGGTTTCCTGATTATGTTTGGTACATCTTTGCCTCGATGTTGGGTTTCTACATCCTGCTGAGGGCATTTGATTTCCGTCATTGGATGGCAGCTTTGGGTGCTGTGGTATGGGCATTCAGTAGCTATTTCTTCATCATCATTGCCGCAGGACACATCTGGAAGGTGATGGCATTGGCGTATATTCCTCCCACGATAGCTGGTATTGCGTTGTGCTATCGGAAGAAATACCTGTTGGGTACGATTGTGACGGCCATCTTCGCCACCTTGCAGATTCAGGCGAACCACGTTCAGATGTCCTATTACTTCCTGACGGTCGAACTTTTGATGGTGGTAGCCTTCCTCATCCAAGCTATTCGTGAAAAAGAGTTGGCTTCCTTTGGCAAGGCTACTGCAGGCGTTGCTTTGGCAGCTGTGATTGCTATTTGTCTCAATATATCCAACCTCTACCACACCTACGAATACTCAAAGGATACGATGCGTGGCAAGAGTGAACTGGTGAAGCAGGGCAAGACGGAAGACCAGACCGACAGCGGTTTGGAGCGCAGTTACATCACAGCTTGGAGCTATGGCATTGACGAATCGCTGACCTTCTTGATTCCTGATGTGAAGGGTGGGGCAAGTATGCCACTTTCCATGAACAAGGTTGCCATGAAGAAAGCTGACGGTCAGCTGGAACAGATGGGCATCTATGGTGCCTTCACGCAGTATTGGGGTGAGCAGCCAGGCACGAGCGGTCCTGTTTATCTGGGTGCTTTGGTGTGCATGCTCTTTGTGATGGGCTTGCTGATTATTCCCAATAAGAACCCATTGAAATGGGCACTCATCGCAGCAGGTTTCCTGACGCTGCTGTTGGGATGGGGTAAGAACTTCATGCCGTTCACGGATTGGTTTATTGACAACGTGCCGATGTACTCAAAGTTCCGTACTGTGGCAAGCATTCTGGTGGTGGTAGAGTTTGTGGTGCCTTTCATTGCTTTGTGGGGATTGAAATTGTGGGTAGAGAAACCTCGTATGAAGCCCCTGATGATTGCGACAGTCTTTACGGTGGTCATCTGCTTGATTTATGTGATGGCACCAGGACTTGGACACGATTGTTTGAGCACCAGCGACAAGGATGCTGTTCGTCAGTATGTGGATGCTGGTTACTTCGATGCAGCCTTTGGTCAGAATATCCTTCACAGCATCTCTGACATGCGTGCAGCGATGGTGAGTGCTGACGCTTGGCGCAGCATCCTGTTCATCCTGTTGGGTGTCGGTGCCATGTGGTGGTACGCGAAGAAACGGGGACAAGGAGCAGGGAACCTTGGGCAGGCGAGTCTTTTGAGTGTGGCGCTCTTGGTCATTTGTTTGGTGGATATGTGGGGCGTGAACAAGCGTTACCTCAACGACGATATGTTTGTGGAGCCACAGGGCGTCGCACGTATTCAGAAGACGGAAGCCGACAAATATATTATTGAGCAGAGTGGAGACGGTCGTGACTATCGTGTGCTGAACTTCACAGTTTCTACGTTCAACGACAACAACACGAGTGCCTTCTACAGTTCTGTGGGTGGTTATCATGCTGCAAAATTGCGTCGTTACCAGGAACTTATCGAGGCACATATTGCTCCTGAAATGTCAAAGGTGTATGAAGGCTTGCGTATGGCTCCAATGGACACGTTGACGATGATGGAACGTCAGACGCCTTATCCGATTTATGACCTCTCTGTGGTGAATACCGACTCGCTCTTCCCTGTCATCAATATGCTCAACACTCGTTGGTTCATCTTGGGTGCTGGCGAGAAGGGTGAGGTGAAGATGCCTGTGGAGAATGTGACGGCATTTGGAAATGGTTGGTTTGTGACCGACATCCAGTGGGCTGCCAATGCGAATGAGGAATTGGACGCGCTCTCGAAGGTCAATCTTCGCAATACGGCTGTGGTGGCGAAGAACGACTTTGGCTTCCTGAAGGCTGGTGGCGAAGGTACTGTCAAATTGACATCTTACGAAGCTAATGAAGCAAAATATGAGGTGGAATCTGCCCAAGGTGGTTTGGTGGTCTTCTCTGAAGTCTATTACCCAGGATGGACAGCAACCATCGATGGACAGCCTGCTGAGTTGGGTCGTGCCAACTATGTATTGCGTGCGCTCAATGTACCGTCGGGCAAGCATGAAGTGGTGCTCACGTTCAAACCTCAGAGCATCCAAACCACAGAGACCATCGCTTATGTGGCATTGGCTGTGCTCGTGTTGCTGATTGTGGCAGGTATTGTGTTGAACCTGAAAAAGAAAAAGGCATGAAAATCTCGTTGTTGCAGAATGACATCGTGTGGGGCAATCCTACAGCGAATCAAGAAAAGATAGAAGAAATCCTTTGGGGACTCGACAAGAGTGACCTCTACGTGTTGCCCGAGATGTTCTCCACCGGCTTTGCCGTCAATCCAGAGGGCATTGCCGAGAAGGACGAAAGTTCTCTCACATGGATGAAGAATATGGCAGCCGAACTGAAAGGTGCCATCTGTGGTAGTGTGGCGACTGAGGTGGATGGACGTTATTACAACCGCATGTACTTCGTCAAGCCCAATGGCGAGGTGATAACATACGACAAGCACCATCTCTTCACTTATGCCGACGAGCATTTGCGTTATACACGTGGCAATGAACGTGTGGTTGTCGAGTTTCGTGGTTGTCGTTTCCTTTTGCAGGTCTGCTACGACCTTCGTTTCCCTTGCTTCTCACGTAACAACGAGAAGATTCCTTACGATTGTGCGCTCTATGTGGGTTCATGGCCTACCAGTCGCTTGGCTGTATGGGATACTTTGCTACATGCTCGTGCCATCGAGAACCAATGTTACGTGGCTGGTGTGAATCGTATTGGCGAAGATCAGAGTGGTCGATATAGTGGCGGCACCCTGATAGTTGACCATTATGGCAATACCGTTGCAGCCTGCCCGCTTGACGAGGATTCTGCCATCACCGTCGAATTGGAACTTCAGAAACTTCGTGAGTTCAGACGGAAATTCCCTGTGTTGAAAGACGCGGATTGAGATAAAGAAGGCTTCACTTCGTCATGAGGTGAAGCCTTCTTTTTTATTTGTGCGTCTTTCTGAACTCATCCAGTTGCTTGAAGCAATGTCTGTCAATGATTTCAGCGAGTTTGCGGTCGTGGTTGTGGTGTAGCTTGGGAGAGTCGCCACCAAACTCCATCAGTTCGCCGTTCTCTTTCGTATAGGGTTTCCAATTGAGGTGCCATTTGGCAGTAAAATCTTCTTCCCTGATGTTGGGATTGCCGTCGTGAGCGAATTTAGCCCATACTGCACTCATGTAGTTGGCCCATTTCTGGTTTGCTGAGACGGTGGAATCTGCCAACTGATTCTGGTAGTGGTGAAGCACATCGAAGCAGTACTTCAACTCTGCACCATGAGCAGAACCTTTGAATTCCTTGTTGCGTGACACATCATTCACAGTGAACATATACATATATGTGTCAGCTTTGCGCTTGCCACCAATGGCGTCAGCCGTGATGATAGTCTTGGGGCGGAAGAGCCAGTCGATGCTCAACAGGTCTTGAGGCAGACGTTCATTGGAACTCGCTTTCTGTGGATAAGCTTCCTTGAACGCCTTGATGTAGGCATCGGTCTCATCGCCAAAAGTCCTTTGCAACTCTGCACGAGCCTCT
>JAEEGJ010013408.1_pt1 | contig 19882 bp, 15 predicted proteins | sample 8958761 | NCBI WGS metagenome assembly JAEEGJ01 (sample SAMN16246546, study PRJNA631951) | gut metagenome | biome: gut microbiome; feature: rumen; material: RS-attached | host: Bos | place: Iran: Karaj | collected 2018-10 | reverse complement strand
TTTGGGGGGATGAAGGATTTTTCGTAAATTTGCAAGGCAAAAGTAATAAGAAGTATATGGTTACCTATCCAACCCCTGACGATTATATGCTTAGCGAAGAGGATATCAAACTGAGATATATCACGCCTGCCATTACGGGTAAAGGTTGGGCTTTGAACGAGATTTCGATGGAGGCGAAGATTACCGATGGTAAGATAAACCTGAGGGGCAATCTTCTTGTTCGTGAGAAACCCAAGAAAGCCGACTATATGCTCTTCTTCAATCGTACCACACCTATTGCAATTGTCGAGGCGAAGGATGCTAACCATTCTGTCAGCTACGGTATGCAGCAAGCAAAGGAGTATGCCAGGATGATGGACATTCCCTTTGCCTACAGTTCCAACGGGTTCGGCTTTCAGGAGTACGATTTCCTGACTGGGAAGGAACGGACAATTCCCATGGAAGACTTCCCTACGAAAGATGAACTCTATGCCCGTTTCCTTTCCGAGAGTAACGATGGAAAAGGCATCTCGCCAGACGAGTTGAAGACCATCAACCAACCTTATTATACTGGTCAAGACACTTTTCCGCCTCGCTATTACCAGCGAAATGCCGTAAACCGTACGGTTCAGGCTATTGCCAAGGGGCAGAAGCGTTTGCTCCTCGTGATGGCTACAGGAACAGGCAAAACCTATACAGCCTTCCAAATCGTCTATCGTCTGCTCAAGGCTGAGAAGGTGAAGAAGGTGCTCTATCTGGCCGACAGAAACATCTTGGTGGACCAGTCTATCGAGCAAGACTTCAAACCACTCACGAACACTATCCACAAGGTCAATTATCAGCAGGACAAGGAGAACCCCGATACAGCCCACGAGGTTTACTTCTCGCTCTACCAACAACTCATCGGACAGGAAGGGGCGCAGAACTACAAAGAACTCTTCAAGCCTGAATTCTTCGACCTCGTCATCGTGGACGAGTGCCACAGAGGAAGCGCAAAAGACGATAGCAATTGGCGAGAGATTCTTGAGTACTTTACGGATGCCATACAAATCGGTATGACGGCCACACCAAAGGAAACACGCTACCAGTCGAACATCACCTATTTTGGCGAACCTGTCTATAAATACAGCCTCAGGGAAGGCATAGATGACGGCTTCCTTGCCCCCTTCAAGGTTATCAACATCAAGACCAATATCGGAGATGAATGGCGACCTTTCAAAGGGCAGAAGGACATCTACGGAAACCCTATCGAAGACCGCATCTACAACAATTCCGACTACGACTACAACATCATCATCGAAGACCGCATTCGCGAGGTGGCCCACGAAATCACGCAATACCTGAAGCAGACTGGTCGCATGAACAAGACTATCGTCTTCTGTGCAGATGAAGACCATGCAGAACGAATGCGTGCAGCCCTTGTGAACGAGAATGCGGATATGTGCAAGAAAAACCCCGACTATGTGGTTCGCATCACAGGCTCCGACGAGTATGGCAAAGGCAAACTCGACTACTTCATTTCCGTATCTTCGGAATATCCTGTCATAGCCACTACAAGCAAACTGCTCTCAACTGGAGTCGATTGCAAGATGGTGAAACTGATTGTGCTCGACCAGAACATCAATTCGATGACGGAGTTCAAGCAGATTGTAGGTCGAGGCACGCGAATCCGTGAGAAGGAGGGCAAACTCTTCTTCCACATCATGGACTTCCGAGGCGTCACCCGTCTCTTTGCCGACCCCGATTGGGATGGACCTATCGAGGTTGACCCCAACTATCCGCCTAAGCCAGATACAGGCCCAGAGCCTAAGCCTTATCCCAAGCCCGATGACGATGACGGCGATGGCGGTATCGTAATTATAGGCGAGCCTAAACCCTTCGTCGATAGGAACGGATGTCGGGTGGAAATCATCAGCAAGACTGTTTCCGTCTATGATGCTCACGGGAAACTGCTCCATACGGAAAGCATCACAGACTATACCCGAAAGAACATTCTCGGCACATACGCCAGCCTCGACGACTTTGTTCTCCGATGGAACGAGGCAGAACGAAAAACTGAGATTTCCGACTTAATGCGAGATGTTGGAATCGACCTGCAAGCCCTCAAGCAAGACCAGGGAATGGCCGATGTGGACGACTTCGATTTCATCTGCCACCTTGCTTACGGAAAGAAGCCACTCACACGAAGGGAGAGAGCCGAGAATGTCAAGAAACGCGACATCTTCCACAAGTACGGACCAAAGGCGCAGAAGGTGCTTGAAGCCCTGCTCGACAAATATATGAACGAAGGCATCAGCCAACTCGAGAACCGACGCGTGCTCACACTCGCCCCCTTTCGCAGAATGGGTTCGCCTGCCAGCATAGCAAAACTGTTTGGAGGCAACCAAGAGTACTTTGCTGCAGTCCGTGAACTGGAGGATGAAATATATAGGGCAAGCTAAAAGACCCCCTCTAACTCCCCCTCAAAGGGGAGAAAGACCCCCTAACCCCCTTTAGGGGGAAAATGGTAAATGGCAAGGACCCCCTAACCCCCTTTAGGGGGAAAATGGTAAATGGCAAGGACCCCCTAACCCCCTTTAGGGGGAACAAATGGTAAATGGCAAGGACCCCCTAACCCCCTTTAGGGGGAAAATGGTAAATGGTAAATGATTAAATGGTAAATGAGAGATGGCATTAACGAATTTTGTAAAGAACATCCGCAACATCATGCGTAATGATGCTGGCATCAATGGTGATGCTCAGCGAATAGAGCAGATTGCTTGGATGCTCTTCCTGAAAGTATACGACGAGAAGGAAAACGACTGGGAGTTCAACGAGGACGACTACACATCCTTCATCCCCGAGGAATGTCGATGGCGCAATTGGGCAAAGGACGACGGAACAGGCTCTGCCCTTACAGCCGACAAACTGCTCGACTTCGTGAACGGCACACTCTTCCCAACCCTCAAACAGTTGGAGGTGACGCCCAGCACACCCATGCGAAGCGCCATAGTTCGTGCCACCTTCCAAGATGCCAACCAATATATGAAGGATGGTGTGCTGCTTCGTCAGGTCATAAATGTCATAGACGGGCTCGACCTCAGCAGTTACGAAGAGAGTCACGCCTTTGGCGAAATCTACGAGACCATCCTCAAGGAAATGCAGTCGGCAGGCTCTGCTGGCGAGTTCTATACCCCTCGTGCCCTAACGGACTTCATGGCAGAAATGATTGCCCCAAAGGTTGGGGAACGGATGGCCGATTTCGCTTGCGGAACGGGCGGTTTCCTCACCTCTTGGCTCAAGGCGCTCGACAAGAAAGTCACCACAGCCCAAGAGCGAGAGGCCTATGCCAAGAGCATCTACGGCATCGAGAAGAAGCAGTTCCCCTATATGCTTTGTGTCACCAATATGCTGCTCCACGATATCGACTCGCCAGAGGTCTATCATGGCAACTCGCTCACAAAGGATGTGCTGAACTATACGGATGCCGACCGTTTCGATGTCATCCTGATGAATCCCCCTTATGGCGGAAACGAGAAGAACGAAGTGAAACGCCACTTCCCAAGCGACCTTGCATCAAGTGAAACGGCCGACCTCTTTATGGTGGTCATTCAGTATCGGTTGGCAAAGCATGGGCGGGCTGCAGTCATCCTTCCCGATGGTTTCCTCTTTGGGGCAGATAACGCAAAACTCGCCATCAAGGAGAAACTCTTGCGCGAGTTCAATCTGCACACCATCATCCGCTTGCCTGGCTCTATCTTTGCGCCCTATACGAGTATAGCCACCAATATCCTCTTCTTCGACAACGAAAAGGCAGAGGGAGCAAAGGAAGGCTTCTGCACAAAAGAGACTTGGTTCTACCGCCTCGATATGCCAGAAGGCTACAAGCACTTCTCGAAGACAAAGCCCATGCTGGCCGACCATTGCCAGCCCATCAAGGACTGGTGGCAGAACAGGCAGGAGATAATCGACCAGGAAACGGGCGACGAGAAATCACGCCGCTTCACAGCAAAAGAGCTGATGGACTTGGGCTTGAACTTCGACCAATGCAAGTTCCCCAAAGAAGAGGAGGAAGTCTTGCGCCCCGAAGAACTCCTGAGGCAATACCACGAAAAGCGTACAGCCCTCGATGCCAAGATAGACCAGACGTTGAATGAGATTCAGCAGATGTTAGGGGTAGAAATCAAATAAGGATTCAGTTATGAACAAGATATCTATTCGTTTCTTTAAAGACTATAAGGTACGTGCCGTTTGGGATGAGGATAATAGTAAATGGTGGTTCTCTGTGCTCGACATAGTTGGTGCTATCAACCAGCAAGATGACTATGAGAAGAACCGTAACTATTGGAAGTACCTAAAAAGTAAATTAAAAAAGGGGGAAAGTGAAGTGGTTAGTGTCACTACCCAGTTGAAAATGTTGGCTCCTGATGGGAAAAAACGTCTGACGGATGTGCTCGACAGCGAGGGTGTGGAACAATTAGCAAAATCTATTCGCAACCAACAGGCTATGGACTTCCTCGACTGGTTTAAATACAGCGAAAACACCATTGACGGACGTAGTAAGAAAAAAGCCTATACATTGATAGAGAGTAATTTGGTGTCAGATAAGGATGTTGGTACTGTTAAGGCTCTGCAACAGATACACGCCTTCTTGTTTGGCGGCCTATATGACTTTGCCGGAAAGATACGTACAAAGACCATATCGAAAGGTAATACCATTTTTTGTCTTGCAGAGCACCTGCATCAGTACCTTCATACAGTAGAGAGCATGCCAGACTCCACCTTCGATGAGATAGTGGATAAATACGTAGAAATGAATATGGCCCATCCATTCATGGAAGGCAACGGACGCTCAACCCGTATTTGGCTGGACTTGATGTTAAAGAAACGAATAGGCCTCTGTATTGATTGGAGCAAGATAGCCAAGCATGAATATCTTGAAGCCATGATAGACAGCGAGATGAACAGCGACAGGATACGAGCTTTACTCCGCAATGCATTAACCGACAAGATAGACGACCGCGAGACCTTTATGAAGGGTATCGACTATTCCTACTATTACGAGCAAGAAGACTAAAGCGCGCTTTTAATGCGCGGAGAAGAGGTTAGAGTTTACAATATAGGCTGAAAGCCTTAAAGACGTCAGCCCAGGGCTGCGCCCTGGGAATATTCGAATGCCGCAGACCAATGACGCTCTGAAAGAGCAAAAGCTCTATCATATTTATGCTTTTGGCCCTATAGGCCGCATTCCCCGCCAAACGCAAACAGCCCAGGGCGATGCCCTGGGCTGACTGCTTTCTGCCCCTTTGGGGCGTAGTTTCATCATTTTGTTTCCCCTTTCAATCTTAAAACTCTAAGTTTAACCAAAGGAGTGAAAGAAGATAAAGGAGTGAAAGGAGTTAAAGACGATACCACAAGAGCCCAAAGGTATTCTCTTTCCGCCTGCGCCTGCTCCGCGACTAAAATCGCGCCTTCTTGCGCTCCTTTAGGTGCTCAGGCGCTAGCGGAAGCTACTAGAGTATGCAAGAATTTTCAATTTTCAATTTTCAATTTTCAATTTCCAATTGTCTTCACCCTTCATCGATATCCGAGTCATCTGGAGCCTGCGCAATGACGGTGAACCAGACAGTGCCGCCATGATAGACAACAAGGCTGTGACCTGCTTCCACGTTCAAGCCCGTGAACGAGGCACCATTGGCATCATGGCTGGTGGGGTTGATGACATCGCCCGTGCCATCCACCTTGGCTGTGAACACTACATCGCTCAGGCTGGTGCCGCTGACGGCAACTCTGGTAACAGGTGCTGTCGCTGTGACACTGCCGCCCGCAATGCTTTGGCTGACACCATTGATGGTGGCCGAAGTGTTATAGACAGGCTGTCCGGGTGTCACGCCACCGCTACCACCGCCTGGGGTGATGTCTCCGGTGGAACCAGTGCCGCCTCCGCCTGCGTTGTTCAGGTAGTACTCCGACTCCATGTCGATCTCGCTAGCTACATAGCTCTTATCCACAGCCTCAGCCAGACTGCACAGGTCGCTGCCGAAGCCGGCCTCGTTCAGCACAAGCTGACAGTTGCCGCGGAACCAGTCGCCGCTCTTGTCCTTGCGGCTGATGGTGATGCCGGCAGCCACCACATCGCCACCACTACCCAGTACGAAGTTGAAGTGGTCGGTGTCGAACTCGAAAGTCGAAAAGTTCAGGCGGTTCTTCCAGTTCGAGCAGGGAAACTCGCCCTGGCTGTTGACAATCTCTGTGCTCATCGGCGCACCGCTGCCGTCGGCATTGCGGGGGTTAAGCACGATGCGAGCATAGTTCACTTCATACTTCCCCTGACGCTTCTGGACAGTTACAAAAGTCACTTGGTCGCCGCGCTGCAAGCCCCATGCTTTCACAAAGTCGGCATAGGTACGGCCAGGCACGTTGACATACGCCTTGTGACCGCCTTCAGCATCAATACCCACCGAGACCTCGGGCAGATGCCCCAGTGAGATGATGACTGCAAAGGGCGACCACTTGTCGCTCTGGAGCGGCATGAACTGGTAGAACTGGTACAGGCTCTGTCCCGAGTTCTGAAGCGTAGCAGCACGCTCGCGGAGATACTTCAAGTTCGTCTTGCGGAACTTGTTCATACAATTGAAGCCATTGCTGACACCCTCGAACGAGTGGTTGCAAATGAACTTCAACATGGCGTAAAGCACGCCTACAGTTTTTACCAAGACACGCTGCAAAGTCTGTGCAGTGCTCTTCGGATTTTTCACATGACGGTCTGAGGTGCCGTCAACCCTTACAATAATTCCTTTCATAGTTTTAATGTTTTAAGAAAGAAATAATAATTAATCCTACCCTTGGAGACCGTGGTCAGTTAGCGTCCGATTAGAGTTTAATTAGACTTCAATTAGAGTTCAATTAGACTTCAATTAGAGTTTAATTAGAGTTTAATATGAGATCGACATGAACTTTCACTGACTCTGACTTGGGTTCACCAATTCGTGATGTTCGGTGCAAAGGTAAGGCAATAAAAAAGGTGCCTAAAGAACCTTTAGACACCTATAGAAGTATTTACAGAACTTATAGAACTTTTTCTATAACTCTAGCTGTAGCCGGAACTCTTCCAAGAGTTTCTGGATGCGTGTGCTGGCCTTGTCCTTCCACTTGCCGACGGGCTGCTTGTAGATAGGATTGTTGCTGAAGGCGTTTACTATTGTGCCTTTCGGGCAAGTATAGCTTCTCTTTCCGCCGTAGGGCAGCTGTTCGACCTTTGCCTCGAACTGGGACATGTTGTCGGCCATCCCATACTCGTCGCGCAGCAGGCAGAAGAGCACGGCATAAGCGCTGTTAGCCCAGAAGTATGCCTGACAGCCCTCGATAGCCTCAGCCAGCCTGTCGTCGCTCGGCATCTCGTCAGCAGGTTTCGCCGCAGCCTCGCCGTAGTAGTTGTTCGTGACGTTCTTCACGCCACCGGCCTCGATTACATCACCGTTGACCGTCCCAATCTTAATCATGGCTCAAAGAATTTACGTTCTTCACACCACCGGTCGCAATCACATCGACCGCATTCTCAATCACAATCTGAGGCGATTCCTCCGGCATCTGCAGGCGCATAACATCCTGCGTGAAAGCCCTCTGCTCGGGTGTGGCATTCGGTGGCAGCATGTCGAGCACAAACGACCTGATGGCCGCGAGCAGGGTGAAGTCGCGTATGTGCGAGAAGAAGTCGCGCACGCGTTCTACGGACAGAAGGATGTACTGCTTCATCCAGTGGTTTTCGAAGCGCAGGTTCTCGAAGTCCGTTCTCATCAGCGAAAGTTCGTCCTTGAGCGACATATTCTCTTCCCAAAGTGCGTCACGTTCCCTTGTTAATAAGGAAATTTCGCTATTGTGTTTCTCTTTCTGCTGCTGGATTTCCATCTCCAGCATCGCTATCTGCACGTCCCGTTTGCTCAAGTCGGAAGACAGGACGTTAAAGTCCTCCATTGAAATATTCATGATACAAAAGTGTTTATAAATTAATAAATTGTGGTTATCGGCTCTCTTCGCCTCTGCGCAGCCATGGAATCACAGAAGCGATTCGCAATTGAATCTCAGAGCTTTAGCTCAGAAGTGAGGTAACGTCAGTTTCCCTCACCAAGAGGCAACTCTCAATTCGGCGGTGTCAAGTCTGCGGTTAAGCGAGCACCATGAGAACTTGTTCTCTAATGGTCAAGCGTGAGCAGACTCGGCGGTGTCAAGTCTGCGATTGAGCGAGCACCATGAGAACTTGTTCTCTAATGGTCAAACTGATGGAGCAGCGAGCGCCATCAAGTTTACTTGTTTGGCCGAGTCGCGACGGAAGTCGACGTAGTCAATGTGAGCAGACTCGCAATTGAATCTCAGAGCTTTAGCTCGGAAGTGAGGAAACATTAGTTTCCCTCACCAAGAGGCAACTCTCAATTCGGCGGTGTCAAGTCTGCGATTGAGCGAGTACCATGAGAACTTGTTCTCTAATGGTCAAGCGTGAGCAGACTCGCAATTGAATCTCAGAGCTTTAGCTCGGAAGTGAGGAAACATTAGTTTCCCTCACCAAGAGGCAACTCTCAATTCAATTGCAAAGTTATAATGACTTTTTCAATCCTGCAAGAAATCCCGCAGAAAGTTTTCCTTGTGTCGTAAGATTTTTTTATTTCATAAAATTTGGGCAAGTTCTTTGGAGGAAGAAATATTTTTCGTAATTTTGCAGCAGAAAACGTATAATATATTGATTATGGCAACAGCAACATCCATAGCTAAGCCTGCCCAGATGATTATCACTCTGGATGACAATGCGCTTGTGGCAGACATAAAACGTGCTCTGAAGATGATACGTGGTATAGCATCTGTGCGAATGACCACTATCAGCGATGATAAGACAATTACTCCCGCCATGCAGCGTTCCATCAATAAGGCACGTCGCGAATATGCTAATGGTGAGACAATATCATGTCGCACTCCAGAAGAGATGCAGCGTTATTTTGATAGCCTATGATATATACGATAGAGTATTCCAAAGAGGCTGACAAAACCTTGCGCAAGTGGAAGAAATCAAATCCACAACTTTTCAAGAAGGCTACGAAAATATTGATGGATATTATGCAACATCCTCGTACAGGTTTAGGACATCCTGAAGCACTTGTTGGTGGCAATGATGTAACATATTCGCGACATATCACAGCTCACGATCGTATTATATATGACATTTATGATGATCGTGTAACAGTGCTTGTTGTACAGGCAGAAGAGCATTATAATGATAAATAATTTTTAGCAAGAAAACCAATATTAAAATCCGAAAAGATAGAAACATCCTTTCGGATTTTTTTTAACTCTCAACTCTCAACAAAAAAACAAGTGTTTTTTGTGATATGGAATATTTTTCGTAAAATTGCAGAGCAAAAATTGATTTGTGAACATAATCAAGTAAATTAAGTTCTTTGCACCAGAGCAGAATCTGTTCGATGCAAAAGTAAATCTACCCTCGCTGTTCGTGAGAATAGCGAGGTTTTTTGTTGTAATCCCTTGCATTTTATTCGAAATTTCGTAAATTTGCGCAGGAAATAATTGAAAAACTATGAAGAAGCTATTTTCAATAATGGTATTGGTGCTGTTTGCACTCGCCATTTCAGCACAAGAAAAGGAAATCACAAAATTCCTTGGCATCCCTGTTGATGGTTATAAAGCAGAAATGAGGAAGAAACTCATTTCCAAGGGATTCACGCCAAAGACAGTTCAGGGGTCTGAATTTTTCGAAGGCGAGTTTAATGGGCATGATGTGCGTGTTTATATCGTTACGAACAACAACAAAGTTTGGCGTATAATGCTTTGTGATAAAAACACTTGTGGTGAAACAGACATCAAAATACGTTTCAATAACCTCTGTCGTCAGTTCGATAAGAACGAAAGATATGTTATAGGCAAATTGGACGGAACAGATTATATAATCCCAGACGAAGAAGATATTTCCTACGAAATGTCAGTTCATAATAAAAGATACGAAGCATCATATTACCAAGTTTTAGACAAGGCTACAATTGAAGCAATTACTGTTCCGGAAGACAGGATTAGAGGAATGTTAAAAGACATAGGCGGTATTGAGAATCCAACAGAAGAGCAATTAAAGAATGCGACAGACCTTGGTATAGCTAGTTTCGTATTTGATATGACGAGAAAGAAATCCGTATGGTTCATGATAAGCGAGAGTTATGGAAGTTATTATATAACAATGTACTATGATAACGAGTACAACCATTCTGATGGCGAGGATTTGTAAGTAGAAAGAATAGCCCTCTCTATACTTTTTTTTACAAATATTTCTCTCTTCTTTTGCGGAAGAGAGATTTTTTTGTAATTTTGTAGGCGAAAAATAAGAAATATAAGATGTCATAAACATCCTTGGTTGGCTGATTAAGCAGAACTTGCACTAAACCTGAACACATCAGTCGGACAAGCAAATGGGTGTTTACGCTCGTAAAAGGGGCGTGGACTGCTGGTTTGTTGTCTGATGTGGGCTGTGCAAGGCCTTGCTTAAGCACATTCTCTTCCACGCCCTCTTTTCAAAAACGAAAAGGGGGCTTTTTTAAGCCCAAGGAAGGATATGACAAAGAAAACAGGAACAGGAATACACAAATTACCTAAGCACGATACCATAAGAGTATTTGAAGGATTTGCAGGTTATGGCGGGGCTTCATTTGGGTTGAAGCGTTCAGGACTGAAATATAAAGTTATTGGAATGTCAGAATTCAACCCCTTTGCAAGCAAACTCCTTGCAGCGAAATTCCCTAAAATAAAGAATTGGGGAGATATAACGAAGATTAACCCGAAAGAGCTGCCAGATTTCGACCTATTTACTGGCGGATTCCCATGTCAACCATTCTCTTCTGCAGGTATGCAAATGGGCGAAGATGACAGATATGGGAGAGGGACGTTATTCTATGAAATAATGAGGATATTGAGTGTAAAACGTCCCAAGTATCTCTTGCTTGAAAATGTTAAAGGATTTACAGCAAAGAAGTTTGAGCCTACAAGAAATCGCATAAAGGATATCCTGCGAGAATTAGGGTATGGAGAACTTCAATATGCCTTACTCAATTCGTGTGATTATGGTATCCCTCAAAATCGTGAAAGAATATGGATGTTTGCCATGTTAGGTGGCGTTCCAGAAGGCTTCGATATTGTTCCTCCGAAAATTGAGTTGAAAAAGAGGTTTGGTGATTTGTTAGACAAAAACGCCCCATCATATCTTTATCTTTCTCAGGCCCAAATAGCACATCTAAAAGAAAAACATAATATAAAATCGTTTGTTGTTGATGAGCCTTTATGCTTTGATGTATATAATAAAAAGATAAAGACAAATGCTTTAAGCATTACAATAACTCAACCAGAACACAACAGCCTTCGAGTTGTTGAAGTTCCAAAGGAAGATGGTCTAGAGATAGTAAGAAAAATGTCAGTTGACGAGCAATTCCGGTTTATGGGATTTGAAGATGGCGAATTGAATTATGCAGACCAATCATATTCCCAGTTGTCGACAAGAGCGGGCAATGGTTGGGACGTCAATTTAGTAGGAATATTGTTGAACCATATATTTAGTCAGGTATTATGAATTTAGACTTAAGCTCTTTTGCATTTGGCACATACCTTAATTCGGGAACAGGCACTCCTTCTTGGGGTACGGCATTAGGCCAATCTCAGCCAGCTTATAAATTTACGTACCCAGGAGCAGAGGTTATCTTAATAGGAATGGTATATTGTTCCGTCCCCTTAGATAGAGTGAGTCTTCCGTTGGGGAAAGGAGGGCGAATTTATAGGGCGTCTGAACTTGATGAATGCCAAATAGCATCCCTATTTAAAAAGGTATATATTAATGGATCTCGCATCAATTATCCATTTATAATGGTTCTGGTTAAGGAAGACTCTGCAAGTCATCCAGGGAGGAAGAGCATTAAATATTCCGATAAGATTACATACGACAATAATGGAGAACATTTTTCTAACGCGGAATTTATTTCCCAGGCCAGAAATGTGTTAGGATTAAAAGAAGAGGCCTGCTGGTTTGTATATAGTATTGAGGTATACAATCAAGATGAATTACATATGTCTGCTGTTGTTGTAGACAAGGATAATTCCATCGAATATGAAAACTCTTCAGAGCGCCGTGATGCATGGTTAGATTTAATTGAAGCAGAAGAGGGGACAGAAGTTCCCAAGAAAGATATTCTGCGAGAATCTATTTATCCTCTTCAGCAAATCTTCTATGGTGCTCCAGGAACAGGCAAATCCAATACAATTAAAAAAGAAGTAGACGAACGGGGAAAGAAAAACTTCCGTGTGACTTTCCATCCCGATAGTGATTACTCCACTTTCGTAGGAGCATACAAACCCGCCATGAAATCTCCCGATAGGGAATATTCGTTCGAGGAACTTGTCGTAAAACTGAATGAAATAAAGTTGTCTGGCGTAACTTACCCATGTCATAAATTCTCCGCTCAATATTGGAAATCGCTTAAGAAACTGACACCCGAAGAAATCAAACAATTACTGAAAGCATGTGGGTTCACAGACACGATGAATGTGGAGGTGGGGAAAGGAATTGCTGTAGGCGAAGAACTCTCCGCAAAAAACAAGGAAGAGCAGATAGTTTATCGTTTTGTGCCACAAGCATTCACAAAAGCCTATACGGCTGCTTGGAATACAGAAGATGACATTTTCCTTATTATCGAAGAAATAAACCGAGGGAATTGTGCACAAATATTTGGCGACTTGTTCCAACTGCTCGACAGAGGTGAGGATGGATTTTCGGAATACCCTGTAGATTCAGATTCAGACCTTGCCGAACATATAGCAAAAGAGTTGTCATACAGCCCGCGAACAGACTTCCCTGAAGGGGTTAAGGAAGGCAAAAAACTTGTTCTTCCCAAGAACCTCTACATTTGGGCCACCATGAACACAAGTGACCAAAGTCTGTTCCCCATAGACTCAGCATTCAAACGTAGGTGGGACTGGAAGTATGTACCCATTTACAATAGTGAAGAAGGATGGCAGATAGAGGTAAAGGGTGCTCGTTACGACTGGTGGGACTTCCTCGAGAAGATGAACGATAAAATCAGTTCGACAACACATTCGGAAGACAAGAAGTTGGGCTACTATTTCTGCAAGACAAAGAACGGAATCATTAATGCGGAAACCTTTGTAGGCAAAGTGATTTTCTATGTCTGGAACGATGTGTTCAAGGACTTTGCCGAAGAAGCAGGCAACCTTTTCAAAGACGAGAATGGCGATTTGCTGTCGTACGACAAGTTCTATGGCGTAGTAGCAGACGGCAATACAAAGGTCTTGGAAGACAGAGTCGCGCTCTTCTTGGAGCATCTTGAAGTAAAGCCAGTTAACGAGGAAGATTCCGATGATGATGAAGAAGACGAAGAAGATACTTCAGACCTCAACACTATAAGCTTATATTTGAAATATAATGGCTCGGTTGTGAAAAGAAAGAATGCAAGAAAGGAGTATCGTGCAGTTATGGCTTTAATTGCGCAAGACGAGGGAGTGCAAAACTTGGCAAATATAGTTCCCAAAGAATTGATGCAAGACCCACCAGAAGGAAGCACAAAGAAATTCAAACCTTTAGACGGGCAAGACGGATGGTTCTTGGCTACAAATCATAGCATAGACCAATTCACGGCAATATTGAAGAAGATAAAGCAGAGTCTGAATATTAATCTGGAATCTCAATTGTTCTGATGTGACAAATGCGCATCCTTATTGAAGAATACAAGTACGAAGTCGCAAAAGTGAAGGACGTTCTTCATGGCATAGATGCCTTGGAGAATGTAGAGGGTGAGGTCTCCATTCACTATGTGGGGTATTACTACAATACCCTGCTGAAGGACTGCGTATTCATTCTTCCAAAGGTGCTTCTCAAGGATGTAGAAGGAGAAGAAAAGGTTTTTGGCAAATACAAGCCCGAGGACATCATCGAGCCGGATAAGAACAAGGAAATGGAAGTTCAGGAGAAGGACTTCCTCTACAAGTTTGCCGTCTGGATTTATCGTGCAATTGTCGTCTACAAGAACGACACGAAACATAATGACACCAGTATTGTCTATTACACGAAAATAGCGGAAATAGGCAAGGGGACAAGACGGCTGAGCAATACCTATCTCGACATCCTGCTGCAATTGTTGCAGTTCAACAGGGATAACGAAAGTTTCTTCTTCTTTATCGTCAAAAACCTGCATTCGGGCTACAACAAGATAAACTGGACGAGGACCATCAGTCGTGAGACGGCAATCGTACAAAACGAGCAACCCATCTACTTCAAGCCGGTCAACAAGAAACGGCAGATTAACTTTGACGAAGAGCTGCTCGTCATCTTCTTCTCCATCCTGAACTACATAAGCGAAACCTATGGTTTCCCTGTAGAAATCAAATGCCAGTTCCAACTGATAAAGGGATTGCAATTCAAGACCTATCTCAACGGATATGGTCGGACTAGACTGCGCCAAATCAAATACAAGTATTTCTCGGACAAGGCTCTGGAACTTTGGGGACTCTGCTATGCCTTCTTCGATGAGGCACGACAAGTATTTGTCAATACGGAAAAGAAAGAATATCTCTTGGTAAAGAGTTTCTATATCGTCTTCGAAGCCATCATAGACGAATTGGTTGGCGACAATCCGTTGCCCGACGATATGGACAAGAAACAGGAAGACGGCAAAATTGTCGACCATCTGTTCACGGCAAAGAGCCTGATTGAAAGCGAAAAGAATCCGACCTACTACATCGGCGACTCGAAATACTACAAGATAGGGCACGAATTGGGTGACGCTTCCATCTACAAGCAATACACTTATGCCAGAAACGTCATCCAATGGAATCTCGACATCTTCAATCGTGGAGAGAAGACAACATCGGGAGTCAGGCTTCGAGATGATGTGACGGAAGGTTACAACATCATTCCGAATTTCTTCATCTCGGCCAAGATGGACGAAACCTTCGACTATGCAAATGACGGCATAGAAAAGACAGACAGAAAGAACAACCGCCACAGGAAACAACACTTCAAGAACAGGCTGTTCGACAGAGATACCCTGCTCCTGTTCCATTATGATGTGAACTTCCTGTTCGTCCTTTCCCTTTATGCCAGAAACAAAACCCCACAGAAAGCCGAATGGAAAGAGAAGATGCGCAAAAGATTCCGCGAGGAAATCCAATCGTGGCTTCAGGAAGATTACGACTTCTACGCCATGAAGAGTCGCGGGAACGTTTTGGCTGGCGAACAATTCATCAAAGAACATTTCAAAGAACTGCAGGGCAAGATATATCGTCCCTACGATAATGAGAACCTCTATGCCTTAGCCCTCGAAAGACAAGTGGGTGAAAGTACAGAAAATTCCGAAACATTCTCTCTACTGCAAGAGTTCTTTGAAATAACGAAGTTGGAAAAACTTGGGAATGACCCGACAGAAGAATTGGACCGGAAAGTTGCTATCTATCAAGCACAACATCCCTACAATCCAACTCCCGAGAATTGGTTGCCAGAATACCATGTGGAAAGGTATTCAAGCGAATATTTTGTGGTAGGGCAATATCACGACCAAGAACATTGGGACTGGATTACGGGCAATAACGACCGAGGTTCTTTGATTTATAATGTGCGCTTGGACGACAATCGCAAAGGGGCAATTCCCAAGAACAGAATAAGGAAGATGAAGCCCCAATTCGCCATTCTTTACGAAGGAGGACATGAGAAAGAAAACAAATACCATGTTTTCCGCATCCACGACTATGCAGTAATGAAAGAGGAAAGAATGGTCAAGGCAGGATACCCAAGGAAACCGAAGGGCGACTATTTCATTTTCCGTTTCGACGAGGAAGTTTCTGTCGGCAAAATAGACATCAATCGTCTGATTGGGATGAGAAGACTAGAGCCCAACTTCATAGAAGGTGCGCCAATCTATCTGAAGGGCGAAGAGCTGTTGAAATACAAACTATGATATGGACAGACTTTCTCCACAGCAAAGGCACGATTGTATGGCTTCCATCCGGTCGAAGGACACGAAGCCGGAACTTATTGTGCTGAAATACAGGGCACATTTTTTCAGAGGTAAGAGGTAAGAGGTAAGAGGTCAGAGGTGAAGAGATTAAGAAATTAAACGAAAACCAAAACGAAAACGAAAACCTTTTTGTTAAGATAAAAGAGCCGAAGGCTGATGGGGGAAGAAGCCAAATGACCAAATGAAAATGCGCCAAATGACCAAATGAAAATGCGCCAAATGACCAAATTGTGTGTAAAATATTCTTTCGTTTCAAGAAAAATTACTATCTTTGCACCGAAAATCATATAAGGTTATTATTATGGCTGAAAATACATTCATTTATCGAAAGCGAATCGCAGACATTCTTTTAGAAGAGAAATTAGAAGCAATGGGTGCTGTCCTTATTGAAGGACCTAAGGCTTGTGGTAAAACGACTACCGCAGAACAGCAAGCTAAGAGCATTCTGTATATGGATGATCCAGCAAACATACAGCAAAATCTTCAATTGGCGGAAACTAACATCAAACGACTGCTTCAGGGTGATACACCAAGGCTTATTGATGAATGGCAGATAGCTCCTCAAATATGGGATGCGGTGCGTTTTGAAGCAGACCACAGAAAGGATGATGGTTTGTTTATGCTTACAGGCTCTGCTGTTCCTGCAGATAAATCAAAGATTCGCCATACTGGTGCAGGGCGTTTCGCATGGCTCACCATGCGGCCTATGACGTTGTGGGAATCTGGAGAATCTTCGGGAGACGTGAGCATCAAAGCTCTTTTTGCTGAGCCGGAAAAGGTTGATGGAGAGAGTGCGTTGAAGATGGAAGATATCGCTTATGTTATTTGTCGAGGTGGCTGGCCAAAATCTCTAACAAAGAAAAGTCAGAAGGCTGCTCTTCGTCAGGTTACAGAGTATTTTGAAGCCATAACACGCTCTGACATTTCAAGAGTTGACGGAGTTGAAAGGGACGAGTTCCGTGCAAAGAGACTTATGCGCTCATATGCACGATTACAAGGAGCAATGGCTAGTATCCCCACTATCATAGAAGATATGAAAACGAATGATTCGGAAGACATGAGCGACGAAACGGTCTCTTCATATATCAAGGCTTTAAAAAAGATTTTCGTGATAGAGGATATGCCAGCATGGAATCCTAATCTACGTTCAAAAACCTCTATACGCACCAGCGATACACGATATTTTGTCGACCCTTCTTTGGCTATCGCGGCTTTAGGAATAGGACCAAATGACTTGTTGAACGACTTGAATACTATGGGATTATTTTTTGAAACCCTGTGTGTGCGTGACCTTCGTGTGTATGCAGAAGCTAATGACGGAGACGTATTCCACTATAGAGACAAGAGTGGTCTTGAATGTGACGCCGTTGTGCATTTGAGAAATGGAAGCTATGGTCTTATTGAGATAAAACTGGGTGGTGATACGCTTATTGGTGAAGGGGCTGCTAATCTAAACAGCTTGGCAGAAAAGATTGACACGACAAAAATGAAGAAACCGTCGTTTAAGATGGTTTTAACTGCAGTAGGACAATATGCATATATTCGAACTGACGGCGTAATGGTTGTTCCTATCGGCTGCTTGAAAGACTAATAATATGGACAAACTTTCTCCACAGCAAAGGCACGATTGTATGGCTTCCATCCGGTCGAAGGACACGAAGCCGGAACTGGTTGTGCGAAAGGGCTTGTGGAAGAGGGGTTTCCGATACCGACTGAACGACAAACGACTGCCAGGACATCCCGACTTGGTCCTCAGAAAATACCGCACTTGCATCTTCGTGAACGGCTGTTTCTGGCACGGACACGGTGTGACAGAGTCACAAGTGAGTGACCTTGTGGATTCTGCTTGCTGCAAGATTCCCAGGACGAATCGTGAGTTCTGGGTGGATAAGATCAGGCGAAACATGCAGAGGGACAAAGAGGAACTGCGGAAACTCGCCGAAATGGGCTGGCACTCGATAACGGTCTGGGAATGCTCCCTGAAGCCAAAACAGAAGGAACAGACGCTCGACTCGATTGCCTTCACTCTGAACCACATCTGGCTGAAGGACCGCGGAGCATATCCGGAACTGGAAGAAACGCAACTACAGGTTGCAGAAGAAGAATAAGAATTCAAAATTCAAAATTCAAAATTCAAAATTAAAAATTAAAAATGAAGGCTAGCTGACCGCTCAAGAGAATTAATAATTAAAAATGAAAGGTCTGAACAGGACTATGCACTATGCACTTTCAATTATCTCTAATCGCTAAACTCTAACCGCTAACCGCTTAATAAATTTCTAATAAGATGAAGAACCGGGTTTTAACTTTGTTAGCCGCTGTTTTCGTACTGGCTTCGTGCGCTACTCAGCGCCATGGGTGGAAACGTGTGTGGACGGAAAATTTCAACGGCAAGACGATTGACGAGAGCGCCTGGACAAGGGTGCATAAGGGTCCGAGCGATTGGGACAATATGATGTCGCTACGCCCCGACCTGGCCTACGTGAGCGACGGGCAACTGGTGTTGCTCGGCAAGGTCAACGACCACTCCTCGGCCGATACGACTGCCTTCGTGACGGGCGGTGTGACGAGCAGCAGGAAGAAGTCGTTCCAGCTGGCCCGCTTCGAGATCAAGGCTAAGTTCAACCACGTGAACGGCTTCTGGCCCGCCATCTGGCTGATGCCGGACGCGAGGCTGGAAGCACCCAACTATGCCGAGATTGACATCATGGAGCACCTCAACTCGGACAAGAAGGTCTACCAGACTGTCCACTCGCACTACTCGCTCCATATCCAGAAGCAGGACATTCCCCCTCACCACGCGACGGCCGACATCAAGGTGGACGACTGGAACGTTTATGCGGTCGAGGTGCATCCCGACAGCATCTGTTTCTTCGTGAACGACAAGAAGACGATGACTTACCCCCGACTCCCCGAGAAGGAATATCAGTTCCCCTGGGCCGACTGTCCGTTCTATCTGATTCTCTCCAACCAGCTGGAAGGCGCTTGGGTGGGACCGGTCAACAAGCCCGAACAATTGCCCTCGGAGCTTAGGATTGACTGGATTAGGGTGTATAGGAAGAGAATTAAGAATTAAAAATTTAAAGTCAGTTTAGCGTTTAGCGGTTAGAGGTTAGAGGTAATAGAAAGTTCATAGTTCATAGTGCATAGTCCATAGTCCTGTTCTTTCACTCTTGACTTTGTCGAAGTTCTTGCGCTCCGTAGGTGCTCAGGCGAGCAAGCTCGGAGTCCTCTCGCTTGACAATAAAAAGAAAAACTTAGGCTTTCCTTTTGTATTGTGCTCGCTTATTCGTAACTTTGCAGCAGAATGGTGTGAAAAGATGAGGCTGGCATGAGCAGGATGTCAATACGTTTCTATAATGATCGCGAGGTCAGAGCCGTCTGGGACGAGGATCACAGCAAATGGTGGTTTTCGGCTACAGACGTTGTGCGCGCCATCAACAACGAGGAAGACTATGTGAAAGCCGGCAATTATTGGCGTTGGCTGAAAAAGAAACTTAACAAGGAAGGCGTTCAACTCGTGAGCATCACTCACGACTTCAAATTTGAAGCTCCAGATGGCAAGCAGCGCCTGGCTGATGCTATGGATGCAGACTGCGTCCTGACTCTCTCCAAGAACTATCCCAACAATCGTGCCCAAGCTTTCCTCGACTGGTTCACTTATAGCGACAACAGCATAGACGGCAGAAGCAAGAAAAAGGCATATACGCTGGTGGAAAGCGGATTGCTGGAAAGCATGGAACCGGGAACTGTGAAATCACTCCAACAGATTCACGCTTACCTCTTTGGCGGACTCTACGACTTTGCAGGCAAGATTCGCACCAAGACTATCTGGAAGGACGGCACGCTGTTCTGTCGCG